>SXGR01664774.1_pt1 | contig 15689 bp, 12 predicted proteins | sample 3174711 | NCBI WGS metagenome assembly SXGR01 (sample SAMN11356860, study PRJNA531348) | freshwater metagenome | isolation source: freshwater sample F1-60 | place: China: Fuxian Lake, Yuxi | collected 2017-12-25
CGACCACCGAGGCGAGCACGCCGCGCGCCGAGGCGCCCATCGCGGCCAGATCGCTCGCGGCGGCCATCGTCGCGCGGTAGCCGAGATCTTCGGGCGAGAGCCACGCGCGCCGGAAATGCACGCCCTCGACCGCGGCATCGATCGACCACACCAGCGGCTCGCTGCCGGGCGCGAGCACCGCGGCGTCGTCGCCGATCCCGAGCAGCGTGCCGTCCGAGCCGGGCGCGCCGCCCGACGCGGGTGCGCCGCCAGGCGACTCGAAGATCGCCGCGAGCTCAAGGATGAGCTCGGCTTCGTCACGAGGCTGTGCCATCGCCGCGAGCGGCTCCGCGCGATCACGGGACGATTTCGGCGCTCGTGATGTAGTCGAGCTTCGGAAACTCTTTACGCAGGAAGGAATTGCCCTGCTTGCCAATCGTGCCCTGGTGGCGGCTCGGCGCCTCGCCGTAGCCCTTGTAGAGCGAGTCGACGACGCTCATGCCCTCGACGACCTCGGCGAGCGCCGCGAAGCCCATCGCGTCGAGGCTCTTGTTGTCATTGAGGTTCAAGAAGAACTGCGTCGAGCGCGTGTTGGGCCCGGCCTTGGCGAACACGAGCCGCCCGCGCTTGTTGCCCTCTTTCACGGGCTCGTCTTGGATGTTCGCCTTTTGCCACACCGCCGAGACCTTCGGGTGGCCGTGAATGCCAAACTGCGCGACGAAGCCCTCGACCGCGCGAAAGAACGCGACGTCCGAGAAGAAGCCGATTTTCACGAGGTTGTAGAGGCGGTCGACGCCGAGCGGCGACCACTCGCGGTGGGCCTCGAGGACGAAGTCGCCCTGGGTCGTGTGAAACTTCGCCTTGAAGGTCGCGGGCGCTTGCTCGGTGGCCTTTTCGGGGGCGAGCAGCTTCGCGTCTGGCTCCGGCAGCGGGGCGTCCGGGTCGGGCGCGCTGGTGTTGAGGGCCGCTCCAGCGAGGGCAGGATCGCGCGACGGTTCGGGCGGAGCCGTGTCGCACGCGGCGAGCGACGCAGCGATGGCGGCCGAGAACGCGAGAGCGCGGCCGCGAGGGCCGACGAGACGGAGCACGGTGTCGAGCATGGCGCGAGCGACATGGCACGACGCGGGCGTGTCGTCCACGCGGATCCCCGGGGGCGGGCACTCAGCAGCGAAGCTCGACGAGTGGGGAGCGTGCTATTGATGAGCCATGACCTGACGCAACTTGTCGCGAGCGCTTCTGTTGCTGTGTTCGATCGCAGCTCAAGCATTCAGCGACGATTCGGGCACCGGGGCCACCGGGAGTGGCGCCGCAGCAGGGGGCGGCAGTGGCGGGGGAGCGAGTCGTGCCACTGGCATCGGTGGCGGCGCGGGCGGGCAAGCCCAAGGCGGCGGCGAAGCGCAGGGTGGCGGCGGCGGCGAAGCGCAGGGTGGCGGCGTGGGCGAGGCCCAAGGTGGCGGCGGCGGCGGTGGCGGTGGGCCGGATCCGGTCTGCGTCGCCATGGGGGTCACCCTGCAAAACGCCATCGTGACGCATTACAATAATCCGCCAAAAAAACTGGGCGGCGCGTCGGTTGCGGTGATCCGCGGCTCGTGCCGATGGGTGAGTGCGGTGGGTGAGGCGCACACGGGCGCCCCCATGACGCCGGCGCACCTCTTGCGAGTCGCGAGCGTGACCAAGACCTACGTTGCGGCCACCCTGCTGGCGCTCGTCGACGAGGGCAAGGTCGCGCTCGACGACACGCTCGATAAGTACGTGCCTCTCGTGCCGGGCGGCACGCTGCGAATGCTGCTACGCCACCCGAGCGGGCTCTACGACTACACGACAGACATGGCCTTCTGGCAGCAAGCCCTCGCACAACAACCGAAGATTTACGTGACGCCGAAGAGCTTGGTCGATGTCGCCCTGGCCCACCCGGCGAACTTCGCACCGGATCAGGGGTGGGCGTACTCCAATACCGGATTCATCCTCGCCGGGATGGTGATCGAAGCGGTGACAAAGACGACGGCAAGCGTCGCCATACGGAAGAGAACCTTCGACGTCGCGGGCCTGAAGGAGACGTTCTTCGACGGTGAAGAAGTGCTCCCGACGAAGCTTGCCACGGGCTTCGGCGACGTAGGTCAGGACCTCACGAACGCGCTCCATCCCTCGGTCAACTGGAGCGCTGGCGGTGTCGTCGCCACGGCAGGTAACGTCGCCGACTGGGCGGCCGCGCACTACGGCGGCAAGGTCCTGACCGCCAATGCGCTGGCAGAGATGCTCTTGCCCGTCGCCACGGGAGAAGCCGGCCTCTCTTCTGGGCTCGGCGCGTTCCTCTACGAGGCGAGCAAGATCGGCAACGTCAGCCCCGCCATTGGCCACGGCGGCAAGCTGCCCGGGTATCGCACCAACATGCTCTACCTGAAGAAAGACGACACCGTCATCGTGCAAATTGGCATGCCGACAACGGCAAGACCTACGCCAGCACGATGATCGCCGCGCTCTACGGCCTCTAGCAGGCTGAAACCTGCCAGGCGACGGCGCGAGGATAGCGCAGGAGCGGCCGACCAATTCAACAGCCTGTCAAGGCTGTGCGAAGTGAAACATCACCGAGTCCGCCAGGTACGAGACAGCGGCCACGTCGAGTGCGCCATCGCCGTTGACGTCGCCGAGAGCGATGCGCTGCAGCCCGCCCAGCGACGGGAGCGGAAAGTCGTCGTCCATCGCGGTGTCAGGGAACGTGAGCTTCCTGGCCATCGCGAACTTTCCTGTTCCGTCATTGAGCCCGACCACGATGAAAGCCTTACCGCCATCTTCGGAACCGATGACCGCGTCCAGATCGCCATCCTTGTCGAGATCGACGAGCTCAACCTCCTGCGGACGCGTGGCCAAGTGCCAATCGAACATCGGCGTCTCCACGACGAACAGCGCCTGACCATCATTGGTAAACAAGCTGATCTCGTGGGCCAACCTGCTGGTCGCAAAGAGATCTTGGTGTTTGTCGCCGTCGAGGTCGCCCGCGCTCAAGTCCCATGGGCCACTACCGAGCATCCCATTGAACGGGAAAGGCGACGGCGTGCCGAACATCCCACCGCCCTTGTTCTGGCTGAAAAAGACCTGATTCTTGTGAGCCCACGCGAGATCGGCGACCTTGTCGCCGTCGAGGTCCGTCGCGACGATCGCGGTCGCATCGCCCGTGCCGAGTTGTTTGGCCAGCACCAGAGTCTGCGTGCCATTGAGCCAGTACGCGAGCCGCGACTCGCTCGTGCCGTCCAGGACCGCGGCGACGTCGAGGTTGGCATCGCCGTCGAGGTCCGCCACGGCGACGCTCGCCGTGCCACTCGTCCCTCCCGCGGTGCGGTACGGGCCTTGTACATCGAAGGCGCAGGGCTCCCCTTGCTTGGCGGTGGCGATGGCAATCCCGGGAGTTTCGCCACTGGTCTCGATGCCGACGACGAGGTCGAGTCCCTCTTTGCCGTCGAGCTGCGCGAGCACGAGCCTGCTCGCGCCGTCGAGCGGGGTCTTGACCGACTGCAGGAAGTCGCCCTTCCCGTTGTTGCGCAGGGCGACGATCTCACCCTCCTGGCTGCCGGAGTAACGGCTCATCACGACATCGAGATCGTTGTCGCCGTCGCAGTCGAAGAGCGCAACATCCTGCAGAAATTTCACTCCGTCTTCGACGATCGCCGTCTTCGAGTCGCTGGAGCTGAAGCAGACCTCTCCCGGCTGAGCCATTCCGTCGCCGCACGCGGCCGGGCCGCTCACGCCGCCAGCGCCGCCAGCGCCGCCTGAGCCACCTGCGCCACCTGCGCCACCCGAACCGCTGGTTTGTGCCCCAGAACCTCCGCTGCCCGAAGCTGTGGAGGTGCTTGCGGTGCTTCCCGTCGCCGCATCGCCGCTCGCAGCCTCACTGGTGCCGTCGCTGCCGCAGCCGGCGAGCGCGGCCATGCCAAGCGACGAAATGCCAAGCCACGAGAGCCCGCGCCGGAAGCTCGGAACAAGACTCATTCCGCAAATCATCACTCGACTGGTGTTCATGACAAGCTTCCTTTCGATCCCGTCTCTCGTGGCCGCTTTGCGAGGGCGACCCAGGTTGCACGCAGCAGGCTCATTTTATGATTGCGTTGCAGCCAACGACGATCTGCACGCTGGCCGCTCCCTGGGCGGAGGCGCATGCGGCGGGGCAAAGGACGAGCTGTTGCGGCTGACCGATGTCGTCATAGTGCCATTCCAGACCCGCACCGCAGTCCAGGGAAGTGGTCACCTGCACCGCCGCGGTAGGCTCGCTCTGGGTATTGACGCACAGATTGACCTGCTTCGTGTCGAGCTCCATCGAGCTCTTCGGGATGTCGAACGTGCAGTCGATCTGGCTCGCATAGAGACCGCCAAGTGCTGCGAGCATGTCGCTCACGATGCTGCCGCCATTGAGCACGAGCGCCTTGTTGGTGCCGCCTGCGGAGGCCAATGCGTCGAGCTCCGCGCCCGAGACGCCGGGGAGCGCCAGCGCATACGTCGCGGTTCCCGCTTCCTTGAGCGCCTGCGCAGCGAGCGCTACGAACTCGCTCTGGGTCTCGCCGCCGCATCCTTCGGGCGCGGCGTCCGTCACGAGGGCCACGACCGGCTTCGCCTCGCCACTCGCGGCGACCGCCTTGGCCCAATCGTAGGCGCCGGTCAGCGCTGCGAACATGGGTGTCGAGACGCCGGTGGGCATCGCCGCGTTGAGCGCATCGATGAGCTTCTTCTCCTGGGGATCCGCGGGCGCGAGCTCGGCCGTCAGTGGTGCGGCATCCACTTCGGGTACGGCGTATTGGGATGCCGTGCAGGGGCTCGGAGCATAGGGAAAGAACTCCACGGCCACCTGCAGCCCAGCGAGATCATCGCTCTCCAGAAACGAGGTCAGGCCGGTGACGAGCGCCGTCCACTTGCCATCATCGGCCATCGAAGCCGACCGATCGATGAGCAAGTACAACGCAACGGGCACGACCTTGGCGGGAAACAGCTCGGCCGCGCAGTTTGCCTCCGGATCGCACGGGTTCTCGATGCCGCCCGTCCCGCTGCTCACGGCGAAGGTGCCGCTCCCGTCGCTGCCGCCCGAACCGGTGGCGCCGCTCGAAGCGCCGTCCCCGCCGGAATCCGTAGCGCACGACGCGAACACGACGAGCGCCACCGAGGTCGCAACAACTGCCCAGCGAGTCGCGTGCTGTGTCATGAAGACTTGCTGTGCCCCCACCGGCGCCACGCCGGTCGTGATTTGGATCACGATCGTCCAGACTCGGCGCCGGCGGCAATGCAACAGCGCGCGAAGTCCCGGGGCGGGGCGCTATTTCATGCGGCGCTTCGTCGCCTTCGGTTGGATGCCGAGGCGGCCGTCATCGCCTTGCCTGCCGCCGCGCACGATCTCGATCGGCGCGCCGCCTTGGCGCGGGAGGTACCGCGCCGCGCAGCTGAACTCGCGGCCGCCTACCGGGGCCAGGTACTCGAGCTGCACCCGTTGCTCGCCGCGCATGCCAAGCTCGAGGCAGCGCCACGCCGGCGTGTCCCAGTCGGAGCTCGTCGATTTGTACGGTAGCTGCGAAAGCGCGGGCGGAACCGGAAAGTCGTCGGGACAGAACGGGCCTTGGCGCGGGCTGTCGCCGCTTCCCTCCTCGAACGTCATCGTCTTCTTGCCGTACGCGGCGTCGACCCGGCGCACGCAGTTCTCGACCGCGAGCCGCGCCTCGGACTCGGCCGGCTCGTGCAAAAAGATCGCGCGCCGCTCCTGCTTCTCGAAGAGCTCCTTGCAGCGCGCCTCGTCGGCTGCGTCGAGGCCCGAGCTGGCGAGCTTCTCGACGCCCTTGGCGACCGCCTGCGCTTCGATTCCGGCCGCGCTGGGATTCGCCGCGTAGAGTCGATCGAGCTCCGCGATGCCGGCCTCGTGTCCGGCGACCAGCCGACCGAGGATCGGGGCGCAGCGGCTCCCGAGATCGGAAGCTTCGGACACGGTGAGCTCCGCGGGCGCCGCCTTCTCTGGAGTGCTAGGGAGCTCGGGCGGGCTCGCCGTCCCCGCGGCGTTCGTCGAGTCGGCTCGGCCGACGGCGCTCGGCTCACGCGCCGCCGTGGCGCCACCGCACGCCGCGAGCGGTGTGCACACGATCGACCCGAGCGGAGCAGCCACGAGCGCCGCCGCGAGCCATGCGCCGCGCCTCGACGCGAGCGCCGCCGCGAGCCACGCGCGGCAGCTCGAGCCGAGCCCCGAGCTTGTCCTCGCCTCGAGCCTTCGCCGCATCGTCGCCATCACCGGGCCACAGAGCACGCGCCCGCACAGCTCCATCGTTGGTCTCACAACCGTTCGGTAACGGCGCGCGCCCGAGGCCGCAAGCACGTCGCGCGCGCGTGGTAGCGTGCCCTTAGCGTGCCGCCCAGAACCGTGCCTCTCTCGCGCCGCACCGTGTGGCTCTCGGTGGCGCTGGGCGTCGTGTTGCTGCTGCCGTCCGTGTTCGTCGGCTTCTTCTGCGATGACTACCTGCAGCTCTTGGCGTTGCGCGACGACGCGGGAGCGCGCGAGCTCTCGCTCGAGGCCAGCCGGTTCGATCTCTACCGATTCGCGATCGGCGACGTCGAGCGAGCCCGTCGGTTCATCTTGCGCGGGCCGTGGCCCTGGTGGATGGACCCGGCGCTGCGCGCCGCGTTCTGGCGGCCGCTCGCGAGCGCGGCCCTCGCCGCCGACCACGCCGTGTTCGGCATGCACGCGTGGGGCTATCACGTGCACGCGGTGCTCTGGTACGGCGCGCTCATCGCGTGCGTCGGCGCGCTCTATCGCCGTGTCCTCTTGCACGCCGCAGCTCCCCTCGCGCTCGTCGTGTTCGCGATCGACGAAGGCCACGTGCAGGCGACGGCGTGGCTCGCCGCACGCTACTCGATCATGTCCGCGACGTTCGGCGTGCTGGCGTTGTTGGCGCACGTTCGCGCGCGGGAAGGCGGCAACAACCACGCGGTGTGGCTCGCGCTCCTCGCGCTCGTGACGTCGCTCGCGTTCGGCGAGAGCGCGGTCGGTACGCTCGGCTACGTTGCCGCCTTCGAGCTCCTTGGCGCGACCGACTCGGTCCGAGCTCGCGTCCGCGCGTTGGCCCCCTATGCGGCGTTGTTCGTGGTCTACCTCGCGTTGCACCGCACGCTCGGCTACGGCGTCCAGCACATCGGCCACTACCTCGATCCGTTCGCGGAGACCGGAGCTTTTCTCGCCGCCGCACCGTCGCGCCTCGCGATGCTCATCGGCGCGCTCGTCGCGAGCCTGCCGATCGATCTGTGGCTGGTCGTGCCCGAGGCGCGCGTGCCGCTCGTGGCCGCCGGCGCCGTCGCGACCGTGGCGTTTGGACTACTCTTGCGGGCGACGCTGCGCTCGCTCGACCCCGAGACGCGCCGCAGCGCACGCTGGCTCGCGCTCGGGGCGGTGCTCTCGCTCGTGCCGTCGCTCGGGGCAGCGCAGGGGTCGCGCCTCCTCGTGCTGCCCAGCGTCGGCGCCTCGGTCGCCATCGCCCTCGTCGTGCACGGCGCCTACGTTTCGTGGAGGCGTCCGACGGATGGCAAGGCGTCGCCACGCGCCAGCGGCGTTTTCAAGCTCGGTGGCGCCTGGCTCGGTCTCGCGAACGTGGTCCTCGCCGTGCCGATGATCTTCATGCAGCTCAGCGTCTTGCGATGGCGTGCCGCGGTGTCGCTCGAGCCGGTGCGCAACCTCGCGGTCGAGAACGGCGATCGCATTGCCATCCTGCGCGGCGAGCCGATCGTGTCGGTCTACGGCGCGGCTCCTCTGTATGTGGAGCGAGGCGTCCTTCCAGCGGCGTGGAACGTGGTCGCGCTCACCGAGCACCCGATGAAGCTCACGCGGCTCTCCGAACGCGAGCTCGACGTCGAGATCCTCGAGGGGACGCTGATGGAGGGCTCATTCGAGGAGCTCTATCGCCGGGCGCCGATCCCGCTCGGCTACGAAGCGACGACCGTGTCCTTCACCGTGCGCGTCACCGAGCTCGCGGGCGGCCGACCGAAGCGCCTGCTCTTGAAGCTCGCCAACGGGATCACGCTGCTCGTGCACGAGGGCCGGCGCTTCGTGCCGCTCGCGCTGCCCGCCATCGGCGAGACGAAGCAGCTACCGCGTGGTCCGGGCATGCTCGACTGAACAGGCTCACCTTGAACCGTCCTCATTCGTGATCCTTCGTTGGTCGCTGCGGTGCGTGCTCACGTAGCTCGGACTACGCTCCGCGCGCTCCTCGCTCCCGCCTCGGCTGACGAATGATTCCGGTCCAACGTGAACCTGTTCGTACGCGCGCTAGATCACGCTGGCGAGCGCGACGAGCAGCACGTCCGCTCCGAGCGCGGGGAGCTTCTGCGCGCTCACGGCGAAGCGGTTGCCCTCGAGCACGAGCGACGTCTGAAACACGCCGTCGCCCACCTTGCTCGCGAGCCCGAGCCGGCCGACCGCCTCGGTGTTGACGTCGGGCGTGACCGGCCCGCCGAACGCCTGCTCACCTTGCACGAGGAAGAGATAGACGACCGGGATGGGGCGCTTCTTGTCGATCGCGGTGTCGCTCAGGTTGCGGCGCGCGTCGTTCTCGAGGAACTCGACGTAGCGACGGAAGGACCAGCCGGTCACGAAGGCACCGGGGATGCCGCCGCTCGTGGTCTTGACCTGGTGGCCGACGAGCCACTGCCGATCGCCGCCCGTCTGCACGCCGCGCAGCCCGTGCATGTAGCCGAAGACCTCGACGAGCCCGGCCTTCTCGAAGAACGCCTTCGCCCCGGGCACCTCTTTGAAGAGCGACTGGCCCACGGCGAGATCCGGATCGGCCTCGCTGCGCAGCACGACGCCTTCTTTCGACACGAACACGAAGAAGGTGCTCTTCGCGATGGCGAGCTCGGTCACGCCGGCGCGCGACTTCTCGAGTCGCCGCCGCAGCCCCTCCGGATCGCCTCCGGGATCGTCGTCGATCAGCGCGCCGAGCGCCGCGGCCCCCTTGGGGAGGCCAGTGCGGACCTGCGTCACGTCGCGCTCCACGAGCGGCAGGAGCCGGGTAAGGACGGCCTTGGCGGTGTCGTCGGAGGCCTTGGCTTTGTCCTCGCAGCCGACGGCGCAGACCGCACCGAGGAGCGTGAGAATCAGTGCAAGGATGGGGTGGCGCGGGATGTTCATGCGAGCTGCTTCGACTGCGGGGCTAGGGTGGGCGAATCAGAGCCCGGTCGTTTCGATGGACTCGATGTTCCGAGTGGAGTTCCCCGATTTGTTGAAATCGCGGCTCAAATCGCCTGTCGCGTGACGAAGACGAGCTCGACCCGCCGGTTGCGTGCCGCGTGCTTGCCCTGCGGATCGACGACCGGGGTCGCCATCCCCGCGTGCAGCGTGGCGCCGATCGCGCCGTCGCCGAGGTCGGCCGCGAGGGCGCTCGACACGAGGCGTCCACGTGCCTCCCCGCGCGCCGCGGGATCGGCCGTGCGCTCGAGCGGCTCGTGCACCACGAGGACGAGCGGCGTTCCGGCGAAGGGCTTCGCCGCCTTCGCGAGCTTCTCGAGCGCGCTGCGACCGACCGCCGTGAGCTCGTCGCCCGCGAACGAGCCGCGCAACGTGACGACCACGCCGCGCTCGTCGCGCCGCGGCTCGAGCCCCGCATCCGACAGCGCCTCGAGCAACGCATCGGCGCCGCCGGTCGCACGCTTCACATCGGCGAGCCCGCGCCTCACCTCGTCGAGCGCGTCGAGGCACGCTTCGCGGGCGCGCCGTGCGACGGCCAGCTCATCTGCAGGCGCAGCTTTGGCGCTCGCAGCTTTGGCGCTCGCGGGTTTGGCGCTCGCAGCTTTGGCGCTCGCAGCTTTGGCGCTCGCGGGTTTGGCGCGCGCGGGTTTGGCGCTCGCGGTCTTGGCGCTCGCGGCACCGGCCGCTGCGAGTAGCTTGCGGGCCGCGTCGAGCGAAGCGGGCTCGAGCTCGGACGGCGCGTGCGTGCGCCGCACGAGCTCGGCCGTCATGCAGGACAGGCGCGCGGCGACGAGCTCCGACGCGAGCGCGGCGTCCTGCGCGTCCGCCGAGAGCGCCGGCGCGGGCTCGGCGCCCATGCGCTGCGCCAGTTCGGCCGCGGCCAGCTGTGAAGACACCAGCCGTCCCTCGAGCGCGGCGACGTCCGCGCGCACTTGCTGGAGCGTCGCTTCGAGCGCGGCCAGCTCTCGTTCGGAGGCCTCGGTCTCCGCCGTCGCGTCCGCAGCTCGCGCGAGGGCCTTCGCTGCGCGCGCCGTCATCGCGACCGCCTCGTAGGCGACGAGCGCCTGCTCGCCGAGGAGCTGCGCGCCCGCGTAATCGCCCGCTGCGAGCGCCTCGTTCGCGCGTTGCCTCAACGACTCGGCCTTCGCCATCGCCGCCTCCGCGCCGTCTCTCGCCTCCGTCACTTGCGGCGCCACACGCGCGCGCTCGACGTCGCTCAGCACCGAGGGCGGGGGGATCGGCGCACACCCGGCGAGCGCTGCTGCACCGAAGACGAGCCGGCACGCCTGGCGAAGCGGGCCTCCGCGTCTCATTTTCCGACGCGCTCCGTGGCCCTGCCGTCGTTGGCCTTGCCGTCGTTGGCCCTGCCGTCGTTGGCCTTGCCGTCGTTGGCCTTGCCGTCGTTGGCCTTGCCGTCGTTGGCCTTGCCGTCGTTGGCCCTGCCGTCGTTGGCCCTGCCGTCGTTGGCCCTGCCGTCCATGGCCTTGCGCTCGGCCCGCTCGACGAGCGCCGTGAGCCGTCCGCGTCGCGCCGCTTCTTCGGCGACGAGCGCGCGGGCGCGAGCCAGCTTGATCGCGGCCGCTTCGACGCGGGCTGCGAGCGCCTTCATGGCTTGCTCTCGCGCGATGGCGCGCACCGTGAGCGAGCCGAGCTCGACGAAGCCCGTCGCCAGGCCCTCGAGCATCACGGCGTGGGGCTCGTCCCCCGAGGCGCGCGCCCCCATGGCCCGAGCCATCGCACGCACGGCTTCGGCCATCGGCCGGGCGATGAGCCCCTGGTCGACGCCTTCACGCATGGCGTCGGCGCGCAGGTCGAACAGCGCGCGCTTCACCGGACCCGGCGGCAGCTCTTCGACGTCGCCGCCGAGCGGCCGCGGTCTCGTCGCGCCCGGGCGTTCGTGCGGGCGAGCCCCCGCGGGCGCTGCGGTCCTCGGCGCTGCGGTCCTCGGCGCTGCGGTCCTCGGCGCTGCGGTCCTCGGCGCTGCGGTCACGGCTGCGGTCGTCGCAGCAGCGGTCGCTGCGGTGAGCCAGGCGGCTGCGAACGCGGCGATTCCGCCGATTCGAGGCACGGCACTTGACCACGCGGCACGCATCGCGCGCCAGAACTAGCACGGCTCGCCGCCCGCGCGGTCGCCGGTTTTTTCGCCCTTCTCGCGCCGTTCGCTACCATCCGAGCGCGCGGTATGAGCGACAGCGGAACGCCCAACATCACTGCGGTTCAGCGGTTCGTGCTGCGCGAGCCGCGGCGCACGCGCACGAGCGTCGAGACCCCGCGGCCTTCGGTGGTGGGCGAAGCGCTCGAAGCTGCCGATGCGCTCGACCCGGAGGATCGCCCGTCCTCACCGGGCGGTGCGGCGAGCGAGCACGATGGCCTGCCCGTCGAGGGCGACGTCGTCGGCGGGCACTACCGACTCGTGCGCCGGCTCGGCGAGGGGATGTTCGGTCGCGTCTACGTGGCCGAGCGCACCGACGTGCCCGAGCACCTCGTCGCGCTCAAGGTCATGACGCGCGCGGTCTACGCGGGAAGAAACGTCGAGCGCGAGCTCGTGATGCTCGCCGCCGCGAGCCACCCGCACATCGTGCAGCTGAAGGATCACGGCGTCGCCGAAGACTACGTGTGGCTCACGATGCCGCTCTACGAGGGCGAGACCCTGGCGCAGCGGCTCGAGCGCGGACCGCTCTCGCTGCGCGAGGCCTACGACATCTTCCTGCCGATCACCCGCGGCGTGCAGGCGCTTCATGAGCGCGGCCTGCGCCACCAGGACATCAAGCCCGAGAACGTGTACCTCGCGCGCTTCTCGGGGCGCGTGCATCCGGTCGTCCTCGATCTCGGCGTCGCGGTCGAGCAGAACGCCTCGTTCGTCGCCGGCACGGTGCTCTATTGCTCCCCCGAGCAGGTGATGGCGCTCTCGGGCTTCGCCGCCGCCGCCGAGCTCAGCGCGAAGATGGATACCTACTGCCTCGCGACGACGCTGCTCCGCGCGCTCGTCGGGCACGACGGCAGCGAGCGCGATCCGACGACGCCGCTCGCGCTCGCGAACCTGTTCGAGCGCCGCGAGCTCGTGCCGCTCACCGACGACGACCTGACCGAGCTCACCGGCGAGCCGCGCCGCCTCCTCGAAGAAGCCCTTCGGCGGTGGCTGCGTCGCGTGCCCGAAGAGCGCGCCTCGACGTGCACCATGGCCGAGGAGCTCGACGTGCTGCTCGCCGAAGAGCGCGCGGCCGCTGACGCCATCGAGCGGCAGATCCGGCACCAGAAGGTCGCGCTCGGCCGCGTTCGGATCGCGCTCGCGGCGATGGCCGTCCTCGGGGTCGGCGCGGGCCTCTTCACCTACTCGAAGCGCGAGACGCTGCGCCTCGCGAGCGAGCTTGCCCGCGTGCGCGCGGAGGGGGCCGCGTCATTCGAGGAGCTCGACACCTGCGTCGCGTCGCACGAGCTCACGCGGCGTGAGGCCGAGAGCTGCGATGCCGAACGGCGCAAGGACGACGAGAGCAACGCGAGGGAGCTCGCGACGATCGCCGGACAGAGCGGAGCCGCGCGACAGGCGCTCGAGCGTCGCATCGAAGGCGCGCGGCAAGAACTCAAGACCTGCGAAGAAGACGCTGCGGCGAGCGCCAAGACCTGCGCTGCCGACACGACCGCGCTCGAAGGCACGCTCACCTCGCGAGCGGAGGCGTGGGGGCGTGAGAGCCTTCGGCTCACCTCGGAGCGCGACGAACAGAAGCGCCATCGCACGAGCTGCGAGTCGACGCTCACGTCCACGGGCGCCGCGCGCGAAGAGTGCCGCAGCGATCTCGCCGCGTGCATCGAAGACCGCGAGACGTGCATGAACCCGCCCGAGCCGAAGAGTCCCCCTCCGCCGCCCGCGCCCGCCGCTGCGACTCCTGGCGGCACGAACGCCGACGCGCCGACCGCCGCGGCGCCGTAGCCGTCGCGATGAAGTGGCTTGGGCTATTTCCTGGCGCGTACGGCGACAAGGGCGGGCTCGCCCAGTTCAATCGACACCTGCTCGACGCGCTCGCAACCGATCGGCGCCTCACGCTGCGCGCCCTCGGATTTGCGGGGGATCCGCGCGCGCCGGCGCCGGCCGAAGCCAACTGGAGCATCCCCTCGCCGGGCTCGCGGCTCGGGTTCGCTCTGCACGCAGCCAAGGCGGCGGCTCGCGCGCGGCCCGACGTCGTGGTCGCGGGGCACGCGCATTTCGGCGCGATTTCCTGGCCGATCGCGACGGCCCGCCGGGCGCGGCTCATGACCCTCACCCACGGCGTCGAGGTCTGGGAGCCCGGGCGCGGCATCGACGCACTCGCCCTACGCCGCTCGGCGATGGTGACCACGGTGAGCCGCTACACGCGCGAGAGACTCCTCGCCTGGTGCGACATCGCGCCCGAGCGGGTCGTCGTGCTGCACAACACGATCGAGCTCGACCGCTATGTCCCCGGCGGGCGCCCGCGCGACCTCGAAGAGCGGCTCGGCGTCACCGGGAAGAAGGTGTTGCTCACCGTGGGCCGGCTCAGTCCGCACGAGCGCTACAAGGGCCACGACCGCGTCTTGCCCCTCTTGCCCGAGCTCGAGAGGCGGGCGGGTCCGCTCCACTATCTCATCGTCGGCAGCGGCGACGATCGCGCGCGGCTCGAGACCTTGGCGCACGCCTCGGGCGCGGGGCACCTCGTCACATTCGTCGGCTACGTGCCCGACGAGCTCTTGCCCGAGTACTACCGGCTCGCCGACGCGTTCGTGATGCCGAGCACCGGCGAGGGCTTCGGCATCGTCTTCCTCGAGGCGATGGCGTGCGGCTGCCCCGTCGTGGCTGGCGATCGCGACGGTAGCCGCGATGCGCTCTGCGACGGAGACTTGGGCCGCATCGTCGAGCCCGACTCGCCGCCAGCGCTGCGCGACGCCATCGTGGCCACCCTGCGCGAGGGCCGCTCGCACGAGACGCGCATTCCTGGAGTCGAGCGGTTCGACGTCGAGCACTTCCGGGCGCGCGTGCGCGAGCTCGTGTCCAGCCTGGGCTAGCGCGGCTCGGGCGAGCGCGGCTCGGGCTAGCGAGGCTCGGGCTAGCGCGGCTCGGGCTAGCGCGGCTCGGGCGAGCGAGGCTCGGGTAATCTCGCTCGCCGTGGTAGGTTGCGCCCGATGATGCGTAAGTGCGCAGTCGGGGCGTGCCTGCTCGGGCTCGGAACGGGCGTGCCATTCGCGTGCGGCTCGGAGGGCGAGACGACCGCCGGCGCGACCACGAGCGCCGCGTCGGCGAGCAGCGCGGGAGGCTCGGGCGGCGCAGAAGCCGTGACCGCGACGGGCACGGGCGGCGCAGGCGGAGTCGGCGGCGCAGGCGGAGTCGGCGGTACGGGCGGCGCGGGAGGCTCGGGCGGCGCGCTCACCGTGACGAAGTGCTTCGACGGCGTGTTCATCAATCCGCCCGGCAAGGGCCCCGACTATGACCAGTTCGGGCCCGTCGTCGGCAGCCACTGCCTCGGCACGAATCACCAGCTCATCGATGGTGTCGAGCGCATCGTCTTTCTCGGCGACTCGGTGACGGTGGGGACGCCGCCGACGTTTACCCCCGACTTTTATCGCGCCAAGCTCTCCGACGCGCTCGCGGCGAAATTCGGGCTCACCGCGCCCGACCTCCTGTGGAAGAGCGCCGACCTCTTCAATGGCACTTCCATTACGAAGGAGTCGGGGGCGTTCGCGAGCTGTTCGAAATGGGGCGCGCGGACTGACGATCTTCTCCCGACGCAGCTTCCCCAGTGCTTTCCGCAAGGCAAGCTCGGCGAGCGCACCCTCGTCATCATGACGATGGGCGGCAACGACCTTGCCAATCTGACGAAGGCGGCCATTGCCGAGAAGCCCGACGCCGAGCTCTGGGACCTCACGAAGGCCTTCGTCGAAGAGCAGCGCAAGGCCGTGGAGTGGCTGAAGACGCCCGGGCGCTTCCCGAGCGGCGTCTTCGTCGTGTTCGCGAACATGTACGAGTTCACCGACGGGACCGGCGAGGTGATGTCGTGCGACGTCTCCCAGCTGGCCGGCTTCGACAAGCCCGTACCGGCGCCGGACAAGCTCGCCGAGATGGTCATCTGGGCGAATGAGCAGTTCCTCAAGATCGCGGTCGATTATCAAGTCGACATGATCTTCATGCTCGAGGCGTTCTGCGGACACGGCTTTCACGCGGACGATCCGGCGGCGCCGTGCTATCGCGGACCCGGGCGAGCGGTCTGGTTCGACCTCACCTGCACGCACCCGAACCCCACGGGTCACGGCGAGGTCAGCAAGATGTTCGAGGCCGTCGTCGGCGAGTGAGCCGGGCGGCGCTCTCGTCGTCGCGCTTGCGCTTTTCCGGTCCTCGATGAAGTCTGGGGACCGGCTGCACACCATGATCTCCCGCAGAGAAACACTCGAGCGGCTCGGTAGGGCCGCGCTCGTCCTCGGCGGCGCGGCGGCGGTCGGTCGCGCCGCGTGGGATCGCGGCGGGCTCGAGGTGCACCGCTCGGGGCTCGAGCCCCAGACGCGCGATTAC
>SXGR01615072.1_pt1 | contig 15686 bp, 14 predicted proteins | sample 3174711 | NCBI WGS metagenome assembly SXGR01 (sample SAMN11356860, study PRJNA531348) | freshwater metagenome | isolation source: freshwater sample F1-60 | place: China: Fuxian Lake, Yuxi | collected 2017-12-25
GCCGAAATCGGAGAACAGGCGGACGGCGTCCGGGCCCTCGACGTACAGGTCCGTCATGTGGTGCGACTGGTCCATCAGCGCGACCGTCGTCTGCCACGCCTTCTGCTCGTCGCGCCAGTTGGTGTACTCGGGCTTCACGACCGGAAACGCGTACGGGCCGATCTGCGAATTGCGCAGCATGTCGACCGGGCTTTTGGCCGTCTTGAGAACGTCGTCGAGGCTTCGCTGGCTCATAACTGCTTGCTGGCTCCTTCAGCCCGGCTAAAGCCGGACACTACGTACGTAGTGTCCGCCTTCAGGCGGACCTTACAAAATCCAAATCGTATCACGTCAAACCGACGGTGTTCCCGTGCTCGTCGATGTCCATGTTCATGTAGTGCGGCGTCTTGCCGAAGCCCGGCATCCGCTGCATATCGCCGCACAACGCGACGACGAAGCCCGCGCCCGCGCTGGGCACGAGGCTGCGTACGGGGAGGATGAAACCGGTCGGCCGGTTGCGGAGCGAGGGGTCGTGCGAGAGCGACATCTGCGTTTTCGCCATGCAGACCGGCGCCGTGCCGAAGCCCAGCCGATCCACGCGCTCGAGGTCCTTCTGCGCCTGCATCTGCAGGTCGATGCCGGCGGCGCCGTAGATCTTCGTGGCGATCGCTTCGATCTGCTCGACCACCGGCGTCCCATCGGGCGTCAGGTGCCGGAACGTATTCGGCTTCTCGCAGCAGGCGACGACCGCCTTCGCCAGATCCTCGGCGCCGGCGCCGCCGCGCTCGAACCCTTCGTGCGCCACCCCCGTTTCGGCGCCCGCGGCGAGCGCCATCTCCTTCAGCAGCGCCACCTCGCGCGCGTTGTCCGCCGGAAAGCGGTTGATGGTGACCACGCACGGCAGGCCGTACTGGCGGACGATCTGGATGTGCGCCGCAAGGTTGTCGGACCCGCGGCGGATGGCGTCGAGGTTCTCCGCCTCCAGCTGGTTGAACGCCACGCCGCCGTGCGACTTCGTCGCCCGCACCGTCGTGACGAGCACCGCGGCGCTCGGCGTGATGCGCGCCGTGCGGCAGACGATGTCGCAGAACTTCTGAAAGCCAAGGTCGCTCGCGAACCCGGCCTCCGTGACGACGTAGTCTGCCAGCTTCAGCGCCACGCGATCGGCCACGATCGAATTGGCCGCGTGCGCGATGTTGCCGAACGGGCCCGCATGCACCAGCGCCGGCTGCCCCTCCATCGTCTGGACGATGTTCGGGTTGATCGCGGGCTTCAGGAGTACGGCCATCGCGCCGGCAACCTTGAGGTCCTCGGCGGTGATCGGCAGGCCGTCGTAGGTGTAGGCGACGATGATCCGCCCGAGCCGCGTGCGGAGGTCGTGCAGATCGCTCGCCAGCGCGAGTGATGCCATCACTTCGGACGCCGCGACGATCACGAATTCGGTTTCGCGGGGGACGCCGTGCGCCTTGCCGCCGAGGCCGGTGACGCTGTAGCGGAGCTGGCGGTCGTTCATGTCCACCGTCCGCGGCCACGTCACCATGTGGGAATCGATGCGCAGCGGGTTGCCGTGGTAGATCGACGCGTCGAGCGCGGCGGCCAGCAGGTTGTGCGCCGCTGCCACCGTGTGAAAGTCGCCGTTGAAATGAAGGTTGATGTCCTCCATCGGCACGACCTGCGACCTGCCCCCGCCGGTGCCGCCGCCCTTGACGCCGAAGACGGGACCGACCGATGGTTCGCGCAGGCACAGCATCACCTTGCGGCCGATGCGGCCCAGCCCCTGCGTCAGCGCGATGCTGGTCGTCGTCTTCCCCTCGCCGGCTTTCGTCGGCGTGATGGCAGTGACGATTACGAGCTTGCCGTCAGGCTGCGACGCGAGACGGCGGAGGATGGACAGCCTCACCTTGCCGCGGCTCGTGCCGAAGATCTCGAGTTCCTCGGGAAGAATGCCGGCGGCGGCGGCGATGTCGGTGATGGCGCGAAGATCCTGCTCTGCGGGGTCGGACACGACACGGTTCATGCGGGGGTTCTCTCTCTCTCGGGTACGAACGGGGCCTGGCCTGCGGCCGGGGCCGGCGCAGCCGGCGGCGCGCTGCGTTCAGGCTTGCGAAGATGGCGCGCGGGCTGCTCGGGTGCGGTGGACGCGTCGAGCGGCTTCGGGTGGCCGGGACGGCTGTCGCGGCCGAGATAGAAATTGATCCAGGAGCTGGTGCCAAACAGCTTCCGGTCGGGCGCGGGGGTGAAGCGCCGCAGCTCGTCGACGCGTGCCGCCGCTTCCGCCCGCTGGTAGACCGACACCCAGATGCACTCCTGCTCCACCACCTCGCAGCGGCCGGCGAACGTGCCGCCGCAGGGACCGTTGCGCATCTGCTTCGGGCAGGTCTGGGGGCAGACGTATTCCATGCTGCCGAGCACGCAGTTGCCGCACTCCTCGCAGCCGAAGACGGCGCGCTTGCCCCAGTACTCGAGGCGCTCGAAGGCGTTGCGGAGCGGCGGACGCCTGTCGATCCACGCGAACAGCGACCGCATCGCCCGGCGCCCCGCCGTCTCCGCCGGACCCTTCGACCACGGCATCGGCATTGTCTTGCCCGCCGCATCGAGCACGACCGGCAGGAACGTGCGCGTGGCTTTCCGCGCCGGTGCGGAGTCGAGGTAAAACCCGTCTGGATCGCCGTACTGCACCTGCGCGGCGCACTCTTCCCATTGCGGCTCGAGCTCGTTGGCGCGGCCGATGATCCACTTGATGTCCTCGGCCTGGTGCGTGCCGCCGATGTAGGCGCCGGCGTAGCCGAGACCTTTGAGGACTGCCACCGTCTTGGCCGCGCGCTCGAGGCGCGCCTTTTTCCCGTTGTCGGGCGCGCCCGACTCTTTCTGAATGTCGGCGACCAGCGACGGCGGCGCCCAGCATCCGGGAGGGCTGCCGGTGGACATCCGCTCCGCGGCGCGGCGGGCGAGGACGTAGACGTTGCCCATCAGCGGGATCGTGTGGCCGCGCTCGTCCAGGTAGCGTTTGAGCTCGGCGAACTTGCGCGAGTCCCAGCCGACCTGCGTGATCGCCATGTTCGCGCCGGCCGCGATCTTCTTTTCGAGCTTGAGGTACTGATAGAGCGCGTCCTCGCGCGTGTACTTGAACGGCGAGACGGCGACGCTGACGTGAAACGGCACCTGTTCCGCCGCGCGCATCGACGCGATCAGGTCGACCAGCTGCACCGATTCCAGGTCGAACACCGGCGCCGTGTTGCTGCCGGCCGGCCAGTCGCCGGTGATCGCGAAGACGTTGAACATGCCGAGCGCGCGCATCAGCCGCAACGTCTTCTGGATCGAGACGCGATCCTGGTTGACGCACGTGAGGTGGACGTTCGGCGTCAGGCCGCGCGCGCGGACGGCGGTGCCGACGCGCACCGGGTCCTGGCCGAACTTGCCGCCGGCATAGCTGGTGACGCTGCCCGCCACCACATCGGGAATCGTGGCGAGGTTCGACGCGACCTCGAAGACCTGCGCTTCGCGCTTGAGGCCCGACGCGACCAGCTCCACCATGATCGAGAACGGCCGCGCGCGGAGCACGTCCCCCAGCGAGGACTGAACCGGTTGGGTCAAGCCCTTATCATACCGGCCTACAGTTCGTTGCCGCTGCGCCGGCCCTGTTCGAATGCGGCGATGTTGTCCAGCGTGGTGGCGGCGATCGCACTGAGCGCTTCGCGCGTGAAAAACGCCTGATGCGCCGTCACGATGACGTTCGGGAATGTCTGCAGCCGCGCGAACACGTCGTCCTGGATGACGTGAGAGGAGAGGTCTTCGAAGAAGAGCGCTTCTTCTTCCTCATACACATCGAGGCCGAGGTAGCCGATGTGCCCGCGCTTGAGGCCATCGATGAGCGCGCGGGTGTCCACCAGCGCGCCACGGCCCGTGTTGATGATCATGACGCCCGGTTTCATCCGCGCGACGACCGCCGCGTCGATCAGGTGCCGGGTGTCCGGCGTCAGCGGCGCGTGCAGCGTGATGATGTCGCACTCCGCCCAGAGGTCCTCGATCGGCCGGTACACCACGCCCATGGCCTGGCACTCGTGATTCGGCGCGACATCGTGGGCCAGGACGCGGCAGCCGAAGCCGCTCAGGATGCGCGCCACGACGCTGCCGATCCTGCCGGTGCCGACGATACCGGCCGTCCGGCCGTGGAGGTCGAACCCTACCAGGCCGTCGAGCGCGAAGTTGCCGTCGCGCACGCGCGCGTAGGCGCGGGGGATGTTGCGATTCAGCGCCAGGACCAGCGCCACGGTGTGCTCGGCGACGGCATAGGGGGAGTACGCGGGCACGCGAGCCACGGTCAGCCCGAGCGTCCGCGCCGCCTTGAGATCCACGTGATTGAACCCCGCCGACCGGAGGGCAATCATCCGCGTCCCTGTGGACGCCAGCCGGCCCAGCACCTCGGCGCCGAGCTGGTCGTTGACGAAGGCGCAGACGACGGCGGCCTCCCGGGCCAACGCCGCCGTCGCGGGCGTCAGGCGCGGCTCGAGGAACTCCAGGTCGTGGCCGCGCGTGCGGTTCGCCTCGTCGAAGAACTGCCGATCGAACGCGTGCGTGCTGAAGAACGTGATGCGCATGGGGCGTCAATCGGCTTCGCACCGACGAAGTCTGCGATTCGGACCGTCGGCGGCCGCCGAGGTCATTGTGCCTGAAATCCGCGGCGGGCTAAGGCGTCTCGTGGAACCGCCGTCCGCAGTACCGCGATAATGGGCGGCATTCCGATGAAGAACCTGTTGCCGGCAGCGGTCTGGCTCCTGGCGCTGCTCTTTGGCTGGCTGCACGTGTACACCGACGTGCGGCAGCAGCACATTGGCGTCTTGTCGGTCGTCCCGCTGTTCGGCGTGACGTGGAAAGGGCGCGAGCAGCTGTTCCTGCTGGGTGGGGCGTTGCTGTTCCTGCTTCCGTTATATGTCGTCAGCATCGACTGGGGACGCTGGATCCACATCTACGTCTTCGGCGTGTTCTGCATCGTGCTCGCGGAATCGGCATGGGTCGGCGACGGGCTGATCGGCGTCGTCTGGGAGCGGTTCCTATAGTGGTCCTTCCGTGCCTTCTCGCGATCCAGGAGTCATGATGTACGTCCCAGCATCGTTTGGCGTTTCCGATCAAAGGATTTTGGAGTCCTTCATCGACCGCTATGCCTTCGCGACGCTCATCACCTCGTCGCCTGGCGGCCTGGTCGCCTCGCACATCCCAATCATGTTGCGGCGGAACGAGGGGAGAGGTTCCCTGATCGGCCACGTCGCTCGCGCAAACGATCACTGGCGCGTACTGTCTGGCACGGAAGACTCACTCGCGATCTTTCACGGACCCCATGCATACGTTTCACCATCCTGGTACGCGGCGTCGCCCGCGGTGCCGACGTGGAACTACGCTGCGGTCCACGTTTACGGCAGGGCGAATGCCTCCGCGGATCGCAACTTCACCAGGACAGCGCTCACGGAACTCGTTGCGAAATATGAAGGCTCGCGTAACAAACCGTGGCGCGCGGAAGACCTGCCCCCTGACTTCCTCGACAAGTTGGCCGGCGCGATAGTCGCGTTCGAGATGCCCATCGAACAAATCGAAGGGACATTCAAGCTGGGCCAAAATCGATCACGAGAGGATCGTCTTGGGATGCTCGCCGGACTGGAGCGCGAGGGGACGTCGGACGCGGACCTCCTGGCGAAGTTCATCCGCGAACACGCCGGGGAATAGCGCGAGATGTTCACACGCGGGTTCCGCCATGAAAGTCCTTCCGTGCCTGCTCGATTGCTGGCCTCCGGGCGCAGCCTTCGACGTGATCATTGACCAGCCCCATCGCCTGCATGAATGCGTAGCTGGTGGTCGGACCGACGAACGTCCAGCCGCGCTTCTTGAGATCCTTGCTCAAGGCAGTCGACTCCGGTGTTTGCGGAATCTGCATCAGCGCCTCTTTCGTCACGCGCCTCTGGCGCGCCTTCGGCTCCGGCTCCCAGCGCCAGAAATACGCGGAGAGCGATCCGAACTCGTCGCGCATCTCGGCGGCGCGCCTGGCGTTGTTCATCGCCGATTCGATCTTGCCGCGATGCCGGACGATACCCTCGTCCTTCAGCAGGCGCGCAACGTCGCGGGCGCCGTAGCGCGCGACGCGATCGATGTCGAAGTCGGCAAAGGCGGTGCGGAAGTTCGTCCGCTTACGGAGGATCGTCAGCCAGCTCAGGCCGGCCTGGAAGCCTTCAAGGCAGATCTTCTCGAACAGCCGGCGGTCGTGGCTGACCGGGACACCCCACTCCTTGTCGTGGTAGCGCATATAGAGGGGATCCTCCCCTGGCCACCAGCAGCGCGTGACGCCATCGGCGTGACGAATAAGACCCGGAGTCATCGACGTCGTTATTATTGACGCGACCCATGTCACGCACGGCATCCGCAGCCACGACGCGCCGCGTCAGCGGGACGCGCGGGCGGGCGGCGCGCTCCCACCTCCTGCTCTCCCCGCGCGAGGTCATCGTCAGCTCCGAGACCGGGTTGCAGTACCGCATTGAACGCCTGATCGGCGAGGGTGGCTTCGGCCAGGCGTATCTCGCGCGGCGGCTCGGCCGTTCAGCCGCGGTCCCGGAGGTGGTCTGCATCAAGGTCAGCGGCCGCATCGACGGATGGCTGCGCGAGGCGTACTTCGGTCAGCTGCTCGACGGGGATCCGCGCGCGATCGGCGTGTTCGATCGGTTTCCGCTGATGCGCGAAGACGGCCGGGTGCTGTATGGCCTTGCGCTCGAGTACGCCAGGCACGGCGACCTGAGCGCGTTCCTTGCCCGCGATGGCAAGGCGTGGCGCGAAGCGACGGCGCGGCGCGAGATTGCCGGCATCCTCGAGGTGCTGGGCAAACTGCATCGCGGGCAGGCGCTGCACCGCGACCTGACGCCGCTGAACGTCTTCGTCTGCGACAACCATCACCTCAAGCTCGGCGACTTCGGCATCGTCCGCCCGCAGAGCGACCGCCGGGGCGTGACCGCGCGGACGATGAATGCGTTGACCGCGCCGAGCGACGTGCTTGCGCGCGCCGTTCCGCGCTGGCAGGCGCGGGACGATGTCTATCAGGTGGGACAGCTCCTGGGCATGCTGATCCGTGGAGACGCACGGACGCGGATTCGCACCGCCGACATCCGCACGCTGCCCTGCACCGACCACATGAAGGAGATCGTGCATCGCTGCATCGGCGAGCGGCGGAAACGCTACGAGAGCGCCGACGAGATGATCGACGCGCTCAGGAACCCGCCGGCGGCGCTCAAGGCCGGCGTGCTTCGCACCCTGAAGGGCGTGCACCTCGCCTTCACCGGCATTCTGACCAGGCGCCGCACTGAAGCCGCGCGTGCGGCCACACGCGCGGGTGCGATCGTACACAGCGGGCCGTCGGCGAAAACAAACGTCGTCGTTCGCGGGAGGCCGAACCCGCTGCAGGCCGCGGGCCGCGAAGCGGGGCTGAAGCTGATGGAGATCAAGCGGCTGCGCGAGAAGGGCCACCGGATCACCCTGCTCAACGAGACGCAGTTCTGGCGCCTGGCCGACAGGAGCCGCCTCACGAATTGACATAACAGATTCCGGGCCGTAGCATCCCTTCCACTCGGCTCGCCATCACGTTCACGAAGGAGGAAAGATGCGCGCGTTTTCCCGGCTGTGCCTGTTGTCCGTCTGCGTGACGTTCCTTCCCGCCGTCGTGTACGCCCAGGCATCGATCACGGGCGTCGTGCGGGATACCTCGGGCGCGGTGCTGCCCGGCGTGACCGTGGAGTCCGCGAGCCCCGCGCTCATCGAGAAGGTCCGCTCGGTCGTGACCGACGGTGGTGGCCAGTACCGGATCGTGGATCTTCGGCCTGGCGTCTACGCCGTCACCTTCACCCTTCCCGGCTTCGCCATCGTCAGGCGCGAGGGGGTTGAGCTGACGGGATCGTTCGTCGCCACGATCAACGCCGACATGCGCGTTGGCGGCCTCGAGGAGACGATCACCGTGACCGGCGAAACGCCGACCGTGGACGTGCAGAGCGCCACGCGCCAGCGCGTCATGGACCAGGAGATCATCGACAACATCCCGACCGGGCGCAGCACCTTCTCCCTGGGCGTGCTCGTTCCCGGCATCACGGCCATGAGCGCCAACGGCACGCAGTCGCAGGACGTCGGCGGCGGCCGCGTGGACGCCGCGCTTGGCCTCGCCGTGCACGGCAGCCGGCAGAGCGACCAGACGATCCTCTTCAACGGCATCTCGACGAGCGCGCAGGCCTCGTCCGGCTACGCCACGCGAACCACGATCAACATGGTGGCGGTGCAGGAGGTCACGCTCGACTACTCCGCGGTGAACGCGGAGGTCGGCCAGGGCGGCGTGCGGATCAACATGATCCCGAAGGACGGCGGCAACGTCTTCAGCGGCACCATGCACGTGAATTTCGCCAGCGGCGGGATGCAGGGCAGCAACTTCTCCGACGAGCTGCGCACGGCGGGTCTCGGCGTGCCCGACAAGCTGCGGAGCAACTGGGACATCAACCCCGGGTTCGGCGGGCCGATCCGGCGCGACACGCTCTGGTTCTATGTGTCGAGCCGCTTCCAGGAGGCGACCAACTACGTCGCCGGCAGCTTCTACAACCGCAACGAGAACAACCCCAACGCCTGGCTCTACGAGCCCGACACCACCCGCCAGGGCTACACCGGCTTCACCGGGAAGTCAGGCGACCTGCGGCTCACGTGGCAGGCGAATCAGAAGAACAAGGTTGGCGTGGCGTGGACGTACCAGGTGAACTGCGGCTGCCCGGGCAGCGTCTCGTCATTGAACGCGCCCGAGGCCGACCTGCGCCAGGTCTTCCCCGAGCAGCAGAAGATCCTGTTCGACTGGACCTCGCCGCTGACGAGCCGGCTGCTGCTCGAGGCCGCGTTCCTCCAGAGCTACGGGATCAGCAACCGCTTCCCGGCGGTGGGCGTCAACCCGGCGATGATCACGGTGGTCGAGCAGTCCACCGGCCTCAAGTACCGCGGCCCGGACCCGGGCCTGCGGTGGCAGGACAACGAGAGCAATCACGTTCGCGGCGCCGTCTCGTACATCACGGGCGCGCACGCGTTCAAGGTCGGCTTCACCCACAACCACGGGTACTTCTTCGAGCGGACCTCCGATCTGCAGCCGGTGAGCTACCGCTTCAACAACGGCGTGCCGAATCAGCTCACGATGCGCGCGCTGCCGATGGAGACGCTGACCAAGACCGACCACAACATGGGGATCTTCGCCCAGGATACCTGGAGCATCAATCGCCTCACGCTCGGCGTGGGCGTCCGCTACGACTACTACGGCAACAGCCAGCCGGAGCAGCGCCTCGGCCCGACGGTGTTCACGCCAGGCCGCAATCTGGTGTTCCCCGCCTCCGACAACCTGTCGTGGCACGACCTGACGCCGAAGCTCACCGCGGCGTATGACCTGTTCGGCACCCGCAAGACGGCGGTGAAGGTCAGCCTCAACCGCTACGTCGAGTCGCTGGCCGCCGGCGCCGGCCTCCCGGCCGCCACCAACCCGCTCAACGGCATCAACAGCAGCACCACGCGCAACTGGACCGACGCCGACCGCGACTTCGTGACCGACTGCAACCTGCTCATCCCGACGGCCAACGGCGAGTGCGGTCCGATGGCGAACCTGGCGTTCGGCACCGTCGGCTCCGGCGCCACCTACGATCCGGACCTGATGAAAGGCTGGAACAAGCGCGGCTCGAACTGGGAGTTCGCCGCCGGCGTGCAGCACGAGCTGATGCCGCGCGTGGCGCTCGACGTCGGTTACTTCCGGCGCTGGTTCGGCAACTTCGTCGTCACCGACAACCGGGCAGTCAGCGCGGCCGACTACGACACCTTCAGCATCACCGCGCCGGCCGATGCGCGGCTGCCAGGCGGCGGCGGCTACGTGGTCCGGGGCCTGCGCGACATCCGCCCCGACCGGTTCGGCCAGGTCAACAACTTCGTCACGCTGGCAAAGAACTACGGCGATCAGACGGAGATGTGGCACGGCTTCGACATCACCACGAGCATCCGGCCGCGCGGCGGGCTGCTCGTGCAGGGCGGGATCAGCAGCGGCAAGACGACGCGCGACAACTGCGAGATCCTCGCGGCGGTCCCGGAAGCGTTCCTGAGCGGCACGATCACGGCGGGCATCAACTCGGCCCCGAACGTCCCGTACTGCCACACCGAAACGCCGTTCCTCACCCAGGTGAAGATGATTTCGGCGTACACGATTCCGCGGGTGGACCTGCAGGTCAGCGGCACCTTCCAGAGCTTCGACGCGCCGCAGCACGGGCTGCAGGCCAACTTCAACGCGCCGAGCGCGCTGGCCGCGCAGTCGCTCGGCCGCCCGCTCGCCGGCGGCGCCGCCAACGTGACGGTGAACCTGATCGCGCCGTTCACCGAGTACGGCGACCGCGTGAATCAGCTCGATCTGCGGGTGGGGAAGACGCTGCGGTTCGGGGGGACCCGGACGTCGCTGGCGCTCGACATCTACAACGCGCTCAACGCCAACCCGGTGATGGTCGAGAACCCGAACTACGCCGCGTTCCGCCGGCCGACGTCGATCATGGCGGCGCGGTTCGCCAAGATCAGCATGCAGTTTGATTTCTAGGTGGTAGGTGGTAGGCGGTAGCTGGTAGGAGCCCGAAGACGATGAGAAACCTGGTGTTTGTTGTTTGCGCCGCGGCGCTGCTGTCATTCAACGTCCCGTCATATGCCCATCATTCCGACGTGGCCTACCTGACGACCTCGATCGAGTTGAAGGACGTGACGTTCGTGAAAACCGCGTGGGTCAATCCGCATAGCATCGTCACGTTCGACGAGAAACAAGCCGACGGGACGATGCGGCAGTGGATCGTCGAAATGGGGAGTCCGTCGGCGATGGGCGCCGTCGGCTGGAACAGAAACAGCCTGACGCCAGGAGCCGTGGCCACGGTGTATGTGTATCCGGCGAGAAACGGGACGGCGCACGGCCGTCTGGCGCGCGTGGTCTTTCCCGACGGCAAGAGCCTGAATTACCGGGACGTGCGGTAGGAGAATCTCATGACCAAGAGTGCCAGCAGCCTGCTCGGCTGCCTCGTCCTCATGCTGTGTGTGTGCGCGCCTGGGTATGCACAAGGGCCGATCGAGACTCCGCCGCCGCCGGCCAAGCCGGCCGGGCCCGCGCCCCGCAGAGATATCAACGGCGTGTGGTCCGGCGCCGCGGTGATGCGGCTGGAGCCATTTCCCGAGATGACGGCCTGGGGTAAGCAGTACTTCGAGGACGCGAAGCCGCTGTTCGGCCCTCGCGCCTTGCCGGTAGCCGAATCGAACCACGGCCTCGTGACCTGCGACCCGCTCGGGTTTCCGCAGAACATCATGTACGAGCTCCGCCAGATGGAGTTCCAGGTGACCCGGAACAAGATGCTGCAGCTGTTCCAGTACCAGCGCGTCTTCAGGGAAATCTGGACGGACGGACGGAAGCTGCCGGCCTCGGTCGGCAAGGAGACCGAAGGTTCCGTCGATCCGAAGCACTACGGCTACTCGATTGGCAGCTGGGCCGACGACTATACTTTCGTCATCAACTCCACCGGTTTCAACGAGAAGAGCTGGGCCAATGCCCTCGGTCACCCGCGAAGCGTGGACGCGAAAATCGAGGAACGCTATCGCCGGGTGGACAGCAACACGCTGGAACTCACGGTGACGATCGACGATCCCAAGTCGTATACGAAGTCGCCATTCGTCGCGATGCGGCAGCAGCTGCGACTGAGCCCGAAACAGGAATACGACGAGCAGCTGTGCATCCCGTCTGAAGCACTGGAATACCTGTCCATCTTCAAACCAGTGGCGGGGTTTACCCGGTGAGAACGATTGCTTCCTGTGTTCTTGGATCAGCGGTCGTGCTGAGCGGCCTCGCCGCCGCGCAGCAGCGGGCCTTCCCTCAGCCGACGCCAGAGAAAGCAGTGACGGTGACCGCCATCCCTGGCGTGATTGCGGCGGGGGCGCAGTGGAAACTCGTCTGGCAGGGCCCTGACAATTCCGACGGCCTCGTCGGTACGAAAGACGGTGGACTCCTCTTTGCGCAGGAGCAGCCGAGCACCGTCGGCCGGCTCGATCCGAACGACAGGTTCTCCATTCTGGTGAGGGACACCCACGGCACCGGAGCCCTGGGGATCGACTACAAGGAGCGCCTCGTCGGCGCCGAGCGGACGTGCTCGGATCCGGGCGGCAAGCCTGAGGAATGCCGTGAGGATGCGCGGCTGATGATCCTCTCCCCCACGCGGCAGGTCCTCGCCAGCACGTTCGGCGACACGCCGTTCTGGCGCATGGGCGAGGTCGTGCTCGATTCCAGGGGCGGCGCCTATTTCTCGGACGAGAACGGCACGTACTTCGTCAACGCGGCCGGGACCGTGAGCCTCGTTGCGGACAAGACCGTGCGCACCAACGGGATGATGCTCAGCCGCGATGAGAAGACGCTATACCTGACCAACGGCAGGACGCTTGTCGCGTTCGACGTCCAACCCGATGGCACGACGAGGAATCAGCGGGACTTCGCCACGCTGCAGGCCGGTAACGGGGACGGCATCTGCCTCGATGCCGAAGGCCGGCTGTACGTCACCGCCGGCGATGCCGGCATTCAGGTGTTCAGTGCCGAAGGCACGTCGCTTGGCATCATTCCGCTGCCCAGGTCCGCCTCGAGTTGTGCGTTTTCCGGACCGAACAAGAAGGTGCTGTACGCGAAGGGCGCCGGCATGACCGGCCCCGACGGCAAGGAGTTCACGACGCCACCCGGCGTGCGGAACAACGCGAAGGCGATCTACAAGATCGACACGATCGCGCAGGGCTATCTGGGCCGCCCGAAATAGATTCGAACCAGCCGCTGCCTGAAGCGAAGAGGGGTTGCTCGTCTACTACTGGGCGCCTCGAGGCGCCATCGGCGTGAGCTGCGTCAGAATCGCGACATTCTCCTGATTCAGCACACGCAGCGTCCCCACCTGCGCACCGGCACGCGCCAAGTCGAGTGCCGTTTGGCCGCGCTTGTTCTTGGCCAGTGGGTCCGCGCCCCGGTCGACGAGAAACTGAATCAGCGCCGCCACATCGTCAGCCCGCCCGGCGGCGCCGTGGAGCGCGGTCTGCCCCTCGGTATTGGCAGACTCGACCTTCAACCCCGCGTCGATCAGGATCGACACCGCTTCGATCGCCTCCTGGGCGCTGCCGCTGACCCGCCCGTAGCTGCCAGCGTTACCGCGGCCGAGCCCGGCGGCGATCATGAGGGCGCTCGTACCGTTCCGCTGCACGAGCGTGGCGTCCGCGCCAGCCGCCAGGAGCAGGCGCATCGTCGTGGCATCGGCCGCCTTGGCCGCTCGCATGAGCGGCGTACTCCCCTCGCCGAGGTTGCGATCGCCGGCATCGTGATGTTTCTGAAGAATCGGACCCTTGAGCCGCCCGTTCGGGTCGGCGTTGTGCGCGAGCAACACCTTGATGAGGTCCACGGCTTCGAGCCGCCCCGAAGGCGCCGACGGCGGCCGATTGTGCATCCACGGCAGGGTGTTCATGTCCACCGCTGCGTAGAGCGCCGCCATGCCCGTTTCAAGCACGGCGCCGACGTCAACCTGCAGACGGCCGACCGCCAGACCGCGCTCATGGCGGTACTGGCGGGCCGCGCGTCCGAACAGCAGGCGCTGGAGGTGATCCGCATCCTCCATGCGGCAGGAGCAAACGTCAACGTCACGGCCCTCGTCCACCACATCGAGGAAGTCCGCGGCGGCACCGCGCTGCACTACGCAGTCCGCAAACGCTACAAGGCAGTCATCAAGGAGCTCGCATCCTCCGGCATCGACATGAACGCCACGGATCAGGACGGCCTCACGGCGCTCGACTACGCGCAGTCGCGCGGCTTCATGCCGTTCATGGCGCTGCAGACACCGCTCTACAAGGAAGAGGCGGCGCTTCTCCGTGAGCTGGGTGCCACGAAAGAGATGGGACGAGACGCCGCCTGGCCGGTGCTGGGCCCACCACAGGGTCTCTGGCCGGACATCTGGCCACTGGGTGACGCACGAGTTCATGAGCCGATTTACAAGCGCTCGACGGACTGACGATCGCTATTCGCGCCGATGCTTCCTGCAGGCCGGCGCTGCGGCGCTGGGCGGTGCGCTGCTGCCGACATCGTCGGTCAGCGCACAGCAGCGCTCTCCCAGGATCACCACCACCGATCTGCGTGGCGCGACACTGCTGCAGGGTGCGGGATGCAACGTGGCCGCGATACCGGGCACCAGCGGCGCGTTGATGATCGACGGTGGCCTGGCGGCCAATGCCGATGCACTGCTCGCGGCTGTCAGGAAGGTCACTGGCAGCAGTCGCATCCACACGCTGATCAACACCCACTGGCATCCAGAGCAGACGGGGGCTAACGAAGCGGTGGGCCGCAGCGGCGGCCTCATCTTCGCGCACGAGAAAACCCGAATCTACCTGAGCAATACGGTCTACTCCGTGACGTTCGACGGTCGCCGGCAGCCACTACCTGAAGCTGCCCGGCCCAAGCAGACCACCCACGGTGATGGCTCCCTGGAGTTCTCCGGCCAGACGATCGCCTACGGCTACCTGCCGGCGGCGCACACCGACGGCGATCTGTTCGTGCATGTTCCGAAGATGAACCTGCTGGTCGCCGGTGGAGTCGTGTCCGCCGAGGAGTGGCCGATCCTCGACTACCGCAACGGCGCCTGGCGGGGGGGCCGCGTCCGCGCCCTCGAACGGCTCGCCGAGCTCGTGACTCCCGACACGCGGGTCGGTCCCGGCCATGGTCGCCTGATGACCGGCCGCGACATCGTGCGGCAGCGCGATATGTATCGCGAGCTCTTCGTCACGATGATTGACTACTTGAACATGGGGCTGGGCCCCGAGGATGCCGTGGCACGAAATCCGCTCGCGAAGTACCAGGCCGAATTCGGTGACGCGTCCGTCTTCCTGTCCGGCGCCCTCCGGAGCATGATGCTGGCCTACGTACCGGATTAGCCCCGGAACACCCGGGTGCGTGCGGACCTCGCTGTTCGAGCGGTCCGGCATTTCGCCATGTCAGCGGCGCCGCTGCGGGATGACAGTCTCGCGGCGCTCCAGCATTTTCACCAGTTCCGCGATCTTCCTCGCCCGGCCTGCCGGCGTCTTCATGTTGTTGGTGCGAAACACCAGCGCAAACACGTTCATCCGTCCCAGCGTTGCGAACATCCTGCGCGCCCGTGGGCTCGCCTCGATCGCGGCGCGAAGGTCGGCGGGGATGCTGTCCTTGGTCAGGCTGCGGATCGGCGCATAGGCAGCATCCCAGCGGCCATCCGCTTTCGCGGCGTCCACCTGTCGCTGGCCGTGCGGGGTCATCCGGCCGGCGGCCGTCAACCGCGCGACATGCCCACGGTTGACCTGGCTCCACAGGCTCTTCGGCCGCCGCGGCGTGTACCGCTGGAGGAACGACTCGTCGTCGAACGACTTGCGGATGCCGTCGATCCATCCCCAGCACAACACCACGTCGAGGGCCTGCGCGATGGTGACCGTCGTCACCCCCGAGCCTTTCTTGTAGATCCGCAGCCACACCTCCGTCTCGCGCGCGTGGTTGCTGCCTATCCACGTCTCGAACGCCGCCTCCGTGCGGAAGCGCCTGATCTTCTGTGGATTCGGGATGATGGGTGCCACTGAATGGAGACCGAGCGAAGCGAGGAAAGTTGGTCGGGGCGACA
>SXGR01006518.1_pt1 | contig 15685 bp, 7 predicted proteins | sample 3174711 | NCBI WGS metagenome assembly SXGR01 (sample SAMN11356860, study PRJNA531348) | freshwater metagenome | isolation source: freshwater sample F1-60 | place: China: Fuxian Lake, Yuxi | collected 2017-12-25
GGCGGTCGAGGATGTCGACACCATCGACGTGGATCGTTCCACCCGAGGGCTGCTCGAGGAGGTTGAGGCACCTCAGGAAGGTGCTCTTGCCACAGCCGGAGGGACCGAGAACCGTGACCACCTCGCCCTTTTTGAACTCGACCGTGATGCCCTTGAGGACCTCGAGGGTGCCGAAGGATTTGCGGAGCTGTTCGACACGGATCATGCGCGGGCCTCCTTCCTGGTCCTGCCACGGCGTCCGGACCGGCGTTCGACCCACCCCAGCAGCTGCAGGAGCACCCACGCGATCAGGAAGTACAGGATCGCCACCATCACCAGCGGGAAGAATGCGTCGAAGGTCCGGCTCCGGATGATGTCGCTCGCCTTGGTGAGGTCCTGGACCGCGATGTAGCCGACGATGGAGGTCATCTTTACGAGGGAGATGCACTCGCCCTTGTAGACCGGCAGGATGCGCTGGAGCGTCTGGGGCAGCAGGATGAAGCGGAAGGTCTGGAACCGGGTGAAGCCCATCGCGATGCCCGCCTCGGACTGGCCGCGATCGATCCCCTCGAGACCCGATCGGAAGATCTCGGCCGCATAGGCCGCGAAGTTGAGTCCGAAGGCCAGCATCGCCACCAGCACCGGGTGGATGTCGACCGAGGCGAACACCACGTAGAAGATCATCATCAGGATGACCAACACGGGCGTTCCGCGCAGCAGGGCGATGTAGACCTTCGCCACCCCGCTCAGCAGCGCGTTCCGGGCCATGCGCATCCAGCAGACCACGGCCCCGAGGAGGGTACCGAACAGCGCCGCCCCCAGGGAGATGATCACGGTCGTCTTGAGCCCGTCCCACAGCAGCAAATAACGCCGCTCATGCAGGACGTTGCTCTGGAAGCTGTCCCGGACCCGCTCCAGGAACGGCTTCCGCTCCGGCCGCGCCGCAGCCGTGCCCGCCTCGGAACCCGTCGCCGTCGCCCCCTTCAATGCATACGCCTGGGTGGTCTCCTCGTGGTATGGATCCGTGAAGTCGATCTGCTTCCGGCGTTCGTCCGTGACGAAGATCGAGGCCACGATCAGATCCACCTTCCCGGACACCAGCGCTGGGATGAGCGCCGCGAAATCCATGTTCGAGAACTCCGGTCGCCGGCCGACCGAGGCCGCGAACCGACGCACCAGCTCGATCTCGAACCCGACCAGCTTTCCATCCTGGACCCCCACGAACGGCATCCCCCCATCCGTCATGCCCACCTTGAGCACCCGGTTGGTCCCCGACTCCGGCAGGGCCGGCATGGTGAAATCCCCCTTCCGGACCCAGCGCTCGACCATCTGGTCATAGATGCCCTGCGTCCGAAGCCCCGACAGAAACGCGTTGAACTGCGTCCGCAGCTCCGTGCTGTCCTTGCGGACCCCCGCCGCGACCGGGTAGCCGAACAAGGGATCCCCAACGAGGCTGAAGCTCGGATCCTGACGCATCAGCTCGCGCAGCGGACTGGAGTCCGACAGTGCGACATCCACCTTCCCCGACTTCACGGCGAGGGAGATGTCGCTGGGACTCGAGAACTCCAGCAGCGTCGCCTCCGGCAGGTTCTTCGAGACCCAGGTGCTGTGGGCCGACCCGAGCAGGGTTCCGATCCGACCCTTACGGAACCGCTCGAGGGCCCCGCCCCCGGCGGCGGGACGGTTCTCCAGTTCGGGAAAGGCCTTCATCGCCTTCTGGTGGGTGCCCTCGACCTTCCGGACCAGCATCACCTGGGCATTGGCGAAATAGGGATCCGAGAACGCCACCGACTTGCGTCGCTCCTCCGTGGCGTTCATGCCCGTCACGATCAGGTCTACCTTGCCCGACTGCAGGGCCGGGATGAGGGCCATGAACTTCATGTTCGAGAACTCCACCGGACGCCCCATCGCCTGGCCGATCCGACGCGCCAGCTCGCCGTCATGGCCGCTGACCTCGCCCTTGTCGTCGACAAACGTGAGCGGCTCCCGGGTGGCGCTCACCCCGATCCGAAGGGGCGCCCCGTTCGTGGCCGACGGGATCGGTGGGACCTCATAGGGAGTGAGGTCGGCCTTGAACCAGCGACGGTGCATCGCCTCGAGGATCCCGTCCTTCCGGAGGCCGGCGATCACCCGATTGACCTCTGCCAGCAGGGCCGTGTCCTCCTTCCTCAGCGCCACCGCCGTCTCCTCGTTGTCGAGCGGTTCCTCCAGCACGACAAGATCGGCGTTGCGCTTCGCGATCTGGAATCCCGTCGGAAACGCCATTACCACGGCCTCGAGCTGTCCCGACTTGATGGCCGTCACGGCGTCCATGACGTCGTCGAACGCCTGGACCTTCGCGTTGGGGAACCGGTTCCGGGCAATCGATTCGCCAATCGAACCCGTCATCACGCCGATCCGGGCCTCGGCGGCGTCGGAGACGGTCTCAACCTCCTTTGTCCGCCCACGGCAGCCCGCACCGAGGACGAGGACGGCCAACCCCACAAGGATTCCACACAGGAAACGCAGGGGTGGATCGAGACGCATGGCGGAGGTGGAGGAGAACGGCGGCGCCGAACCGAACCGTCGCAGTGCTGTGACGCTAGGAGACTGGAGGCCGCCCCACAACGTCGGAGCGGGCCGGAATTCCTGACGGACGGGCCAGGCCAGGCCCTTGGATCCGGGGGGCGAACCCGTCCGTCGGACACCCCGTTCAGTTCGAGCCCGTGCCGACCCGGTAGAATCCCGCCCGGGCGGCCGGCACCGGGATCGTCGCACGATAGCTCTGTCCCCCCAGGCTGGTGATCGTGGCCGTGGCCAGCGGACTCCAACGCGAGGCGTCGGAAGCCAGCGCTTCCGGACACTGCAGCACGACATGGCTGGCGGCGGGGTTGGCCGAGTCGAACTCTAGCACGAGCGATCCGCCGTCGAGCCGGACCCCACGCACCGTGACCGGTCCGGCCGGTGCCGCGTCGACGACGACTGCGAGGCCGTCCGACGCGCCGATCAGCGCCCACCCACCGGTGTCGCCATCCTCCGCGAACGCCCCTTCGGCCGCATAGACCTCCACGAATGCCCCGCCGATCCGCTGGAAGTGGATCACCTCGACCGCATAGTCCCCGGCCTTGACGCCCTTGAGGACCGCCCGGGTGCTGCTGTCGCCCGTGCCGACCGCGAACTGGATGTATTCCGGGAAATCCTCGTCGATGAGCCCATAGCCCGAGACGCTCGAGAACGGATGCCCGATGAACCTCAGGGCGAATCCGTCATCGGAATGCACTCCGATCGTCCAGTCGCCATCCCGTGGGATGCGCACCTTGGCCCGTCCGATCGTCACCCAGTCGGCTGCGGGCAGGTCCTGGACTTCGCCTGGGAACGGGGCCCGATCCGTGAAGAGTCCCGAGCCGCTCGGGGACGGGGTGTAGTTGAAGTTGAAGACCGGGGCCTGGACGTCGAGCCGCTTGCCGGAGAACGCAGTCCCCTGGGCGGCCTTGGCGATGTCGGCCGCGGTCGCCACGGCATCGGCACGTCCCGCGCTCCAGACCTGTCGCACACCCCATGACCCTGCCTGCCCCCGGGGTCCACCCAGCCCCGTCAGCGGGAACGGCGGAGCCGGTACGGTGAAGACCGCCTCGGAGACGATCGAGGTCCCACGGGTGTCCTTTGCCTCGACCTTGAACGGATGGACCGAACCCGGCGCAAACGCAGTCGACGGCGTGTAGACGATCGACGTCACCGCCCCGGCCTTGGTCGCCTTGGTGGTCACCGGGACGCCATCCACCGACAACGTCACCTTCGACGCATCGACGACGCTGGCCCCGACGTCCTCCATCTCGACCGTGAACCGGTCGAGTCCGACATCCCAGCGCTTCACCACGGCCTTGTCGTCCGGCGGCGCCTCCGACTGCGTCACGTCGAACCGGTCGGCCGTCACCACGCCTGTGCCGGCGACCGTGATGCGGAGCGTGTGCAGCCGGTTGGGAAGGAGCGGACTGCTCCAGACGAGTTTCTGCTCGGCCCGCTGGGCGGCCTTGTAGTCGACGTCAAACCGCGTGCCGCCGTCGATGACCGCATAGCCCTTGCCGTGGTGGCTGGCGACGGTGGCGTAGACATCGATCTTCACCCCAAAGAACTTGATCTCGAGGTAATTCCCGGAATTGCCGGAGTAATGGTCGTTGTTGAGGAAGCGCGGGTCGTTGGCGTTGCCCTGGGCGAGGGTCCAGCCCGAGGAATAGGTGATCTGGTTGGTGCCCTTCCCGATGTCCCGGTTGTCATCGATCTGGATCACCACCCCGGGGACGACCTCTTTGACGTTCACCGTGACGACGTCGAAGCCCTGGAGGCCGGTCTGGTCGGTCGCCACGACCCGCAGCGTGTGGTCGCCCTTCGAGAGGGTCTTGAGGGAGACGCTGAACGGCGCCTTGTTTGTCTCGCCGAGCTTGGTGGTGCCGTCGAAGAACTCGACCTTGGCGAGGTTGTAGTCCTTGTCGCTGACCGTCGCGAGGAGGGAGAAGTCGCTGCCGAACGGCACGGTGTCACCCGCCTTCACGTTGGCGATCTGGACCGATGGGACGTTCCCGACCACATCGCCGGTCCCAAACCGGACCTCGGCGAGGCCGATCGCATACCCGGCGCCCCAGTTGCTGGTGTTGCGGAGCCGGACGAGCCGGACGTCGGTGCCCTTGACGTCCACGACCTGTGCCTTCTCGCCTCCCTCTTTGAGCGAAGCGGTGGCGATGCCGGTGAACCGGGCCTTGGCGAGGTCGGCATCGGGCGACACAAAGATCTCGACCTCCCGCATGCCCCAGTCGGTCGCACCCGGGACGTTGTAGTTCCAGAGGTAGACCTGGGTCAGGGTGACGGATCTCCCGAGATCGAACGCCAGCTCCCCCTTGATGGAGCCGATGGAGCTCCACATCTCGGATCCGGCGGTGATGTGGACCGACTCCGGCGTGCCGACGCCGGGATCCTCGAACCCCTGGCCGTCGATCACCTTCTCGGCGAGGTCCTCGGCGAAGTTGGCGATGACGGCGGTGGGCTGAAGGAATTCCCCGGCGCGGGCATGACCCGCGGCGAAAAGGAGCGTCAGAAGAAGGCCGAGCGGCCTCCATGGGGGTGTCAGGGTGGAGTTCATGGGTCGATCAGTCGGGGGACGCTGTGGAGGCTACTCGGATGGCGGTCCGTCTCCACACTTTTTCGGAAGGAGAGCTCACACGGGGACGCGGAGACACGGAGGGAGCAAAAGGCAGGTGCAAGGAAGGAAGGCCGCAATCCCGCAGCCGCGGGACTGCGCCGATGGGTTCTGCAGTGCTCTGCGGAACCAGGCCGTTTCCCAGCGGCCAGCCTCCCCAAGGCTCACCCGCACCCAAGGACTCCTTAGCCTCCCGTCATCACAGGCCTCCCAGCCACTGGTCCCGCCGGCTGGATCCCACACCGTGCACTGCGGGTGCTCCCGCACCCAGTGATCCAAGGCACTGAATCACCCACACTCCCAGTCTTCACCGGATCGGGCCGGCGAGCTGCCGAATTCCCTGCCCTCTTTTCTCCCTTCTTGCCTCCGTGTCTCCGCGTCCCCGTGTGAGTCCCTCCCCTTCCCCTCCGCATTTCGCCCCGCACGCCCCGACTCGAGAGAACATTGCTCTTTCCCCCGCCGGCGACGCACTGTTGCGGTCGAACACGCATGAAACAGCGACCGGTCCTGGGATTTCTCGCAGCCCTCCTCCTCGTCCTGGGCTTCCTCTTCCGTGAGGTCCTGCTGCCCGGCATGGCGGGCTTCGCCAATGATGCCCCACTCGGGCTCATGCAGGCCTACTCGGAGGTCCGTTGGGACTACTTCCTGCACGGCTCTTGGCTGCACAACGTCTGGGTAGGCGGCCCGGCCCTCAACACGCTGCCCAACTTCTCCCACGGGCTCTATCTGCTGGGCGGAGCCCTGGTGTTCGCGAAGTTCGCCGCCGTCCTGTCGATGGCGTTCGCCGGATGGGCCCTCTGGGTGTTCTGCCGCCGCCAGGGATTCCATCCCGTGGCCTGCGCCCTCCCCGGACTCGCGATGGCGCTGAACGGCAACTTCCTCTCCCACGCCACCTGGGGACTCGGCTCCCGAGCCGCCACCGTCGGCTTCGCCGCCCTCGCCCTCGCGGCGGTGACACCCCGATCCGAAACCCGCGGATCCCGGGTCTGGATGCAGCTCGCCCTTGCCGGGTTCGCCACCGGCATGACCGTGATGGAGGGTGCCGATGTCGGGGCCTTCTTCAGCGTCCTGATCGCCGCCTACCTGGCCTTCAATGCCCTCATCGCCGAGGGGTCGATCGGCGGCCGCATTCTCGGTGCCGGAACCCGGCTCGCCCTCGTGGTGGTCTGTGCCGTCTGGATCTCCGCGCTGGCGCTGTCCTCGCTGGTCGGGACCCAGATCAAGGGCATCGCCGGCATGGGCGGCGACACCACCTCGCGCCAGGAACGCTGGGAGTTCGTAACAGGATGGAGCTTCCCGAAGCTCGAGGTCGTCCGACTCGCCATCCCGGGCATCATGGGACTCCGCAGCATCTCCCCGGGCGAGGAACTCTACTGGGGGAACGTCGGATCCGACGGCTCCCCGCCCCGGTTCAATGGCGGCAGTGAGTACGCCGGGGTGCTCGTCCTGCTCCTCGCCGGATGGTCCATCGCACGGGCGTCGGCGCGGACCGGACGGCAGCCGTTCTCCGACACGGAGCGGAAACGGATCGGGTTCTGGGCGGTCGTGGCGCTCGTCTCGCTGCTGCTGTCCTTCGGACACTATGCCCCCTTCTACCAGCTGGTCTTCGCGCTGCCCTACTTCTCCACGATCCGGGTGCCGATGAAGCTCCTGCACCTGACCCATCTCGCCCTGCTGATCCTCTTCGCCTACGGGCTCGAGGGGCTCTGGCGGCTGTATGTGACCCCTGCCGCCCAAGGAACCGGGACCCTCGGGGAACGGTTCCAGCGGGGCTGGCGTGCGGCGACGGGATTCGACCGCGCCTGGGGCTGGACGCTGGCGGGCCTCGCTGGCTCGGCCGTCCTCTTCGCCCTGGCCTACACCTCCTATGAACCGGCACTGGTCCGACACCTGGCCAGCCTCGGGTTCACCGGCGGAGGAGGACAGGCCATGGCGGCGTTCAGCGTCCGCGAGGTCGTCCTCTTCGGCGCGTTCACTGTCCTCTCCTGCGGGGTCGTCGGACTCCTGATGTCGGGCGCCTGGTCCGGTCGCGCAGGCGTCCTCGCGGGTATCCTCCTCGGCGGTCTCGTGGTCCTCGACCTCGGACGGGCCATGGCGCCGTTCGTCCTCACCTTCAACCACCAGCGCCGCTACGAACCCAACGCAGTGACCGAGTTCCTGCGCCAGAACTTCTGGGAACACCGCGTGGTGGCCCGACCCCACCCCCAGATCCGCTCGACCCTCAGCGATGGACAGGACGGCACCTGGCCGGCGGTCCACAACCAGTGGCTCGAGAACCAGATGCCGTACAACCAGATCCAGACCCTCGACATCTGGCAGATGCCGCGTCAGCCCGAATACGACAAGGCCATGCTCGATGGCTTCCGGCCCACCGAGTCCAATGATCTCTCCATCGTCGGACGGCTCTGGGATCTCACCAATGTCCGGTACGTGATCGGGTCGCGCGCCATCGGACCCGAGCTCGACCGGCTCTTCGCGAAGGGCCAGCCGGTGTTCCGGCCGACCTTCGGATTCGACCTCGCCCCCAAGACGGGTGCCGCCGCCGGCAGGGTGACTCTTGACGACATCACAGCGGTGCCGAACGCCACAGGCCAGTATGCGGTCTTCGAGAACACCCGCGCCCTGCCCCGGGTCCGACTGTTCACCCGCTGGGAGTCCGTGACGAACGACATCGCCGCGGTCGAGCGACTCAAGGACCCGTCCCTCGACATCGGCACCACCCTCGTCCTAGACACCCCCACGTCATCAATCCAGCCCTCGCCGAATGCCCCGGCCGCGACCGCATCGATCCGGAAATGGTCCCCCACCCGGATCTCGGTGGGCACCGAATCCTCCGCGGCGGGGATCCTGATGCTGAACGAGCGGTGGCATCCCGACTGGCAGGTGTCGGTGGATGGGACTCCTGCCGAACTGCTCCGGGCGAATCTCCTGATGCGTGCCGTCGCCGTGCCTTCCGGATCCCATACGGTCGAGTTCCGGTATCGTCCGACCATGACGCCGCTCTGGATCACCCTGAGCGCGTTCGGTGTCGCCCTCGCCCTGGGCATCGGACTCGTCCTCCAGGACAGCGCCGCAGCATCGAAGCGGTGATCGCGGGACCCCACGGGTGAATCCCCTCTCCAGCATTGTCGCCGCCGTCGTCCCGGTCTTCCTCCTGGCCGGGGTCGGCGTGCTGCTGCGTCGGCGCCAATGGCTCACGCCAGAGGCGGATGCCAGCCTGATGCGGCTCGTCGTCTCGGTCCTCACCCCGGCCCTGGTCTTCCATGTGGTCCTCGGGAACCAGGCCCTCCGACAGGTCGAGAACCTCTTCATGGCCCCCCTGCTGGGATTCCTGGAGGTGGCGATCGGGGTCGGGATCGCCTGGCTGTTCCGTCGTGCGAGCGGACTGGCCACCGAGTCGAGCCAGCGCACGTTCGCCGCAGTCACGGGAATCCAGAACTTCGGCTATGTGCCCCTGCCCCTCGTGCTGACCCTGTTCCCGGGCGACGCCGCCGGGATGCTGTTCGTCCACAACCTCGGGGTGGACATCGCCATGTGGACCGTCTGCCTCGTCGCCCTCGGCCATGCCCGCATCCATGAATGGCGCCACCTCCTGAATCCCCCCGTCGTGTCGATTGTGGCCGCCGTGGGCCTCAACGCCGTCGGGGCACGACGCTGGATCCCGGATGCGTTGCTGGCGACGGCCCAGATGCTCGGGGCCTGTGCCTTCCCCCTGGGGATCGTCCTGATCGGCGCGACCATCGCCGACTCCGGTGCGGCACTGCGCCAGCGGATCGACCTCCGCACCATCCTGTGGTCGTCGCTGGTGCGCCTGGGTCTGATGCCCCTGCTGATCCTCGCCGCGGCCTGGCTGCTGCCGGTCGAACCCGAATTGAAGCAGGTGCTGGTCGTGCAGGCGGCCATGCCCGTCGCCATCTTCCCGATCGTCCTCGCCCGTCTCCATGGCGGGGATCCCCTGACCGCGGTCCGGATCGTGGTGGGATCCAGCCTCCTCGGACTCGTCACGATTCCCCTCTGGTTGAAGCTGGGACTCCGCCTGCTGGGCGGCTGAGGACATCGCAGCACCCCCGTGGCGCGATGCGTCGCCCGTTCTGATGCCGTGCGGATCGGGGTTGCCAGCACCTGTCTCGGCGACACACACGTCTCGGCGCTTCCCCAATCCCTCGGCCCCGCTCTAGCCTTGCGCCGGAACACCCAACCGCATGGCCACCATCGCCGTCCTCGGAACCTTCGACACCAAGGGGGAAGAACACGCCTACGTGGCCTCCCTCATCCGCGCACGCGGACACCACACGTTGCTCATCGACGTCGGGATTCTCGACGCCCCGGGTGTCCCGCCGGACATCGCCCGGACCGAGGTCGCCGCGGCTGCCGGAGTCGATCTGGCGGCGCTGGTAGCCCGACGCGATCGGGGTGAGTCCGTCGCGGCGATGACCCGTGGGGCGCCGTTGCTCGTGTCCCGACTGCAGCAGGAGGGGCGGATCGATGGCCTCATCTCCCTCGGCGGTGGTGGTGGCACGGCGATCGGCACCGCGGCGATGCGGGCACTCCCGATCGGGTTTCCGAAGCTCATGGTCTCCACCCTGGCCAGCGGCAACACCGCGCCGTACGTCGGAGTGAAGGACATCGTCATGATGCCCTCGGTCGCGGACGTGGCCGGACTCAACCGTCTGTCACGCAAACTCCTCGCCCAGGCGGCCGGGGCGATCTGCGGGATGGTCGAGACCCAGGTCCCGGCCTCCGCCTCGGACCGCCCGGTGATCGTCGCCTCCCAGTTCGGCAACACCACGCCGTGCGTCACGCGGGCTCGAGCGCTTCTCGAGGCTGCCGGCTATGAGGTCCTGATCTTCGCCGCCACCGGCACCGGCGGACGCACCCTCGAGTCGCTGGTCGAGAGCGGCCTGGTGTCGGGGGTGCTCGACATCACCACGACGGAATGGGCCGACGAGCTGGTGGGCGGGGTCCTGACTGCGGGCCCGACGCGCTGCGAGGCCGCGGCCCGGGCCGGGGTGCCCGCCATCATCACTCCAGGGTGCCTCGACATGGTGAACTTCGGCGAGCCGGCGTCCGTGCCGTCACAGTTCTCGGGACGCCGCTTCTATCATCACAACGCCCAGGTCACACTGATGCGGACGACGCCTGAAGAGAACGCCGAGCAGGGACGAATCCTGGCCGGGAAGTGCAATCTGTCGACCGGTCCGATCACGGTGATCTTCCCGCTGGGGGGCATCAGCGTGATCAGCGCGCCGGGTCAGCCCTTCCACTGGCCCGAGGCGGATGCCGCCCTGTTCGGCGAGTGGCGTCGACACCTGCGTCCGGACATCCGGGTCGTGGAACACCCGGGCAACATTAATGACCCGGCCTTCGCCGACCTGTGTGTGGCGGAGCTGCTGCGGAACCTCGCGTTGGCAAAGAAGGGGTAGTGCGGCGGACCACCACCGTGGGGTGCCGGAGACTCCGTTGGTCCCCGTTGGAACCGCTAAAACCCCTTGCCCGGAACGCCCTCCCCGTTTACCTACATCGCCCGCGGTTGCCAGCGTAGCTCAGCGGTAGAGCAGGGGACTCATAAGCCCTTGGTCGGAAGTTCGATTCTTCCCGCTGGCACCACCCTTCTCCATAAACGACTTACAGCGGAAACAGAGGGTTAGTGCTAACGCCTAGTGCTAACAAATCCACTGAAGTTTACCTACTTCCAGCGTCGTCCACGGGTGTTTTGCGGGACGCTCCGAAGCTGAAGACTCCTGCGGCTCGCTCATTCCACGAGCACTGCGCTGAAATAAAGACGCGGGCGACGGCACCGAAGGATTTCGATGAGGCCAAGCTTCCGCAAAGGTTCCAAACCAGTCGGCGATGGGCCGTACGACGGCTCCCCTTCTCTCCCCCTTAGGCTCTCCTCGAGACACATCCCCTTCCCTGAGCCGTGATGGGTCAGACTTGGGCCGCGTGCCGACCGTCACTCCCTCCCGTTGAATTCATTCACCTCGGGAAAGGTTCATGCCCGTTGCGTGTTTGGACGTGTCGAGCGGTCGGTACCAAGAACGTTTTTCTCCCGGTCCCTTCTCTTCACCCAAACGACTGCGCGAGGTCGGCGTCAGATCCAAGGAGTTCCAGCCGCATCCGCGAGTGTCTGGTTATAGAAAGCAGCCTTGCAGAACCACTCTGCAACACGATGCCCTGTTGTGTTGCGTGCTTGCCAATGTCGTTGCCGCCAATTCCTCCATTGCGGAGGGGGGATGATCCGGCGGGAATCCTTCGGTCATTGCCAGCCAAAGTGAAGAGCGCGGTGTGACCCCGCTCCGGTTCCCATCTCCAACCGAAGGCTTGCCACCATGCGCCCCGGTGGGAATTCTGCCGACCACCCCATCCTGCCCATGAATTCCACGCGGTTCGCCGCCCTTGCCTTATTCGCTGGCCTCTTGGGTTGCGCTACAAGGCCCGAACTGGAGCACCAGGTCGTCACGGAAATCATCTCCGACCCGCCGGGTGCCCGGATTGAGGTGAACGGCGACTACATTGGCGATGCTCCTGTCACAACGAAGCTCCGCCATCATCCCTCCGACAAGGTTGTCATGGGCAAAGTCGTGATCCGCGCCCTTCCCCGAAACGGCGGTGAACACATTCAGGAGAAGACCTTCCAAGGACCTCAGTACCCCTTCGATCGCCACCGTGACGTCGTCCCAAAGAGGGTGTTCTTCGACATGAAGCTGAAACCAACGAGAGCCGCCCAGAATTGAACGGTTAGGTTTGGGTATCTGCAGCCTTGGACTGCCGTTGTCCTACCCCTCGTGTCAGCTTGACCGAAAACGAATCAGGGAAATGCGGGTCGCCTGGCACGGACAGTTCACCTCAACAATTTCAAACGGCACGAATGCCTGACAATCCTCCCAATTTCTGGGCTAAGACCTACCTAAATGCCCAAGGACATGAGGTTCCAGGGATCTCGGTGCTGGATCACTGTCTCAATGTCGGCTGCGTGGCTGCGGAGCTGATCGCCGCGCTCCCGCCCATCGTTCGCGACCTGCTTCCGCCCGGCGCCAGCACGCTCATTGCGTTGCATGATGTGGGGAAGCTAAGTCCGGGGTTCCTCCGCAAATGCACCGAGTGGCGCGAGCGGCATGAGACCGATCAAATGATGGCTGAATGGGGGCAGCGCGAAAAGAACCATGCTGCGGTCAGCCATGCGATCATCGGCGACTGGCTTGGGAAGGAACTTGCTGGATATGCCATCGCCGCTGGAGGGCATCATGGCTTCTTTGTCCACAATGGACACCAGCCGAGCCTTGGCCAGGGCGGTCGATGGTTAGCGAAGGAACTGGCGGACCCCATGTTTGCCACCCATCGCAAAGAATTGCGCCGGATGCTCGCCAAAGTCTTCGGTCATGACCTCCCCGCTGTGCCTCTCTCAAAGAAGGATGAGGTGTTGATTGTTTTTCTCACGGGTTTCATGACGTTTGCCGACTGGTTGGGATCGAATGAGACCTTCTTCAAGCCGGACCCGGCCACATATGCTGCGCCCTTGGCTCTGACAGATGCCGCCAAGCTTGGGCGTGAGCGGGCCGAGCAGGTGATGAACTGGTTGCGCTGGGGGCGCACCGAGGTCAAGGCGGCGTTAATGTTCGAGCAGCTTTTCCACTTTGGCCCCAAGCCGATTCAACAAGCTCTCATGGATCTCGCCGCCAAGCCCGGCCTGTTCATCGTGGAGGCCCCGATGGGCGGGGGCAAGACGGAGGCCGCGCTCGCGGCCGTGTATCGGCGATGGACGGCTCCAGACGGCCAGCGCGGGCTGTATTTTGCCCTGCCCACCCAGTTAACCAGCGAACGTATCTTTGAGCGGATGGAGACGTTCCTCTCCAAGGCGCTCGCGACCTCCGATCTCGCCACCTTGGTTCACGGCAGTGCGTGGCTGCGGGAGAAGCGCGTGCTGGAGATTCACCCTTCTTCACCAGAAACTGGCACTCGCGACGGTGAAGAGCCTGCCGGATATGCCCGCGATGCGCGCCTGTGGTTTGCCTCCAGCCGGCAGGCACTCTTGGTTCCCTTCGGTGCGGGCACCATTGATCAGGCGCTGCTCGGAGTTCTGCCGGCGAAGCACTGCGGCCTGCGGCTCTTTGGCCTTGCCGGGAAAGTGGTAGTGCTCGACGAGGTGCACTCCTACGACAACTACACCGGCACATTGGTGGACCATCTGGTTGCCGACCTGATGCGGCTAAATGCTACCGTCATCGTGCTCTCCGCCACGCTCACCGCACAACGGAAGCGCGATCTACTGCTAAGTGCCGGGGTGGAAGAAGATGCCCTGCCAGCCATGGCGGTAGACGATAGCTATCCCATGATCACTTCGGCGACCCGTGAAGCGGAGGGACGGATGACCGCGGCGGTGAAGGATGTTCCTTGGGAAGAAACGCCGAAGACCATCAGGCTCGACCACCGGACGCAGGACGATGGAGGCATCTGGGGAGAAGCTTGCGAAGCGGCCCGTGCGGGGGCCTGTGTGCTGGTCATCCGTAACACGGTGGCTTTGGCACAGGAGACATGGCGCAAGCTCAAAGGCTCGGCTAATGAGGGCGGCCCTCCTGTGGCCTTGCTCCATAGCCGTTTTCCACGCTGGCGCCGCGACGCGCTGGAGGGCCACTGGATTGCTGCGCTCGGCAAACAAGGGCTACGCCCCCAAGGCTGCCTGCTCGTCGCCACCCAGGTAGTGGAACAGAGCGTGGACATAGATGCCGACCTGCTCATAACGGACCTCGCGCCGACAGACCTGCTTTTCCAACGTCTGGGACGGCTGCATCGGCACACGCCCAAGCGTCCCGATGGGTTCAAAGAGCCGAGAGCGATCCTGCTCCATCCCAAACTGGCAGAAGGCATGGACGCAAAGGAGTTGAAGGCCGCATTCGGCCCTTCAGGCTTCGTCTATCCGCCGTATGTCATCTGGCGTTCTTCGGAACGCTGGTATGGCCAGCCCAACGTAACCATTCCCAAGGATATTCGCTCTTGGCTGGAGGCAACGTATGTGTCGAACGATCATGCGGATTCCCCGGCGGTTGCTTCACTGTTTGACGAATGGAAGAGGAAGACTGACAAGTTGGGCACCGTCGCAAGCAGGCGCACCAGCCGCCTCGCCGCCTCGGATCAACCGGACAGTGAAGGCACGTTCACTCGCTGGAACGATCAGCCTTCGGCGAATGTTCTGTTGCTCAAAGAAACGCCGAGGCGGGTGAGGGGCGGAACCGATTGGGAGATCACGTTGCTTGATGACCAGACCGTGACCATTCCAGCCTTTGAATGGAGCTTTGCGGCCGCCAAGGCCATGCACGGGAATGTCGTCCGAGTGCCATTCTACGCCGTGAGGTCTTGGCTTACCGACAACCCCACATGGCTCTCTGACTATTTGGGCGATGCCGTGCTGGGGGTAGTAGATGGGGATCGCATTTTACCGCTCTCCGAAGAAGAAATGCCTTACCTCCTGGACTGGCAGGTAGACGAAGGCGTGCGTCTTGGGAAGAACCAGCAACCGCAATCTCTGCAGCCTACCGCCGATGAACCTGAAGACGGCTGGTGGTAAGCAATTGCTCCCACAATGAACTTCAACCTCACCACCTCTTCGTGGCTCCCGGTGCGTGACCACCAAGGTCAACCGCATCTCATCAGCCTCTCGGATCTGTTTCGCTCCCCGACAAATTGGGCAGACCTCGACCTGCGGCCCCACGAGCGCATCTCCATCATGCGCCTCCTCGTCTGCATTACCCAGGCCGCGCTGGGTGCTCCGGAGGACACGGACGGTTGGGCAGACTTCGGCCGGGACTTTTCCAAAAAGACCACGGCCTACCTCGCACAGTGGCAGCCCGCCTTCAGCCTGCTGGGCGAGGGGCCGCGCTTCCTCCAGCGCCGCCCAACGAAAGAAGGTGAACCAGTGATGGTCAGCAAGCTGGTGCCCCATCTCGCCACCGGCAACAACCCCACCAACTTTGATCACGGCGGCGGTTCCGAACGCCCGATGGAACCCGGCGCGCTGGCGCTGGCCCTCCTCAGTTTCCAGAACTTCTATCCACTTTACGGCGCGGGCTACAAAGGACGCGGCCCCTGTGTGGATGGTAACATGCTCCACGCCCTGCTGCGTGGCGCGAACCTGCAAGAGATCATCCTGAACAACTGCCTGGACGCGGAAACCATCGCCGCCTCGCTCGGCGGCATGGGCCGGCCTCTCTGGGAAAAATGGCCCACCACCCCTGCCGAAAAACCTGCGGTGGACAATGCCCGGCTGACCTACCTCGGCCGTCTGGTGCCGCTGCACCGCACGCTTTGGATTTGCGACAACCGCGCCCATGTCCTGGTCGGACAGGACGGCTGGGAATATCCCACCTTCGAGGAGTATCAGGAACCAAGCGCCACCGTCATCACCACGGCGAAAGGTGAGAGCCGGCAACTCTGGGCGTCGCTCGACCGGGCCATCTGGCGCGACCTGCACGCGCTCACGGTGCTGGGCACTTCCGCCAACAGCAAGGAGGGCACACCCTTGATCATCAAGTCCCACCAAAA
>SXGR01343919.1_pt1 | contig 15682 bp, 11 predicted proteins | sample 3174711 | NCBI WGS metagenome assembly SXGR01 (sample SAMN11356860, study PRJNA531348) | freshwater metagenome | isolation source: freshwater sample F1-60 | place: China: Fuxian Lake, Yuxi | collected 2017-12-25
CGCTATCCCAATGCGTTCTTCGAGAAGCTCGGGCTAATCTCTCTATACGCCTTAGCCTTAGCCAAACGTACCAGTCCCGCCACAAGCGGGTGACTCACCAACTGGAGAACCGGATGCGGGAAATCCGCCAGTCCGGTTCGGAGGGAGGGGTGGCCGACAACGGCCATCCCTACCCCTATCTCGGAGGTCATCGGACTAGGTGCCTCATCGGGCTACATCCCGGGTTCCTGCTGCAAACTCTGCCTTACCTGAGCATCTCCTAGGTGGGGCGATTTCTCCGAAAGCGCCAACGTAAGGGGACATGGAACGTCTGCGGACACGCAACACCTGCGGACATGGAACGTCTGCAGACACGGTACGCTGCAGAGCCGGACCGCTCGGAGATCGGTCCCTACCTCGGAGGTCATCGGACTAGGTGCCTCATCGGGCTACATCCCGGGTTCCTTCGACAAACTTAGACTCACCAGACCCCAAGGGTCTCCAGCACGGCGCGGGTTTTTGGAACCTCATGGGTCCGGAGCAAGTCTGTCTTTCCGAGGGCGGCCATTACGGCGAAGAAGGGCTCGGCCGAACGCACCTCGTCTTCGAAGCATTCGAAGGCGTGAGGCAAGGCATGACAGGTGGGGAAACCCAAGGCCCTGAGCCGGAAGGTGTTGAGGAACACTTGCATCTGGTGCCGGATCCGCGTCTTCGAGTCCCCGAGGTTTTTGTAATAAAACCCAAGACCCGGATCGATCCACAGGCGACTCACACCGTTCTTCAGGGCCACTTCAGTTTGCCGGGCAAAATGCTCGTACAGTCGCGCCGTGGGATCTCCCGCCAAATCAAAGTCGCCGACTTCCCGGACATTGGAACCTTTGACGTAGCAAAGGACCACCGCCGCGTCGTGATCGGCCACCATGCGGAACAACTCATCGCTGCGGTCGTTTCCGGTCAGGTTGAGCACTCGAGCGCCCGCTTCTAGGCACGCGAGGGTCACCGAGGGATGGTAGGTTTCCACCGACACGATGCAGCCCTCGCTGGCCAACCCGCGCACCACCGGCAATAGCTGCGAGGTCTGAGCGGCGTCATCGACCCGGGCTGCATGCGCCAGCGTGGACTCGGCCCCGATATCCAAAATTGCTGCGCCCTGCGCCGCCAGCACTCGCCCGCGGCGAATGGCGGCCTCCGCCGTCAACACCACACTCTCGCGATACCAAGAATCGGCCGACAGGTTGATCACCCCCATTAATTCGCTGCGGACGTTGCCGTCGAAGCGACGCCCCCCGAGGTCGAAGGCAGCCACACGAGATGGCAAGGCATCGGCGTGGCGGGAAGCCAGTTCAGCAAGATCCTCGAGGCGCAGCATGGCGACAACGTGGGCGGACTCTGCGCGACGTCAACCTCGGTTCGATTGGGACGGCGGCGAGGGTTTCTGACGGAGCACTCGAGTCAGGTATCGGCCCGTGTGACTGCCAGGCGTCGCGGCCACGGTTTCAGGCGTCCCCTGGGCGATAATCTGGCCGCCGCCGGAACCACCTTCCGGGCCCAAGTCGATGACCCAGTCGGCCGTCTTAATCACGTCGAGATGGTGTTCAATCACCACCAGCGTGTTACCGCCGTCGCGCAACTTGAAGAGCACCTCCAGCAGTTTGGCGATGTCCTGAAAGTGCAACCCCGTGGTCGGTTCATCGAGAAGGTACAAAACGCGGCCGGTCTGACGTCGGGACAATTCGGCGGCCAGTTTCAGTCGCTGAGCCTCGCCTCCGGAGAGCGTCGTGGCCGACTGCCCCAGCCGGAGATAACCCAAACCCACTTCGGCCAAGGTCAGGCTCGGTGCATGGAGCTTGGGCACAGCCCGGAAAAAGCTCACCGCCTCATCGACCGTGAGTTGAAGGATATCAGCGATGTTCAGACCCTTATAGGTGATCTCCAACGTCTCGCGGTTGTAGCGCTTCCCGCCGCAGGCCTCGCAGGTGACATAAACTGGCGGCAGAAAGTGCATCTCAATTTTGAGAAGACCATCTCCCTCGCACTTCTCGCAGCGCCCGCCTTTGACATTGAAGCTGACGCGACCGGCGTTGTAGCCGCGGACCCGGGCGGTGGCGACCGAGGCGAAGAGATCCCGGATCTCATTGAACATCCCGGTGTAGGTGGCCGGGTTGGATCGTGGGGTACGACCAATGGCCGCCTGATCGATGACGATGCACTTCTCGAGGAGCTCCAAATTGCGAATCTCGCGATGGGCCCCAGGGCGCTCTTTCGATCCATACCACTGGCGGAAAAGGGTGCGCCGCAGAATATCGTCGATGAGCGTGGACTTGCCACTGCCGCTGACGCCGGTCACGCACGTCATCGTTCCCAGCGGGATGCGGGCATCGACATTGCGCAAATTATTCTCGGTGGCTCCGAGTATTTCGATCCATCCCTTGTCCTCGCGCGGTTCGACCCGGTGGCGCGGCACCGGAATGCACAAATCTCCGGAAAGGTAACGCCCGGTGCTGGAGCGAGGGTGGGCCATGATCTCAGCCGGGGTTCCTTGGGCGACCAATTCGCCACCATGGATTCCGGCTCCGGGCCCCATGTCTAAGACGTAGTCGGCGGCCCGGATGGTGTCTTCGTCATGCTCCACCACGATGACTGAATTGCCGGCATCCCGCAGGCGACGGACCGTCTCCAACAACCGATCGTTGTCGCGCTGATGCAGTCCGATGCTGGGCTCATCCAGGATATAAAGAACGCCCACCAGTCCGGCACCGATTTGGGTCGCCAAGCGAATGCGCTGAGCCTCGCCACCGCTCAGTGAGCCGCTCTCGCGGTCGAGGGTGAGATATCCCAAACCCACCTCGACCAAAAATCCAAGCCGCTTGCGAATATCTAAGATCACCTCTCCGGCGATGCGCCGCTGGAGATCGCTCATGGACAGTCCGGCGAGAACGGCGTGAGCCTCGGCAATCGAGAGTCCGCAGAAATCGGCGATGCTTCGACCAGGCACCACCGAACCCACGGAAGTCTCAGTTCCCAGCGTCACCGCCAGCATCTCCGGGCGGAGCCGCCGCCCCCGGCAGGCATCGCAGGGATGCAGCGTCATGTAGGCCTTCAGTCGGTTTCGGGTGAACTCGCTCTCGCTGTCGGCATAAAGCCGTTCCAGGTTGGGTAGAACTCCTTCGAAAGGCTTGCTCGTCTTCTTGGGCGCACCTCCCGACATGAACCAGAACTCCACTTCGTCGGTCCCAGAGCCGTGCATTAATGTCCGACGCGCCTTCTCCGACAATTCCTTCCAGGGTTGGTCTAGTGGAGCCTCACAGTGCTTGGCGACGCCTTTGATGAGCCCCTTGTAGTAGCTCACCATCTTCTTGCCGCCCATGCGGCGGTACGGCTGCACGGCTCCGTCTTCTAGCGTCTTAGTTTCGTCGGGCACAATGAGCGACGGATCGAAAACCATCTTCTGACCCAACCCATGGCAAACCGGACAGGCGCCTTTGGGCGAATTGAAGGAGAAGTGCTGCGGGGTGGGCGTGTCGAACGACCGACCGGTGGCCGGAGAATACATCCGCGTGGAATGCAGGGTTTCGGTCCACGGATCCGTCGGCCGGTCCGGGGCCTGATGCAGCACCTTGAGTCGCCCTTCCCCCCAGCGCAGCGCTGTCTCCACCGAATCGGCCAAGCGCACCCGAACCCCCTCGGCAATGACAATGCGGTCTACCACCACCTCGACCGTGTGGGTGGCCTTGGCATCGAGGCGGATGGGTTCCTTCGGGTTCAGCTCCTGAATTTGACCATCGACGCGAACTCGAACAAATCCCTCCCGCTGCAGGCGCTCCAGCACGTCGCGGAATTCTCCCCGCTGACCTTCGACCACCGGAGCCAGCACCAGGAGTCGCGTTTTTGTGGGCAAGAGCGCGATGCGATCGACGATCTCGGTGGCCGACTGGCAGGCCATGGGCGTTCCGGTCTCCGGATCATGGGGCTGACCCAAGTGCGCGTAGAGAAGCCGCAAGTAGTCGTAAATCTCCGTGGTGGTCGCGATGGTCGAGCGCGGATTGGTTCCGCTGGTCCGCTGCTCGATGGCGATGGCCGGAGACAACCCTTCGATGTGGTCGACCTCGGGCTTTTGCATCTGGTCGAGGAACTGCCGTGCGTAGGCCGAGAGGCTCTCCACGTACTTGCGTTGCCCTTCCGCAAACAGCGTGTCGAAGGCCAACGACGACTTCCCAGAACCGCTGGGCCCGGTAATGACCACCAGACGATCCCGTGGGATCTCGAGCGAGAGATTCTTGAGGTTGTGCTGCCGCGCCCCGACGACACGGATGAACTCCTTCGACATGAGCTTCAAGCTACCGCTGGAATGCCGCCGAGGAAACCCATGGAAAAGAAAAAAGGGGCCGGTCTTGCGACCGGCCCCCTGTTTGAGTGAAGCCGAAGCCTCAGCCCATTACTTGACGAGGCGGAAGAACGCCGCGGCGTTGCCCGCCGGGACGGTCACGGTGCTAACACCGTCCGAACCCGTCACGTCGGCCCAGACGCCACCGAGGGTGGCCGAGCTCTGGAGCTTGACGCCGGCAGCGCCGGCCCAGGTGATGGTGACATTGCCGCCTGCAGCGGTGATACCGTTGAGCTTCAGGGCCGCCGGGGCAGCGCCCACGATGCCAGCGCCGGCGAGGGCCTTGGCGTAGAGACCGGCCACTTCGACACCGCCCAAAGGACGGCTCCAGATGGCCAGTTCATCAATCACGGCGTCGATTTCGGCCGCGTTACCATCAGTGTACTTGCCGGTGCCGTCCTGACCGATGTTGATAGCGAAACCGAGATCATCGGTGTCGAACGAACCCTTGGTAGCCAGAGCGGCCGATTGAACCAAACTGCCGTCCAGATAGGTCTCAGACTTGCCGGCAGCACGGTCGGCGATGACGGTGATCTGATGCCACTGGGTGTCATTGAGGCCCAGCGCCGGGGTCTGGCTGTACTTGTCGGCGCCAGCACCCGGACCGGTGAACTGGTTGCGCACCTTGCCACCGCCCTGGGAGAAAATACCCCAGCCGCGGTTGTTGGAACTGTTCCAGTCCTTGTTGGAGATGAAGGCCTGATCATCCGCCTGGCTGTTGAGCTTGGTCCAGAATGAGACCGTGAAGCTAGTAGTGTCACCGAACTTCAAGCCGCTCGGGTAACCGAGGGTCACGTAGTTGTTGACCGAACCATCCTTCAGGTTGTTGACGCGGATGGCCTGGCCAATCGGACCGGCTTCGAACTTGGGCGTACCCACCGCCGAGGCGACCACACCCTTGCCCGACTTGTCGGCGTAGGTGCCGTCGAACGGCAGGTAGACTTCCAGGTTCTGGGTGATGGCCGGCACCTTGATGCTCTGGCCCGCGTTGCCGAGGGTGAAGAGCGCCGAGGCTTCCTGCGAATTGAGGGCGCGGTTCCAGACGGCGACTTCGTCGAGGACGGCGTCGAGTTCGGCAGCACCACCATCGGTGTACTTACCGGTGCCGTCCTGACCGAGGTTCAACGCGAAGCCGAGGTCATCGGTGTCGATGTTGCCCTTGGCGGTCATCGGGGTGGAGAGCGCCAAAGTGCCGTCCACGTAGGTGTCCACGTTGCCGGTGCGAACCACGGCCACGGTGATCAAATGCCAAGCGGCATCCGGCAAGGTGGCGGCCGGCTTCTGGCTGTACTTGTCAGTCGAGCTGGGGCCGGTCAACTGGACGCGGATTACTGCACCACCCTGGGAGAAGACGCCCCAGCCGCGGTTGTTGGAGCTGTTCCAGTCCTTGTTGGAGATGAACGCTTGGTCATCAGCCTGGCTGATTTGCTTCACCCAGAACGACACAGTGAAGTCCTTGGAGTCACCAAACTTGAGGGCGTTCGGGTAGCCGAGGGTCACGTAGTTGTTGAGCGAACCATCCTTGAGGTTCTTCACGTGGATGCCTTGACCGCGCTTGCCGGCCTCGAAGGTCGGGGAGCCTACCGCCTTGGCGGAAACGGCACCCTGCAAGTCGGTGTAGTCACCGTCGAAGGGCAGGTAAGCCACCAGGCCGCTGCTCAACACGGACGGATCAGCCAGGGGCGAGTTCACCTTGAGGACGGCGTCGGCCGACGTCACGGAGCCACCCTTGTTGGAAACCACCACGCGGTAGTTGGCGGAATCGCTCAGCTTGACCGAGGCGATGACAAACGTGGCGTTCGTGGCGCCCACGATGTTGTTGCTGTTGAGCTGCCACTGATAGCTGATGCCTTCGCCGCGGCCTTCTGCAGTGAAGGTCGCCTTACCGCCTGCGACCAAGTTGAGGCTCACCGGAGAGATGGCGAGGACCGGCTTGGAGACAGCGTTAATGGTGTAGAAGCCCACGTCGTCGATGCCGAAGTACCAGCTACCGGTTCCGGCCTGAGCGAAACGGAGACGGACGGCGCCCTGATTGTCGGCCTTAGGCAGGCGGAACAGTTCCACGCGCTTGGATTCCACCGCGTCGTCGTTGATGCGAGCCTGGATGAAGGGAGCGATGTTCTTCCACTCGTTGGTGGCCACGCCGATGAAGGCACCATAGGCCTTACCACGAGCCTCACCAGTGATCGGGTCCTCATAACCGGCGGTGTCGCCGTTGGTGGCAATCATCGTCGCATAACCGTCCACGTTGCCAGCGGCGTCCTTCACGATGTCGGGACCGTCGAGCATGTACAAAATCGGCAACCAGGTCGAACCCTTGTCGATGGAGTATTCCACCGAGCCGATGCTGTCTTGGTTCTGCTCGTAGATGTTGTTAAACGAGAGGTAGATGTTGGTCTTGCCGGTCAGGTTGACGTCCGGCGAGAAGGCATACTGAACCTGGCTGCCGCCGCGGTTGTCGGACTCAGCGTAAAGGAATTTGCCATTGATCAGCGACTTGACGGCCTCACCGTTGACGAACTGCTCGGTGATGTTCAAGCGGCGAGGGCCGTCCCACTTGGCCGATTCAACGCGGGTCTTGGGAATGACCACCCAGTCGAGGTAGGCGTCGCTGTTCGGATCATCATAATCCACGGTGCCATTGGAGCCGGTGGTGTAGTTCTGGAGGGTCCAACCGGTCGGGACTGCGCCTTCGGCGGTGCTCTCAAAGTTCTCCAACCAGATAGGGGTCGGCAGGGTGATGTTGCCGGTGGAGGCGGAAGTGAAGGAATACTCCAGCTTCTTCGGCGTTGAGCCGTCGGCGTACTCCAGAACCACCGTGTGCTTGGAGCCCGGCTCCAGCAGACCGGGCGGGTCGTAGGTAACCTTGGTGGCCCCGTTGGCTTGGGAAACGACGGCAGCCACAACGGCACCATCATAGGTGAGCTTTACCGAAGAGGACGCCACCGAGCCGGTGGATCCGTTCTTGATGACGGCCGTGACCACCGCGCCCGGGGAAACCCCAGTGGCGCCAATGGCGGGCTCGAGCAACGACAAGTAAGCCGGAGTGGCCGCCGTGATCTTGCTGTAAGACTTCACGCCGCCGTCAGCATTGACCAGAACGCGACCGTCCGGATTACCCACGGGAGCGGTGAACCAGGAGCAATTCGCCCCGCCGTAGCCTTCTTGATAAATCAGGCGGAAAGAATAAACACCGGCCTGGGTCACGGTGAAATCGAAGATGCTGTCGGCAGCACCACGGCCGCCTTCATATTCACCGATCATGATGGCCGTAGCCTTGTCACGGGCCTCTTTGCCCACGGTGACACGGAAGCCGTCGTCCGAGTTGACGATCATGCTGTAGGTGCCCGCCTGCAACTCGAGCCAGGACACGACTTCCATAGCGATGTTGTCAGTGCTTGCTTCGAGGCCCGGGATGCCGGGGAAGCTCTGGCCAGTGGAACCGGCCTGCTCATAGTTGATGGTGGTCGTTTCGGTGAAGGATCCATCGGTGTTGAAGACCGCGGCTGCGAAATCGATAGTGTTGGTATGGGGCTGACCCGTCTTGGAGTTGATCAGCGTGCCAGCCAACTGCGCCTCGGTACGGGCGGTGCTATTGGGCAAGGTGCCGGCAGCGGTGGTGGCCTGCTTCATCACGACCGAAAAGCCGCGGTTGGCGGCCGAGGCAGCGCTCAGCGGGTAGGCGAACTCCGCCGGGATGGTGGTGGCCGCCTGAAGACCAAAGGCCCCCAGCAGGGCGCCCAAGGCGAGACGTTTGATGTATTGTGGACTCATGGTGGCTACGGATTGTGTTTGGTTACTACGGTACGGACAGAGTGTCTGGTTGGAGGGAACGAAAAGGATCGAGAGGGAAAGTAGATGACTAGGTCGGAGACCCCTCATTTAGAGGCCCGATATTTGTCGATGGCTTCCTTAGCCTTGGTATCACCGGTGGCGGCGGCATCAGCGAGCTTTTTAAGGGCATCTTGCTGGGCCTTGAGGGCAGCCGCCCGATCGGCGGCGGAAATATCCTCACGGTTCTTAATGCTCTCGGCCAAAGCCAAGGCATCCGCAGGATTCTCGGCGGCCGCCTTGGCAGCGGCGTCCGTTAAGGCCTTGGCCTCGGAAGAGCTGTTTTTGGGCGAGGCCACCTCGGACTTGGGCTCGCAACCCAAGGCCAACAAGAGGGCGATCAAAGACAGAAATGAAATCTTCATGGTGGGGATGAATTAGAACCGATTGCGGGCCCCACTCAGCGAGGGGAAATCAGCGCTTCCTCACCGGTGTACCAGCGGTAATCGATGCCCGGACCCGTGCTGTACGGAAGGACCGAAACATTGCCCAAGGCCCACAGGGTGTTGCACTTGCGGGCGTGGCGGAACCATTCGAACTCCATGCGCTTGCCCGGATAGAGCGATGCCAGACCGACGCGCCATTGGTTGAGATTGACGGACGATCCGCCGGGCCAGATGGCTAGGGTGTCATCGGAGCCATCCATGCGCTGCTCAGCCGCATCCTGCGCGTAGATGAGCGTGGAGGGGTTTGCCAACGTGGAAATCTTGAGCGGCTTGTCCGAGAAGGACTTAAAATCTTTAACCGCGTACTGGTTCAGGCCGTAGCTGGAGTCGAGCCACCAGTCCATGGGCCACTTCGTCCGGGAACCGTCGTCGCGCCAGTCGTCCACCGTGCGGGCACCCGGGCATCGACCAATGCGGCGAGTTCCACCGAAATAGGAAATGTAGGCCGTGGCCCAGTAGGCGCGACCGTCGGAGGGAGGGAGGACTTCCCGCGTAGCCGGAGAGGCCGACCACTGGCCGTCATTGGGAGCAGCTCCCCCACGGTTGTGGAATAAATCCGCGTTGTCCTGCGTGTACATCGTGGTCCCGATGGAAATCTGTCGCAAGTTACTCATGCAGGCGGCCTGCTGACCCTTGGCCTTGGCCGTCGCCAGAGCAGGCAAAAGCATGCCCGCCAAAATGGCGATGATGGCGATAACTACGAGCAACTCGATGAGGGTGAACCCCAAACTGCGTGGAGTCGAAGCTTGAGATTCCCGATTAAATCCTAACTGCATCTATGCCATTTATAGGGCATCGCCAGCAGATCGCTAGTGAAATTTGTGTGCCACCCGTCACAAAAATGTTACACGAGGTAGGCTGTCTATTGAGATGCCCGACGCGCGGATTTCAGCGAAATCCACGAAGCTGCCAAAAGAAAAGGTACAAGGATGGCCAGGCCCAATCCCGCGTTCTGAGTCAACTGAGTCCACGCGGGTGAAGCCTTGGAAAACGTCCGCTGAAGGTACAGCGAGGCCGAGGCCAGATAGCCCATCGAATCGGCCACCTGAATGAGGAAGGCAGCGGTTCCCGCCTGTCGTGTCGCGGCCAAAAGCCGATCGAAGAGCACGCTGTTGAAGGGGACATACCCTAGGTAACCCCCTAATCCAGTGAGCACCATCCAAGCGGCCGGGCCCAACCACCCGCGCTGGAACGCCAGCGTGGCGCCACCCACCAAAATCGCCCCCAGACTGATGAGCACATGATAAGTGCCCAAGGCCTTCCAATGATCGCGAATCCACCACAAACCGGCCAGCGCGGCCAGAACTCCGAGCCCAACCAAGGATTCAACTCGAGCAAAAAAGGAGGGGTCCGGACGTACCCCCAGTTCTTTGAGAACGTCCGCCATGAAGGTGTCGCGGAGATCGCGGTACACGGTGAGCAAAACGTAGGGAAGAATGAGCAGCGCCAATGAAACGGCATTGCGGGCCAAGAATTGGCGGCGCTGAGGCCCGGCCATCGGTGCCCGCACAGACCGTTCTGCAATGTCTTGCACGCTGGGCGCTGGCAGAGCGGCCAGCAAGGCCAGACACATCACGAGGAGGGGAACGAACACCAACCCGGCCATGGCCGGCATCCAAAGTTCAGGAACAGCCCATCGGGAGATGAGGTAAACACCCACGGACTTGGTCCAACCCGAGGCAAAAATGAAGCTCACGCTCATGCCCAACCCGAGGAATTCGGTCACCCTACGGCCCTCGAGGAACCCGAAGATCAACCCCCAAATCATGCCCAATGGCAGGCCATTGACGAAGAGACAGCCCACCTGGGCCCAGGGAGGCACTTGAGGCAGCAAGACCAATGGCAAGAACGCCAGACCGATGAGCCCGGCGATGAGCGCGATCCGACGGCCCGCGCCCGCTTCGCTGACAATCTTGATTCCCAAGAACTTGGAGAGCGTGTAGCCCAGCAACTGAGCCACCACAAAGAGAACCTTTAAGGATATACCTCCAACTTCCTGGCCGGAAAATGTCCCTGCCGAGAAGGGTTTGCGAAACGCATACATCGCGGTGTAAGCCCCAAAGGCGGCCAGCGAAGCAACGACAGTGAATAGGGCAGGATCCGCCGCGAGGCGGCGTTGAAGAACCGAGGAGCCGCTGGGTTTCATCCGGGGAAAGGGGGGATACCGAAAAACTGCTCTGCCAAAGACCTCAAAGCGGCTCGGGTTGCAACACAAACACGTCCAGGTTTGTTTCAGTCGAGTGACACTTGGCATTCCCCTCCGGACCGTTTCGGGTCCCTGCGCTGTCCACAACGGCGGGAAACCCCATGAAAACTGTCGGTTTGATAACCACTAACTCGTGCAGCGCGAGGACCTAGAAGAGTTGGTGACTTGCGGATCGACGCCGGAGTCGGTCCCGGTTGGGTGGCGAAGCAGTGACCACTTTTCATAAATTGGCAGACGGCATTGTCCCTGCGCTGTCCTTTCTTTTAACAAGCCCAGAAAAACCAACATTCCCGAACCCGGCTTTGGAAACCCTCTGAAACGGAGGCGATGACTTTAAAACAGGGGTCCATCAATCATTGATTTAATGATGCATTTTAACTATTTATGCTTGACCAGCATCACCTAATTTTGCTGCTCTAGGTTCTGTTAATTTTTTGATTATTTGGTTAATTTTTTGGATATAGATCTAATCTTGTCGGAGAATTTTGTTGATTAAATCGGTTTCGATGACTGATTAGACTAATTACAGTCGATTTATGCCTCTTATTCGTCCATTTCTTTTGGTTAGTTTTTTATCAGCAATTACGTCATCACAAGCGCAAATCCTCATTACCAAGTGGGATTTCAACGCAGCCAACCTTCAACCATCGATTGGAACGGGAACATTATCGTTAATTGGTAGCACAACCGCGACTTTTGCTGGGGGCTTTGACGATGAAAACGTGGGTTGGCGAACCGCCAATTATCCCAGTCAAGGTCAGAACAACCTGACTGCGGGTGTACAAATGCAGCTATCCACGGCAGGCCAAACAGGGATTAGCTTCTCTTACAGGGTCAAGCACGGCATTGAATCGGCCAATACCCAATCCGTGCTCTGGTCCACCGACAACACCACCTATCAATCGGCCGGAACCTTCACCTTTGCACCGGCCGCTAGCGGCTCCGGCGACACCTGGTACACCCGCTCGGTCAGTCTGCCGGCAGGGGCCAACAACCAAGGCAACTTGTACGTGCGAATTGTGTCCGATTTCACTCCCGGCCTGAGCACTTACACCGCCTCGCAATTGGGCAGCAGCTACAACGGCGCGGGTCCTTGGCGCTTTGACGATGTCACTTTCTCAGCGGTGCCTGAGCCGGCCACTGGCGCCGCGGCCGCGGCGGCGGCCTTAATCGGATTCGCACTCCTGCGTCGGCGTTGGAGCCGAGGTGCTCAGGAGTCATCCGATAGCGCCGTTTAACCCACACCCAGTGGCTCTGGCAAAGGCGGGAGGGGGGCCAACCGATTCTGCACGGACTGAGCCTGCCCGGGGGGGATAAATCACTCTTTCGAAGAACTTTGGCTGCGTTGGCTGCGCACTTTGGCCAGCCGTTTGGTCGATTTTTTCACCATCGACTGACCCTCGCGTGCGAGAGTTCGTGCACGATGCCAAGCCAGCTTGGCTGATCGAGCGGTCTTCTTGGCCACTTTGTAGGCCGCCTTGGCTTTTCGGTGTTCGGCATGGGTCGCTTCGGCCGTCTTGACCAGAATGACGACTCGTTGCTCGACCTTGTTGTGGGCAGAGATTTGGGCAGCGAGGTTTTTTGAGGGGTTAGTCGGTTTCATCGGAGGATCTCCGATGTTTTCCATCTTAAGACACAGTTGCGTGACGAAACGGAAACAACGGTGCTTAACGTTTGCTTTCGGATCCCGATCGCGGCAAGTCGCCAAATGTTACGTTTGAAGCCCTCTGGAACGATCGGACTGAAGGGCTCCTAAATAAATAGCCTGCACTTCGCGAACAATTTCAGTCCACGCCATCGTCTCGGCAACCGGACGCCCCTGTGCTCCGAGCCGCCGAAGGTGAGGCATATCGGCCGCTGCACATTCAGCGGTGCGCTCAAACGCTGACCGGTCGCCATAGGGCACAGTCCACCCATGAACCCCGGAGACCACGCTCTGACCCGCTGCACCATAATCAAAGGCCAGCACCGCAATACCGCTGGCCATGGCTTCGAGTGTTACATTACCAAAGGTTTCGGTGAGGCTAGGAAAAAGCAGCAAGTCCGCCGAAGCATAGTGGGCCGCCAAATCCTCGCCCGATCGCCGCCCAGCAAACACGGCGTCGGGCGCCTCGCGCTGCAACCAAGCCCGGGCAGGACCATCGCCCACCACGACCAAGCGGGCATCCGGTTGGACCGTGCGGATCTTTCGATACGCCGAGACCAAGAGGTCGAGATTCTTCTCCGGAGCAATGCGGCCGACGGCCACCATCACCAGTGTGGATGGGCCCGCTCCCCAGGAGGATCGCAATTCTTGAGAACGTCGGGAGGGATGAAAGCGGCTGGCATCCACACCACGGGCCACCACCTTCAAGCGCTCAAAGCCGGAAGCCTCTAATTCCGCAGCCAATCCCGTCGTCGGAACCATGGTGAAGGCGCACCGGTTATGAAAACGGCGCAAGTAACCCAGAACCCAGTGGCGGAGAGGCCCTATACCGTAGTGGGCACTGTAGGCATGGAAGTTGGTCCGGAACTCGGAAACCACGGGAAGACCCAATCGACGTGCCACACGCAACGCCGACCATCCCAGCGGGCCCTCGGTAGCGATGTGCACGATGTCCGGCGGTTGCGCCCTCCAATCCCGTTCCAACCGACCGGCGGCCGGAAGCCCCAGTTTTAGTTCTGGATACCGTGGAATGGGAATCCCGGAGGTGAGTCGTTCTGAAAAGCGAGGAGGCTGGCCCCCGAGTGATCTATCGCCATCCCCCATCCCACCGGTTCGAGGACTTGGGCCACTCTTGGACACCCCATCGACTTTGGGCTGACGCGGCCGCGTTACCTCGACGAAATGTCCCTCCAGTAACAAGCCGGCCACCAACTGGGCCACCGTGCTCGCAACCCCGTTGATCTCCGGTGGATAGGTCTCAGTCACCAAGGCGATCCGCAAGGGTCGCGCTGGTTGTGGGATGTTTTGATTCGACTTGGCTAGAGTCCTCTCGGTCACTCCCCCATCCAGCACCGACTGAGCAACGAACCGATGGCAGATTGTCGATATTTCGGTATCGAAACAGGACCGCCATCGGAGCTTAACACAGCCGCATTGAAATTGAGACCAGGCCGATCCAACGGTCTGCATCATCAACAACTCCATGAACCGCATCATGACCGCTCCGTTTTCCCACGACCTCGAAGCGGTGCGCACCCAACGCTGGGACGACCACCGGTACTACCACCACAGCCGGATCAACCAATCGCTGCACCTCATCAGCGCCCTGTCCTTCGTGGTCTCCTACGTGTTCCTCTTCATCGACCCGGCCCTCTCGGCCCTCATCGCGTGGGGCATCTCGATGACCTCGCGCCAGTCTGGGCATTTCTTCTTTGAACCGCGCGGGTATGACCACGTGAATCGGGCGACCCACGAGCACAAAGAAGACATCAAGATTGGCTACAACTTGCGACGCAAGGTAGTCCTCATGGCGCTGTGGGCGGTGGCGCCGGTGGCCCTCTACTTCAGCCCCAATTTTCTGGGTTTGCTGAAGGAGGAAGTGGTCCGTGGAGGTTACCTCAAGAGCCTCGGACTGATCTGGTTGTATATCGGCCTCGGCGGGTTGATCTTCCGTACGGTCCACCTGTTCTTTTTGCGCGACGTGACCACCGGACTGGTCTGGGCAATGAAGATCATGACCGATCCCTTCCACGACATCCTGCTTTACTGGCGCTCACCGCTGGCGCTGCTGCGGGGCGAACTCATCGACCCCATGAACCACACCCAGTCGACCCACTAAACCGGAGCGATGGGTTCTGACTAGGCGGTTTGTTTGACAGGTCCCTGGGCGGTGACTGGGGCAGAGGGTTTCTTTCGAATCCTCCCCAGCATCTCCCGGAGGATTTGCCGGCGGATGGATCGGTTATCCACGCCGGGGACCTGCGACCACCACCCATCTTGTTGCATCGACACGGCGGCCCGAAGGAATCGTTCGGTCACCCACTGAAACTCCTCTTCGGAATAGTTGAGACTGAAGATGAGTCGACCGCTGCCCACCCAACTCAGCGCCAACCCTTCGGCACGGAGGTAGAACTGGAACATCCAATTATAACGGCTGGGGACTTGGTACAAGATCGTCCAGACCGTCGAGAGGTTGGCCACACGCACGGGCAGGTCCGCCGTGGCGAGGCGTTCGTTGAGGCTACGACTGCGTTGATTCCAGCGCTCGTCCAAACCGTCGTACAAGGCGCGCACTTCGGGCGTTTCCAAGCGCTCCAGGAAAACTTGCATCGCGGCCATGACGTACGGGTGCGAGTTGAACGTGCCGCGGGCAAAGCAAATGTCGGCGGGTCGGTCCTCGCGGTAACGAACCATGAGGGAACGACGTCCGCAAATGACACCGACGGGAAATCCGCCGCCCAGGGTTTTGCCGTAGGTGACCATGTCGGCATCGACCCCGAAGTATTCTTGTGCCCCGCCAGGAGCGAGTCGGAACCCCAGAAACACCTCATCAAAAATCAAGACAATGCCCCGTTGCGTGCACACCTCGCGCAAGGACCGGAGCCATTCGGTGTAGCGCTGGCGATCGAAGCCGGCGCTGCGGGAGCTATCCACCAAGGTCGAGTCGCCCGGTGCTGGACGGTTGGGATGCAGCGCCTGGAGGGGGTTGACCAACACGCAAGCAATGTCCTTGCGCGTAGAAAGCACCCGGAGCGTGGCCGCATTCATTTCCTTCAGCGTGTACACGCAACCGGGCGGCATGGGGTTTCCCGGGCCCGGTTGGACATCATCCCACCATCCGTGATAGGAGCCACAGAAGCGGACCAGATACTTGCGTCCGGTATGGTAGCGCGCCAAGCGCACCGCCTGCA
>SXGR01344485.1_pt1 | contig 15681 bp, 14 predicted proteins | sample 3174711 | NCBI WGS metagenome assembly SXGR01 (sample SAMN11356860, study PRJNA531348) | freshwater metagenome | isolation source: freshwater sample F1-60 | place: China: Fuxian Lake, Yuxi | collected 2017-12-25
AATCGACGACGACAGGAACGTTGTGGGAGGCCTCGATGACTTCGCGTTGGAAGTCGGCCTCGGTGACATCAACAGCCATGCCCTCATGGTAGGCGAGATGCGGCTTTCCCTGTCCGCTTTGGCATCGCAATGGTTGTGTGATTCGCGATACCCGTCCGATCCCGTACCCTGACCGCGTGGTCAGTACCCGCGCAGCTATTCGCCGCCTGAGCGTTGCGCGTGCGATCTCGGTGACGGGGTCGCAGGTCGCGATGATCGCGTTGACGTTCCATGTTTACGAGCTGACGAACTCGGCTGTCTGGGTTTCGGCGGTCTTTCTTGCCACGTTCGCGGCGATGGGAATCCTGACGCCGATCGGTGGTTGGCTGGGTGATTCCTTCGATCGACGCAAGGTGATGATCATCTCCGACATTGGCGCAGCTGTCTTTTTTGCCGGGCTCGTCTTTGCGAACGAGCCGTGGATGCTGATTGCCTTGGCGTTCCTGGCGACGGCTGCAGAGATGCCGTTCTTGCCAGCCTCGCAGGCAGCGATTCCGAACTTGGCGGCGGATGAGGATCTCGCCTGGGCCAACGGGCTTGTCTCGCAGGCCTTTGCCCTTGGGATCACTATCGGTCCACTGATCGGTGGCGTGTTGGTCGGCGGTGTTGGTGCTGGTACGGCGTTTGGCATCAACGCCTTCTCATTCTTGGTGTCTGCTGTGCTCGTGTGGAGCGTGAAGGGCCGCTTCCAAGAGAAGCGTGCGGTTGGTGCCGAGCGGCCGCCAAAGGTGCGCTTTACCGAGGGCCTGCGGATTGTTTGGCAGATCCGCCTACTGCGGTTGGTCGTGTTGGCCGAGGTGGTCGCGTACAGCGTCGTTGGTTGGGCGATGGTGGCGGATGCACCACTGGCGAAGCTCTTCGATGTTGGTGCGATTGGCTTTGCGGCGCTGATCTCCTGTTGGGGAGTGGGCATGCTGCTCGGCTCGTGGGGCATCGGACGGTGGCTCGGCGAGCGGCGGATCGAGGCGAAGATTCTGCTGATTGGCATGCTGGTTGATGGCGTGATGATTGCCTTCATGGGCCTTAGTCCCTGGTTTGTGCCAATCCTGATTGTCAGTGTGATTGGCGGCGCCGCCTCGGGGTGTGTCAACGTCTCGCGCCAGACGCTGCTGCAGCGATCCGTGCCCGATCATTCGCGTTCGCGCGTGTTTGCGGTGGCCGAGGTGACGGCAACCGTTTCGTTCACGCTGGGTTTGGCGATCGCGGGTCCTGCGATCGAGTTGATCGGTGTGCGCCCGTCCTACGTCCTCTCGGGCGTGGTCTTCGCCTTGGGCGCCTTGATCTTGATCCCCGTCCTGCGGCGCCCGGTGATCCAGTCACCGTCGCCATGACATGACGGACATGACAAGTGCGCACTTGTCATGTCCGCGCGTCAAAGACCACGCACCACTTGCGCCAAACACAACAGATGTGCGACTATTCGCACATCTGTTGTGCTGAGGAAAGAGGGGTTGCTGATGTCTGTAACGCCAAGTGATATTCAAGAGGAGCTCGTTGCGCTTGCGCGCTCGTTTGCGGAGAAGGAGATTCGGCCTTTCGCTGCGCACTACGACGAGACGGAGGAGACGCCGTGGGAGCCGTTTAATAAGGCCTCTGAGCTTGGTCTCACCTCGTACGACCTGCCGGAAGAATTTGGTGGCGGCGGCATCACCGACCTCTCGACCGCCTGCCTGATCCATGAGGAGCTGACGTACGGCGACGCGCCGATCGGCAATTTTATTGGCTCGGCTTCGTTCTTTGCGGGTGTCATTGTCGAGCTCGGCACCGAGGCGCAGAAGGTGCGTTGGGTACCGCCGCTCTGCGGTCCGAAGCCCAAGCTGGGCGCGCTCGCGACGACCGAGCCCGAGGCGGGCTCCGATGCCAGCGCAATTACGACGCACGCCAAGCCCGTTGAAGGCGGATACCTGCTGAATGGCTCGAAGACCTGGATCTCGAACGCCGGCGTGGCTGAGTACTACCTCGTCTTCGCAACCGTCGCCCCGGGCACGCGTTCGAAGGGCATCACGGCGTTCGTCGTCGAGGCCGGCGACGAAGGCTTTAGCGTCGGCAACAAGCTACACAAGCTCGGCCAGCGCTGCATTCCGACGCACGAGATCTTCTTCCAGGACGTCTTTCTGCCTGAGGATCGTCGTATCGGCGGCGAGGGTAAGGGCTTTAGTGGCCTGATGAAGAAGTTCGATGAGTCGCGCGTGCTGCTGGCGGCGGGCGAGGTTGGCATGGGACGCGCATCACTCGACTATGCCGTTGAGTACGCCAAGGAGCGCAAGGCGTTCGGCTCGGCGATCCACACCAATCAGGCCGTCTCGTTTCGGCTCGTCGATGCGCGGATGAAGATCGACCAGGCGCGGCTGATGGCCCACCACGCGGCGGCGCTGGCCGACGCGGGCAAGCCGTTTAGCGCCGAGGCCGCGATGGCCAAGCTGGCTGCCTCCGAGGCCTGCTGGTTCTCTGCCTGGGCCTGCTGCCAGACGCTTGGCGGCTACGCCTACTCGCGCGAGTATCCAGCCGAGAAGTGGCTGCGCGACGCCAAGCTCGAAGAGCTCTGGGAGGGGACGTCGGACATCATGCGTCTGGTCATCTCCCGCGACATGTTCCCCCGCGTTTAGGTCGAAGGAGACCACGATGGACCTCTCTCTCAATGCCCGTGAACTCGATATTCAGCGGCGTTCGCGCAAGCTCTGTGATGACGTGTTGCTGCCGCTCGAGATCCCTTGCGACGAACAGGACGGCCTGTCGCCCGCCGAGTTGAAGGACGCCTATCAGGCGATCATCGACGCCAAGCTCAACGCCGTCAACATGCGCGAGGAGTGGGGTGGTCAGGGCCTCTCGCTGTTCGAGCAGGTGTTGTCGCAAGAGCAGCTCGGCCGCTCGACGAATGCCCTCTGGGACATTGTCTGGCGCCCTGCCAACGTGCTCAAGTACTGCACGCCAGAGCAGCGCGAGCGCTTCCTGATTCCCGAGATCGCCGGCAAGCGCCGCTCGTGTTATGCGATCACGGAGGAGAACGCCGGCTCGGATCCGTCCGTCCTCGCCACCAAGGCCGTCCGCAAGGCCGACGGCTTTGTTCTCAACGGCGAGAAGTGGTACGTGACGGTTGGGGACGTCGCTGATTATCAGATCGTGGTAGCCGATGTCCCGCGCGAGGGCCCTGTCTCGCTCTTGATCGACCGCGACCAGGACGGGGTCGAGGAGTACCGCCGTCCCCGCTACATGCACCACTTCGTCTACGAGCATCCGATCTTTCGCTACCACGACGTCGAGGTGAGCGCCGATCGCGTGCTGGGCGAGGTCGGCGAGGGCTACAACCTCACCAAGGAGTGGTTTATGGAGGAGCGCCTGATGATTGCGGCGCGCTGCCTTGGTGGAGCCGAGCGCTGCCTCGAAGACGCCTTTGGCTATGCCGTCGAGCGCGAGCAGTTTGGCGAGCGCATTATCGAGTTCCAGGGCGTCTCGTTTCCGCTGGCGGAGGCCGTCTCGGACCTCGCAGCCGCCCGCGCCTTCACCTATCAGGTGGCGTGGGAAGTTACGCAAGGCACGCTCGACCCGAAGACGTTGCACGCGAAGGCGGCCTCGATCAAGTTGTTCGCGTCGGAGATGGCCAATCGTGTCGTCGACTCGTGCGTCCAGGTCTTGGGCGGGCGTGGCTACATGCGCGAGAACGCCGTTGAGCGGTTCTACCGCGACCTCCGTGTCGATCGCATCTGGGAAGGCACGAGCGAGATCCAGAAGGTCGTGCTCGTCAACGAGATGCGCAAGCGCGGCACGAGCCCTGTCGCCGCGTGGCCGAAGCAGGCCTGAGTCCGGATGCCCCGACTCTCGGTCGAGGAGCTACGGCGCGGCGAGATCATCAATGCCGCGATCCTCGTGATCGCGCGCGATGGCTATGAGGCAACGACGATGCGTGGGCTCGCGGCCGAGCTGCAGGTTTCGACCGGGACGATCACGCACTGGTTTGCGACGAAAGACCAAGTCTTGGGGGCCGCGTTGCAGGAGGCAGCCGAGCGTGTGGTGCGGCGCATCGATGCCGCCGTGGACGGCATCGACGACCCCTTGGAGGTGCTGATTCGGCTTGGCGAGGCGAACGTTCCGGATACACCTGAGGCAATCGCCGAGCAACGCGTCTGGACGGAGTTGGAGGCGCGTGCGGCCCGGACTCCGGCACTCGCCGAGCGCTACGCATCGCTCTACGACGGGTGGCGGCGTCGCATTGAGCGTGTCGTCAAAGACCTCCAACGGGACGCGACCTTTGGGCCGATCGATGTTGGCCTTTGGGCACTAACGTATGCCACGCTGATTGACGGTCTTGCGCTTCACGTGCTGCTCCATCCGGGTGCGGTGGCGCCTGAGGAGATGCGTGCCGTGCTCCGCGAGTACGTGCGCACGACCTTGGTGCGACCGTAGACCGGTCGCCAGCGTGAGAATTCGGCGTTAAGGCCGATAGGCGTCGGCGAATTGGCGTGCGGTGCGCGCCGAGAGGCCGTGGCCTTGGACGGCGAAGCGCATGGCATCGTCGTCGAGCGTGGCCGGAACGTCGCCGAGACGATCGCGTACGAGGCGCTGGCAGATCGCCAGATAAGCCTCGCGATCTTGGCGCTCGAAGCGAATACGTCGTCCAAAGCGTGCAGCCAATGCGGCCTTCTCGCCCACCGTCTCGGCTGCATCGACATCGTCGGAGCGCTCGGAGTGCGAGGAGTGCATCAGGTTGAGGCGATTCGAGGTGGCCCAGACGACGACGTTGCTGGGACGCTGCGCGACGCCACCGTCCAGCGTGGCGCGCAGTGCGCGGTCGAGGCGGTCGACATCGTCCACGACGAGATCGTCGAGAAAGAGGATCGTCTTTGGGCCCTCACCGCGCAAGGCCAGCAGGGCGTCTTCGAGCGAGTTGAGCTGGTCGCGCTCGACCTGGATCAGGCGCACGCCACTGTCGGCAAAGGCGGCAGCGCAGGCGCGCACGGCTGCCGACTTGCCGGTACCCGGTAGCCCGTAGAGCAGCGCATCGTTGGCGGGCTGGCCGGCGGCGAAGGCTGCGAGATCCTCGAGCAGCGGGGCGCGTTCGTCCTCATAACCGACGAGATCGTCGAGCGTAATCGTGTCGGGGTCGGCGATGCCAACCAGCTCGCCGTCGAACCAGCGCAGGACGCGGTGCGTGGCCAATTCGCCAATGCCCTCGCCAGCATGGAAGGCGACTAGCGACTCGGCGTGTCGGCCCCAATCGCCCGCAGCAACCAGCGCCTGCAGCAGTGAATTGGCAGCGGGGGGAGTGGCGGTTGGGTGCTCGAGACCACGCTGCACGCTGAGGGCACCATCGAGACCGTGGCGCGCCAGAATGCGAGCAGCGTCGCCATGGGCGAGTACGCCGAGGCGTTCCAGTTCGGTGCGAGCAATGCCAACCCGTGAATCGGCCGCAGTCAGGCCTCGCCGAGCGGCAACGGCGAAGGGTCCCTCAGACTCCAGCACGGCACGGGCGAGTGCCTCGGCAAACGACACCTCAAGGGCGAGTGCGGCACGCGCCGTCTCGGCGGCGAGCAGCTCGTCGTCTGGCTGCGTCGCGAGGTCGAGCAGCGCGCCGACGAGCGCGTCGTCGTGCAGGTCGGCATAGGCGACGAGCGGTGTAATCACGGGCGTTCGTGCTGGGCCGGGCGACCTGCGCGCCGGAGTGCCATGCCATTGAGCCCCTCAAGGAGCGTCCGGTGGCCTGCCATCGCGGTAATCGCGGCGTGGTCGTACGGGGGCGAGACCTCAACGAGGTCGAAGGCCACCACGTCAAGCTCGCTCGTCACGGTCCGGACCGCTCGCAGCAGCTCGCGGGTCGTCAGGCCACCGGGCTCGGGCGTGCCGGTGCCCGGCGCCTAGGCGGGGTCGAGCACATCGATGTCGACGGTCAAATACGTCTTCGGCGCGGCCTGACGGGCAACGTCAATCGCCTCGCGCACGACGTCGGCAATTCCGCGATCGATCACCTCATCCATCGTCGCCCACTGCATGCCCTGCTCGCGCATCCACTGAAACAGCTTGGGGCCCGGCCACGTCCCGCGTAGGCCAATCTGGAAAATGTTCGTGCCCTTCAGCTGTCCACGCTCGATCGCCGCGCGAAACGGCGTGCCGTGCGGCGGCTCGCCATCCTCGGCCTCGCCCGTGTCGGCGTGCGTGTCGAAATGGATGACGGAATAGCCATCGGCGCCGAACTGTCCATGCATGGCGGCGAGCATGGCGTGCGAGAGCGAGTGGTCGCCACCGATCACGACGGGGACGGTGTCGGTCGCGAGTGCGGCGCCAGCGGCTTCGGTCAAGAGCGCGTGCGAGCGGGGCAGATCGCTGGCGATCACATCGATATCGCCCCAGTCGACGATGCTCAGTTCTTTCAGCGGGTCGATGCCCGCGTGCATGCTCGGTCGATCGCCCGTGACATTGATGTCTTCGGCGGTGCGAACCGCCTGTGGCCCAAAGCGCGTGCCCGGGCGATACGAGACGCCCTCATCGAACGGGGCACCGATCACGACCGCGTCGGCTGCCGCCACATCGGCACGCGACGTCACGAGCGGCACGCCGCAGAACGTACGAACGACGCCGTAGAACGCGTGGTACGAACCGTGGACCGGGTCGCGCGGCGCGTCGCTCACTGCTCCGTGATCTCCCAGTCGTTCTGGACCTCAGCGGTCGTCGAGGCCGAGATGAAGCAGTCGCGCTCGGCCTTGCCGATCAACTCGGTGGCCTTGGCTGCTTGGCCGGCGGCGACAACGACATGCGGGCGCTGGTGCACATGGACAAAGGCGTAGCGCCCATCCTCCACGCGGCGCATCACGGTGCCACCGATCTCCGACGAATACGCGAGCACCTCGAGCCCTTTGTGCTCAGCGTGGGCGAGAAATGAGATCATCGTGCACGAAGCGAGGCTGCCAAGAAACAGGTGCTCTGGGCTCCAGCGATCCTCGTCGCCCATTGGAAAATCGGAAGGTGGACCCGACAGGATCGTCGGGCGACCTGCGGCGGACAACGAGGAGGCACGGCGGCCATCCCATGTGACGCCAACGTCGTATTGGAAGCTTTTTTGATTAGGCACACCCTCATAGTAACGACTTGGCGGTGATCGTCGCCAAGGAATGGCGACCATGCCATGCTTTCTACACGCGGGGAACCTTCGCCGCACCGAAGGGACTCCAATAAGATCCCGCTCGAATCGCCCTATTTGAGGAGACTGATCGTGGACGACGACAACGCAACTGCACCAGAGACCGACGCCGAGACACCGGCTGCCGTCGAGGTAGAGGTCGAAGCCGTCGCCGAGGCCGACGCCGACCCGGCTGCTGAGGCCGAAGCCGAAGCAGAGGCCGTTGACGAGCCCGCCGCCGAGGCAGAGGCTGACGCCGCACCGGTTGCCGCTGCTGCCGTTGTCGAAGACATCTCGGAAGAAGATTTTGCCGGCGAGGCCGCTGAGGTCTACGAAGCAGAGCCCGTCGCCGTTGCTGTCGCAGAAGGTCCGAGCGTCGCCCGCGTCTACATCTGCAAGCACGGTCATCGCACCGTTTCGCTCTGGTCGGTCCCCGAGACGTGCCTTCGTCGCGTCAAGGGTCATGTCTGCGGCGAGGCCGTCGTGCCGTTGGCCGATGCTCCGGCAGACGCCAAGGAAAAGATGCTCAACCCGCTGAAAGCCTCCAAGAAGGCCGCCAAGAAGTCCTAATGGCTGCGCAAGAGTCGACCAACCCCCGTTCGTTCAAGTGGACGGAGCCGCTGTCCGACGACGAGGCCTCGCGCATTGTCTTCTCGCAACCCGGCGAGAAGATCGATGATGGCGATTGGTACATCGACGCGACGAGCCCGAATCGCGGTCCCGTGCTCGCGCTCGAAGGCGAGTTCGTGCCGATGCAAGGCGTCTACGCTCGCCGCTCGAAGAATGGCGAAGAGCTCTGGGCGCGACTGACGCTCGCCGCCTCCGGCAAGCTCTAAGACGATCTCGCGCTATAGCGTTCGGCGTAGTCCGTCGACGTAGCGTCTCGTCTTCGGCTGCTCCTGATCGGCGTGCGATAGCCTAGGGACTGTCGCAAAGCGGACGGAGCTTCCCCACCATGAGCACGGAAATCACTTCCACACCAAGTGCCGTCGCAACGGACGCTGTCGTTGTCGCCACGGATCTCACGAAGATTTACGGCGAAGGCGATTCTGAGGTACGGGCACTCGACGGTGTCTCCGTCTCCTTCCCCAAGGGCCAGGTGGCCGCTGTAATGGGGCCGGCCGGCTCCGGCAAGTCCACGCTGATGCACATTCTCGCGGGACTCGATCAGCCAACGTCGGGCAGCGTCCTCGTGGATGGCACCGAGCTCGCCGGCCTCAACGATCAGAAGCTGACGCTGCTGCGCCGCGACAAGATCGGTTTCGTCTTCCAGTTCTTCAACCTGCTGCCGATGCTGACCGCCAAGGAAAACATCGAACTGCCAATGAAGATCGCTGGCTCGACGCCCGACCCTGAATGGCAGGCCACGCTCGTCGAGGCCACGGGCCTCGGTACGCGCATGACGCACAAGCCGGCCGAGCTATCTGGCGGCCAGCAGCAGCGTGTCGCCGTTGCGCGCGCACTGCTCTCCAAGCCCGCCGTCATCTTCGGCGACGAGCCGACCGGCACTCTCGATTCCAAGACCAGCAGCGAAGTGCTCGCTCTCTTGCGTCGCGCTGTCGACGAGTTCGGCCAGACGGTTATCATGGTCACCCACGATGCGAGCGCGGCGGCAATCGCCGATCGCACGCTCTTTCTTCGCGACGGCAAGATCGTGCGCGATGCGGGCCATCTGTCGGCTGGCGAGATTCTCGACACGATCAAGACGCTGGAGTAGTCGTGATCGCTCTCGTCCTGCGAGGACTCAGCACGCGCAAGTTGCGGTCGGCTCTGACGGCGATCGCGATTCTGCTCGGCGTCACGATGATCTCCGGCACGCTCGTACTGACAGACCAGATCGATCGTGCATTTGTGCAGATCTTCCAGCAAGGCAACTCGAAGATCAACGTGGTCGTCAAGCAGAAGCCACCGTTCAAGGACCCCCAGACCGAGGTCTTTCTCAATGCCGATCTCGTCACAGCCGTGCGGGCTGCCGACGGTGTGCGACTTGCCGAGCCGTTTATCCAAGTCCAGGGCTATGTGATCGTTGACGGTGAGCCCATGGATCAGACGGGTGGCGCGCCGAGTTTTGTGTTCTCCAGCGTGTCCGAGGAACTCAACCCGTATTCGCCGATCGAGGGGCGTCTGCCGACGGCCAGCGGAGAGATCGCGATCGCCAAGGAGATCGCGACGAAATCCAAGGCGAAGGTGGGCCAGGCCGTCACGCTCGCCACGCAGGACGGCATCAAGCCCGTCAAGATCGTCGGCATCGTGCAGTACGGCGACGGGACGACGTCGCTCGGCGGCTCCACGACCGTGCTGGCACCGCTGATTGACGTCCAAAACTGGTGGTCGTTGCAAGGCAAGGCGAGCTACATCTACGCCAAAGCCAAGGACGGCGTCTCCGACGAGCAGTTGAAGGCCAACGTGCGCGCCGCGCTGCCGCAGACGGACGTCATCGTCCAGACCGGCAAGGAAGACGCCGACGAACAGGCCAGCGTGCTCAACGACCTGATCGGCAAGATCATTCGCTACGCCTTGCTCGCCTTTGCGGGCGTCGCTGTGCTGGTCGGCGCGTTCATCATCTACAACACGTTCTCGATTACGGTCGCCCAGCGCACGCGCGAATTCGCGATGCTGCGCACGATTGGCGCCTCGCGTCGGCAGATCCTGGGTACCGTGGTGGGTGAGGCGTTCATCATCGGTTCCGTCGCCTCGATCATCGGCATTGGGCTTGGGATGGTCTTTGCCTGGGGACTCAACAAGCTGTTTGGTGCGATTGGATTTGGCCTGCCGGCCACGGGGCTGATCCTGTCGTGGCAGACGGTTGTCGTCGCGCTCGCTGTTGGTGTTGGGATCACCGTGCTGGCCTCGATTTTTCCTGCGCTGCGGGCGACCAAGATTGCGCCGATTGCGGCGCTCCGCGAAGGAGCCACGCTGCCGGTTGGGCGTTTCCAGAAGCTGACACCTGCGCTCGCGATCGTGATTGCCGTGCTCGGTGCGGCCGGCATGGTCTTCGGTCTGATCAGCGAAGCCGATACGACGAGCCGACTCTTGACGCTCGCGGGTGGCGCGATCCTCATCTTCGTCGCCGTTGCGATGTTGGCGCGCTTCATCGTCCGCCCAGTCGTCGGCGTGCTCTCAGTCCCAATCACGAAGGTCGCTGGTGGCGTCGGAAAGCTCGCCTCCGAGAATGCGGTGCGCAACCCCGCCCGCACAGCGGTCACCGCTGCAGCCCTGATGATCGGTATCGGCCTCGTCGTGTTCGTGACGATCTTCGTCGGTGGTCTCCGAGAATCGTTTACTGGCGCGATTGATAACTCGTTGAAGAGCGACGTCACCGTCACGGCTCGCGGTTTTGGTGGCTCGCTTCCTGCGGGTGTGCTCGACGCCGTCAAGGCCGTGCCTGGCGTCGAGACTGCTTCGCCGGTTGGCGGCACCGCCGCGCAGGTCGACGGGCAGACTTTCGCCCTGATTGGCGTCGACCTTACGACGATCACGGACGTCTACGCCTTTGATTGGAACGACGGCTCGGACGAGGCTGTTCAGAGCCTGGGCTCAGACACGGCGCTCGTCGAAGAAGCCATTGCGACCACGTTAAAACTCGCAACGGGAGATAGCTTCAAGATCCAGACAATCAGCGGAAAGAGTGCAACATTTACCGTCGCGGGCACCTATACCGATCCCACGATTCTGAATGGCTTCGTCGTCGACCAGGCTGCGCTCAAACCACTCCTGCAGTCGAACGCGACCGGTCTCAATACCGTGTTTGTTACCGAGACGCCGGGCTCTAACCCCGACACGGTGCAGGCAGCCCTCGACGAGGCACTCAAGGGCTATCCCACGGCACAGGTGCAGTCGAATGCGCAGCAGAAGGATCAGGTCGCCTCGAGCGTCAACACGATCCTCGTCATCTTCTACGCCCTACTCGCGCTCAGCGTCATGATCTCCCTGTTTGGCATCGTCAACACGCTCGTGCTCTCGATCTTCGAGCGCACCCGCGAGATTGGCATGCTGCGCTCGGTCGGTACGACGCGTCGACAGTTGCGCGCGATGATCCGCTGGGAGGCCGTCATCACCTCGATCATCGGCGGTGTCTTGGGCGTCCTGCTGGGCATCATGTTCGGCTGGGCTGTCTGCAAGGGCCTCGAGAGTGAGGGCCTCTCCTTCGTCTTCCCAACGGTGCAGATCGTGATCTTCCTCGTGCTCTCGATCGTCGCGGGCATCGTTGCGGCAATTCTGCCGGCGCGGCGCGCTGCCAAGCTCGATGTGCTCGAGGCGCTGCAGTACGAGTAGGTGTCGATGCCCGATGATGTCGGGCATGGCGCGTCGGGTCTCTCCACAGCGGTTTGGGCGCGTTTTGACGCGTGCCGGTGACCGATGCTGATCGCCCTGCTGTGGGTCGGCTCGTTCGCGGTCGGCCTTGCGTGGCAATGGCGATCGCCACAGTCGGCCGCGCCATGGAACAAACGGATCTTCAACTTCTACTTCCACTTCTTCGCGCCGGTCGTCGTGCTGTTTGCCTACAGCGTCGTGCCGGCCGATCTGACGACGCTGCTCGCCCTTGGTGCCGTCATCTTCGCGTCGTATGTCGTGCTCGGACTTGGGTTGCTCTACGCGCGCAGCGTGGCGCGCGATCGTGGCGAGCAGGGCGTCTTGGCGCTCGGGGCCGGGTTTACCAACACGGTCACGCTCGGCTACCCCGTCATCAACGCGGTCTTCGGCCCGGCGGGACTCGCGCTCCAGGTGTTGTTCGCACAGTTTATGTATCTGATCCCGATCGTCTCTGTCTCCACGACGATTGCGGCGCATTACGGCAATGGCTCGCGGCCGCGCACGTGGCAGGGCATTGCGCGACAAATCGTCAACGTGCCCCTCATCTTCGCCATCATCGCCGTCATCATTCGCGTCGCGGGCTTCGACATCGTGCCGTACGTGGAGCGCCCGACAGACTGGGTCGTCTTCCTAATGGGTCCGGTCGGCTTTCTCGAACTTGGCCTCGCCTTGCCACTCGAGCGCATCTCGCACGACCTCCACGACCTCTGGCGTGGCGCTGGCCCGATTGTGCTTCGCCTGGCGATCGCGCCGGCAATCCTGTTTGGCATTCACCTCGCCACCGGCATCGACATCCCCGCCGTCTACTACCTTTCGATCGCGATGCCTGCGGCCTTCCACACGCTCATCCTCGCGCGCGTCTACGGCCTGCCGGGCCAGATGATGCGCCTGATCGTCGTCATCTCCACGGTGATCATGATCTCAGCGATCGTGGTCGGTTTGACGTTCTTCTAAGGGGGGGACATCACATCCGCGCGGGTGTCATGTCCTCCCTGCAGTGGCGCGACGGCGGATCGGCGCGTGGTGGTAGGGAAGACATGACAACCGCGCAGATGTGATATCCCCCTAGCGTCGCGAGCGGCCCTGGCTCATACGAAGCCCCAGGTCGGAAGCGATCACCCTTACTGCAAATAGAAGCTGTCCGGGAGTTGTCGCAGCGTCTGCGCGCAATCCGTGCCCTTGACTTTACGTCGCCACTCAGGCCCCATCATCAACGTCTGCTGGATCAGCGAATCCGTCTGCTCCGGCGAGAAGTTCGTGCCCCACATTTCCTTCAACGGATTGTAATTCGGGCCTCCGTAGGCGAACGTCGGGCCGTTGATTATCTGGCTCAGCACGGGCGTCAGGCTTGGCCCGATCACCGTCATTCGGTAGGTGTTCTTCGTGGACACACCCGTCTTGCCGCGCGAGCCACCCTTCTTAGAGAACTCGTAGCAGAACGTTCCATTCGTCGGCTGGGTCAGGACCCCCATCACGCGACGCCACCCATCACCGTAGTCCGAATCAAATGTGTCGATGTAGACGTTCCGGCCGAACTCGTTGGTCGGTGAGCCATAGCGATTGCCTGGGCCGTAGACACCTTTGCCGGCGAAGGTCAGCGAGCCGAAGAGGAGGGGGAAGTGGTTCGTCGCCGAGCGCGCGCGCGTACCGGAGTAAAACTTCGACCAGCGCGGATACGCCTGCAGAAGAGCCGCGTCCACCATCGTGAGTCGGGACCCCAATCCGGGCACGGTGTACTCAGCAAGGTTCGTGGTGTTGACGACGGTGGTCGGGTTTGGGAACACCGTCGGGAAATCGCCGACGCCTCCAGTCGAGAGCACGGACACGTAAACGTCATTGATGGCGTCCCTAACTCTGCCGCCGAAATCCGGCACGCGTTTCGGGAACGTCTGAACGAGCATCGTCACCATCGTCTCCTCCCCGAACACGGTGCAGGTTTGGGAGGCAACCGCTTTGGCGCCTAATGGAACCGGGGACATAGCGGGCAGGCAACTCTGGTATCTCGTTGCCTTGGATGGATAGTCGTAGCGCACGGGGAGGCGAGCGAGCTTTGCATAACCCGCCGGCAGGTACACACGCACGCTCTGCATGAAAAAGTCGTCGCCCGGATAGCGGATCTCCAATCCGAGGGCACCGCGCTCAAGGAAGCTTCGCAGTTGCAATTCGCCGCTATCCGCGCGGTACAGGGTGGCCGCAACCTTCTGAGCGGCAGTGACGGGAGGAGCAGTCACCAGGCCCAGCGTGAGAGAGATCGCGATTCCGAGCATGAGATTCCGGCGAGGGCTAAACGGTGCATCGAAAACGCTCTACGCCATCGGAATGTGACGTAGGATGTGCGGCTCGACGCGCTCGAGGATCTCTTCGAGCGTGTCGCCCGTGATCGTCAACCCGTGGTTCTTCAGGCCGATGATCGCGTGGGCCGGGTCGGGCTGCACGCGAACGAGGTCGGCGACGGCGTCGGCGAGCTCGGCCGTGCCACACGGATAGTTGATCTCGGTGGCGTCGACGCCCTCAACCCAGGCGTGCACGTGCATGATCGCGCCAACGCTCGGGTGCTCCATGTAGACCTTCCAGTGCTCGATCGCATCGACGGACACGCGGCGCGGCTCGATGCCAGGCGGTACCGACATCACCATCGCCTGTGCAGGCTCGTCGTAGTCGGTCACGAGCAGCATGTCGCGGCCAATGTCCTTCAGGTTCGACTTGTCGACACCCGAGGCACTCATCCAGAAACGCGTCGCATCCTTACGGGCCGACAGGTTGCCGTACGAGAGGCCACCAATCGAGTAGAGGCGCTTGACGTGCTCGAGGTCGCGCTTATCAAGGTACTTCTCGATCGGAAACGGCGCGGGCAAGAGGTTCATCGCGTCGAGACGCTGGCCGGCGACCGTCAGCGACTCGGTGATCTCATCGCCATTCCAGAGCTCGGGCTCGAGGTCGGGGTTCCAAATGTTGTCGATCACCAAATGGCTCTCGGCCAGTGGTGCGAGGCGCTCGGCGAGCGTGGCGAAGAACGCATCGGAGCCGTCGTCGGCAATCGCGTAGTTCCCCTGCTCCATCGTGCCGAAACGAACCTCGGTGCCCGGTACGACGCGCACGGAGACGTTCGACAGGGCGCGCACGAGCACGGGGTAGTAGTCGCTGATTGCCTCGCCGAAATCGGCCGGCGGGGCGTCGCCCTCATAGATCGCGGCGCAGAACGTCGTCGCGCTCTCGCGGCGGTACGGACGCACGTTCTCGCGGTCGACGAAGTTGCAGACGAGGTTGGCAGTGCCAAGATCCTCGGTGCGCTCGTAGCCACGTGCCACGAGGGCCGCACTGAGGCGGTCGGCGAAGGTGGACAGCGTGTCAGAAACGTTCCCGTAAAAGGCGAATCGCATAGGTTGAGGGTAGCAGCCGGCGTGCCGCAGGTTGTCACGCGCGACGTGTGTACCGGTGTGTGCGCTACATTTCGCTGATGTTCGGTGCCGTTGGGCACCGCAGATCCACCGAGTGACAGCCGACCAGTGGTCGTGCTCGTGTCGCGAGGTGGTTGGAGGCGTGAATGCTCGAAGCCGGCAATACGGCTACAGGCACAGAGTTCGTTGATATGACGGGTCGTCCAACGCTCGACGCAGTCGATCGTTGGATTGGCGAGTGCGTCCGTGCGTCCGACGACACCGACGGCATTCGCGCGGGCAGCCTCTGGGCCAGCGCCTACCTCGAAGCCGCCGACGAGATCGAAGCGGGTCTTGGCTCGCCATCGGCCGAGTACCGCCGCCGCTACGCGCTTCCGCTCGGCCTTCAGCGCGTGTTGGCCGACGACGAGCCACACCTGCAATCGGGCCTTGCGCTTCGTCCTCATCAGGTCGACGCCCTCGCCGGCATGCTCGCCGCCGTGATTGGCGACTTTGAGCGCTCGCAGCGTGCCGAGCAAGACGAGCTCGAGCAGCCCGAGAACGACGCGCCGAAGTTGGCCGACGAGAGCGCCGCCGTCGTCGGCGATTCGGGCGACGACGACGACGACACCGAGTTTGGCTTCGAGGACGACGACGAAGACGACGTACCTGTCGAACTGCCACGCATCATCGACAGTCCGGTTGCGCGCGTTACGCTCGCCGGCATCGACGACTCGGACGACGATGACGACGAGGAGGACGACGAGGCGACCGGCGAGGTCGAGCTCGACGACCCGGGCGCCGTCCGCCGCTACCGCTTCAAGCACCCGACCGCCTCCGGCA
>SXGR01579105.1_pt1 | contig 15671 bp, 16 predicted proteins | sample 3174711 | NCBI WGS metagenome assembly SXGR01 (sample SAMN11356860, study PRJNA531348) | freshwater metagenome | isolation source: freshwater sample F1-60 | place: China: Fuxian Lake, Yuxi | collected 2017-12-25
AATCGTCAGTCCCCCAATCGCGAACCGCTTCGAGTGTAAACCCTTCATAGGTCGACACGCCGTGGCACGAGGGACAATCGGGCATCGGAACTTTCCGATAGAACACCTCGCCGAGGCACGACATACAGACCCAGAAATCGTCGTCACGATGAGAGACTGGCCAGAACAACTGCGTTGAAGCCATAACACATCCCTACCTGGTTACACACGTGGTAAATGCGTTTGCACTGCCCGCGCCACCTGGCACCGCTGGATTCCTCAACCCCATCTCATCTGACTCACCGGCTACTGCGGGGATTTTTTCAGCAGCCGGTCGATTTCTTCGGCAAACATTTCGAACGGAAACGCCCCGGGAATTGCAACCGCCGGTTCCTTGTCCGTCGGATTGCTGTTCGTCCGAACGAGGATAAATCCCGGCGTTCCGTGAAATCCCCACTGATTGGCCTCTTGCCGATCCTCGAAGATCGACGTGGTGTACCGTCCGTCCTTGGCACACTGTTCAAACATTGTGCGATCCAGTCCGATGGCAGCCGCATGCTTCAAATAGACATCCTTGCCAAGCCGCCCCCCTTCGGCAAACAGCCGATCGTGCATCGGCCAATATCTGCCCTGCGCGCCGGCGCATCGCGCCGCTGTGGCCGCATCGACACCAGGCCCCTGATCGGCACGGGGGTAATCTCGGTAGAGAAACCTCACCTTGCCGGTATCAACGTAGCGGGCTTGAATCCGCGGCCACGTCTCTTTGAAAAATTTCAGACAATACCCGCAGGTAAAGTCAGAATATTCGATCAGGGTGACCGGCGCATTCGCCTGGCCCCTCGCTCGGTCGTCTATCCTGATTGCATCGGCGGCCCAGAGCGGACATAACCAGAGAACGCCGCATACGAAGACCGCCACCCTCAGCCATGTGGACAGCCGACTCATGAACGGCTGACGTCGGCGGCTTTCTTTTTCCGTTCCAGCAGGCCCATCATCAGTAGAGGCCACACCACGGTTGCGTCGCTCAACACTTCGGAGAACCGTCCGCCGTCCTTGGGCGTCACGAACTTTCCCCACGAAAGTCCTTCCTGATAAGTGCAGCCGCTCAACCCTCCCCAATAGTCAGGCTCAGGGCAGATTCTGACCCCGTAATGGAATCGGGGAGGCTTTACGCTCAGACCCAGGCGAAGATTGCAGATCTCCAGGTAGGGACCGACTTGCTGAGCCCAATTTCTCGGCACACCTCCGCCGATCGTAAAAATACCGAGCCGCTTCGCCGACAGCACATGATCGGCATAACAGTTGAGATCGAGATATGGATTGAACGACGGGTAAGACTGATGAATAGCCGTGAAGACGGCCAAGTCCCCTTTCCCGCAGGCCTGCGAACGAGCCCGATCGACTTCATGCGCCATGGCCCAAGTCCCCACGTCGAGCCCCACCTCGGAATCGGTAAAGGCGGGGATGAAGACCGGCACCTTCTTCAAATAGGCGCTCTTCAAAATTCCATCACCCACATATTCCTCAGCCAACGTCTTCCCCAGCTCACGCGTCAGGAGTTCCGACGAAAGCGGCCGGTCGCGGTCGATTTGTTTCAATGTCTGTGACACTACATGTTCGACGTAATTCAAATTCGATTCCATCTCAAGCGTGTCGTAGACGCGATTGTAGCCTTTCTGAAACAGCTCTTCATCGCTCATCGATGGGTGGTGCTGGTAGTGTGTTTTGCCCACGGACTCGCTCAGACCATGCGCGATCAACGCGCCGGTGGAGACGATGCACTGCACCATCCCCTCATCCACCATCCTGCTGACGATCTTGCCCATCTTGGCAATCGTCATCGCGCCCGACAGGGTCAGGACGACTTTGCAGTCGGGATCCGACACCATGGCCCACAAAACCTCGAAAGCCTCGCCGAGCTTCCTGCCGCCGAAGGCGGTCTTGCCCATCGCCACCAGCAGGTCTTCGAACGACACGATCCGGTCGGGATCGAACGGCTCGAGCGCCTCCAACCCATCTTTTGCGCCGTCATGAAATTCGCGTGCAGCCATGACACACCATCCTCATAAAAGATCGTTGCACAGAGCGCATTCTTTATACACAACCGGCGCTAGAGGCGTCAACGAAGTTACGACGCAGCATATCAAAGCAAGTAGTCCGAACCAAACGCGTGAACACAGATGAGAGAGATGATTGAGCAGATTGTTGACGCGACGATGTGAATCTGCTTCACAACGCCATTTTGTCCTAATGGATTGTCCTGTGGACGCCCTGTCGAAGATGCGACTTCTCAACAGAAAGTCGCTAACTCACGGGGAGATGAAGGGAAAGGGTGGTGGTCCCAACGGGATTTGAACCCGTGTTTAAGCCTTGAGAGGTCTCCGTCCTAGGCCAGGCTAGACGATGGGACCATCTTCAGCCGACATGAGGCTTGGACCGTATCATAAGCCCTTTTCTGTTTGCAACGAAGCCGCCGCGGCAATGCTCACGGCCCCATGCCGGAACACTCTTGACAGAACTAGGTGGAAGTCCTAGCCTGCGCCTGGCGCAACTCGGGTCATGCCCACATCTATAATTTGAAGTTGTTTTCCAAAATACTACGATGACGGACGACGCGCTGGAACCATTGAACACTTCACCATCGCCCCACGCGGAGTCCACAACAACGGCGACTCAGGCGTTGGGCCCGGAGCTTCTCATTGGATCGAATATTTTTCGCAACACCAACGGCGTGGTGACGATTCAGGGGAAGGAACAGCTCGTCCTTGAAACCAGACCGGGACAAGGACTGCTACTCGTCACGATCGACCTGTATAACGCAATCGGGACTCAGATCGCGCATGTCCGACGGAATACGTTGGTGATAAACCAGGCGGCACAATTCACGATCGATATCCATCAAGCCACTACCAACATGCCGTCCGATGCTCCGTGGGTCCGCTTGTACAGCCGACAATCCGGCGAGATCGCATTTGAAGCCCGGATCGTATCGGATAATAGAATTCAGATCACATCGGGAAGGTTGTATTCGCACAGAGGCGCCTTGGTGGATATCACGCCGCACTACTGCAGAATCGGTTCTGGCCGAACGCTCTTCGGCGACATCGTGGAGAACCGAGGCAGAACCGTCGTCCTGGGTTGACCGCTCTTCTGCCGATTCCACGCTCCCCAACATCGTCATCGAGGACTGCGTGATGCAGCTATCCGGCCATCAGATGACAGAGCCGTCCTCCTGAGCAGTGTCACCATTCCCATTCCTCCCCCCTACCCATCTGTGGTAGAACTGCCTCGAGCGAAGGCTCTATGTATCCGTGTGGCTGGACTAAAGACAGAACCCTATGACGACACCAGCGCCTTCGGGCCCTTCGAATTTTATTCGTGATCTCGTCGCCGAAGACCGAACCGCCGGCAAACATGGCGGCCAAGTCGTCACGCGATTTCCCCCGGAACCCAATGGATATCTCCATATCGGCCACGCCAAATCCATCTGCCTCAACTTCGGCATCGCCGACGAACATCCCGGAGGCAGGTGTCATTTGCGGTTCGATGACACCAACCCGACGACCGAAAATCCTGAATACGTTCAAGCCATCCAGGACGATGTACGCTGGCTCGGATTTAACTGGCAGGGGAACCTGTTCTATGCGTCGGACTATTTTGAGCAGCTCTACAGCTTCGCCCTCACGTTGATCAAGAAAGGCGCCGCCTACGTCGATAGTCTCACGGCCGATCAGATGCGCGAGTATCGCGGCACACTGACCGACCCAGGCCGCGACAGCCCTTTTCGAACACGCCTCCCTGATGAGAGCCTTGACCTGTTCAGACGCATGCGGGCCGGAGAGTTTCCCGACGGTACACACGTCATCCGTGCCAAAATCGATATGGCCTCCCCTAATATCAATCTCCGGGATCCGGTCCTCTATCGAATCCGACATGCGTCTCACTACCGGACCGGCACCGCATGGTGTATCTATCCCGCCTACGACTTCGCCCATCCGCTGTCTGATGCCCTGGAAGGCATCACCCATTCGATTTGCACGTTGGAATTTGAGGATCACCGCCCCTTGTACGATTGGGTCGTAGCTGACGCCGATGCCCCGCATCGCCCGCAACAGATCGAGTTTGCGCGACTCAATCTCACCTCCACCGTGATGAGCAAACGGAAGCTGCTCGAATTGGTTGAACGCAAACTGGTGGCCGGTTGGGATGACCCACGCCTCCCCACGCTGAAAGGCCTGCGTCGCCGAGGCGTCACGCCTGAGGCCATTCGCGCGTTTTGTGACCATATCGGCGTCGCTAAGCGTGACGCCATCGTCGAGATGCAGCTGCTCGAACACTTCATCCGCGAAGACTTGAACAAGCGGTCCCCACGCGTCATGGCGGTCCTTCGACCGTTGAAGATCGTGATCGATAACTATCCGGAAGGGGCGGTTGAAGAACTCGACGCGGTGAACAACCCTGAGGATGCGTCGGCCGGAACAAGGCCAGTGCCCTTCTCGCGGACGCTCTACATCGAGCAGGACGATTTCCGCGAAGATCCGCCGAAACAGTTTTATCGGCTCGCGCCAGGCCGAGAGGTCCGGCTACGCTACGGGTACATCATCAAATGCGTGAGCGTGACGAAGGACCCTCAGACCGGCGTCATCACCGAGCTGCACTGCACTTACGACGCTGAGACAAAAAGTGGATCGTCGCAAGAGCAGCGCAAAGTCAAAGCGACGATTCACTGGGTGTCAGCCACCCATGCCGCCACGGCTACCATCCGGCTCTACCATCCGCTCCTGCTCACCGACCAGGGCAAGCTGCCTCCTGAGCAAGACTGGACTCAGTCGTTGAACCCCCAGTCGCTTGAGCTTCTCACCGGTTGTGTGGTCGAGCCAAGTCTTCGCTCCGCCGTACCGGGAGCCCGTTTCCAGTTCGAACGCCAAGGGTACTTCTGTGTGGACCCTGACTCATCAGCCGATACCCTCATTTTTAACAGGACTGTGTCTCTCAAAGACGCCTGGGCCAAGATCGAGAAAACACAGCAAGCCCCTCAACCCTAGATAGTCGTCATGACCCGCCCCCTCTGCCATCGGCCGACTTCTCGGGTCAAGAATTCTTGGCGCCCGTTCTGCTCCGAACGCTGCCAGCTCACAGATTTAGGAACCTGGGCTGCGAAGCAATACCGAATCTCCGGCGATCCGCTCACGGTCGAACCGGACCGGTACGAAACGGACACATCAGGCTGACGGCCCTCTCGGATCAGGCCGCTGCCGTGCTAACCACGCTCAAGGGGAGCGGAGCCCCATCTCACCTAAAACCTAGTGCGCCGATTACATGTACAAAACGGCTCAAAAAGTAGTTAAACTTGAGCCGATTAGCTGTTACAATCGGCTCATGAATTACAACTGGCAACGGTCTAATTGGCCACAATTTAAATACGACCTTAAAAACATTGAGGATCTTCTCTTTTCCTTTGCGGAAAAGGAAGGCCATGTCAGCGGCATTCTCAAGGCCTTGCCTGAAGACACCCAGACCGAAGCCATCATCGACATGATGGTAGCCGAGGCCATCAAGACATCAGAAATCGAAGGTGAATATCTAAGCCGCAGTGATGTGATGTCCTCTATTAAAAATAATTTGGGGCTGAATCAACACCCGGAACGAATTACGGACAAAAAAGCGCAGGGTGCGGCGGAGCTGATGATTGATGTGCGCAATAGTGTTTCAGAAACGCTGACTGAAGAAAAACTGTTTGCCTGGCACGCCATGATCATGAAAGGAAACACCACGCACAAGATCGGAGCCTGGCGTACCCATAAGGAACCGATGCAGGTCGTTTCTGGCGCGATCGGAAAATGGAGGGTGCATTTTGAAGCGCCTCCTTCAGCGCAAGTGCCTCGGGAAATGAAGCGGTTTATACAGTGGTTCAACGACACTCAGCCGGGAGGCCCCGTGGAAATCAGAAAGTCTCCCGTGCGATCTGCCATCGCGCATCTTTATTTTGAAACCATCCATCCCTTTGAGGATGGGAATGGAAGAATCGGACGGGCCCTTTCTGAAAAAGCTTTATCCCAGGGCGTGGGACGCCCCATTCTTCTCAGCTTGTCGAAGACCATTGAGGGCCACAAAAATGCCTACTATGACGCACTGAAAGAAGCGCAAAAATCACTCGAACTCACTCCGTGGATTCACTATTTCGTAGCGATGACTCTGGATGCACAAATGGAAGCCGGCGAACAGATTGACTTTACCCTGAAGAAAACAAAGTTTATTGCCAGATTTCAGAATCAACTCAATGACCGCCAGCTTCGCGTCATCCGCCGGATGCTGGAGGAAGGTCCCAAGGGTTTTGAGGGTGGGATGAGTCCAAAAAAATATATCGCCATCACAGGAACCTCGAAGCCGACAGCTACCCGTGATTTGCAGGAACTGGTTGAGAAAGGGGCGTTGGTTTCTTTAGGAGCTGGACGGGGTAGAAACTATCAAATCAAACTATAGAGGTGGCTCCGGTTGGTTGGACAGTCTCTGTCAGTTCATCAGTGGCGCCTGACGGATTGCTGGCTACGCAGCTGTGAGCCGTGTCGTCAGATTCAGCGTACACCTGGTCAGGCGTCTCGGACGGAGTCTTGGTCCCGCCCAACACGTCGGCGGCTCGCGCCAGCAATGGCTGCTTCCATTCGGTGATTTGGGTGGGATGGACCACATTTGCCCGGGCAGGTCACTGCCGCCCCCGAATACCTACCTTGCAATTCAGGCACTTCATGCCTATATTACTAGGATGATCAATCGACAAGCTCAAGACAAGATCATAAGCCTGCTCCGGATTTTTCCAGCTGTTGGCATACTGGGACCGAGGCAAGTAGGAAAAACGACACTGGCACTCCAGATCGCCAACACCCTGCGCCCGGAACCGATCTATCTCGATCTTGAAGATGAAGAAGATCGCCTTAAACTGAACGATCCCGGTTATTACTTCAAAACACATGAGGGGCGGCTGATTATTCTTGATGAAATTCAGCGCTTGCCTGAAATTTTTACTACTCTGCGAGGCGTGATCGACCGCCGACGCCGTGCCGGGGAAAAATCCGCCCAGTTTCTGATTCTCGGTTCTGCATCGCTTGACCTGCTGCAACAATCTTCCGAGTCTCTCGCCGGCAGGATTGCGTACAGAGAACTGGGTGGCATCACAGCCTGGGAGGGCGCACAAGATAAAACACTGTCTGCAGATATGCTATGGGTGCGCGGCGGTTTCCCCTCAAGTCTCCTGGCTACCTCGGACGCTGAAAGTTTTGAGTGGCGCAAGACTTTTATTCGCACCTATCTTGAACGCGATATTCCACAAATCGGCCCGCGTATTCCTGCATCGACCTTGCGCCGCCTCTGGACGATGCTGGCGCATAATCAGCGCGGACAAGTCAATATTGCCCAGCTTGCCGGCAGCCTTGACCTGTCGTCACGTACAACGAAACGCTATGTAGAGCTTCTGGAGGATTTGCTGCTCGTTCGCACGCTCCGGCCGTGGTACGGCAATATAGGTAAACGGCTCGTCAAAGCGCCAAAGATTTATATTCGTGACAGTGGCCTGTTGCATACGTTGCTGGGACTTTCAACACTAGAAGATATCCTCGGTCATTCCATCGCGGGAGCAAGCTGGGAAGGCTTTGTGCTTGAGAATCTTCTGAGCGTTCTACCTGATGATGCGCTTCCGTGGTTTTACCGCACAGCGGCGGGCGCTGAAATTGATCTGGTTATTGAGCAAGGCACACGCCGCCGTATCGCCATCGAAATCAAACGCTCTCTTGTGCCTAAACCCGCTAAGGGATTTTATATGGGATGTGAGGATATACAAGCTACGCACCGATTTGTCGTGTATCCCGGCCAGGAAAAGTTTTCGCTTTCTGAAAATCTGACGGTTGCTCCGTTGGTCGATATAATGGAAACTCTGCAAGAACTTACGAATACCAAATAAGACAGGGGAGCAGGAGACCGATTACAGATCAGATTTGTTTCCGTTGAATTATGCCGTAGATAAGCAGCCACGGTTATGTTGTAAACCACCGAAGCAATGGCTGCTTCCAGTCGGTGATCTGGGTGGGATAAACCTCAAACTGCTCCGCTAAGTCGGCCAGTGTCTTGTCGCCTTTGACCGCGCTAACGCCACGTGGGCCTTCCACGTCGTGCCATGATTCCGTCTCGTTCTCTTCATCGCCTCGCTCAGTTGGTGCACCACCTCGCGGTGGCATTGGTGAAGCCAGGCTCCCACGGACCACACTGTCAGAATTTGCGGAGCCCCCTCTTATGTAGCTGGGCTAATCCGCTCACACACCCACTTCTTCTCTGTTGGCAAGCTTCGGCAAACTTGCTAAGGTCACGGCCTCGTTCACCTTCGCCTAAGGAGAAACCGGATGCTTCCTACTCATGGCTATGCCGCATTGACTGCGAATGCCGTTTTGCAACCGTTTTCCTTTGAACGACGGGAAGTCGGCGATCACGACCTGCTGATCACGATTACCCATTGCGGAATTTGTCATTCGGATATCCACCAGGCCCGAGACGAATGGGACGGATCGTTGTTTCCAATGGTGCCCGGCCATGAAATTGTCGGAACTGTGGCGACAGTTGGAAGCGCGGTCAAAAAGTGGCTCGTCGGCGACCGTGTCGGCGTCGGCTGTTTCGTCGATTCCTGCCGGACCTGTCCGGCCTGCTGTGAAGGGCTCGAACAATACTGCGAGGCCGGCATGGTCCTCACCTACAGCGGGCGCGACAAAGAAGGCCGAATCACACAAGGCGGGTACTCGACCCAACTCGTCGTAGACGAGCAGTATGTGGTGCGCATTCCGGACGGCCTCTCGTCGGCGGGAGCGGCCCCGCTACTCTGCGCCGGGATCACAACCTATTCTCCGCTCAGACATTGGGGTATCGGCAAGTATCACAAGCTGGCTGTGGTGGGACTCGGCGGGCTCGGCCACATGGCGGAGAAGCTCGCCAAGGCCATGGGCACCGAAGTGACGGTGTTGAGCACATCAGAAACGAAACGGGAGGATGCGAAGCGGCTGGGGGCCGCTGACTTCGCTGTCACGCCCAACCCCCAGACATTCACGAAATTTCAACGCCGTTTCGACTTCATCCTCGACACCGTGTCTGCCCCGCATGACTACAACGCCTACATCAATCTGCTCAAAACCGACGGGACCATGATTCTTGTGGGAATCCCGGAGAAGCCGACGCTGCTGGAAGCCTTTCCCTTGATCCTGCATCGGCGACGTCTGGCCGGCTCCGTCATCGGCGGCATCCGGGAAACCCAAGCCATGTTGGACTTCTGTGCTCAGCACCGAATCGAATCCGATGTCGAAGTGATCCCGATTCAACAAGTGAACGAGGCCTATGAGCGTGTCCTCAAAGGCGATGTCCGGTTTCGCTTCGTAATCGATCTGGCGTCGCTGAAGTAACTGGCAGCGGCACAACAACCAACCACTCACATTCCAACTTCAGCACAGAATACTTCTGCCTGTTCCAACACAGTTTGCATTGCTTTCTCCTGTTTATCCGGCAGATAGCCATACTTGCGGAGAATCCGCTTCACAATGACGCGAAGCTGGGCTCGCACGTTTTCACGAACCGTCCAATCAATCGTCACATTCTTGCGAACGGCATCAGCCACTTCGCGGGCGATGGTCCGTAACGTCTCATCCCCGAGTACTTTTACCGCGCTGTCGTTAGTTTCGAGCGCATCGTAGAACGCCATCTCGTCTTCGGTCAGACCAAGGCGCTCTCCTCGTTCGTGGGCATTGCGCATGTCTTTGGCTAATCCGATCATTTCCTCGATGACTTGTGCCGCCTCAATCGCCCGGTTCTGGTACTTCCGCACCGCCTGTTCCAGCAGCTCGGCAAAGGACTTGGCCTGCACCACATTCCTGCGCAACCGTACCTTAATCTCTCCGCTCAGCAACTTTCGCAACAGTTCGACAGCCAAGTTCTTCTGAGGCATCCCTCGCACTTCGGCGAGAAACTCATCGGAGAGAATCGAGAGATCCGGCTTCTTCAGCCCGGCCGCAGCAAAATGGCTGGGGGACTAGGAATCGAACCTAGGTAGCCGGCTCCAAAGGCCGGCGTCCTACCGCTAGACGATCCCCCAGCGCGGTATGGTGGCACTTCTGTTGCGGAAGCAAGAAGAGAGATTTTTGGCTGGGGGACTAGGAATCGAACCTAGGTAGTCAGATCCAGAGACTGACGTCCTACCTCTAGACGATCCCCCAACCGGAGTTCAACGTAATATACGATGCCGTCGTGCGTCAAGACGGAGCAGTATTTGCGCGCTCGATCCCCTTACGAAGGCGGAGGAGTGTCCGTTCCAGCCCCAACACTTCCATGACGTCAAAGAGGCCCGGGCTGGCGGTCCGTCCGGTCAATGCCACACGCACCGGCTGAGCCAGCTGGCCCATCTTGAGGCCCTCTTCCTCGACCAATTTTTTAAACGCCGTTTCCCATTCAGATTTTGAGAAGGCCGGGAAAGCCTCGAACCGCTCGACCAGCTTGGACAACATCGGCGCGGCGGCCGGAGTGAGAAATTTCTTGGCTGCCTCTTCTTCAAAGGGCGCCACCGGTCCAAAATACGGTTTGACCCACTCGACCATTTCAACGAGCGTCTTTGCCCGTTCCTTGACCAACACCACCAGTTGGGCAAGCCACTCGGCGGTCACCGCTCGAACGTCGTCCCCCAAACCGGCCTGCTCCAATAGGGGAACAAGCGCCTGAGCCACAGAAACAGGCTGACTGGTCTTGATGTACTCGGCATTCATCCACAGTAGCTTATCGGGGTTGAAGACAGCCGCCGACGTCTGCACATGCTTCCATGAGAACTTTTCAATCAACTCCTCGCGCGTGAACAGTTCCTGATCACCGTGCGACCAGCCAAGCCGGACGAGATAATTCACCATCGCCTCGGGCAGATAACCCATGTCTCTGTAGGCCATGATCGAGGTGGCGCCGTGGCGTTTGGACAACCGTGTTTTATCAGCCCCCAGAATCATCGGCAGATGCCCGAACTGCGGCACGGGAAATCCCAAGGCCTCAAAAATCGGAACTTGGCGTGGCGTATTGGTCAAGTGATCGTCTCCGCGCACGACATGCGTAATGTTCATCAGCGCGTCATCGACCACAACGGAAAAGTTGTACGTGGGATACCCGTTGGACCGGAGAATAATGAGATCGTCCAAGACGGCGTTATCAAAAACAATCTTGCCTTTAATCAGATCATCAACCACGGTCTGCCCTTCCTGCGGAGCCTTGAATCGCAATGCCGCTTCGCCGGCAGGATTCGTGATACGCAGACTGCGACAGCGACCGTCATATCGAGGGGAGAGCCCTTTGGCCTCGGCCTCTTTGCGCCGAACTTCCAATTCTTCTGCCTTGCAGACACACCAATAGGCGCGGCCGGCTTCGAGCAGCCGCATCGCATAGCTGCGATAGAGATCCATCCGTTCAGTCTGCCGGTAGGGGCCTTCATCGACAGCGAGTCCGACCCATTTCATGCCGTCAATGATGGCCTGTATGGATTCGTCGGTCGATCGACTCTGGTCCGTGTCCTCGATACGGAGGATAAAGACGCCCTGTTGCTGTCTGGCATAGAGCCAGTTGAACAAAGCGGTACGCACTCCCCCGATGTGGAGAAATCCTGTCGGGCTTGGAGCAAACCGCACGCGAGCTTGCGTCATAGGACGAGACCCTCGCTGAAAGAAGATATCTATAGCATGCACGGAAAAGTGTTGTACAGAATCGACGCTCTCACGACTATTTTGTCTTTTATCTAGGGCGTCCTTCTGATATGAAAGCCTCAGAAGGGAGGGGCATGGCGGAATTCACGCAGACAGCTCGGGTGCTCTCCGTAACCGATCTCACTCCCAACGTTCGTCAACTCATTCTTCTTCCCACGACACAGAAACTCACATTCCAACCGGGGCAATGGGTGTCGTTGAAGCTGCCGGTCGGCTCCAGGCCGCCTCTCAACCGCGCCTATTCCATGGCAGTCCCGGCGTCGCCTTCCGGCGAACTGACCCTGGTGTTCGACCAGGTGCCACAAGGATTGGGGTCCGGTTATCTGTGCCGGATCAGAACCGGGGACGAATTGCTGTTATCCGGCCCCTACGGCAACTTCGTGCTGCCTCAGCCACTCGATCGTGAGCTGCTATTCATCGCCCGATACACCGGTCTGGTTCCGATTCGATGTATGCTCAAGGCCTTGTACGCTCACCACGAGACCCTGCCGGTTCTCGTGATCGCCGTCGGACCGGCAGAAGATGAATTGCTCTACCACCAAGAACTGCTTTCGCTTGCCCTCATGCGCGCATCGTTTCGCTACCTTCCGCTGGTTGCCTCCGGTGAAGAGTCCGCCGTCGCATTGACCGTGAGCATGCTACGCCAACGCATGCACGACAAATCCAAGGTTATTCCCATGCTCTGCGGGACCAAGGGATTCGTGAGGCCCCTACGAGGGTATTTCGTCGAAACGGGATATGACCGGAAGGAGGTGAAGACAGAAACATACGACTAAAAATTGTTATTCGTGAACCGTTAATCGTGAGGTTCTTCTCTAATGTCCCTCTCGGACGAGGTTTTTATTGACGGCCGGGATCTCGACCACGATGTCTTTGGTGCCGTTGGGCACACACTGACATCCCAACCGCGAATGCAATGTGGTCATCGGCGCTTCATCGAGCTGGTCATATTCGTCATCTGTGCCTTCATTACAGGTATCGAGCCCCTGTTTCACCATGACATGACAGGTTGAGCAGGCACAGACCCCTCCGCATACATGCTCCAAGTCCACTCCGTTCCCCATCGCAATATCGAGCAGGCTGCCCGGAAGTCCCGTTGGACCATAGGGAATTCTGGCCGGATCTACCGCAACTTTCGTGACCGTCCCGTCCGGCTGAATATAGGTGACGGTATAGGCGGCTTTAGGGAGGTCATACTCGGCTTTTTCAATATAGGGATTTGTCCCACCCATCGACCTGTTCCTTTCTTACTACCAGCCCAACTCTAGTCCCCATGATTCATACGGGCAATGGTACTTGGATCATCATGTTGACAGCCTTGAATTCTGCATGCTATCTTTAGTCCGACTTATTTGATCGGAGATCATTATAGTCTCCGATAGTATTGATCGGCAATAGTCATGTTGAAAATCTCAAAAAAAGCTGATTACGCGCTCATGGCGCTCCAACACATCGCCTTGGTCCAATTCGGTGATGTGACCCCGGGGCGCGTCGTGAATACCAAAGAGATCGCCGAAGAATACAACATTCCATTAGAACTATTAGCGAAAGTGCTCCAAGCTCTCTCCAAGAACGGCATGATCGAGAGCCATAACGGCCCCAAGGGGGGATACTTGCTTGCCCGAAATGCGAGCCATATCACGATCGCGCAGATTCTCGAAAGCATCGAAGGCCCGTTGGGACTCACCGACTGTTCACATGAAAAAGATGGTGACTTCTGCATGCAACGGGAACACTGCAACATCCGCACGCCGCTGTTGAAGGTGCAGGACAGCATCTATCAATTGCTCAACAGTATGACCCTGCAAGACATGATGGGCGGCACGCCGCTGATTACGATTCAGTCGCCGTCAACACAAGGAGTCGACCGATGAAACTTCCGATTTTCCTCGACAACCATTCGACCACCCCGATGGATCCACGGGTTCTGGACGCTATGCTTCCGTACTTTGTCGAAAAGTTCGGCAATGCCGCCAGCCGCAACCATGCCTTCGGCTGGGCCGCGGAAGAAGCAGTGGAGCTGGCTCGCAAGCAAATTGCCAAATTGATCAATGCCGATCCGAAAGAAATCGTGTTCACCAGCGGCGCAACGGAATCGGACAACCTTGCGCTCAAAGGCATCTTGGAGATGTACAAGGAAAAGGGCACACATCTCATCACGTCATCCACGGAACACCGCGCAGTGCTCGACACGGCCAAGTCGCTCGAAGCCAAGGGTCTGGCAACGGTCACCTATCTGCAGGTCGATAAACAAGGCATGGTCAACCCCGACGACGTGCGGAACGCGATCACGGACAAGACCATCCTGATTTCCGTGATGCTGGCCAACAACGAAATCGGCACGATCAATCCGATCCGGGAGATCGGCAAGATCGCGAAGGAAAAAGGCGTACTGTTTCACTGCGACGCCACGCAGGGTGTCGGGAAAATTCCCGTCGACGTGCAGGCCATGGGCATCGACCTCATGTCGTTCTCGTCCCACAAGCTGTACGGCCCTAAAGGAATAGGCGCGCTCTATGTGCGGAAAAAAAGTCCCCGGGTCCGGCTCGTCGCTCAAATGGACGGCGGCGGGCATGAACGCGGCATGCGCTCCGGCACCTTGCCGGTGCCGTTGATCGTCGGATTCGGCAAGGCCTGTGAATTGTGCGAACAGGAAATGGCGACGGAAACGACGCGCCTGACAGCAATGCGCAATCGGCTCGAAACTGCCATTACGGCGGGATTGGAAGAAAGCTATCTGAACGGCCACCCCACCAACCGGCTGCCGGGCAATCTCAACATCTCCTTTGCCTATGTCGAAGGTGAGTCGTTACTGATGGGTATGAAAGACATCGCGCTCTCGTCCGGATCGGCCTGCACCTCGGCCACACTGGAACCGTCATATGTCTTGCGCGCACTCGGCGTTGGGGTGGAACTTGCCCACTCGTCGATCCGCTTTGGCTTGGGCCGGTTCAACACCGAGGAAGAGATTGACTACACGCTCAAGAAGGTTATTGAAATCGTGACCAAACTGCGGGAAATGTCTCCACTCTATGAAATGGCTAAAGAAGGCGTCGATTTGAAGTCGGTTCAATGGGCCGCTCACTGAACAGACACGACGCGATAGATATACAAGGAGGACGTCATGGCATACAGCGATAAAGTCGTCGATCATTTTAATAACCCCCGCAACATGGGAAGTTTCAAAAAGGACGAAGACGGCATCGGCACCGGAATGGTCGGCGCGCCTGAATGCGGCGATGTGATGAAGCTGCAGATCAAGGTGCAGGACGATATGATCGTAGACGCCAAGTTTAAGACCTTCGGCTGCGGATCCGCCATCGCCAGTTCCAGCTTGGCCACCGAATGGCTCAAGGGCAAAACGATCGAGGAGGCCCAGAAGATCAAGAATACCGACATCGTGCAGGAGTTGAATCTCCCGCCGGTGAAAATCCACTGTTCTGTGCTGGCGGAAGACGCCATCAAGGCCGCGCTGGCGGACTATCAGAAAAAGGCCGATAAGACAGAAGCAGCCCGATAACTCCATCGCAAAGGCAACGAGCAAAGAGAAGGAGCGCGCCCATGGATACACCGGAAACGACGACAACGCCCGAGCCGGTCGTCACCTTGAGCGAATCGGCAGTGAAAGAAGTCAAGCGGCTCATTAACGTGCAAGGCATCGAGAGCGGCGGGCTTCGCCTCGGCGTCAAGGGCGGCGGCTGCTCAGGACTCAGCTACACGATCAATTTCGACGATAAGATCGGGCAGTACGACCAGGTCATCGAGTTCGATGGAGTCCGGGTGATCATCGACGCCAAAAGCGCGATTTACTTGCAGGGCACGCAACTCGACTACCAAAAAGATCTCATGGGCGGCAATTTCAAGTTCGTGAACCCGAATGCCAATAAAACCTGCGGCTGCGGAGAGTCGTTCTCGGCGTAGACAACCTGTGTG
>SXGR01118799.1_pt1 | contig 15663 bp, 12 predicted proteins | sample 3174711 | NCBI WGS metagenome assembly SXGR01 (sample SAMN11356860, study PRJNA531348) | freshwater metagenome | isolation source: freshwater sample F1-60 | place: China: Fuxian Lake, Yuxi | collected 2017-12-25
AACGCCTGGCACCGGCAGCCGCCGAAGTCGAGGCCGCGCCGGTCGCACGATCGGCACGTCTCGCTCATCCAGCCCTCTCCGCGGAATGCCTCGAACGAGGGGGACAGCCACGCCTCCTCCACGGTCACCGATCGGAGGTCCGGGAACTCCATGGGGAGGCTCATCGCGGCGTGGCAGGGCAGCGCCTTCCCGGTGGGCGTCACATGGAGGAACCTGCGCGCCCAGCCGTCCATGCAGGCACGCGGGAACGCGCCGAAGTGGTCGGGCTTCACGAACAGGACGTCGATCCGTCCCCGAAGGCGCGCCCGCGCCCGCGACGCCACCTCCCGCGCGGCGTCGATCTGGGCTCCCGTGGGGAGCAGCAGATCGCGGTTCGCGAGGGCCCAGCCGAGGTACTGGGTGTTCGCGAGCTCGAGCCGGTCGACCCCGATCCGCTCGGCGAGCTCGACGAACCCGCCGACGCGGTCGAGGTTGTGCCGGTGGAGGACGACGTTCATCGTGACGGGCAGGCCGAGCGCCTTGCCCGTCTCCATCAGCCGGACCTTGGCGTCGACGCGATCGCGGTTACTCACGAAGCGGGCGCCCTCCGGATCGACGTCCTGCACGGACACCTGAAGGGCGGACAGGCCCCGGCGCGCCAGCCCCTCGAGGCGCCCGTCGGCGAGCGGCTCACCGCCGGTGATGAGGTTCGAGTACAGCGAGAGCCGCGCGGCCTCCTCGACGAGCTCCTCGAGATCGCGCCGCACGAGCGGCTCACCGCCCGTGAAGTGGACCTGCACCACGCCGGCCTGCTCGGCCTGGCCGAGGATGCGCGTCCAGTCCTCCGTCGCGAGCTCGTGCGTGTAACTCTGGAGATCGAGCGGGTTCGAGCAGTAGAGGCACTGGAGCGGGCACTTGTACGAGAGCTCCGCGATCAGCGTGTAAGGCCGCGGCGCGTCGTCGGCGTGCGGCGCCGCCGGCGCATCGTCGTCGGCCGGGACCCCGGTGACGAGCCCCCGCGCGGCGAGGGAGCCGAGGAAGCGCCCGACCATCTCGTCCGCGTCGTCCGGCACCTCGCTGAACCGCGAGCGGATCTCCCCTGCGATCTCGGCGACGGTTCGCCCGCCGTCGCACATCTCCACGATGGTGTGGGAGGTGGCGTTGAGCGCGAGGCCTCGCTCCGGGTAGAGCAGCATCCACCGGCGCGCGTGGCGATCCCACCGGAGGCGCGCCTTGGCGGCGAGCCTCGGTCGATCGCCGGGCGGTGTCATGCGGGATGACGCGCCTCGACCGCGTCGAGGAGCGCCCACAGGATCTCGGTCTTCCGGATCAGCGCCGCGACGCACGCGTCCTGCTCCGCGCGCGTGGACGCGTGCGCGATCACGAACGCGATGGCCTCCTCGCTGTCCACCTTGGCCCGACCGACGCGCCCGCGGAAGTACGCGAGCGTCGGTCCGTCCACCCACGGGTAGTGCGTCTCCCACGCCGCGATCCGCCGCGCCATGATGTCAGGCGAGAAGAACTCGGTGAGGGAGCTTGCGACGGCCTCGAGGAGCGTCCGCTCCCGCACGAAGGTCACGTAGGCGTCGCACGCGAAGCGCACGGCCGGCAGGACGTCCGCGTGCGAGCGGAGCCTCCCGACGTCGAGCCCGACCCCCGCCGCGAGGCGCTCCCACTGGGCGAGCCCTCCCTCGCTCTCGAGGGTGCCGTCATGATCGTGGATGCGACGGATCCAGCGCCGACGGAAGGCGGGATCTTCGCTCTTCGATAGCACGGTCGCGTCCTTGAGGGGGATCCGCGTCTGGTAATAGTACCGATTCTCGACCCACGCCTGGATCTGCCGCCGCGAGAGCGCGCCCGCGTGCATCTTCACGTGGAACGGGTGGAGGTCGTGGTAGCGCTTCTTGCCCTCCTCGCGGAGGACCGCCACGAACGCCTCGGCGTCCAGGAGATCAGCCATGGATCTCCATTCCGTCGTGCGCGATCTCCAGTCCAGCCTCGAGGACGCTCGACGCCTCCTTCGACCCCTCGACGAGGATCGGGTTGGTGTTGTTGATGTGGGTATATATCCGCCGGGGGATCGGCCAGCGGGCGAGGACCGCGAGGCTGCCCGTGTCCCCCGCGATCGGCTGGTGGGCCATGCTGCGCGCCTCCGCGGTGCCGAGGCCCAGGCGGATCAGCTCGTCCTCCACGAAGAAGGTGCCGTCCACGAGCAGGGTGCCGACGCCGCCGAGGTGCGGCTCGAGCTCGCGTACGTCGAGGCAGGACGAGGCGTAGAGGGCCGTCGTCGCGCCCTCCTGGAGGAGGAGCGCCACGTTGTCCTCGGCGGACGGAGCGAGCGTCCCCTCGAGGTGCACGGGGGGCTTGCCCCGCAGGGGAATCGCGGTCGCGACGAGATCGCCGGAGAGCCTCGTCGGCTCGCCGAGGCGGAGCGACGCGAAGGTGACGTGGCCTTCGAAGCGGTCGAGCGTCTTCATGAACGCGTTCCGCGCGAGCCCCTCCCAGACACGCCCCGTCGCCCACAGCGTGAAGGGCTGGGACTCACGGAGCGAGAACAGGCCGAGCACGTGATCCAGGTCGCCGTTCGTGAGCACCACGCCGCGGATGGGCGAGTGCCGTGCCCGTCGCGGCTGCAGTCTCGGCTCGCGCTCGATCTGTCGCAGCACGTCCGGGGAGGCGTTGAGGAGGATGGCGTCACCTCCGACGAACGCGGCGACCGAGTCCTGCGTCCGCGCGCGAACGCGCGGATCGCCGGCGCGTACACGCGCGCAGTTGGGGCACGCGCAGTTCCACTGCGGCACACCCCCGCCCGCACCGGAGCCGAGCACCTCGAGGATCACGATGCGGAGCCGCGGGCTACTCCGCGGCCGCCTCGACGATCGGAGGCTCCTCGCGGTCTCGCTCCTCCTGGTAGGAGCCGATCTCCGCGTCCATCTTGATCTCGACGATCTCGGGGGCTTCGAATCGCATGGTACCCCTCCATTCTACACCGAACGGGGGGAGAGGCCAGCCCGACCCTCGATCCGCGGCTCGGGAGGACCGGGGCCCAAAGGGCCCCCGAGACCTCCGGCGAGCTACCCGTTTCGTCGTCGCCGGCGCGAGCGCGCGAACCACGCGGCCGCCGGGAGCAAGAGGAGCGCGATCGGGCCCGACCCTCGCCGGACGCCGGCCGCATCGCACACGCACCCGCCGCCGATGTCGAGGTCCTCTCCCTTCGGCTCGACCGGGGGTGTGCAGTCGATGACCTTCGCGGCGCGCTTGAGCACGCCCTGTCCGAGCTTGGTCGCGTAGTTCCCCGTGTTGGCGTTGTCGTGGTGGAACGACTCCCACTGGATGACGCCGTCCTCGCGTCCCTTGGTCTTCCACGCGAAGATCCACCCGTTTCGCGTCCCCGCCGCGACGTCGAGGTTCTTGTCTGCGTTGAGGTCGCCGACGGCGGCCGCCGAAGCGATCCACCCGTTCGTGAATTTCGGCCAGCCCTCGGGCTCCTTGCCGCACGCGTCGGCCGCGTGGAGGAAGTACACGCCGGTCCCCGTGATGGCCTCGGGGTAGTCGTCTCCGCTGACGTCCGCGATGGTGTGGTTGACGAGGAACGTGAAGTCCTCGACCACGACCGGCGACCCCGGCATCATGCGCCCCGTCTTGCCGCTCCACATGGCGAGGAGGTGTTGCCCGGGCGTCGTCGTGGCGCCGCCGGCGAGCGCGCCCGCGAGGCTGAGCGACCCGCCCGCCATGATGACGTCTGGCACGCCGTCCTGGTCCATGTCGCCGATCGACGGCTGGCTGAACAGCGGGAACATCGTGTCGGGCGTGAACGCCTTCGTGTACTTGCCGAAGATGCTCGTCGCGTCGAAGCCCACCTGCGGGGCGCCCTCGTCGTTGGTCGTGTTCGGCAGGCGGTTCGGAGGCTCCGAGAAGCCCGGCTGAGGTCCGGGGTCGGCGCGCACGACCAGGGGACGGGCGCCGTTCCCTTGGATGAGGAGGTCAGGCTTGCCGTCGCCGTCGAAGTCGGCGGTCGCCTGCGAGCCGACGATGCCCTCCGCCACGACGGGGAAGAGCTTGAGGGACGTGATCGTGAGAGGCCAGTTCGGGAAGACGCCCTTGTTCGGCGCGTTCGTGCCGCGCCCGTCGATGATGAAGACCGGCCCCGCGCCGCCGCCTCCGCCGATCTGCTCGTTCGAGCCCGTGGCGAGGTCGGGGATCCCGTCTCCGTTGAAGTCGGCGACGGTCGGCGTCGTCATGATGCGGTTGTACCTGGCGGACGCCGGCGCGTGGACCTCGACGGGGAACCCGGCCGCCTCGGTGCCGTCGAGCTTGTACGCGTGGAGGCGGCCTTCGAACCCGGCCACGACTATCTCGGGCTTCTTGTCGCCGTCCATGTCCACGATCACGGGCGCTCCGTACGCGCCGCGGAGCCACGCGTGGTCGTAGTCCATGCAGCGCTCGGGCTTCTGCACCGACGTGTCGAGCGGGCAGGACGGTACGAGCGGCATCCGCCGCGGCCAACCCGGGAAATCCTTGCCCTTGACGTCGATGACGTACATCGTGCCAGGCCACGAGATGACGACGATCTCGGGCTTCCCGTCGCCGTCGAGGTCCGCGACCGCCGGCGGGGTCATCATGGACTCGCGGGTGATCGAGGCAGGGATCGCCCCGGACTGGTACGCGGGCGCGGAGAGGTAGCTCGGGATCGTGGGCTCGTGACCGAGCTTCGGGTTCAGCCCGTCGATCGACGCCGTCATGTACGGGAACCCGGGCACCTCGGCCGGCACGCCGCCGCGCAACGTGAAGACGTGGAGCAGGCCGTCGCTCGTGGGGTAGATGAGATCCCGCACGCCGTCCCCGTCGATGTCGGCCATCTTGGGGCTGGCCTCGGCGCTCCCGCCGACCCGGATGGGGAACCCGGGGAGGAGATCCTTGTCGAGACCGTTCTTCTCGTTCGTGATCGAGATGGTGCGACGCGCCTCGCCGGGGACGTCGCCGTTCGGGTAGTGCGCGACGGCCCGGAGCCGGATCGTCATGGACCGATCGTTCTCGTGGTGCTGCGAGTCGGGGTCCGGGGCGTGCTTCGTGTCGATGGTCCTGGGGTCGAACGTGGCCAGCGGTCCGTCCGTGCCGCTCACGGTCTGGGGGGGCAGCCCGGCCTTCGCGAGGCCGAGCGGCTGCCAGTCCTTCTCCTCCGGCTGCACACCGGGGGCCCACTCGATCTTGAAGTCGTACGACTTCGCGCGGCTCGCCGCGACGCGACCGATGACGGCGACCGACGGGGCGCCGCGATCGGCGAAGACGGGCGTGAACCACTCCGGCGCCACGATGTCGACCTCGGGCGGAATGAGCCCCTCGTCGATGGACTTCATCATCCTCGCCGCGTTCGCGCGTCCGTACCCGAACCGCTGGTCGAACCCGGGCTGCGACCAGTAGAAGCGCCTCGAGATCTCGCGGTCCGGGTCGCGCGCCTCGAGCATGTCGATGTCGTCGGCGGTCATCTTGAAGAGCTGGATGACCTCCTCCGCGGACAGGTCCAGGCCCTTCTGCTTGCCCATCGAGTACGCCAGGCCCGCGATCCCGCTCGACCGGCCCGTCGCTTCGCTCGAGCAGCTCGTGCCGCTGATCGACAGCGCGAGGTGCGCCCCGTAGTTCGAGCACGTGTCGAACGCGAGGAACGACGACGACTTGTTCGGGTCCGACCCGTTGTAACGGACGGTGTGGATCGTGAGCACGTGGTTCGCGACCGCGGGCATGTTGTGGTGGCGCGAGTTCTCGTCGGCCATGCTGGCCATCACGATGAGGCCCTTCTGGTACGCGTAGTCGATCGCCGCCTTCGAGAAGGCCGTCTGGTTGATCGTGCCGAGGGCCTCCTGCAGGACCTTGAACCCGTTGTCGGACGCGTACACGACGGACTTTGCGAAGTCGTTCGCGTCCGCGACGAAGCTGTCGCCGACCCGGAACGGCGCGAACCGGCACCCGGGGCAGACGCCGATGTCGTCGATCTTGTTGTTGCCCGCGGCGGCCGAGTCCCTCGCCTCGCCGGTGCCGTGTCCGTACCGCGTGTCGTCGTACGCGTTGTTGTCGTTCTTGAAGAAGTCCCACCCCGCGATGTCGTCCTTGTACCCGTTGGCGTCATCGTCGACGTTGTCGGAGAACATCTCGATGAGATCGCCCGCGTCGAGCACGCAGTTTCGGTTGAGGTCGCCCTTCTTGCGGTCGGGCCCGAGCTTCTTGCGCTCCCCATCGGTGAAGCACTTCTCGCCCGGCACCAGGGGCGCGAAGCGGGTGTCGTCGGCGTAGTCCGACATGGAGAACACCCCGTCGCCGTTGCAGTCGTACCCGGCGAGCGGCCCGCCGCCGCCGCACACCCCGCCCGCCGCGTTCTTCGGGCGTTTCTCACCCGTGAGCTCACCCATGTTGAGCGCGACCTTCTCGATCAGGTCGGGTTGCTCCCAGTGAATGCCGGAGTCGATGACGGCGATCTTCACGTCATCCCGCCCGATGGTGTACGTCCACGCCACGTCGATGCTCATGCCCGACGCGTTCAGTTTCTGATCGGCGCTCGTGTAGGGTGGGGTACCCGGGGCTTGCTTGGGGAGGTAGCTGGCGTAGTTCCACCGGCCGCGGTAGTCGTTCGGCCAGTTCTCCTCCTTCGACATGTCCGCGCCGCGGGGCGGCGGCCAGGCGGCGCGCGCGGTGTGGGTTCCCGCGAGGAGGACGCCGCCGACGAGGGCGCAGGCGAGGAGGACGGGCAGGGAGAGCTTCAGCTTTTCCATCGGTTCGCTCGTAGCACGTTGGAGGGGCCGAGAGCCCTGGATTTGGGAGCGCCTGGCGTCGGCCGGGGGCACGCGCGCGGGTTCTAGTATTCTCCGAACAGGTCCTGGATCCGGGCGTCGAGCGCCTGGGCGATCTTGTACAGGGACGAGATGCTGGCGCTCGACTCGGCGCGCTCGATCTGGGAGAGGAGCGACACCGACAGGTTCGTGCGGCGGGACATCTGCTTGAGGGTGAGGTCCTTCTCCTTCCGGAGGTTCCGGATCGTGTCCCCGATGACGCGGTGGAGCTGCTCCTCCGGCGACCTCGCGAGGCCCTTCTTCCGCATCACGCGGTCGAGCACCTCCCGGAACTCGTCCACCTGGAACGGCTTCTTCATGTAATCCACCGCGTCGAGCTTCATCGACGCCACGGCGGACTCGAGGTTGGGGTACCCGGTGAAGATGACGACCGCCACGTCGCTGTCGATCTTGCGGATCTTCTTCAGGGCCTCGATGCCGTCGAGCTTGGGCATCATGAGGTCGAGGACGATGAGGTGATACCCTCCGTGCTTCACCTCGTCCTCGATCGTCGTCGGATCGCTCATCGTCTTGACGAAGTACCCGTCGCGCTCGAGGAGCGTCTGCATGTAGTCGCAGATCGCGCGGTCGTCGTCGACGATGAGGATCTTGATCGACGGCATCGCGGGTGGCGCAGGCGGCGGCTGGCTGGTCATGTGGGCTCCTGAAATTACAGTGCAGCTTGACGCAAATCCGTCCCCATTGGAACGAATTTCGGGCCCACCCTGGTGCCCTCCCGCCGAACTTCGGCCGGCCGAGCGGCTCGATGGCGATCCACGACGTCGGATCCGCGGGCCTGCGTTCCCGCGGGCGGCACTAGTTCACGATCACCTTGCTCTTGTACATGCCCATCCCGCACTGGAACGTGAGCGTGCGGGCCTCGGTCACCGGCACCTCGATGGCCACCGCGTGGTTCAGGGGGAGTGGCTTGTCGATCGCGAGGTCGGGGAACACCACGTCCTTCGCGCACGTGTCGTCGGTCGTTCGCGTGAAGATCAGGCGCCGGGGTTTCCCCCGCTCGAGCTCGACCTTGCTCGGGGAAAAGCCCCGCTCGTCGGCGCGGATCTCGATGTCTCCGGGACGCGGCTGGGGCGCCGGCTCGCGCTTGTCGCAGGCGGCGAGGGCGAGTGGGGCGAGGAAGGCGAGCAGTTGACGGCGCATCCGGGGCATTTTCGCGTCCCCGCGCCTCGAACGCAAGGTACAGTGCGCCGCCATGAAGATCTCGTTCTCCGGAAAAGAGGCCTATCAGGGAGAGGTCGTCACGCCGCCCGGCGCGGCGGACGGCGCGACGTCGCCGGGGCTCGTCGTCGTCCAGGAGTGGTGGGGCGTCAACGATCACATGCGCGATGTCGCCGGGCGGTTCGCAAAGGCGGGATTCCTCGTCGTCCTGCCGGATCTGTACGACGGCAAGGTCACGAAGGACGCCGGCGAGGCGGGCGCGCTCATGCAGGCGCTCGACACCATGCGCGCGGTCGATCAGATCCGCGCCGCCGCCCTGTGGCTGAAGGCGCAAGCGTCTTGCTCGGGCAAGGTGGGCGTGACGGGCTTCTGCATGGGCGGTGCGATGTCGTTCGCCGCGGCGTGCCACGTCCCCGGCCTGTCGGCGGTGGTGCCCTTCTACGGGATCCCGCCCGCGGAGAAGGTGGACTACGCGAACGTGACGGCGCCTGTCCTCGCGCACTTTGCGCGGCGCGACGAGTGGGCGGCGCCGAGCAAGGCAGAGGCGATCAAGGCGCAGCTCGATGCGCGGGGCGCGCCGATGGAGCTGTGCGTGTACGACGCAGAGCACGCGTTCTTCAACGACACGCGGCCGGACGTCCACCACGCGGAGAGCGCGTCGCTCGCGTGGAAGCGGACGATCGCGTTCCTGCACCGGCACCTGGGGTGACCGGCGCCGCTACTCGGGATCGCACTTTCCGTCGCACGTGGCCGTGATCTTCCCGGTGCGGAAGAACGTGTCCGCCATCTTCTGAGCGGCGTCCAGGTGTCGCACGACGTTGTGCGGGTCGACGTCCGCCGGCGGCGGCGCCACGTTCGTCTTCGGCGCCGCGGCGGCCTGTGTGTCGAACTCCACGAGGCCCGATCCCTCGAACGGGTACGGCTGCTCGGGGATCCCCCAGATCGGGCGGGCCGCGGGCGTCATGAGCTTCGCGCCCACGGTCCGCGCCATCCAGTGCGCGCCGAGCGGCGTGACCTGACGGTCGCCGAGCGCGACGTGGAACAGGATGTCCTTCCGCGGCGTCCCCGGGAGGGGCTCGGCGCCCATCCAGCCGCCGGGCTCCGTGCGATCCCAGAGCATCTGCACGAGCTCCATCACGAGCTGCACGTCCTTCGCGTTGGAGTAGTTCAGCCCGATGAGGAACCGGAACGCGAAGAAGTCGGCGCTGCGGTCGAGCAGCATCGAGTACGGCGCGCCCGGTACGCTGAGCAGGCCGCGCGTCACGTCGGTCGACAGCGACATGTAGACGCCACCGAAGATGCCGCCCTGACTGTCGCCCCGGTAGAAGCGCAGCGTGGGATCGATGGCGCTCTTCCCGTCGAACTGGACGGCGGGGTCGCGCGGGAAGCGTCCGCGCATCAAGCGCATCGCGAGGATCGCGCCGAGGTGCCCCTGGTGCTGGCGCTCGACCGCGCCGGCGAAGCGGCCGATGTCGCCCGAGGTGATCTCCGCGATGCCGGGGGCGTCCTCGCCCGCCATGCCCGTCCAGTCCACCGCGAACGCCACGTACCCGTACTTGCTGGCGAACTTCGTGAGGTAGCCGCCCGCCCCCTCGTGCCGGCCGCCGAGCAGTCCGTGGCCGTTCTGGAGCAGCGCGCCGGGCTTCGAGGTCGCCTCCTTCGGCACCCACACCGTGAAGGGGTATTCGGCGGTCCCGTTCTGCTTGGGCAGCCGGGTGGCGCCGTCGCGGACGAGCCGCCCGTTGATCGTGGCCTGGTCGAGGTAGAGGGGCACCTTCATCATGCCCTCGACGCGCCGGGCGACGCCATCCACGTCGTCCTTGACCTCGACGATGCGGTACTCGGGCCCGTCCTCCCCGACCTGCGCGAGCGACTCGTCACGCATCGACAGGAGCCAGCGGGTATTGTTCTCGCGGCTGGCGGTCTGGAAGTCCCACGCGAGCTGGAGGTTCTTGCGCGCGACGCCGGCTTTGTCGAGCCGGCCGAGGATGTCCGCGTAGAGCGCTCGCCGTGGCGCGATGGTCGGGTGCTCGAAGGCCGTGCCGTCGCGCAGCGCGAGGAAGGCAGGCGAGGGCGGGAGCACCGCGCCGTCGGCGTCGACCACCCCCTGGATGGCGACGATGTACCGCGTCCTGTCCCTTAGGCGCGCGACCGGGCGGATGATGATCGCTCGGTCGTCGTCCGACTTCACGCTCATGTCGAGATCCGAGAAATGGGGGACGAGGGCGCCGGTGTCCGCTTCCATCACGATCGTGCGCGATCGCGGCGTGGTCGAGCTCGCGATGTCGTCCTCGGTCGGCAGGCCCTTCGCGGTGGCGCGCCACATGTACGTGAGGAGCGTGCCGCTCGCGGAGAAGCCGTCGCTGTCGTTCCAGGGGGCGGGGTTCGTCTCCGTCGTCCCCTTCTTCCAGCGCGGGAGGGCCCCGGCCCGGAACGCGACCCGCTTCTTGGTCGGCGTGGAAGGGTCGTCGACGAGCGCCGTGCTCGACGGGAACGGGAACCCGCAGTGCCACGGGACGATCGGATCGCAGTCAGGCCCCCAGAAGACGGGCGCGGGGGCCTCGCGCTTCGCCGGCGTCTTCTGCACGACCTGGAGATCGTCCACGCAGGCGCCGGACAGCGCCAGCGACCCGAGGATGGAAGTGACGACGAGGGCTCGCTTCAGCATGCTCGTTCCTTCACGACTCTACTCCATGTTTCTGGAGGGGGCCTCTCAGCCCCCTCGAAACCGGTGGAGGCGGTCCTTCTAGTCAGTCGGGGCGAGAGGATTTGAACCTCCGACTCCCTGGTCCCGAACCAGGTGCGCTACCAGGCTGCGCTACGCCCCGGAGCTCCTTCCGATGTCCTTCGGGAGCGCCGCGGATACATCGCGGTTTGTGGGCCGAACGTCAACCGGAATTTTTCGGCGGGCCCGGGCGCGGGCCGAAAAACTCGTGTAGTCTCCCCCCTCCAGCGGATGGCTCCCCAGGCGACGAACAACCTCCCGACCCGGCTCCACCAGATCGCGCGCGCCCTCGAGGCGCGGTTCCTCGGCAAGGACGAGACGATCCGCCTGCTCCTCATCGCCACCATCGCGGGCGAGCACGCCGTCCTGATCGGCCCGCCCGGCACCGCGAAGAGCGCCCTCATCCGGATGTACGCGCGCCTCATCCAGGCGAAGTACTTCGAGTACCTGCTCACCCGCTTCACCGAGCCGAACGAGATCTTCGGGCCCGTGGACATCAACGCGTTCCGCGAGGGGCGCTACCAGCGCCGGGTCGAGGGGATGCTGCCCGAGGCCGAGGTCGTCTTCCTCGACGAGGTCTTCAAGTCCAACTCGGCCATCCTGAACGCCCTGCTCACCCTCCTCAACGAGCGCAAGTACTCGAGCGGCGGGGTCGTGCTGAGGACGCCGCTCCTGACGTGCTTCGGTGCCTCGAACGAGGTGCCCTCGGACGAGACGCTGACGGCCATCTTCGACCGCTTCATCCTCCGCATCCGGAGCGACAACCTCGACGCGTACCACTTCCAGGACCTGCTCACGAAGGGCATACAGCACGAGATCATGGGCATCACCGACGCGCAGGTGCAGCCCCTCGCGAGCGCCCGGGAGATCGCCGAGATGCACCGCGCCTTCGCCCAGCGGATGCGCTTCTCGGAGGAGTTCTTCAGCGCGTACAAGGGCCTGGTCTTCCAGATCCGCGCCGAGGGCATCACCCTCTCCGATCGCCGCGTGGTGAAGCTGCTCAAGCTCTTCGCCGCGAGCGCCTTCCTCGACGGCCGACCGCAGCCCGACGCGAGCGACTTTTTCGTCCTCAAGCACATCTGGAACAACGAGGACCAGTCCGCGATCCTCGAGTCGATCGTGACCCCGGTCCTCGAGGCCCACTACCGGGACCACCCGAACGCGCGCCGCGTGGGCGCAGCCGGTATCGGGATCGAGGCGCTCGCGGCGGAGATCGACCGCGTGCGCCAGGTCCTCACGGGCGGCGGCGGCCTCTCCGACGTGCAGCTCTTCAGCCAGCTCAAGGCGCTCAACGAGATCAAGGCGGCGCTCGGCGCGTCGAGCGACCCGCGCGCCGCCGAGCTCGTGCAGCGCGTCGAGCAGCTCCTCGAGGCCGCCTTCCGGAGCGGCCGCTTCGCGCAGCTCTGACGGCCGTGCGCATCCTCGCCTTCGACACGACCTCGGCCGTGGGATCGGTCGCGCTGTGGGACGGGCGGCTCGTGCTCGCGCGGTCGCGTCGCGTGTCGAACGCGCACGGGGAGTCGCTCCTCCCGCTCGTGGACGAGCTGGTCCGCGAGGCCGGCTGGCGTCCGGCCGACGTCGATCGCGTCGCCGTCGGCCTGGGCCCCGGCTCGTTCACCGGAGCGCGCATCGGCGTCGCGACCGCGAAGGGGATCGCGCTCGCGACGGGCGCCGAGCTCGTCGGGGTCGACGCGTTCGACGCCCTCGCCCACGGGATCGACGCGTCGTCGTCGCCGGTCGCGGTCCTGCTCGACGCGCTGCGGGGCGAGCTCTACGTCTGCGCGCGAGGTGCGATCGCGATCGAGCCCTGCACGATCGCCATCGCCGAGATCCCCTCCCGCCTCCTCGCCCTCGCGCCGAGCTGGACCGTCGCGGGGGAGGGGACGGCGAAGCTGACCGAGGCGTTCACGCGCAACCACCGCGTGTGCGCCGAGCCACCCCACAGCGTACCCACGGCGGCGTCGATCGCGGAGATCGCCGCGGGGCGAGCGGCGTCGGCGGGCGATCTCGTCCCCGTGTACGTTCGACCCGCGGCCTCCCCGGGCCGCGGGTAGCTGGCTCCGACCTCGGGCGACGCGGGATCGCGAGGGGGTCGAGCCCCTCGCGACCCTTCAGAGCGTGGCGCCGAGCAGCTTCTCCTTGCCGCCCTTCTGCGTGACGAACACCTGGAGCGCGACGTTCTTCGTGGCGCCCTGGAAGTAGTCGATCCGCATGAAGTGCGAGCCCGGGATCAGGTGCGCGAGCCCCTTCTTCTCGGTCGCGTCGTGGACGCCGTCGTTGTCCACGAGCAGCGTGTCGTCGATGTAGAACAGGGCGCCGTCGTCGGAGACGATGCGGAACTCGAAGATCGCGTCGACGGTCACCGCGAGCGGCGCCTCGTAGCGGACGGCGAAGTTCGTGGTGCGCTTGCCGTCGCCGATGCCGGGCCACCCCTCCTCGAACGATCGTGAGGCGATGTTCAACTCGCCGGCGACGAAGTTCGCCATCACGGGGAGCTTCGAGACGTCGGGGAACCTCGTCGTCCCTTCGGGGATGAAGTACAGCGCGCCCATGAAGGAGCCGGTGCTCGTCGCGCTACCGAAGACGTTCGCGGCCGTCATGACGCCAGGGGCGGTCGGAGGGACGGGCGGCACGGGCGGGGTCACGGTGCCGGGCGCCGGGGGCGTGACGGTGCCCGGCGCGGGGGGCGTGACGGTGCCCGGAGCCGGGGGCGTCACGGTGCCTGGCGGGGTCGCGCTGCCCGGCGTCACAGGGTTCACGATGCCCGCCGGCCGTCGCAGACGCTGCGTCCGGATCGACGGGGGCAGCGTGGTCGGTGGCGTCAGCGTTGCCATGGGCGCCGCCGTCGCGGGTGGGGGAGCCGCGGCCGGCGGCGAGGCGGCCGGCCTGGCGTCGGTCCCCGCGCGGAACTCGCACGCCGCGAGGCCCCCGGTCATCACGAACAAACCAAGCAATGTCTTGTGTTTACCGAGACTCATGAACGGGCTCCTCTCGCCACTTGCGTTCTCCAGAATCCGAGCGCGGTTGGACGTCCAGCACGCGCCACTTAGTCAAAATCCTCGATCTTCCAAACGCCCCGTTCGCGCACGAGCTGGAGCGTCCCAGCCCCGTAGGGCATCGTGGCGCGATCGCCGGTCTCCTCGAAGGAGGCCGTCGGGAGCGCCTGCTTGAGCGCCGCGAGGACCTGCATCATCTCCTCGCGGTCGTGCCCTTCCCACGCGGCCTTCAGCTTGGCCGCGTCGAGGCCCTCCTTGTGCCCGTCGGGCACGAAGCGGAGGATCACGTCGTACCGCTTGCGATCCAGCGCGCGCACGAAACCGTTCACCGCGTGCCGCGGCGTGTCCTGCGCGTAGAGATCGATCGCGGTCCCTTCGACGCGCCATCGGCCGCCCTCGAGCACGAGCTGGAGCTCCTGACCGCCCGGCCCCGTGACCGTGGCCGTCACGACGGGCGGCCCCGTCGGGCGCGTGAGCGACCGCCCGATCTCGCGTACCTCCTCCGGGTTGTCGCCCACCATGCGGCGGAAGGCCTCGAGCGACACCCCGCGCCGCGCGTCCTCGCCGAGCAGGCGGTACGCGTCGTCGGCGCGCCCCTCCTCGAGCGCCTTCGCGTAGGCGCGGAGGACCGCGTCGGGGCCCTCGGGCTTGGGAGGGCTGCAGGCCGCCATCACGAGCGCGATGCTTGCGGCGATCGCCACGCGCGCTGCTCGGCTCGGATCGCCGCCGTCCATGCACGGACGTCTACCACGGTTTGGCGGGAGCGACACGGGGTTCCGCTGTCCGCTGTCCGCTGTCGGTCCGTGGTACAGTCCGCGGAAAGGACCCCCCGTTGACCCACGACCCGCGCCCCGACATCGAGTCGATCCCCATCCTCCCGCTGCGAAACAGCGTCGTCTTCCCCGCGAGCGTCGTGCCCATCAACGTCGGTCGCGCCCGCAGCGTTCGCCTCGTCGAGGACCTGCTCGGTCAGGAGCGGGCCATCGTCGGCATCGTCTCGCAGCGCGACGCGGACGTCGACGAGCCAGGGTTCGACGATCTCTACGAGATCGGCACCGTCGCGCGCATCGTGAAGGTCATCCGGCTCGCCCCCTCGAGCTACTCGGTCGTCCTCCACGGCCTCGCGCGCCACCGCATCGTCGCGCGCGGCACGCTCGAGCCGTACATCCGCGGGCGCATCCGCCGCATCCCGGAGGACCTCGAGCGCGACGCGGAGCTCGACGGGCTCGGGCAGAAGCTGCGCGCCGCGACGCGGGAGCTCCTCACGCTCTCCCCGAACCTCCCCAAGGAGACGGCGAGCGTGCTCGACAACGTCCGCGAGAGCGGGGCCCTCGCGGACCTCATCGTGTCGAACCTGACCGTCGAGCAGGCCAGCGTCCCGGACAAGCAGAAGGTGCTCGAGACCTTCGACATGAAGGAGCGCGTGCGCCTCGTGCTCTCGATCGTGACACGCCAGCTCGAGCTCTTCCGCGTGAAGACCGAGATCAGCAACATGGTCGCCGACGAGGGCAAGAACCAGCGCGAGATCATCCTGCGCCAGCAGATGAAGTCGATCCGCGAGGAGCTCGGCGAGGGCGAGGACGACGACATCGAGGAGCTCCGCGAGAAGATCCGCCTGGCGCAGCTCCCGGAGGATGCGCTCAAGGTCGCGAAGAAGCAGCTGTCGCGCCTCTCCACGTACGGCATGCAGCCCCAGTCTGCCGAGTACAACGTCACGCGGACGTACCTCGAGTGGCTCGCGGATCTGCCGTGGAGCAAGTCGACGACGGACAAGATCGACACCGCCGATTGTCGGCGCTGTCTCGACGAGGATCACTTCGGCCTCGAGCAGGTGAAGAAGCGCATCGTCGAGTACATGGCCGTCCGCAAGCTCCGCGCGGACCCGAAGGGCCCCATCCTGTGCGTCATCGGGCCGCCCGGCGGCGGGACGACCTCGCTCGGCCGCTCGATCGCGCGAGCGAGG
>SXGR01161690.1_pt1 | contig 15661 bp, 9 predicted proteins | sample 3174711 | NCBI WGS metagenome assembly SXGR01 (sample SAMN11356860, study PRJNA531348) | freshwater metagenome | isolation source: freshwater sample F1-60 | place: China: Fuxian Lake, Yuxi | collected 2017-12-25
CCCCGCTCGCCGGAACATCTCATGGATGACCGTGCGAAGAATCAGGCTCATCCGAGTCGAGAAGTGTTTGCTGAGTTTGAGCGAACAATCCCGCTACGAAAGCCGAGCGTCACTCAAGAGCCCGCTGCTACCACCGAGGACGACGAAGTCGTCGTTGCTCCAAAACGCGAGCCAATCGCTCCGCGACCGCTGCCAATGATCATTCCGGCGGGAACCTCCGCGCCTGTGATTGAGCCGGGCGTTCCTCGTTCTTTTCCGCCTGTCTCCGCGAAGGAGTTGCCTGACGTGACAGACATCATCACTACCGCGCCGGATTCACCGGACCCGAACCTCGAACAGGTCGCTCGCCCGCGCGACGTGGCTGTGTTGGTCGAGCAAGTGTTCGAGGATCTGAGGCAACGACGTTTAGACCAGGCTCGGCAGCGCACTGCATGGCTGAAGCAGATCGTCACCCGTCGCGAGTCGGCGTTGGAAGAGACTTCGCCCGTGAAGCTGTCCAGTGACGCTTCGGAACCACGCCGCTTGCACGTCGATGAGCATGCGGCTCCCGTCAACACAACGCCGTCCGAAAAGTCGCTCGACGACAATGAGATCACGAATCGTCCTTAAGGAGTTGTCATGTCGTCCGCCAAATCAAACTCCGTTCCATCTCCGGATTCCGTGCATGACGTGTGGCTGCGTCAGCGTGCCGAATTGGAGAACGATCTCTTCGATGGCTGGCAGCCAATCACCGTCACGGCCGCGCCGCTGATCGTGAATGAAATCGGTGAGCGGGAGGCGTCAGCCCCCCGGTCTCACGTGGAACCTCCTGTTGCTCCAATCGTCGTTCCGACCGTCGAATCCGTTATTGAACTCACCGGGGTGCTGACGCCGCCCCGCTCGCCAGAAGTGTTTCCGCTGGCCAGCACGCTGGATGCGGACAAGGCTCAGCATGTCGAATGGCTCAAGCAGGCGAACGATGGAGCGTTGCGGCAGCGGATCGAGCATCAACGGCGTGTGGAGGAGAGCCTCGCCCAACAGCGCGAGGCGTTCAATCAAGACTTGGCTCGGCTGCGAACGGCGTTCGAGCAAGAACTCGCGGCGAGAGACACGGCTTGGACGGCGCAACGAGATCAAGAGTGGGCCGCGCTGCAATCGGTGAAGCAGGTTCACGAACAAGCCCAGCGACGACTCCACGAAGAGACGGCGACACAGCGAGTCCGCGAACGCGAAGAGCTGATGCAGTGGCGTCAGCAAGCGGAAGCGGAATTGGCCGAAGCTCACCGATTGTTCGAGCAGGAACGATTGCAGCAGCAGCAAGAGTTTGCTCGGCAGCGGCAAACCGAGATTGAACGGCTCCGTCGCGAGCGAGACGAGTTCGACGCGCGCGTTCGGCAGATCCAGTCAGAACTGACCATCGCACGACAGCGGCAGGAAAACGATCTGCGGCACGTTCAAGATGCTCAAGCCGCCCAGATGCGAGCCGAGCGTGCCGAACTCGACAAGCTACGAGAAACGTGGCTGGAGAAATTCCGCCGTGAGCAAGTGGTCCTGGAGAACGGTCTGCAATTCTTCGGTCAGCACTTGTCGCGACTCAGCGAGGAATTGCGTGCCGCCCAGCGCGGCCTGCAAGCGGTCGCCGAATCCGCGACGGAAGCGCATCCGACGTTGCCCTTCGCGACACCAGTCGCCGCTCCGATCGTCGAGGCACCAGCGCCGCCGGTTCTCACACTGCAAGACATTCAACAGCGACTGCAAGACCTTCCACAAACTCAGCGATTTGCCGCCTGAACGTGAACCTCCCCACGGAGACAAACCAATGCGACGACTGACGATCTTAAGCCTGATGTGGCTTACCTGCGCGATTTCGTGCGCGGTTGGATCGTCTGTTTTCGGCGACGATCCCGATCAACTGGCCGCTCAAGCGATCCACGCGGGGCAGACACGTGACCTCTCAGCGATCCCCGCTCTGGCGAGTGGATTGAACGACGAATCTCGGCTGCTCCGTCAGTCATCGGCTTGGGCACTGAGCCAAATGGGGGATGCGGTCAGCGATTTCTCTGCGGAGCTGACTGCGGCGCTTGCGGATCAGGATGCGAAGGTCCGCTGCGCGGCCGCCACATCGTTAGGACATCTCGACCGCAAAGCGTGGCGTGCGGAAGCCGCGCTGTGGCAATGCACTTTGGATCGGGACGTGGATGTTCGCTGTGCCGCGCTAATCGCGCTGCGAACAGTCTCGACCTCGAAGCACAGCGCCGCGCTAGGGGCGTTGATTGAGTGCCTGCAAGCGGCCGCCACCGACGTGCAATCGGAGGCAATCGCCACCGCGGTCGTGGTCCAATCGCAATGGGACGATGACGAAAAGAAAATGCTCGTGCCACACTTGGGCCGAATATTCGCGACCTCCAACGACGACCTCCGATTAGGGGCAGCCGTGTTACTGGGTGAACTGGGTTTGCCGGCCGCTCCGGTGATCCCCGCGCTGGCCAGCGCGGCGGACGACCTTGATGAGCATGTCCGCGCGGCGGCCCTGCGAACGCTGGGACATCTCGCCGATGACATCGATCAACGCTGGAATCAACTCCAGGCAGAACATCGCGCGGCATTACGTCGTCCCTGCGACATCGCCGCGAAGATGCTTGCCGGTCATGGAACAGACTCCGCCGAAATCGCACGGCTCGCCGAACAATTTCGGCAATTGACGGATGGCATCCAATTGGTGTCCGGTGAAGAACATGGTCGCTCGCAATCGACAGCCAGCGATCTGGCGAAAACATCTGCGGCACACGCCGCGATCTCGGAAGCGAATGCGACTTCGGTAAGTCCTTGGAAATGGATACTCGCCGGATTGGCGTTGTGCCTCGGATTGGGATTGCTGTGGTTCGGCTTGTCACGCCGCGCGGCGATGAAGACGAAGACGTCAACGCTCGTGACTACGGGCTGGGGGCAGGCTCTGCCGAATTCAGAATTGGCGGAGTCGAACTCCGTTGACGAAGGACGATCGCCTCTACCAATTCTGAATTCGGCGGTGTCTGACTCCTCGCCGGGGACGCGCGCCGATATCCCGCAGTTGCTGGCGGCGCTCACCTCCAGCGTTCCCGATGTGCGACAAGCCGCAGCGGTCTCGCTGGGACAAATTGGTTTGGGTGCGATTGATGCCGTGCCGCAATTGACTTCGGCGTTGTCCGATTCGGAACCGCGTGTACGAGCAGCGGCGGCGTTCTCGTTGTCTGCGTTCGGGCCTTACGCGATGGAAGCGGTTCCGGCATTGCGTGCGGCGTTGTCCGATGAGTTTTCCGCCGTGCGGACACGCGCGGCATTCGCGTTAGGACAAATTGGATCGGCCGCTCGGCGAGCCGGTGAAGAGTTAGCTCGGTTAGTGTCCGATCCCGATGTGTCGGTGCGTCGAAACAGCGCATCGGCCTTAGGGGGCATCGGGGCGGACACTGCCGTCGCTCGCCCAGCATTGCTGCGGGCACTCAGAGATTCCGATGCCGGCGTACGACGCTGCGCGGTGACGGCACTGGGATTGATCGACGTGGTCGGTTCGGTTGCGGAATTGCAACAAGCGTTGCATGACTCGGAAGCTGAAGTGCGACAGTGCGCGGCCGCCGTGTTGGGTGTTGGCATTCCTGCCAACTCACAGGCGAGCGGGGTGGCGTCAGCCCCCCGATCAATTGCGAACGGCGTGACTACTGTGACTGACGCGACGACCGGGGGGCTGACGCCGCCCCGCTCGCCTGATTCCACTCCGGCGAACTCTTTGAAGCTGTTTTGCCCGGATCAGGCAGTCGCGGAGGAACCAGCGACACACGACGAACACATTCCCGATGCGACCGACTTCATCGCTCAGTTGGAAGACACCGACAGCGACGTCCGTTGGCGTGCTTCGCAAGAGCTGACTCGGATGGGTGCGTCCGTCGTGCCGGAGATGATCGCCTCGCTGAGTCATCGCAATCCTGATGTGCGGCGGTTGCTGATTCACGCACTGGGACGAGTGGGATTCGAGGCACGTCCAGCCGTGTCTCCGCTGTTGATCGCGCTGCATGACGTGAATGCCGACGTTCGCAGCGCGGCTGCCGATTGTCTGGGGCAGTTCGGAGTCGTCAGCCGGCCGATGGTGCAAGAACTCATGCAGTCGCTGACCGACGCGAACTCCGAGGTGCGACGCTATGCCGCAACGACATTAGGCCGTTTTGGTCAACATGCCGGCGAAGCCATGACCGCCTTGCAGGTCGCGGCCATCAGCGACGTCGCCGCGAAAGTCCGCGTCGCGTCACAAGCGGCGCTGCAACGAATTACCGAGTCGCTTGTGGGAGCGGCCTGAGTCGAGATCAAAGGTCAGAGGTCCGAAAACAGGAGACAGGCAGATGACAACGCGCATCCATTTTGGTGGCCAGAGTTATTCGAGTTGGTTGTCCTGGGCAGCGTTGTCGCTGGGCTGCGTGCCGGGGTGCGCGAGCTGGGATCAAATGGCTCAAAACATCGCCCATCCGTGGCGTGCGAGTGGAGACATGATCGCACACACGAGCGAACGGGTCGAAGATGCCTGGGAGTCTGAATCGCCGCGTTCCTCAAAAACCAGAAACATGCCCGCGCAACAGTTGGCAAGCAATGCCCCGCCGGCGACATCCAACGCAAACGCTCGGCCGTCGAACGTTCCGTCACAGGCTCCGGTCAAGCCGCTGACTCCGGCTCCGACCAACGTCGAGTTGCTCCCTGCGCCACCGGTCAGTCTGACCTCGGCAACGGCGACTGCTCCTGTGGTCACTCAGGCCGCGCCGACGGCCAAGGCTCCCGTGACCGAAGCTCCGGCCAACACCACTTGGTGCCGAGTCCGTGTGCGCAACATCGGCAACCAGCCCGCAACACAAGTCGCCGTCATCATTAGTTCGCCCGCGAATGCACCGCTCGTCTCGAAAGAAGGCGAGACCGTCTCGGCTCCCACGACGGGCAAGATGGAATTCGCGCCGGTGGCTCAGATGGTGCCGAACGAGGAAATCATCCTGCTGGTCGGCGTCGCGACAACGGATGAACGAGCCAATCGCCTGCGCGTGCAAGTCCGCGATGCTCAAGGTGGCTCGAACCAAGAGTTGCAGGCGCGATGGAAGATTGCCATCGAAGCGGCGGAGTAGTCTGATTCTCGATTGCCGATCTTTGATTTTCGATTGAAACGCAGTCCGCCTTCCCAATCAAAAATCGGCCATCGAAAATTACTTAAACAGTCCGCCGAGCGTTTCGATGAGCCAGCCGTTCGCCGCACTGTAGCCTTGATGGCCCCACATGCTGCGGACAAGGTCGATGGAGGCCATGCCGCACAGCAGCATGACCACTGACGACACCGCCAGCATCGAGATCAAACCGCCGCCCCAGGGGTATTCGACCGCCACACCGACAGTCGCTTTCGCGGAGGAAGGCTCCAGTTCGGCTTCGTCACCGAACTCGCTGTCCTCTTCAAAGGCTTCGTCGCCGGCGAAGACGTCTTCGCTCTCGGCCACTTCCTCCTCATCGCCTTCGCTGAATTCAAAGGCATCCTCTTCGACTTCCTCTTCTTCCTTTTTCTTGACCATCGCGGCCCCGCCGTCGTCGGTCTCGTCTTCGTCGTCGAAGAGAAGCACGCTGGTATCGCCGGTGCTGCCACCGTCCACCGCGCCAATCTCGAAATCGCTCTCGGCCTCCTCCGGTTCGTCTTCCATTTCGAGCGACGGGACTTCGAGCATCGTGTCGCCCATGCCGTCTTCCTCATCGGCAGGCTTCTTCTTGCCTTTGGGGATCTTCATGGCCGGCATGGTTTCGGTGAGCCGTAAGTCGCCGTCGTCATCCTTCAGCGAGATGCCGCTGTCGGTGCCGGTCTCGGCCAACGTGATGCCCGCGTCTTCGTCGTCATCGCCTGACAGGGCAATGCCGCTGTCGTCGTCCATTTGCAGGGCGATGCCACTATCCCCCGCCAGCGTGATGCCTCCCTCTTCCTCGTCCGCGAACAACGAGAGGCCGCTGTCGTCGTCGTCTCCTCTTCGCTTCTCCAGCGACACGCCGCTGTCAGAGACATTGTCCAGCGAAATTCCGCTTTGCGGGCCCACCAGATTGATACCGCTCTGGCTGGTCAGCGAAATGCCGCTCCCTCCGTCGAGCGCGATGTCGCTGTCGTCCATCAGCACCGAGGAGCCTCCGCCACGAATGCCGCTCTTCGGACCAACGCCGCTGCCAGCACCTAAGCTCACGCCGCTGTCGGGCAGCACCGCCACGTCGCTGTCGCTGTCCTTCTTGAGCCTCGACCTCGGACCGGGAATCCGCGAGTCATCCAGCAGTCGCACGTCGCTATCGGAATCGGCACCGATCAACTGCACGTCACTGTCACTCTCCATTCCGATCGGCGCGCCGGAATCTTCGCCCGCCAGATGCACGTCGCTGTCCGAATCCGGCTCTTCGCTGACGAGCATGACATCGCTGTCGCTATCGGGCTTCGGCGCGAGATGACCGGAATCGGAGGGATCCGGCGCGAGCGTGACATCGCTATCGCTGTCGGGCTTGGCGAACCGCGTGCGGCTGCCGTCATCCAGTCGCACGTCGCTATCGGAATCGTTCAGACTCAGTTTCAGTGCGCTGTCCGGTACGGCGGTCGGCATATCCGACGCCAATCGCACGTCGCTGTCCGAATCATTCAGATTGATCCGGCCGCTGTCCGACGACAATCGGACGTCGCTGTCGGATTCTTGAAATTGCAACATGACGTCGGGGCCGCTGTCGTGACCGGCACCCAAGCGGTCATCCATCACCAATCGCACGTCGCTGTCGGACGCACCGCCCCCTCCGAACTCATCGAAGATGCTGCCGGCCACATCGTCGCTATCGGGATCGATGGTCGGCTCGTCACCGCTCAGTTGGCGAATGACCGACGGTGCGCTTCCCAAGCCTGATCCATCCGCAGCGTGGTCGTCGTCCAGCACCGAGCCGTCGTCTTCGCCGATCATCTGCACTTCGGGATCCGAAGAGGTCTGCATGCGGCGACCGAGTTCCTCGATGTCCTCTTCCTTGAACTTGAACGTCCCGCGATCCGCAAAGCCGCGAATCTCTCCTTTCGAGCGGAGTTGATTCAACGCCTCTTTGGTCAGGCCAAGTTTTGCCGCGGCTTCATCAATGTTGAGATATCGTTTGGTCGCCATGACTCACCGACTCCTAATTCGGTCTGATTCATTGTCTTGACTGATGCCACCGGCACAACCGGGCGTTGCAAACCATGCTCGGAAGCGAGGTTGTCGGAACGTGGTATCAGATTCTAAAGGCCGGAATCTCGTGAGCAAGAAGTTTCGTCGCTTCACATCACAAACAGCCGCCGCGGAGGTTCGATGACAACGAGCCATACGCCGGAAAAATCCTCAGATTCGCCTTGGCACGTTTTTCAGATGCGACTACAACCCCGCCCGCTTCGTTCGGCCGAGGGCATCGCCCCTTCCTTCGGGAGTCCTTCCCACTCGCAGTTCTTGGCCTGAAGCGGACCCTGCCTCACCTCTCCCCTCCGATTTCCTCCCCTTCCAACTTCTCCGACAGTCTTCTTCGCGCAAGGCTTTGGTTCGTCACCGCGCGTCGGTCCCGCCCGACACGACGTCGTGATCCGCCGTGGCTTTGCCGCCTCGAACGGAGTCCTATCCCATGTCGCATTCTCTTCGGAACCGATGGGCCGTTTGGTCCCTGCTCGGACTGCTCACCGCGCCGTTGACCGGCTGTATGCACAACGGTTTCGTTCCTAAAACGACGCATCGCCAAAGCCAGGCCCGGTCCCAACAGCTCTGGGGGCAGAACAAGTCGATGTCTCAGTCGATGGCCCAACTGCAACAGCAGAACGATCAGCTCAGAGGCAATCTCAACGTCGCCAACGAGCGGATCAAAAACCTGAACGATGAGCGTACGCAGTTGGCCGAGCGATTCCGGAACGCGGGACGTTCCAGCCCGCTGTCAGACGATGCGAACGCCCGCTTAGAGAAGTTGACTCGCGACTTCCCTGGAATCGAATTCGACAGAAACACTGGTGTCGCCAAGTTGGATTCCGATCTGCTGTTTGAATCCGGCAGTGACGAGATTCGACCGCAGGCAGACGCCGCTTTGCGTGCCGTGGCCAACATTCTCAACGATGGAGCGACCAAGCAGCTCCGCATTCAAATCGTCGGCCACACCGACGACCGGCCCATCGTGAAGGCTACGACCAAATCCAAGCATCCCACGAACTGGCACCTGTCGACCAACCGAGCCAACTCTGTGCTGCTCGCGCTGAAGAAGAACAAGGTGGATGAACGACGGATGCGTGCCGCCGGTGCCTCCATGTACGAATCTGTCACCAGCAGTAAAGACCCGAAAGCCAAAGCCAAGAATCGCCGCGTGGAGATCTACATCCTCGCCCCGGACGCGAAAGACGTCGCCGCGTGGGAACAACCGCGAAACTGAGTTTCTTAGGATAGCCGCGTTCGCCAGAACGCGGGTGGCCCTCACTCTGGCGAGTACGGCTACGAGACAAGCCCGAAACGCGAACAAGGGATCTTTGCCATCATCCCTCGCCCTCGCCCTCGCTCGCGCTTCGGGCTTGTCGGTATCCACGCTATATTGACTGACACGGATTTGAGGTCCAGGCGAATCCTCTTCCACGGTCAATGGTCATCTCATGATTTGTTGTCGCGGCCTACGGCGTTTTGGCAATTACTGCATCCTTGTCATCGCCAGCAGCTTGTGGTTTGCGACGCTCGCGCCAGCCGATGAAACCAATAGTGGCGTCGGCCGTGCGACTGTTCGCGTGGCACCCGGCGGAATTGCCGTCTACCGATCCGGGATGTGGGGCCAGGTCAACCTGGAGTTGCAGAATCCGACCGATGCACCGATCGAATTGCTCGCCGCCACATTTTTTGAGAGCGAGCCGGCGCTGCAATACGGTCGGCGGGTTTGGATCCCTCCCAAGTCCAAGGTGCAATCTTGGCATCCGCTCCGAATCACGCGGACTGGGGCCAACGCTAGCGTCAACATCCGCTCGCTCGTGATGGATGCTCGCCAAGAGCGGGAAGTGTTGCTTCGCAGCGATAGCGGGGCGCTCCAATTCGACGGCACCTTGCGCGTGACGGACGAAGATTCCGTGACCGGGATGATCGAGCCCATAAACCTCCCACCGCCGCCCGAGAGCTTTTTTCCCGATGTGAATCATCAAGCGAATTCGGAGCTTGTCTCCGCCTCGCGATTGGCCTCACAGCGGTCTCGGCGATTGACCTATTTGATCGATCAATTCCTGCCGGCGAGCGAGGAATGTCTGCAGGCGCTCGACCACATGGTTCTGGCCGACAGCCGCCTGATCAACGACAGCGCCGGACTAGCGGCGATTCGTCGCTGGTTGTTCGGCGGCGGACGTCTGTGGGTCATGTTGGATCAAGTCGATCCGCGCGTGCTGGAGCAATTGCTGGGAGATGAACCCGCTTGTGAAGTCGTCGACCGTGTGGGACTGACGACCGTTCGTCTGGGTGTCCCGGAAGCCAGCGAGAAAATCGTTTCGACGCAAGACCATGATCTGCCCGTCGAGTTCGTGCGTGTCGCGGTCACGGGCGTGCGAGTCGATTACACCGTTGACGGTTGGCCGGCCGCCTTCTGGAAGAATTGCGGTGAAGGCCGGTTGCTCGTGACCACCTTAGGCCCGCGCGGTTGGATGCGACTTCGCTCGGCCGCCGATTCGGCCCCCCCCGATACCCCGGGGCGACAACGGCGTGAGGGTCTGCCTCCCGCACCACCGGCGAACAGCGATCCATTTAGCCTCTACGCGTCAACTAAGTTTGCGGCCTTAGACCCGATGTCGAATTTGGCGATGGAGTTCTTCGGTCGTCGCTCACCACGTTTGTTGCCCGACACGGTCTTGGAACCGGTGACTCAGGAATATGTCGGCTATGCGATCCCGTCACGCACGATGATCCTTGGGCTGTTGCTCGGATTCAGTGCGCTGTTGATGGGCTTGGGGACTTGGCTGCGGCGTCAGAGCCGGCTGGAGTTTCTGGGCGCGATCGGTCCAGGACTCGCGTTGTCCATCAGCTTGATTTTGGTATTGCTCGGCCGGCAGCAGAGAAACGCAGTTCCCGCCACGGTTGCCAATCTGCAGTTTGTGCAGCCGATTGCAGGAACCGACGACGTCCGCATTTCAGGAGTGGCTGGAATGTTCTCCTCGGACTCGGGGACAGCCACGATCGGCATTCAGAAAGGGGGCTTGCTGTTGCCGGATAGCGCCGGTCTGGAATCCACCACGCGCCGCATGGTGTGGACCGATCACGACGCATGGAGCTGGGAGAACTTCCCGGAGACCGCCGGACTTCGCAGCGCGACGTTCCAAACCGCTGCCGAGTATCCCGATCGTTTAGAGGCGAGTGCGACCTTCGGCCCGGAGGGACTCGCTGGCCGGTTGCACCTGCCCGTTGAGTCTCGTCCGGCGGATGTGATTCTGGCGACGCGCGACGGCCGAATCGGTGTAGAGGTGCGCGGCGACGGCACATTCACAGCGCAATCGGACAACGTCCTAGCGAACGAACAATTCCTCTCGGCCGAATTGCTGAGCGACGAGCAAGGCCGACGGCGACGTTTGTTGCAACAACTCTTGGCTAATCCGGAACGCCGCGACTTCCCGGAAGCGCCGCACCTCTTTGTCTGGACCGAGCCTTGGGACATCGGATTCCGCTTCGGAGAGAACCGGCGGTCGTTGGGATCGGCCCTGATCGCCGTCCCCTTAAAACTGCAACGACCATCCGTGGGAACCGAGATCCGCATCGCGTCTCCCTTTCTCCCTTATTACGGAGCGATCGGCCCCGATGGCTCACCCCCAACCGGCTGGTGGGATGCCCAGCACCGCCAATGGATCGAGAAGTCGCGGCCTTCCGAGACCTGGCTGAGGTTTCAGATTCCCACAGTGCTGCTCCCGATCGCCATTGAACGTGGCCGAGTCACCGTGCAAGTCAACGGCCCTGTTGGAAAACTGACGCTGTCTGGCCTGCATCCAAAAACCAAAGCCATCGTGCCTTTGAAAACCTGGACCGATCCCGTCGGCACTCTTTCCTTGGAGATCACCGATCCCAATCTCCTGACCGCCTCGGTCGATGGCCGGTTGCTGTTGCACGTTGCCGCCGGAGACGCCGATCTTCCAGAGCTGAATCAACCGCAATCCACGGACAGTTCCATCATGAGCTATTGGCAAATCGAGTCCCTGAATTTGGAACTGAACGTCAAGACGATCGCCCAGTCGATCGCCGTCGCACCATGAATGAGCCGGAACGCGCTAGCGTCCGGTTTGTTGCGAGTCCTTGTTTCCGAACCGGACGCTAGCGCGTTCCGGCTGATCAAAGTGAGACACGCGAAGTGAATTCCGAAAAACCAGTGCTCGTGATCGAACACCTCACCAAACGTTACGGCGAATTCACTGCGCTCGACGATCTGACCTTGAGCCTTTCGGCCGGTCAGATTCTCGGCCTCATCGGACCGAATGGAGCCGGCAAAACCACCGCCATCAAGATCATGGTAGGACTGGCTCGCCCGACCAGCGGCACCGCGCGCATAGGCGATGCCGACTGCGTCGCCGATGCGCGGAGCATCAAGAAGCTCGTCGGCTACATGCCCGATCGGTTCGGCTCGTATGACAATATGCGCGTGCATGAGTACCTCGACTTCTTCGGAGCCGCATTCGGCATCCCGCGTCGCAAACGCATCGCACGCATCGAGGAGGTCTTGGAGACCACCGGCACCGCCTACATGCGCGACAAGTTTGTCGAAAGCTTGAGTCACGGAATGCAGCAGCGCGTCGGTGTGGCACGCACGATGTTGCACGATCCTCAAGTGCTGATCCTCGACGAGCCAGCCAACGGCCTCGATCCCCAGGCTCGCATTGAAATGCGAGATCTGCTGATCCGGCTCGCGAAGCTCGGCAAAACGCTGCTGGTCACGAGCCACATCCTGTCCGAGCTGTCGCGCATTTGCGACCGCGTCGCCATCCTGACGCACGGCAAGCTGCGCGCCTTCGGCACGGTGGCCGACATCGGCCGCATGGTCAGTCAACAACGGACCATCGAAGCCCAATTAACGTCGGCCGAGCAGATCGGAGCGGCGGTCAGCATCATCCGTCCGGCCATCGAACCGGGTGCCGAAATCGTTGAGTCGGCCGCCGAAGCCGCGATCCGATTCCGAACTGCCAACTCCGAAGATCAATTGAGCGAATTGCTCGCATCCCTGGTGCGAGGCGGCGTGCGAGTCACTCAATTCCGCGAATTGCAAACCGACCTCGAAGAAGCCTTCATGTCGTTCACACGCCCGAGTGTGGAACGACGCTCCGCGTCGTGAATTGCGACGCGGAGCGTCGCACCACACTGCATGAGTCCAACACAAACTCACGAGCTAAAGACATGCTGAATCCGATCGCACGACGCGAACTGGTGACAACGCTTCGGCAACGGCGAATGCTGTTGCTGAAATGCGGCCTCGCGCTGTCGTTCTCGCTGTTGGTGATCCTCCGCTGGCCGACCGAGCCTCGCATGGCGCTGTCGGGGACGCGATCGCAGGAAGTCTTTCGGTTGTTCGCATACGGATTACTGACGGCACTCATGCTGATGTTGCCGGTCTTTCCGGCGACGAGCATCGTTCGCGAACGGAGCTCCGGCACGCTCGCACTACTGCTCAACACACCGCTCGGCGCATGGCGCATCTTTTGGGGCAAGCTGCTGAGCGTGATGTCGCTCGCCAGCCTGATGCTCTCCTTAAGCCTGCCGGCCGCCGCCGCATGTTATGCGCTCGGCGGTATCTCGCTGACTCATGACTTGCTCGCGGTTTACGTGATGCTGCTGCTGACGTCGTTGCAGTTTGCCACGCTGGGCCTGCTGGTCAGCACCTACGCGACAACCACCGATGCGGCGGTCCGTTGGACTTACGGACTGGTGCTGCTGTCGAGCGTGATGTCGCTCGGTCCGCATCAATTCTTCCAAGGAACCGAGACGTACCTGGCGGACGTCGGTGAATGGCTGCGCTGCGCGTCCCCCTTTGCCGCTGTGATGTCGCTGCTGGGAGCCGGTGATCTGGGAGCCTCAGGCTTGATCTCCACCAGCAACGTGCCGGGACGCTTCGCCATTGTCTCACTGATCCTGTCGACTGTGTTCTCGCTGTGGACGATCAGCCGTTTAAATCACACGATCTTCGATCAATCTCGCGCGGCGGGCCTGATCAGCAACGACCAGAACTTCGGAATTCAGTTGTGGCGGCGAGTGATGTTCCTCGTCGATCCACAACGCCGGTCGCGCGCGATGGGACCGCTGGTGAATCCGGTGATGGTCAAAGAATTTCGCTGCCGCCGATTCGGCCGCCTGCATTGGCTGCTGCGATTGATCGCGGTCTGCGCCGTGTTGTCTCTGGGGCTGACGTATGCCACCGTGACCGGCACCGTCGATTGGGGCGTGGACACGATCGGCGCGATCCTGGTGCTGATGCAAGTCGCGCTGCTGGTGCTGATCACACCGAGCCTCGCCTCCGGCTTACTCAGCACCGAGCGTGAGACCGGCGGCTGGCCCCTGTTGCAGATGACTCCGATGTCTCCCACCCGAATCGTATGGGGCAAACTGTTGAGCGTGATTCTGACTCTGCTGTTGGTCTTGTGCGCGACTCTGCCGGGCTATGTGGTGATGGTTTACATCGAACCGGGCCTGCGGCTGCAAGTCGAACGAGTGGTAATCTGCCTGTTCGCAACCGCCGGTTTTGCAATGCTGCTGAGCGCGGCCGTCGGCAGTTTGTTTCGCCGCACGGCTCCGGCCACGGCCGCGTCCTATGCCGCGCTATTGGCGGTGTGTGGAACGCCGCTGCTGATCTGGTTGGGACGCGACGCGCCATTCGGCCACGACACGGTGGAGAATGCTTTGCTCATCAATCCGGTGGCCGCCGCGCTCTCCGTGATTCGGCTGCCGGGATTCCGCGACTACGAATTGATTCCCGGAAACTGGTGGTTTCTCGGAATCGCTTCGGCGGTGTGCTTATTCGTTTTGATGGGCCAAACTCATCGCATCTCGCGTCCGCAATAACGGGGTCATCCATGCGATTCTTGTTTACCTTGCTGATAGGACTTTGGCTGACTGCGGGAGCGGTCGCACATGCCGAGATCCGAGCCGACTTCGCGATGGACTCCGATCCCGAACTCATCGCTCCGGCCCCCATCGTTCTCTTGCCGGTCAAACAACGGCCACTGTGGTTGAAGGCGCTGGCTCGGCCAGAGACCGACATGCAACGCCAGGCTGCCGAGGCGATTGCCGAAGCACATCTCCTCGGCACTCCCGGCCTCGACGAAGCCAAACCGGCGCTCCTGCAAATCTTCTCCGCCGAAGGGACGCACCCAACCGCTCGCTGGGCAGCCGCGAGAGCACTCATCGCGTTGGACGCGCGCGAGTCGGCTGACACCTTATTCGCGGCCTCGCAAAAATACGGAACCGACCTCCGGCAACTGATCGAACCGGCCTTGGCCAAGTGGAAGTACCAGCCCATCGGCAAAGTCTGGCAGCAACGATTGGACGGCTCCGAGACGCGGCATCGCGATCTAATGTTGGCGATCGACGGTGTGCAAACCATGAACGACAGTTCGATGATTCCCTCGCTGCTGTTGATCGTGCATAACTCGTTGCGTCCCAGCGGAACTCGGCTGGCGGCAGCGCGAGCGGCGGGGCAAATTCAACATTCCGGTTTTGCAGGCGAGGCAGACAAACTCCTCGCACCGCCAACTCCCTCGATCGTGAATCGACTATGTGCCGCGTCGCTGCTCAAAGAGCATCGCAACCAGACCGAGCATTCCCTTTTGGACCGACTGGCCCAGGACGAAGAACCCACCATCGCTGCCGTGGCACTCACCACGCTCAACGCCACTGACCCTCAGCTCATCCTGCCAATCTGCGAACAGGTCTTAAGCAATCGTGACGCGAACGTCCGACTCCAGGGCGTCGCGACTTACGTAGCGCTCGCCACACCGGATCATGCCGCTCGACTCGCACGCTTATTGGACGATCCGCATCCAAGCGTACGCGGCCAAGTCCGCGAGCGGTTGCTTGTGTTAGCGAAAACTGCCGAACTTCAAGCTGCCATCATCCAATCAGCGACGGACGTCTTGGCCGGCGACAGCTGGCGCGGCCAGGAGCAAGCCGCGCTGTTACTTGGAGCACTCGACCACAAGCCCGCCGCCGCGCGGCTGGTGCAATTAATCGAATCGCCACGCGGCGAAGTCATCGTGGCGGGCGGCTGGGGACTGCGTAAGCTCGCCGTGCCGGACACGTGCCCCGCGATTCTGGAAAAGGTGAAGAAAGAACTCGAACTGCGAAGCAAAGCGGGGACAACGTCGCAGGCTGCTGATGCTCAAGTTGGTTTTTTGTGCGAAGCCCTGGGCCTGATGAAATACGCTCCCGCCGACCCGGTACTGCGAGCCTTCGTTCCCAAGAACTTGATGCTGGGTGAGTTCACTCGCGGCGGAGCCATCTGGGCGCTGGGGCATCTCCACGCCGGGAAGCCTGATGAGTCGTTGGCAAAACTCATGACCGAACGCCTGACCGAACCAGCTTCGGTGATTCCCATGGAGGTCTCCCGAGTCCGTCACGCCAGTGCAATTTCAATCGGCCGAATGAAGGCCAAGTCTCAAGTGGAGCCGATGCGGAAGTACCACGGC
>SXGR01254702.1_pt1 | contig 15660 bp, 32 predicted proteins | sample 3174711 | NCBI WGS metagenome assembly SXGR01 (sample SAMN11356860, study PRJNA531348) | freshwater metagenome | isolation source: freshwater sample F1-60 | place: China: Fuxian Lake, Yuxi | collected 2017-12-25
GAAGCCTCGCGCCTTGCCGGTCAGCAAGGCAGAAACCAAGGAGGTCGAATGAGCGAGGCGCATACGTTGGATGTCCGGTTCCGCGACGAAGGTAGCATCGTCATGGTCGAGCCACTTACTGAAGCTGCTAAGGAGTGGGTGCGCGAGAACGTGCCGCTCGAAAGCTGGCAGTGGCTCGGCAGCCGCTTTTGCTGCGAACCGCGCATGGTGAAAAACCTGATGAATGGCATGGTGGAAGGAGGATTGAACATTGAAGGCTAAGGCACTACCCGTCCGCTGCTACGACAATGGCGGCCCGGACGTTAAAGGCGGAACCATTGACCGCTACACCGTGGTCTTCACCGAGGCTATTCGAGAGCCGGGCGAGAGCCGTTTCTCTCCAGGCGTGTATGCGTATGTCGGCATGAACTCCGCTCCGTTTCATCCCCAAGGTTTCGGGCAGCATGGTGAAACGCGCGGCTACCCTGCCGACTCCAATGCGAGCGGCTCGCTCGGCGTCCCGCGCATCGGGAAGTCCTGCCACTTAGGAAAGCGCATTCCATTTGAGGAGCTTCCGCCAGACTGTCAAAAGCTGGTGCAACAAGACCTGGCGGCGATGGCCGGGACTATCACGGCGAAAGGAGGAAAGTGACCTTCCTATGGATGCTCCTGTCATTCTACGCGGTAGTTCAAACTTTGTCGCACGCTGTCGTCCGAAACCCCAGCGGAACCCGGTTCTGGCTCCAAGTGTCGGTTTTCTGCCTGACCTGGCTCATCCTGCGCCTCCTAACATAGCGTTTCCCGCGCCTACGGTGCGTTTTAGCGCGTTTTTAAGGCCCGAACGTCCCGAAGTGCCACCCGGAGGTCAGAATGCCCTATAAGTCATTCCTGAAGGCCCTGGACGGCTTCCGAATCCGCTTTCAGGGCTGGGAGCTGGAGTTTGACTACCATTACGGCCATGCGAAGGGCAGCACTGGCTGGTCAGTGAGCAAGGACGGACACTACCTGGTGCAGCTTGAGCCACGCTTTTGGAAAGCTGTCTGCAAGGCTCTCAAAGCCGCGAGGTCGCTGGAACGGAGGGAATCGTGACCCGGCCCAATCTCAAAGATGTAGTGCTGACCATCGCCCTGCGCCAGGGTTACAACGGCCATGCCACGCTCGGAGAACTCGCCAAGATTTCTGGTTTGTCCGTCCGGGAGGTCGCTGACCGTTTGAGGGAAACCGGCGTGTGCCGGGATTTACGGGTAAATCCTGGCCAGAAATTTATACAGAAAAAAAGCAAGCGGCCTGCGAAGATATGACCGTGCGACCAGAATGGCGCACAGAGCAGAAAGAAACCTATGGCCTACGAATTGAAAATCAGCAACGCACCGGGCGAGGTCTTGAGCAATCCTCACGCCTTCCTCTACGGCCTGGTGCAACACCTGGAGGCGACGCGCTTCCTGGTTTTGGAGCGCGGGGTGAAATTCATTCCCCGCAGCCAGCGACCTCGGAAGAATTCGCCTGTGTATCAGGTGCTCTTGTGGATGAGCAAAATCCGGCTCAGGACCAGCAAGCCCTACTGCGGCAACCATCCCGGCCCGTGCGCCTTGTCCAGCCATCGCCCGGAGAGGAAGGGCCGCTTCCTCGAAGGCTCAGACTGGGTGGAGCTGAATGATGTTTGTAATTCCTACCTGGACCAGCACTCGGTCGAGGCGCTGATTCGCTCGCGCCCGTTGGAGCTGCGGCAGCCGCTCATCATCCGGCAAGGGCGTCTTCGCCGCCTTCATTATGGTTGCAGCTACCCTTTCCCCAACGGCAACGCAGTCTGGGAGCCGGAGGGCGTTCCCGAAGATTATGGCGACTATCACGGGCGGACGGACGCGCCGCGCAGCACGTTCCCGGAGCAGACGCCGGGCATCTTCTTTGGTCAGCAAACGCAGGAAGCACACTAAACGCATGAAACTCTGGCTCATTAAATTCCCCATGTCCGGGCACGATGTTTATACCGAGGCTGTGGTCGCCGCGAAGACGCCGCTCCAGGCTCGTCGGACGCATCCTGACGGAAGCACTCCTGAGGGGTCGAAGGTGCAACTCTGGTCTTCGGACACCTGGGTTCGTGACCCGGACCTGGTTGAAGTCCGCTGTATCGGCACCGCTGCCGCCAGCGTCCGCAAGGGTGTCGTGTGCGCGTCTTTCAACGCCGGTTGATATGAAGCTCAAATCCAAAAAATCGGAGCCGGAGGTCATAGAGGCCGAGGCGGAAATTTATGACGTGGACGCGGAGGAGGCGAAGCTCGCCGCTGCCGCCGTTAGGCCGCCCATTCCGATGGAAGTAGGCTACACCGGCAAGTCCGCGCCTGAAGTCAGCGATGACGAGGAGCTGGAAGTCAGCCGCAGTCATACCCGCATCTCGCTTTCGGACATCGAGGACGACCAGGTGTATGGCATCCGCTGCAACAAGCGTCGGGAGTTCGGGCAAGCCACCTATCCTGCGATGGGCTGGGAGATTCGGCGCTATCATCCGAGGCACTACGAGTTTGGCGCGATTTGCGTGTTCCTCTCCAGCCGGTTCATCCCAAAGGGCTACCTGCTGATGAAGGTGGACGAGTGCGGGAAAGGGGCCAGCCTGTGCGAGCGTTACATCGCGCTTCGGCCCTGGACCAACTCCGACCCGCACTACTACAAGAAGGAGTCGGTCGTCCAAAGTTTCAGGTTGAAGGTTCAAACCCTTCAGCGCCCAGTGAAGAAACCGGCGGGTGAAATCCGCCTCCGCATAAAGGTGCGCCGCAAGTGACAACCGATTCCACAAAGGCTTTCATGGCCTCGGTCTATGAGCTTCCAGTAGGCGAAGGCCGCTCTGTGTTCCTTCCCGGACGCCAGCTTCGCCGAATGGACGGCTCCGGTTTCGCGCCGACCTCCAAGGAGGCCCGCTTCAAGCACTGGCTCCGGTTCCCGTCAGGAGTCAGGATTCCGGTGCGAGTATTTGTGTCCAGTAGTTTTCAAATAAGGGTGAAATTTACCCGTAAATCGAAAGGCAACCAATGAGCAGAATCCGGTTACATTCCAAATACGGCGTCAATCCGGCCATCCCGAAGTGCTTCTACTGCCTGAAGGACAAGAATATGATTTACCTGCTCGGCGCGAACGGTGGACGGGAAGCCCCGCGCAACGCGGTTTTCGACAAGGAGCCGTGCGAAACGTGCCGAGGCTACATGAAGCAGGGCGTCATCCTGATTTCCGCCAAGGAGCCGAAGCCTGGCGAGGACGCGAAAAACCCTTTCCGCACGGGCGGTTTCTGGGTGGTGAAGGACGACATGATTCGCCGGGCCATCAAGCCGGAGTCCGTCATGGAGCACGCGCTCAAGGCGCGTGTCATGTTCATCAGCAACGAGGCGGCGAAAGCCTGGCAGCTCCCTGGCTGGGACAAGCTGTTCGGGGCCGTGGTGGACGTGCAGGCCGCCGTTGAACCACTGCCCGAAGCGCCCAAGGAACCTCCCGCACAGGAAGGGACTATCATGGAAGGAGGTAGTAATGCCGAAGCCTAAAATCAGCAAGTCGCAGATACAGGCCGCTCGCAAGTTCTGGCGGCCCCGCCGCCCGGAGCTGGCCGAGCCGTGCGTGTCATGCCCGTTCCGGGAAGGCAATGACCTGGAGTTTGGTGAGATTGTCCGCCGTCTGCTCCGTAGGAACAGTCCAGGCGAGCGGATGACCTCAGAGAAAGTGGCCCAGGTAAGAGCCAGTGTTCGTCAGGAGTTGAAGACCTCCGGGGAGTTCGCTTGCCACGGAACGGTTTATGATGAGCACATGAGGCTGAAGCCCAGGGAAGGCCACCGTCAGTGCGCCGGGGCCGCCCAGTGTTATCGTCAGGTAAAATTCCATGTCTGACTGGCTAGAGATTCCTACATACATTTTACTCTGGCTCTGCGACACTCCTCTTGTTCAGCAAAGTGCTGAACCTAGCAACAAAACACGAAAGGCACACAGTATGCAAATCGGCGAATACAAAGGCCACAAACTGCTGATTCTCAGCAAAGGCCCTGACGACAAGTTCCCGTTCCAGATGGGACTGACGAAGGCCAAGCTGGTTCTGGCGAATCTGGACGACGTTCGTAAGTTCGTCGCGCAGGAGGAGCGGAACAAGTCCGCCAACGCGCCCACCGGCAAGTCCGCCCCGAAACCCTGGGCCAAGGCCCGCCGGTAGTTGCAACGGGAGCGCCGTCGCCTACGGACGGCCTCCCTTTCCACCAATACTTATGGCAAAATACACTCCCCCCAAATGGGTGCTCGTCGCCAACTTCCCCAAGTCTGGCGGTGTCGAAGTCGGCCTGGTCGCCCGCAAAAGCCTGCCGCGCCAGAAACCCGGTTACGGGCGCAAGCCGGGTTCCTACGAGGTCATCACGTCCTGGAACGACGTGGAGAAGGCCAGGACTATCACGGCGGAAGTGGCCCGACTGCTCCTGCCGGAGAACCTGGATGAACTGACCAAGCGGGTCATCGAGTGCGCCAGGCGCACTTGGCAGACCATCGGTGGTGATGTGTTGGATGCCGCCTGCGGCGGAAACGAGTCCGGTTCGATTCCCCGGTCGCACGTCATTGAGGTCGTGCTGGATGCTGACTATATGCTGACTAATGGGCAGGATGACGCCGCCTACTTTACGCAAGGAATCCTCCCTGAGAAACTCCAGGCCAAAATCTTCCGGCTCGCCTTCCCCTTCTCCACTTATGGCTACTAAACCTCCAGGCATACCAGAAGGCCACAAGGCCAACTTTGAAACGCTGTGCCGCGCAGCCGAGCACGGACGCCTGGCGCTGCTGCACTGCCAAGACTGCCTCACAGGCGCAGACGCCTACCTTGTCACCGCCGTCGGTGATGTGCCCGGCTCCACTGACAAGGTGATGTCACCGTTCGCGGTCATGGTGAGCGGCGACCCCTATGAACGCTACCTGCCGCCCGCTCCAGGCGGAGGGTTTGACAAATCCTCCCTGCCAGCAGGCAAGGCGTGGAAATCTTGTGACGCCTGCCAGCGCCGGGGCTGGCTGCACGTCCTGAACTCCGACCACGGCAAACGTATCGAGCGGTGTGACGCCTGTGAGCGGTTCACCAGTGATGAGCAGGCCGTGGACCACGTTCACGAACTGGCAGTGCTGGCCCACGATGCCATGATGAAAGGAGCGGGCCTGTGAAACTTCATCTAGGCGAGTTCACCATCATGTTCGGAACCACTCCGCTCCGCACCATCCTTAACGAGCAGGAGCAGGTGGTCGGATACGCTCCAGTTGACCGGACGGGACGGGCCGAGCAGATGGTGGCCGATGCCAATGCGCTGATTGAGGCCCGTTCGCTCCTGGCCGAGTGTCTGACCCTGCTGGCCTCGCAGCCCGTGCAATGCCTCGGTGCCCATCTGACCGAGCAGTTGATTCAGGAGTTCCTGGCGAGAAAACCGGGAGTCTTCACTGACGAGCGCAAGGAGAAGGCCCGTGCCCGGCTCAAGGAAGTGAACGCCGAGATTGAACGCCTGAGCAGCCAGTGGGATGTGGCCGACCACAAGGGGGATGACTTCGCCTGCCGGGAGCTGTCCACTGAAATCGAGAAGCTAGGCAAGGAGCAGACGCTATTGAAGGCCCAGGTATGAAGTCTCTGAACATTACTGCGATGAAAGGCTCAGTGGCGTCGCCAGATGCCACGGAAACCTCCAAGGAGTTCCGCTTGCGGTTCCACGGGGTCGCCAGCCACATCAAGCGGCGCTATGCCACGCCGCGCTCTGAGGTAGAGCGCACCCGTGCCTACACGGTTTGGCGCAAGGTCAGGACGGGCACTACCACTGGCGCGGTGGTGAAGTCCATCGAGCGCGACAACGCCAAGTGGTTCAAGGTCTTTGACCGCGAGGCCAGGGACAACCAGTTGGAGAAATTTACCCGTAAATCTTCCCGGAAGTTCACCGTGCTGATGCGGATGCCGGACGAATCCTGGGCACCGGCCTGGATTCACAAAGACAAACCAAAGTCTTTTCACAGCGAGGCAGATGCGGAGGCAGCCATCACCCGTTATTTGGAAGCCTGCGCCCTGGCGGTGAAGGAAAACCGGATGAAGGATTTTCCCACTCGTAGTCATTTCAAAATTGAGGAGCTAAAGCCATGAGCAAAAAGAACAAGCCTGAGCTGGAACGGTTCGCCGAGGTCGCGTGGACCTACCGGGACATCAAGACCCTGCGCCCGCGCTGGTCGCGGGAACGCTGCGAGGAGTTCCTTCGCATGAACGAGGACAACATCCAGGAGCGCATGGTTGAGCGGGGCTGGGCAGCCATCGAGTCTCTGGTATGAACAAGGAACTTCTGCTCCGGCTCGCCAACCATCTGGAAGGCGGCAAGTTCGCCTATCGTTGGAACTTCTCAGCGTTCCGCGCCCGGTTGTTTGACGGGGTGTGCGGCTGCGCCATTGGCGAGCTGGCCGTGCTGGTCAAAGATACTGACCCGTCATTGAACACCCTGCTTGATGGTTACGGGGACCCCCAATATCGGTATGAGCCGGTCCAACAGGAGGCTCGCCGACTCCTGGGCCTGGAGCTGCCAGAGTTTCAATACCTGTTCCTTCCGATGGAGGATGTTGAGGAGGGCCAGGAAACCAACAGTTACCTGACGGTCACGGCCACTCCAAAACAAGTGGCCGCGCTCATCCGGGATTTTGTCACCAGTGACGGTGAACGCTATGAGCGCACGGAGGATGAGCAGGCCCGGCACTGTAACGCTCAGGAGCTTTGCAACGACCTATGAGAATCTGGTCGCTCCATCCCGACTACCTGACCAACCGGGCACTATCCCGGTGCTGGGAGGACGCCCGCAATGCCTACGCCCTCACCTGTGGGCGCAAGGTGGGCGGGAGCAACCACCCGCAGTATCTTCGCTGGGGCGACACCACCCAGGAGCGGACCAGGAAGCTGATTCGCTACCTGCACGTCCTGGCTGCGGTCGCCACGAAACGGGGTGCGAAAATGCGCTGCCCAGCCATCATGCGCCAGCGTCCAGACTGGCAGCCTGCTGTCCTGGTGTCTGAAGGCCAGCTTCAATATGAGGCGCTCCTGCTGCTGTTCAAGACAGGCGAGCAGTTGGGGCTGACCGCCGTTCCCAAGCACGACGGGCTGCATCTGGAGGCAGACCTCAACCGCTGGCTGAACCTCTGGAGGGACAGTGTAGTGACCCAGCCAGCCGCCGCGCAGGATTCAGAGAGTGTCGAGTTAGGCCGGAAATTTAGTGCGTGCCGGTTGAGAACGGTCGCTTCCTGCGGGCTTCGACAGTCGCCCTCCGTCAATGACCTGGACGTGGAGCCTTGGGAGCACGTTGTCCACGTCCCCCTTCCTTGTGCTGGTCAAACGTGCCAGAAACCGCCCACGCTAACTCGGTCTGGAAAAGTCTGGTGGTGCGCCTGCCTGACCTGTGACCGGACAGGGTTGGGCAGCAATGGAACAACCCAGGCGGCCCAGGCGTGGAACCGTTCCCATGCCGAGCCGCAGTGGGTGGACTGGTTGAACGCTGAAATCAGGAGGACCGCCCGATGAAATTCTTCTCTCGAAGCGTAATCCGGCCCAGCGACCGCAAGCCGGGCGTTGTGTTTGTCTTCGGCTCCAACATTGCAGGCATCCACGGAGCCGGTGCCGCGCAGACTGCTCTCTGTGAATGGGGCGCGAAATGGCACAAGGGCATCGGTCACTGGGGCGCGTCCTACGCCATCCCCACCAAGGTCAACCCCAACGTGGGACTATCACTGGACGCGGTGGCGGAGTATGTCCATGCTTTCCTCGTCTATGCGGAGTGCCGACCCGACCTCACCTTCCTGGTCACTCCAGTCGGAACCGGCCTGGCCGGTTTCCGCCATGAGGACATCGCCCCGCTGTTCAGGAGCGGCCCAAACAACGTGTTGCTCCCTCCGATTTGGAAGCCTATCCTACGTAGCATATCTGAGAAAAGTCTCAGTGGCAGCAAACAGAAACGTGGTCAACATTGAACAAACTATGGAACTGAAACCGGAACAGAAATTGAACTCGTCCATCCGACGGTTCTTCAACGGACAACTGGCGCAGATGCGCCTCGCGCAGAAGAAGGCCCTGTCGTCTTCCAAGGACGCCCGCCTGGTCGCCATCGAGCAGGAAATCCTGGCCGACCTGGACGTGGTGGAAATCATCGAGGAGCACACCCGGCTCCAGAAGAAGCTGGTCGAGGTTTATGCCCGCTCCGAGAAGCTGGGCATCGAAATCAACTCGGACAGCTCGCTCAAGGTGGACCGCAGTTACGGAGACATTCCCTCCGGTCGCCGATTCACAAAGTTGCGCCGCGAGTATCGCCGGGTCTTGGAGGAGGCCGCCCGCGCCAAGGACTGCTCCTGCGAGATTGGCCGGGACTTGCTGATGCAGGAGTTTGACGCCAAGCTCTCCACGCTCACCACGGTCAAGGAGGCGAAAGCCCTGCTTGACTCCTTCCGCGAGACGCTGGAAGGGAAGATTTAGGCCCGCATGACTGGTGGCATGAACGAGGCCAACATGAGCCGCAGGCAGCCAACCGCCGCTGACAATAATGGCCGTGCGCCGGTCAGCCCGGTAGGACAAGCCGTTGGCGGAGCCTGCGGCTCTCCCCTCGCGCAGACCCAGACGTTCAAGGACTATCAGGCGTTCTTGAAGTGGGCCGAATACCAGTCCGGGCGCAACTTCTTTGTCCGCCGCAAGAACCGGGACGGCAGCATCGTTGTCTCGGTGTCAGAAAATTTACCCGTAAATCAGAAAGGCACTCCATGAACAGAAACGATTATCGCAAGGCCGCCCTCCGCACCGAGGGCGGGTATAGCAACTTCATCCGCTTCGCAGCCCGGCTTAGTCCGGTGCAGCCGCCGCTTCCACGCTGGCGCAAAAACGCCGCTTTCCTGCTGCAACACCTGGCCTCCAGGTTCATGCGCTTGCAGCCCTGCCCGGCCACCTTTGAGGAGTGGCGGCTGCTGCACGCCTCGCTCGGTCTGTGCAGCGAACTGGCCGAATACGAGAATGCCTATGACCATGTGAACCGGGCCGAGGAAATCGGCGACCTGTTCTGGTATCTGGCGGTGGCCCGTGACGCCACGCTCACCTACCTGTCCCTAGGCAACCACTTGGAGCCAAAAGAGCTTATGGGGATTGGCGAGCACAACCCGCTGCTTGCTCCCGGCCTGGTCAAACGCTTCGAGTGGCGGGATGGAATTTCTGAACTGGCCGACCTGATGAAGAAACGCTGCTTCTACGGTAAGCGCCTGGTGCCTGACCATCTGTGGCGGCTGGTGGACGCCATCGAGGAGCACCTGTGCAGCCGGGTGGCCGAGCGCGAGCGGGACTGGGGCACGGAAGGACAGATTCGTGCCCGCAACATCGCCAAGTTGCGGAAACGCTACCCGGAGAAGTTCTCGAACGATTTGGCCCTGGACCGTGACCTGTGCGCCGAGCGCAAGGTGCTGGAGGGCAAGTAACCCAAACGAAAGGCATACGAACATGAAACCCGGAATCATTGACGGCCCGAACATTGAAGGCTCTGCCAACCCCAAACCACCGCTCGGCCTGCGCCCGCGCAAACTGGCAGAGGAAGCCTGGGAGCAGGAGCAGAAAGACCGGGCGCACCATCTAAGGCTTTCACAGCTTCACGCTCGCCGTGAAGAAGTTATCGGGGCGCTGGCCCGATGGACACAGACTCCAGGGCATCACTGGGACTCTGTGCCCAACTGGGTCAAGGAATGGCTCGACCTTGACCGTGACCTCCGGCAGCACGTTCTGCTACCTCACCCGAACTCCCAGGCGGAGGACGTAGGCTGGACCTGGTGGATGGACCGCGATGAGGCGGTGAAGCGCATCTTTGAGTCCCTGCACTTGGACGAGCAGGCCGAGGCGGATTTGAAGGCGGCCAGTTCAGAGGACTATCACGGCATGAAGAAGGAGCTAGGCCATGCCCAGGATGCAATTCGCAGCTTGAAGTCCCTGCTGGCTGACAAGGAAGTGGAGCTTAACCGGCTGGGTGCCTACCAGGACATCTACGCCAAGCAAATCCGGCAGAAAGAGGCGGTCATCGAAAGCTACCAGAAGCGAGTCGAGGCTCAGGACCGGGAAATCTCCGCCAAGCAGGTGCATATCGAGCAGACGGAGCGCCACATCCAGGACCGGGACCGCTCCATCCGCAGGTTGGAGGAGCGCGTTGAGCAACTGGAGGCCCAGCGTGAGGCCGCTCAGGAGGAGTCCGGCAAGCCTTCCAGGGCTTCCTCTGACTTTCGGCCTGTCCCGCCGAACGGCTGGGTCATGCTGAATGAGCCACAGGCAGGTCTGACCGGCGACCGTTACTGGGTGAGCAACAATCCTGGCGGAGAAGGCTGGGCCTGGCTCGACCTGGAGCAGATGTCCAAGGCGGAGTTCCAGGCCCTAAAGTTTGTCTGCCGTCGGCCCTAATCAGGTTAAAATCCTATGTAGCAAATCAGTTCCGGCTGTGCCAGACTTCTTTCAAGCGAGCGACTGCTCGTGAGCATTAACGAAACGAGAAAGGCTAGAGAGTATGGCAAAGATGATTGCACCAGAACTGATGGAAGACCCGTTGGTGGTCGTGACCGTGACGAAGCGGGACGCCGCCAGCGGGCGCGTCGAGCAGCGGTTCACGACGATTGTGGAATACAGCGAAGTGCTGCTGTTCCGGCACATGAGAAACCCCGGTGAGTGGGAGGCCCAGGTGGTGCCTGCCGCCGCGTTCAACCAGGCGGGCCAGGCAGTCGCGCTGTGCTGGTAGCCAGTCAACCTCAACTGAAAGGAAAGCATCATGGAAACAAAGAGACTGTGGGAAGTGACCGCCGAGGCGCGTGACTGCGTTACCGGCAAGCCGACCGGCCCGCGCCGCTCGGAAATCGTCAGCTCGGAGAACAAGGTGTTTGCCTTGTGTAGTTCCGCGCTGGAAGTCGTGAAGACCTATGAAGCGTTCTGGAATCGGGCCGGTTCAGTCGAGCGGGTCAAGGTCATCAGCGTGTGGCCCGCGACGCAGGAGCAAGATGACGCGCCCCGCCCGCATCCAGTTGCCGGAAAAGGTGCCCGTCCGGTGAACTTGGCCCCGCTCAAGGCTGCCGAGAAGAAGGTCAAGCCCGCTGCCCAGCGGCGATTGGAACGGCGTGCCTTGCAGCGTGCCGGGCACGAGCTGGCGATGCAGGCGTAGGACTATCATGGCCGGATTTACCGCTAAACGGGAAATTGCCGAGGAGCTGCACGCCACGCTCATCCATCCTGACACGCGCCTGGAGCCGCTGGCCTTGGACGACGAGCAGCGCGTGGTGTTGTTTGCCGCCCTGGAGGACGCCACCACGAACATCGCCTGGCACGCCTCCGCCCGTGGTGTTCTGCTGCCCATCATGCGGAAGCTGGAGGCTCAAGAATGAGCGAGGAATCCAAGGACTGCGTGCTGCGGACCAGTGCCGGTTACTACGCCAAAAAGCGAAAGCCCGGAAACTTCTACTCCAATCCGGTCTGGTATTGGACCCAGGACAAGAAGAAGGCCCGTCGTGTGACCAGGAACGCCGCGCTTAACATCAGGACGACCCTGTTCATAGAGAACCCGGAGCTGTTCCATACTGCGACCGTGGAGTCGGCAGCATGAACGCCCTCTGGAAAGTGGAGCATTTCTTCTCGCCCAACTCAGGCTGGGAGGACGCCGAGTGGACCGACGGCGAACTGCCCATGCGCTTCAACACCAGGGCCGAGGCCATGAAGGAAATCCGCGACCATGTTCAGCAGTGCCGGTATGCGGTCGCCAGTGGCAACATGGACTCAGCCCCGCGCGTGAAGGACTTCCGGGCGGTGCGGCTGGGCCGTTCTATCACGGCGCTGATTACCTGACGGTATCGGTCTAATTTGTATGTAGCGAACTACCGCTGGTGTGCTACTGTTCCCCTGTCAGCAGAGTGCTGACCTAGCAACAAAAACAAATCGGAACCAAAATGAAGACCCAGGTGACAGAGAAACAGGCCATGCGAGCCGCCCATGCAAAGGCGCTCATCATGGACGAGCAGAACGCGATGGGTGAATTGACACCCTCGGCGTTTGTCCACAACATCCAGCTCATCTGCCGGGAAACCGGCAAGTCATTCGTCGAGGTGGTCGAGTCCGTCAAGGACTTCGCCCTCAAGGACCACCAGCGCCGCAAGGAGCTGGCCCGCCTCAAGCGGAGCGACGAGCTGGAGTTCGAGCAGGCGTGGGAGACAGCCATGCCTAGCTACGTGTCCTTCACCGGCAACCGCAACGCGGCAACCAACTAAGGCCATGTCCAGACCAATCACGAACGAGCTGGGCATCCGGGCCTTCCTGCACTGCGGGCTGTGTCTGAAGGAGCTGCCAGCGGATAAGGCCCCTGTCGAATGGGCACGCTTGAGCGTCGGGTGGACGCCCCAGGGCCTCCAAGTGTGGTGTGAGCGCCACGGCTGTAACGTGGTTCACATTGACTTCGAGGGTCGTCAGCACCCGGCCTGCACAACGCGCCGATTGGAGCGCGGGCCTGTAACCGTGCCCTGCGGGGCAGTTTCCAGGTCTGAGCGCATGGAGATTGTCCAATACCAATGCTGGTATAGCTCCCGGCGCAACGGTCAGTATCGTGAGGACTTCATGCTCATACCTCGGAAGGTCTTCGACAACCGCGAGGCTACCGTCCAGTTCATCCTCAAGGCCACAAAAGACTGCCCTGAAGAACTGGCCGCCGGGCGTCCACCCGTGTTTGCAGACCTCCTGGTTCACACCAATCAGGCGCTCGATGAGGCTCCCCGGAGGAATCCGCAGTGGTATATTGACTGCCACCGCAAACTGGTGCTGACCAGGAAAGGTGGTGTCAAGTGAGCGACCAGGAACTCGCCCTGTCCATGAACCGGCAGGAGTATTGCAACCATGTCGTCCAGGAGGCGATGACGGCCATGAAGTTCGCCCTCGCCAGGGCCTACGGCTGCCTGCCGTTTGACCTCAAGGACGATGAACGCCACACCCCGGCGCTGGTCCAGACCAGCAATGAGGATTTGACCCTGTTCCTCAAGCTGGAGAGCGCACCCCTCCGCATCACCCTCGGCAACTTCACGCATCTGGCCTACGCCGCCGGAATGGCGTGGGACTTTCATCAAAGCTCAGAGGGTCAGTTCGCCAGGGACGCCAAGGAGCTGTATTCTCCAGAGGCACAGCGCGCCCAGGAACACTCGCTCCGGCTCAAGTAAAGCAGGGCTACTATCAGGCCCGTTCGCCCTCACCGGCGGGCGGGCTTTTGTGTGTAAAAATGCGGAGGTTCCAACAGGACGTTGCCTCCCCAGAACGGCCCTTTTAGGTGCTAACTTGTCTTACCAGATTTAACGGTCTTGTAGCGCATCCGGCAGCCCAAACTAGCCCAAACCCGGCCCTTTTAAGGACAGCAGAACCCGGCAGGAACCCTTCACCACATTTACCCGTAAATTTTCGCGGAAGGCGCGACCCTTCCGAATAGCCGTAGGAGTGATAACCCATCTGCTCAGTTGGCTGTAGGCGCGATAGCTGCCGTTCCCACCGAATGAAATTTTCGCGGAAAGGCGCAAGGTGTTTGCATCCACAGTCAGAGAAAGAAAGAGAGAGAGAGAACCCAAGGAGCACTCGATGGTGTTTGAGCAATAGGAGCACCCGTAGGATAACCCGACCCCAAAGCCTGATAGGTTGAACCCAAATGTCTGCGGTCGAGTGCCCGTCCCTCTCATACAAGGACTGGCCTGGAAATAGGCACAAATCCCTGTGAAAAGGCTAGGAAAAGCGGCCAAACCCGGATTTACCTGTAAATCACAAAAGGTGCCCGTTCCGCCTGTTTCAACCCGGCTAGGAACTGCCGATTTGCCCGGAGTGTTGACACACAAACTGGCTTCGGCGCGCGGCGATTATCACGGCTTTGTTGACACACAAACCGGAGAACTGTTGACACACAAACTTAGGCGACTCATTCTGGCGGTGTTGACACACAAACTCCAAATATGAAAATCAGGAAAAAGTCATCCGCTGGCCGGTATCGGTTTCCGGCGGGCGCGGCTAACCCCAAAACCAAACTTTTGCCGGTCCAATACGAGAACATCTTTCGGATGGCGCGGTCAGGAACTTCCCAGGCGGCCCTCGCCCGGCGCTACGGAGTTTCCCGTTCCCTGGTTTGCCGCATCTTGAACGGACAACGTGCTCCGGTTTCATCTTTTTGAGTGTTTAGCACGGAAACTGCTAACTTGCATTCTCATCAGGCTGAAATATACGTAGGAAACTCTTGCATTCAATTCCCGGATGCCTGACACTGTAGCTGTCGAGAGCGACTGACGAGCAGGTTCAGAGTGAACCCAGCGGCCAGCCCAGCCTGAGAAGGCCATGCTCCCGAGGCAGTGTAGTGAAAGGCAACCTATGAAAATCGTGAAGCAGGCCAAATTGCAGATGACGGCGAGCAACAAGACGGGCGGCAAGGCCGTCCAGCTCCCCGCGACGCCGAAGGCCCTCAAGGGCAAGGCGGCGAAGACGGACGCGAAGGCCCCGAAGGCGGCCAAGGCCCCCAAGGCGAAGCGTGAGGCGTATGTGACCTACGCGCAGAACGATGAGGTCCGCAAGGCGGGCCTGCGCGGGGCGCGCAAGACGGACCTGGTGAAGGGTGACGGCATCAAGACCGGCACCATCATCGCCGTGATGCACGGTTACAACATCGCGCAGGTGGCCGTGCCCAACGTCGGCGTCGGCCCGACCGCCAAGGTGGTCGTGTTCAAGGCCAACGGGGTCACGAAGAACACCGAGGACGGCAAGGACTACCCGGTGATGCGCGCCGCGAGCGGTGACTTCGTGGTCTTCAAGATGGGCAACAAGCTCATCGGAGGCCGGGAGCACCCGAAGAAGCTGGACAACATCGTCCGCACCGCGAAGGTGCGCTAGGCGCTGACAGGAATGCGAGAGAGGCCCGCCCTAACCGGCGGGCTTCTTTTTGGTTCGATGGAGAATTCGGCGGGTGTCAATGGAAAAAATTTCGGAATCGGAAATCGGTGCGGAAGGAATTTTGCCCCAGAACTGGATTCGGATGATAGTGGTCGGCGTAAGCCGGATGAGCATTTACCAGTAAATCGGATAAGGTGCCCGCACATCCGGCTGAATGCCTGTGTTGACCGTCCGCCCCGGCTGCCCCATCCTGTGTCTAGTCGCTGACCGTCTTCCAGGGAGAGCCTGCACACCTACAGGAGCTTCCGAGTTTCGACGATGCTCCCGGAAACCCGCACCGGGCAGTCAGCGACAGCCTGCGGGTGGCTGCACAAGCCAGGCGGTGAGCCTGTCCGTCGCTGGATGGGCTTGCTGCCTGGCGTGTTTTATACGTAGCCGAGCAGCCCCCGGTGTCCTACACTCCTCCTGTCAGTCAACGCATCAAAACTATGAAGACACTACCAAAAACCATCAGGCCCCACACCGCCGTCAAATACACCCTGCGCTCGCGCACGCTCTACGGAGAGCACACGCCGAGCTGCGCCAGGGGGAAAGGGTGGCTCCAAGTCACCGCCGGTTACGACCACGAAGCTCAAGCGTTCACCTACCGGCGCGTCACCGCCCAGCAAGTTGTCTGCCTCGGCGAGAATGCGCGCAAGCCGATTGAGGCCGCCGACTACCGGGAACCCGAAGTGAAGAAGATTGAGGCCATCAAGAAGCGGTATCCCAAAAACTTC
>SXGR01149561.1_pt1 | contig 15659 bp, 12 predicted proteins | sample 3174711 | NCBI WGS metagenome assembly SXGR01 (sample SAMN11356860, study PRJNA531348) | freshwater metagenome | isolation source: freshwater sample F1-60 | place: China: Fuxian Lake, Yuxi | collected 2017-12-25
ATTTCGCCGGATTTAACGGTGAGATTTAAGCCGTTGAGGATTTTTAGCTGTCCGTCTTCGGTTTGAGCGTGCAGGTTTTTGATTTCTAAAATGTTTGTCATGAAAATTTTGGCTAATGTAAGCCAAGAAACTTTAGCCTAAAACGTTAATTGTGTCAACGAGGCGAAACCATTTCACGAAACTGCCGTTATGAAGTATAGTAAACTAACTTTTTAATTTTCTTATATGGGTATGAAAAAATTTCTTAATCTGATCGTTCTGGGCGCTTTGTTTGCAACAATTTTGCCTCAGGCGAGTAATGCCGGTACGGGATTTTTTATTGATGTTGCGGATTTTCATCCGAATATTCAGGCGATTCGCTCTTTAAAAGATGCGGAGATCGTTGTTGGTTATGGTGATGGGACTTTTGGCGGTAATAAGAATATTAATCGCGCGGAGTTTTTGAAAATTGTGATGGAGGCGGCAGATATAGAGGCGAAGGGTGATGGTTGTTTTAAAGATGTAAAGGATCAGTGGTTTGCGCCTTATATTTGTGCGGCGAAAACACTTGGTTTTGTGGATGGTTATAAAGATGGATATTTTAGACCGGAGCAGGAGATAAACTTTGCTGAGGCGAGCAAAATTATAACTAATGTAATGAAACTTGAAGGGCCGGTTGTGACTGGTGGTAACTGGTTTGATGCATATGTTGGAGTTTTGGATACCCAGGATGTAATTCCAGTGACAATCAATAGTTTTGAGGAAAAGTTGACTCGAAATCAGATGGCGGAGATGATTTGGCGTATTCGCGAAGGAGTGACTTATAAGCTTTCGAATAGTTATGAAAATATAAAAGCGGGTAAAGAGATGCAGGAGTTAGGGGCAAAATTGGCGAATTTTGAAAGTTGTACTGAGCTTAAGACTTATTTTGAAATGAATGCGGACAACCCGCTTTATAGTGGGTTGGGTGGTGGAGTAGAGGAGGATTTTGATGATGAATCAGAGGAAGACGCGGTTTCTGAATCTGTAAAATCTACTGCTGCCCCAGGAGCGGGTGAGGGCGAATATTCTGAGACGAATGTTCAGGTTGAAGGTGTTGACGAAGCAGATATTGTAAAAAACGATGGTAAATATATTTACTGGTTAAAAGATAATACGGTTCGAGTGATTGAGGCTTATCCGGCTTCTTCGATGAAGGAACTTTCGAAGGTTACTTTTGACGATGAAAATTTTTATCCAAGTGAAATGTTTCTGGATAATGATCGTTTAATGGTAATCGGAACTTCTTATGAGTCAATTTTGACCCAGGCCTCAAAAATTGACAGTTCGGTTATTGATATCTGGCAGCCATATAACACTTTGACGAAGGTTTATATTTTCAACACTGCGAATAAATCTGATGTAAAAGTTGAAAGGAAATTGAGTCTTGAAGGAAGTTATCTTTCTTCAAGAAAAGTAGGAGATAAAGTTTATTTGGTCGCTAATGATTACAATTATTATTGGCCATGGGGCGAGGGAGACACCTATAAAGAAGGAGATATTTTGCCTTTGTTTTCAGATAGCAGAACAGGGAAAGTAGATACTTTGGTGGAGTGTAGTGACGTGCAGTTTGTGCCGGGGGTTGTCGATAATACCAGCTATATGTCGGTTTTGAGTGTCGATATTGATAGTCCAACTTCGGAGGTGAAGAAAGAAGTTGTGATTGGGTCAAGTTCCAACATTTATGCTTCGACAAAGAATTTGTATATTGCCCAGCCAAAATATGATTATTGGGCTTGGTATAAAGAGGGGGGTGAAACTGAGCAGACTTATATTCACAAATTTAGTTTGAGTGATCTTTCTTATAAGGGAGTGGGAACAGTTTCGGGATCGATTTTAAATCAGTTTTCGATGGATGAAGATGGAGAATATTTCCGGATCGCGACGACAACCGGAGATGTCTGGAGTTCCACACAAAGCAAAAATAATTTGTTTGTTTTGAATACTGATTTGAAAGTTGTGGGAAGTTTGACTGGTCTTGCGCCTGGTGAACGAATTTATTCGGTGCGATTTATTGGTGACCGCGCTTATATGGTGACTTATGAAGAGACTGATCCACTTTTTGTGATCGGTTTGGAAAATCCTTCTGTGCCTGTTGTTTTGGGTCAGTTGAAGATTCCAGGATTCAGCAATTATCTCCATCCATATGGCGAAAATTATTTGATCGGTTTTGGAAAAGAAACGACGGATGACGGTGTGGATAATGGATTTTCTTGGGTGGAAGGTATGAAAATTGCGATGTTTGATGTAACTGATGTGAATAATCCGAAAGAGTTGCATCGCGAATTGATCGGAGATCGTGGAACTTACAGCGAGCTTTTGTATAATCACAAAGCGTTGTTGTTTAATGAGGAAAAAGGATTTATGGCTTTCCCAATTACTGTTGCCAAACTAAGTGATGAGGAAAAAGCGGGTACTTCATGGATTTGGGGTAAATATATTTTCCAGGGTGCATATGTTTATGATATCAGTGTTGCTGATGGATTTAAGCTTCGAGGGACGGTAACTCATTATGATGCGGGTTATGATTCGGAAAATTATTGGTCTGGAATCAGCGAAGATATTCAGAGAATTTTGTATATCGGCAATCATTTTTACACACTTTCAAATCAGGCAGTGAAGGCAAATGTGATGAGCGATTTGAAGGAGGCGAAGAGAGTGGATTTTGTAAAGTAAATACAAAAGGGGGAGACAATATTATTTTTGAGCGCATCGCGAAGGCGCTAAGCGAGAAAAAATATTGCTCCTCTTTTTTTATCCTGGTTGGTCCGCGTGGAGAACTTTATAAACTTTTCCACGCGTGTCTTGGCCAATTTGGAAGACGCGATTGGCAGCGCTGTCGATTTTTCCTATAATCGCTTCGCGGACACTGCGGGCGATTGCGGAGATTTTTCCGATACCTTCGGCAAACATATCTGTAGCAATCAACACTGCACGCGGCGGAAGTCTGAGAAGGTCGGCACCGTAACGTAGTATATTTCCGGCAAAGCCGATGGGGTTAGTTACTAGATGGACTGCAGTTTTTGCAGTGCCTTGAACAATTTTTGTTGCAGCTCCACCTACAGCACCCACTGGCATAGTTACAGCACCGGCAATGAGGCCGGTTGTAGTTTTGAAGATATTTTTTGGAATTGGCTTAATATCTTCGATACTGGATTTAGTTGCTGTAATAGCATCACGCAATGGTGATTGCATTTCTTTTTCTACAGCCGCTTGGCGCCCTTCGTTAAAAGGTCCGGCAGTTGCATTGTCGTTTAAAGTATTTGTACGCGTTGAGCTATCTCCGGTAAAGATTTTTGCAAGACGTCCAGAGTCTTTGAAAATTAGCCGGTTTTCCCTGAAATTTTGATTTTTGTTTGTGAAGCGCACTTTTTGGTTTTATCTTCACGTTATTTTACCATTTTTACCACTGCTGGTCAAGCTTGGAGACTAGTATATCGATTAGAGGGATTATTTTTGCGATGCTTTCTTCAGTGCTGTAGGGGTAGTTGTAAATGTGGATGCTAAAGAGGATATTTTTGTTTGAAGGGTCGGCAATCTTTCCTGATAGGCTTGAGCTAAAGCTGTGAGAGCCAGTTTTTGCGATTACCTGATTGGTCATATTTACCTCACTAAAGCGGTGTTTTAGTGTTCCGTCGATCCTTGATTCTGGTAAAGCGTGCCAAAAAAGGTCCTTCCAGCTTTGTTTTTCGATGTATTCAAAGAGTTTGATGATGCTATTGGCGGTTACTCTTGTATTTGGGGATAGTCCGGAGCCATCGAAAGCGCTGATGTTTTCTAGTCCAATTTCCAAGAAGAAATCTTCCAAAACGAGGACTCCGTCAGCTTGGCTGCCTTCTCCAAGGACGCGGACTAAGGTTTCGGCGTAGTTATTTTTGCTGAAGGTAAGCATGGTGGCGATGATTTCTTTTAGAGATTGGGATTTGTGTTCATAGAGGAGTTTTCCATAATTTTTGCTTTGAATTGCCTGAACAGGCACATCTATTCCTAATTGATTTTTCAAAACCAGGGCAGTTGTTTTGCTTGGATCTTTTATGACAGCTGAAGTATGAAATGGTAATTCTTTTATAGTTTCGCCTTCGAGAAGAATAGTTTCGTTTTCGATTCTGGCAGTTGTGGGGATTTCGATCTCATTAATGTCTTTTAGAATGGTTCTATTGTCGATTAGGGGATAGTTTTTTAAAGGAAAAGTTTTGATTTCGAATTTTTTTGTTTCTTCATTTTCGTATCCTATAATTGTAAGAAGGTTGTCATCGATCTGAAGACCGGTTATGGGAACGCCAAAGTAGAAGTTTTCCCATGCTTTAGGCCAGTCTGGTCCATATTCTTCTCCGTGGAAGGCGCTATCGTCGTAGGAGATAGTTTTGATGTTTATTTTGGATTCTTTAATTTTTTCGACAAAATTTTTAAAATCTTTTTGGCGGAAAGTAGGATCTCCACTGCCAACTAGAGTGAGGTTTCCAGTTTTTTCATCAAAAAATAGTTTTGTAGAAAATTTAAATTCCGGTCCTAGATAGTGGAGTGCAGCGGCGGCAGTGAATAATTTAAAATTTGATCCTGGGTGAATTCTCTTTTGCGAATTATATTCGATTAGTGGTTTTTCGGAATTATCATATTTAGCTTTTAATACCAGCGTGGATCCTTCAATTTCAATTTTATCGAGGTAGTTTTTGAAGTTGTAGATTTTGATTGCAGGAATTAGGTAGAAAAAACTTATCAGTGCGCAAAATAAAAGAACAGTTGTTGCTAGAAAAATGCTTTTTATGAGAGGTTTAATTGACATGGTAAGTGAGTGTCTATATGGTTCTTATAGTTTAATTATTTCATATAAACAATACATGAATAAAAAATTAATATTTGGTTCAGGATTTGCTTTTATTGGTATGCTTGTGGCATTTACACTTTTTAATGCGATTGCCTTGGCAGATGAAGGGGATGTTACGGATTCTGTTCCTTTAACAACTCCTCAGGAGCTGTGTAAAGATGCGAAAAAGTCTTATTTTAAGGACTTGAAAGACGCGAAGGCTGTAGCATTGAGTCTTCAGTTAAGTGCAGATCAACTTAAGGCGATGATCGATAATATTAAATCTTATAAAAAGAAGGCTTGTGCTGAAGCAAAGAAAGCCTGTAATGACGCAAAGAAGCAGTATAAAAAAGATGTGAAGTATGCAAAAGCAAAAGCGATAAGTCTTCAGTTGAGCGATGATGACTTGCAGGTTATTATTGATGATCTTGGCGTAGATAAGCAAAAAGCTTGTAAGTACTAATGGTCGAAAAATACTATAGATTTTGTAGGGTCGGGGTAATAGCATTGCTATTTGCCTCGGCTCTTTTGATTAACCTTTGGTTTCCGGGAGACGCATTTGAATTTCCAAAATTTTTGGTGATGGTTTTAGTGGTGGGAATTTTGTCTTTTGCACATTTGTTGCAGGGGTATTTTGGAAAGTTTCCAGAGTTCTCATTAAAACATCTAAAAAAAGAAACTTTATTGGCAACAGTTTTTGTTGTCGGTAATATTTTTGCTTATATTTTTTCGACTGTTCCTGAGAATTCTCTGATTGGTTCACCGATGCGGTTTCAGGGCGTTTTGCCGCAGATTTTTTATATATTTTTAGCAATTAATAGTTTTCTGTTTTTTGTTCAATATAAGAAAGGGGAAGAGGTTTTTAGCTGGCTTAAAATAGTACTTTTAGCAGTTTGCTTATTGGCTCTTTCACCATATCTTCTCGGTGATTTTTATCCTTTTTACATTTTTGCTCCTGAATTTTTTTATGACCGTGTTTATGGTACTTTTGGTAATCCAAATTATCTGGCGGTTTTTATTGTTGGGACATTGCCGATTGTTTTTTGGAATTTTCGGAAACAGAGGGCTTTTAATACGTCCCTTTTAATTCTGGCACTTGTGACACTGTTTTTAACAGGTTCGAGAAGTGCTTTTGTTGCTTTAATTGTTTCAGGTTTGATATTTTTGAAAAACAGGAAAGTTTTTTGGGGATATATTGTTAGTGTTTTGGTTTTTTTTGTGATGGTTTTATTGGTCAACATCGGTTTTTGGCAAAACTCGAGTGCTTTGCAGAGGCTGAATCTTGATAGAGAAAATCTTACTTCGGTTGAGACGCGATTTTCGCTTTGGAAAGCGGGCGGAGAAATGTTTTTGGATCGGCCGATTTTTGGTTATGGGCAAGATGCAATTGACAAAAATATTGAAAAATATTTGCCGGAATCCTTGAAGTTAAATGAAGTTTTTTATATTGATAGAACCCACAATGAATTTATCGACAAGCTTTTAACTGGAGGGATTTTTGTGTTTTTAAGTTATGTAGGATTGATTGGCTTGATTTTATTCTCGGTTTTTAAATTTGAAGGATTGAGTCTGCTGATATTTTTGGCTTTTTTGAATTTGAATATTTTTCATTTTCTGAATTTTTCAACAATTTCCAGTAATATTCTGCTGTATTTCTTTATGGGATTTTTGTTTGCTACGCTTTATAGAAACCGTATTATTTCTTCGGAATAGTCTTGTCCGGCGGGATATTGTAGTAGTCGAAGAGGTAGCTGCCGATTTTGTTGAAGGTTGGTGAGGCGGTGGAGTCTCCCCAGATCGTGGAGCGTGGTTTGTCGAATTTTACAAGAACGACGAATTGCGGATCGTCAACGGGGGCGAATCCCGCGAAGGTGGCGATGGTGGTTCCGGGCCCGGTTAGGGCGCGGCCGTATTTGTAAGTTTGAGAGGTTCCGGTTTTTCCGGCGACGTAGTGGCCTTCGACTTTTGCGTTTTTGGCTACGCCGTTTTCGATTGCATTGAGAAGCATGGCGCGCATTTGAGTTGAAGTGTCTTCGGAGATTACGCGGCGGATTTCATTGGGTTCTGTGGTGGTAACGGTTCCGTCGTCATGGCGAATTTCCTGAACAATGTAGGGCTGCATAAGGATGCCGCCGTTGGCGATTGCGCAGTAGGCGTTTACCATCTGGATTGCAGTGACGGTCATACCCTGGCCAAAGGCGTGGGTGGCGAGCTCGGATTCTGTCCATTCTTCCCAGTATTCGACTTTGCCGATTGCTTCGGAGTCGAATTCGATATCCGTACGGTCGAGGAAGCCGAATTTTTCGAGGTAACTATAGAAAAGGGCAGGGCCGATTTTTTTTGCGATGAAGGTCATTCCGGTATTTAGCGACTGGGCGAGGACGTTTTTCATATCGGTTAGGCCGAGGTAGCCGATTACGTTTTTGATGTAGAAGTCGTAATCGTTTTTATATTGGTTCCAGTCTACGCCGACGGGGCCGGAGTCGTTGAAGGTGGTGTTGGGAGTGATGTCGCCGTCGTCGATTGCGGCGGCCATTGCGATCGTTTTGAAAACCGATCCTGGTTCATATGGCCAGGCGACGATTTTGTTGTGGTAGGCTTCAGGCCCTACATAGTTTTCATAGCGATAATAGCTGGTGATATTGTCTTCGTCTTTTTCTTCAAAAACGAGATAGCGGTCGTGCTGTTGTTCGTCGCGGTAGAAATAGTAGACATTTTCAGTTTTTGTCGGGGTAAGATTGGCAATTTCTTCAGGAGTGAGATTTAGCTGTACCTTGCGGAAAACGTCGCCATAGGAGTTGGGGTCAAAAGTTGGATAATGAGCCATGGCGATTATCGCGCCGGTTTTTGGATTCATGATCACGACCTGGCCGCTGTCTGCACGATATTCTTTAACGGCAGATTCGAGTATTTGTTCAACTTTTAACTGGATTGAGCGGTCGATTGTCAGAACGATATCGTCACCATCTTTTGCCGGTTCAAGAATACTTTCGCCAACGGTGATTTGGCGGCCGATGGAGTCACGTTTGGTCTGAAGTTTTCCGGCAACACCCTGGAGATTATTGTTAAGGGAACTTTCGATGCCATATTGTCCGAAATTTGTACGATCAGTGTAGCCGACAACGTTGGCGGCGAGCGGTCCTTCCGGATAGAAGCGATAATATTCTTCCTGCATGCCGAGGCCGGTGAATTTTTCATCTTCATCTTTTGCAAACATTCCTTTAATTTTTTCGGAGATTTCCGGGTGAAGTTTTCTTTTTAAAATTATATATCTATTTTCTCCTTTGAGAATTTTTGAAAGTTTTTTGCTTGGAATTTCAACGTAGTCGGCAATTGCCTCAGCAGTGGAAGCAGGGTCGCTAATTTGTGATGGATATGCGTAAACTTTGTTTTCATCGACGGCGATTCCGCTGACGTTTAAACGGCGGATTTCCTCAAGTTTTTTTAGATCTAATTCAGAAGTTAAGAGGATTTCGGCACGGCGCTTTTCGCTGAGTTTTTTCAAAAGGTCCTGAGTGTATTTTTCTTTTAATTCTTCATCAGTGAGAGGTTTTAGCATTTCATTGATTTGCTCCTCGGTGAGATCTTTTGGTAGTTTTTTTGCGAGTTTTTGGATGCGTTCATCGTCGATTGCACGTTCTTCTTCCAGTTCAAAAAGCAGGGGAGCGAGTTTTTCCGTTAAATAAAGTGGATCTTCAATGAGCGAAGGGTCGGCGTAGAGAAGATTTAAAGTGGTATTTGTCGCGAGCGGAAATTCTTCCTCGGAATGATAATCTTTAATTATAATGTTGCCACGTTTGGCAGGAAGTTCGATAAATCCGTATTGACCCTGTGTTGCAAGATCCTGGTAATAAGCATGGGATATTATTTGCAGCTGAAATAGGCGGATAAGGATAATGGCGCATAGAAGACCGCTTCCAATGATGAAAAAAGTGATCTTATTGACGGTGATTCTTGGTTTTCCTTTAGCCATTTTTGCTTGTTTATTTGGGGAGCCTGCGTATTATATCATAAGCAGAATTCTTAAAAAGTATCTTTATGTTTAGAAAAACTGTTTTACAAAATGGACTACGAGTAGTGACACAGAAACTTAGTGGAACAAAGGCTGTAACTGTACTTATTTTAGTGGGAGCGGGAAGCCGTTATGAGCACAAGGATAATCGAGGGATCTCCCACTTTTTGGAACATATGTTTTTTAAAGGGGCGGAGAAATTTACAAATACTAAAGAGGTTTCTGAGGCGATTGATTCGGTTGGCGGTGAGTTTAATGCATTTACCGGAAAAGAATATGCCGGCTATTATGTAAAAGTGGCTTCAGAGAATGTGGAAGTGGCTTGCGATGTGCTTTCAGATATGATGATTCGGGCGAAATTTAAACAGGAGGAGATCGAGAAGGAAAGAGGAGTGATTTTGGAGGAATATAATATGTATCAGGATACGCCGATGTACCAGATCGGCTGGAATTTTGAGGCTTTAGTCTTTGGTGATCAGCCGCTCGGATGGGATCAGATCGGTACGAAAGAGTTGATTAAAGGAGTAATGCATGAGGATTTTGTGAATTATAAGAGAGATCTTTATACAACGGACAATACGGTGATTGCTTTAGTTGGGAATATTGATAATGAAAAGGCAGTGGAACTTGTGCAGAAGTATTTTGAAATGCCGGCGAGCGAGAAAGCTTTGGAATTTAAACCATGTAAGGACGGCTGTGATGGCGGGCGGATTCATTTGCAGGAGAAAAAAACGGAGCAGGCCCATATTGCTGTCGGTTTTCCGGGCTATAGCGAGGGACATAAGGATCATTGGGCTTTGAAGTTATTGTCGATTATTTTGGGTGGAAATATGAGCAGTAGGATGTTTTTGGGGGTGCGTGAGGAGAAAGGTTTGGCTTATTACATTCATACATCCACGGATAATTATGTGGATGCTGGGGCGGTTGTGACGAATGCCGGCGTGGATTTGACGAGAATTGACGATGCAATTACGGGAATTATTGCGGAATATGTAAAAGTTGCTGAAGGAGGAGTTTCGGCCGGTGAATTGGCAAAGGCGAAGGCTTATTTTAAAGGAAAATTGGTTTTAAATCTGGAAGATTCTGAGGAATATGCGCATTTATTGGCGAAAACTGAACTTTTGCAAAGGCAGGCTAAATCGCTGGAGGAGGTGATTAAGAAAGTGGATACTGTTACGGTTGCGGATATTAAGCGGGTAGCAGTGGATTTGTTTAAAGAAGAGGGCTTGAAATTGGCTGTAATTGGACCTTATAGCGATGAAGAGCGCTTTCTCAAGCTGCTGAAATTTTAGTTGCAATATTGACGGATTTTTAATATGTTTAGTGCATAACGTTCCCGGGAACGGGTTTTGGGGTTTATTGGGGGGAGAGTTTCCGGGGATGTTTTTTATATAAGAAACCTTTAAAAAAGGTTTCTTCGCTTCCAAAATATCGGTTTTTGCTCAAATATCTCTCGCTTTGGCTCGCATTTTTAGCCTGCAGGAAACCACGAGACCTCCAGGTTAAAAATGCTACGCCCTGCTCAAAATATTCTCGCAAAGGTTTTCTGGTAGTTTGGGGGTTGGTTTTTTGCTGATTTTATGGTAAAATATAAAGAATTAAACAAAAACAAATGGGATTTTTTGATTACGTACAGGGAATGATAGATAAGTATACGAATCCGAAGACGGATTCTGAGGCTAAACCGAAGGATTCTTCGGAGACTAAGCCAGAATCTAAGCCAGAGGTGAAAGCTGTTCAGGAAGAGGCGAAGGCGCAGACTGAGGTAAAAAAGGCTGATGTGAAAGTTGAGGCTGCTCAGGAACGAGTTGTCCAAAAGGCGGAAGTGCAGTTAGATAAGCTTAAGGAGGCTATTAGTATTGATAATACACTTTTAGTGGAGGCTGTTGAGCTGAGAGGTGAAGAGTTTAAGGAGATATTACTGCCTGGAGATTTGAAATTGGATGAAGCGGGAATTTCCCAGAAGGTGGCGAAGAAGCTTGAAGGAAAGGATTTGTCCCGAGTGGTTGAATTTTTGAAAGAGAAAAAAATAGATGTAACAGTTGAGGACGTAAAAGTTCTTCTGGCAAAAATGTATGCTGATGCGGTTGTTGCTAAAGTGAAAATGCATATTACGGAGAATCATCCAAAATATGTCGAATTCATTAAGCAATATCCTGACAATAAGCTGATTTGTGATGTTGTGATGGATTCCGGAAAGGTTGGTGCGGTGAAGCTTTCTCCGGCAACGGCAAGTAAAAAGTATGAAGATTGGACGGCTGAATATGATAAATTTGAAGATGAATTAATTGCTAGAGGTGAAAAACCGGAAGAGAAGAAAGCTACTGTTGATGAGGAGAATAAAGCGGCAAAAATTAATGCTTTGAAAACTTCAACTTTAGGAAAATTGGCAGTTTGGTTTGGGTTTATCGGGAAGGATAAAGTGGATGATGAATTTGCGGCAATTTTTGATGGAACTCATTGGTTGTCAGATATCGTAATTTTGCTTGGAGGCGGAGGTTTACTTTCTGCTTCTGTCGATAAAACTTCAGAGGAAATCTTGGGAAATCTGCCTGACAAACAGCGTCCGGTAGCGGAAAAAGTGATTAAAAGTGCTTCTTGGCTGTCTTTGGCAAATGTGAAGATTAAAGGGGTGGTGGAAACTTTTGAGGCGGTCACAAATGATTTGTTTGCGAAAATTCTTAAGGATCCAAAAGAGATGCCGAAGAAAGATTTTGAATTGAAAGATGTTTATGAATTTGGAAAAAATGGAAATGTAGCTGCTTTGCAAATTGATTTAACGGATGGGCAAATGATTATACCGAAGGGAGCTACTACAAGAATTGGTGGTAAGCCTTTAACTGCTACGGATAAGCCGGAACCGGTGAAAGGTGCAATTGTAGAAGTTACGAATAATATTCCAAAGGGGACAATTTTTAAAGGGAAGGTGGTATTTAAGTCGCTTGATAAGGCGACGGTTTAGTTTTTCTTTCTAGGAAGGGTTTTTCGACTTATGAAATGATTCGGAATATTTTGCAAGTCGCTGTGTGTTAGCGTCTTGTTTTAGAGGAGGGTCTTTTGTAGAATGCCTTTGCTTTTTCGGGCATTTTATTTGATAACTTTATATTTATGTCAGGTGTAAAAGAACAAACTTTGGTTTTAGTAAAACCAGATGCGATTCAGAGAGGCTTATTGGGAGAAATTGTTTCACGATTTGAGAGAAAAGGTTTGAAATTGGTGGGAATGAAAATGATGAGTTTGGACGAGGCGATTTTGCGTGAACATTATGCGCATATTGCGGATAAGCCGTTTTTTCCAGGAGTAGCTGCGTTTATGCAAAGTACACCGGTGATTGCGATGTGCTGGGAAGGTCTGCAGGTTGTGGATGCGGTAAGAAAAATTACCGGCATTACAAAAGCACGAGAGGCTGAAGCTGGTTCGATTCGTGGCGATCTTGCGATGAGTGTTGCTTGTAATGTTATTCACGCTTCTGACACGGTGGAAAATGCCGAAAAAGAAGTGAAAAGATTTTTCAAGGCTGATGAAGTTTTTGACTACAGCAAGTCGGAATACGAGCATGTATATGCTGAAGACGAAAGGTCTGGTAACAGATAATTTAAATGGAAGTTCGGGAATTAGAAAAGAAGGCGGCGCAAATTCGCTTGGAGAGTCTTATGGCTGTGCATAAAGCTGGATTTGGTTTTAGCGGCAGTATGATGTCTGTTGTGGAGATTTTGGTGTCGCTTTATTATGGGGAGTTTATGGGGCGGCCGCTGATGAATTTCAGTTCGGCGGTGCCGGGGCATCCGGGTCAGGATTATGTGGTTTTGTCGAAGGGTCACGCGGCCGCCGTGCAGTATACGATTTTGGCGGACTTGGGATTTTTTGATAAGAATGAACTTAATTTTTTGTCGCGGGTGAATTCGCTTTTGCCTTCACGTCCCAGCGGAAAAGTGCCGGGAGTGCCGTGTACGATTGCGTCGCATGGTCAGGGGCTTTCGATGGCGCTGGGGATTGCGATGGCGCTAAAGATGGATCGGGAGCCGAATAAGGTTTATGCGATTTTGGGAGATGGAGAACTTCAGGAGGGGCAGGTTTGGGAGGCGGCGATGGCCGCGGGACATCATAAATTGGAAAATTTAGTGGTTTTTATTGATAATAATCGGGTGCAGGCGGAGACGAACATCGCCGCCGTGATGAATGTCGATCCGATTCAGGATAAGTTTGAATCATTTGGCTGGAGTGTTATGAGGGTAGGGGATGGACATGATTTTGATAAGATTTTGAATAGTTTTAGCAGGATTTTTACAGTCAGCCGAAAGCCGATTTGTGTTATCTGCAATACGGTTGCGGGCAAGGGAATTTATTTTGCCGAGGGCAAGCCGGGGTATCAGAGAGCATTTTTGAGTGAGGATGAGATGCGCGAAATTATTCCTAAATTAAAAGAATTAGTATGATTGCTGTAGACTTAAAAGATGGGTTTTCGACAGTGAAATCTTTTGATGATGCAATTTTGCCGTTGGCGAAAAAATTTAAAAATATTGTAGTTCTGAACGCGGATCCTTCGGGAAGAGCGGCGGCGAATAATTTTTCGAAGTTTTTTAGCGAAAGATATTTTAGTTTGGGCCTGCAGGAAGCGAATATGACTTCGTGTGCATCGGGTTTTACGGTCCGCGGAAAGGTGCCGTTTATTACCGGTTTTTCTTCTTTTATTTTGGGGAAGGCCTGGGAGCAGATTCGCACCGGTGTTTGTTTTCCGAATTTAAATGTGAAAATTGTCGGGACTTCGCATGGCTTGTTTAGCGGCGAAGATGGCGCAGGATCGCATTCTTTGGAAGATCTGGCTTTGATGCGGGTTTTGCCGAATATGAAAATTGTCTGTCCGGCGGATTATTATGAGGCGGTTTCGGCGGTGGAGGCGGCATATTTAAATTACGGCCCGGTTTATTTGCGCTTGAGCAATTTTGAATTGCCGTTTTTGTTTGATGAGTCGTATCGGTTTGAATTTGGAAAGGGCCGGATTGTACGAGAAGGCTCCGATGTTTGTATTTTTACTTTGGGAATTGGTGTGGTGAATAGTTTGCTGGCGGCGGATCTTTTGGCTGAGCAGGGGATTTCGGCGATGGTCGTGAACTTGGCTTCGGTAAAACCTTTGGATGTCGATTTGGTTCTGGACTGTGCGTCGAAGGTGAAAAAATGTTTTACTGTTGAGGATCATAATATTATTGGAGGATTGGGTAGTGCGGTTGCGGAGGTTTTGGGTGCGCCTTTGGTGCGGATTGGGATGGAAGATCGCTTTGGGGAAAGCGGAAAAGTTGGAGATTTATTTAGGAAACATGGGCTGGACAGTGTGGGGATTTTTGAAAGAGTGCGGGCGACAAAAATTTAGAAAAATCTCTGTATTGCGCAAAGTTCACCATTGATTTTTTCTACTAATCGTGATATAAGCGGGTGCCGATGGGGCGAAGCAATTTAAATATATTGTAATTTTTTTGTTATGACTTACCGATTACTAGAAGATCCGAATGGAGATAGAAGTGATGGCTATATCGATGCTAGGATACTAATGGCTGATCCGTTGACTGTGGGTGATGAGTTATCAGGCGGTATAGATTCCTTACTGAGAGAAGTTAATGGGGGGATAACAGGATTGGCAGGGGTTACTGTTTTGAGAAATCAACTTAGTGGTCAGTTAAAAGCTTGTGAGTCAGCGGTGAAATTGGACGGGGTTGACACTGAGAGTTGGCAGGTGGAGATTGATAAACGCTGTATGGATCCAGAATTATTTAGAGATTTGGGAGAAAGTGGATACATTGGTTCAGGGAAGATGATGCAGTTTATTGTAGAAGGGGTGGAAGTTACGGCTGTAGCAAGTTTGAATGGCTTTAATTTGTCTATTGGTGGTCATGATGTTCAATTGGGTAGGAGTGGAAAGTGGGTGCAGTTTGGTCGTGTTCCTGCTCTTCCTCAACATTTTGAACATATTACTGCGAGGATGATTTTTGATGGAGTAAGGGATTCAATAGGTACAATTCAATATTAGTTGTAAGTTTTTCTGTTTTAATGCTAAGATTTTTTCAAAAGAAATTGGTATTAAATGTTTAATCACAAACTAAAAATTTTTTCAGGAACTTCTCATCCGGAGCTTGCGGATGAGATTGCGAAATACTTGAAGATTAAGCTTTCCGAAAGGGTTATTTCAAAATTTTCCTGTGGAGAGATTTATGCAAAACCGAAAGATACTGTGAGGGGAGCGGATGTATTTGTTATTCAGACGGCTTCGGAAAATGTGAATGAAGACCTTATGGAGCTTTTTATTCTTCTGGACAGCCTGAAACGGTCTTTTGCCGGGAGAATCCATGTGATTATGCCGCATTATGCCTATTCACGGCAGGATCGGGTTGCTACTCCAAGGGAGCCAATTTCAGCAAAACTGGTTGCGGATCTGATTTCAACAGCCGGTGCAGATCATATGATCACAATGAAATTGCATAGCGATCAGGAGCAAGGTTTCTTCAATTTCCCAGTGGATAATTTACAGACTGAGAAGATTTTTGCGGATTATTTTAATAAGAAAAAAATTAAAGACTTAGTGGTTGTTTCGCCGGATGCCGGTGGAGCGAAGGATGCGAAGAAGTTCGGAGATCTTGTGGGGGCGAATCTGGCGATTATTCATAAGAGCCGGCCGGCACACAATAAATCTGAGGTGATGCATGTGGTCGGTGATGTCGAAGGGAAAACCTGTGTGATTTATGATGATATGGTGGATACGGCGGGAAGTGTGACGAATGCGATAGAGGCTTTAAGGAAAATGGGCGCTGGCAAGGATATTTATCTGGCGGCGAC
>SXGR01167530.1_pt1 | contig 15657 bp, 11 predicted proteins | sample 3174711 | NCBI WGS metagenome assembly SXGR01 (sample SAMN11356860, study PRJNA531348) | freshwater metagenome | isolation source: freshwater sample F1-60 | place: China: Fuxian Lake, Yuxi | collected 2017-12-25
CAGTTTATTACACAGGAATTGATGTCTACCAAACCAAAAACACAGGCACCAACAATACGGGCTCGGGTTTTGCTTTGGGTGCGACGACCAGTTCCCATACCGTGGGCTCCACTCAGACCACGGAAACCCGGGGAGGAAATTCGGGATCGTGGTACGGAAGTAAGCTGGAATCAGGCAACAGTACCACCAACCACACCACGGTTTCCGGGACCATGGGCCAGCCTTTTTCAGGCTTGACCCAAACCGGGATTAACATGACGACGCTGTACGGAACAGCGGCCCAGACCGGAATTACCGTGTCGTATGGGAGTTACGGGCAGACGGGAACGGGGGGAAGCTTTAACTCCTTGCAAACAGGAGGAACGGAATCACCTAGCCCGGTTTTATTACCTTCGGTTGATGGAACCCCAAATTATTCCGATGGAATTGGCAATATTGGACGCCGACCTGGACCCGATTCAATTTATAATGCATATATTCGCAGTGCTTACAACAACAATATGTACGGACAATATTATGGAGTAAATAATAATATTGCATTTTCATTAAACCAAATATATATAGCAAAAATAATGGGGCGTTTAGAGAATAGGGACACTACCCCAAAAGAACTGGATGAATTAGCCAAGAGTTTGAAACAAGGGATGTTTGGGCTTGCTATATACGGGGGTGGATCCAATTTAAGTGGGCCTCAGGCATTGGCCGCCGCAAGTGTGTTGATTAGTCAAACCCTTCCTGCCCATTTGGCAGAAAAAGGTGTGGAATTTGTGGTTGAAGGGGTTTCGCAAAATGTTTTGGCAAAAATGGCAGGATTTTTGTTTAATACATCCAAGGGTATTTATCGACTTGTCAATGTAAAAATTCATAAAATAATCAGGCGAGATGGAGTTGATGTAGCTGAGACGATTTCAGAGTCAGATTTAATTAATCTAAAAAATGTTGCAAGGCAATTTGCCGAAAATGGCGTTCAAAACAAAGTTCACCTTAACGGTATTGATATTGGAGAATATCGTGTCGTAGGCGGTCATCATGTGCATGCCAAAGCGGGATTTATTGGTCAGGGGACATATGACCTCAACAAAGGGTTTAGTGTTGGTCCGAACTATATGCGTTTACGGGGTTGGGATCACAAAGCTATGACGAAAAAACAAAGAGAGCTTTTCGGCGAATTGGCTCTTAGTGGCCGCCCTAACAGTTTGGAAGAACACACAAAAATTGCGGTAGAAGCACTGGTGGCCGGGGGAGCCACACGAAAAGAGGCAATATCCCTTGTTGAGAGCTCGCTTCAAGACTTAGCTCGGCAAGGCGTAATTGCGCCAACCCGTATTCCTTGGCAGAAATAGAAGGGTGTATCATGTCAAACGCAGCACTTGAAAAATTTGGCTACATATTAATGAGGAAAGTCAGAGACGAAGCTGTTACTGAATGGAAAATGATTATTGACGGCCGGATGAAGGGTGAGTTGGCTGAAAAAATTCGATTGATACTTCGAGGCTTTTCCGAATATGAAAGGAAATTACTTTTGCTAATCATCCCGGCTGTTGTGGACACCGTTCTTCACCATTTTCTATGGACGGCAGAGCAGAATTCAGATTTACAGGTCGCCATCAGGATGGAGGACGATTTCAAAAGGATCCATGATTTATCAGAAGGCCTCCCAGGTGAACTATATTCCGATGAAGGCTGGATTGCCCGGTTTAGCAAAGAAGATCGTTTTTTGATTTGAGTTTCTTGTGTTTATTGAAAGGCAGGAAAGTTGTATCCGTTCACCCGTTTCATCGCTCAGCGGTTCACTGGAATTTAACACCAAGGCATCAATCTCTGCCATGGTCCCTTCAAGGGCCAAGCTGGTCCTCTCCTGCATTTTGCACAACATTCCCAAACTGAGAGGTATGCCATACATTTCCCCCAGGAAGGAAACCGTTTTTCGCTTCGAAAAACGGTTTCCTGTCAAGTTGGTAACGAGCCTTGAAAAGGGGACCAACTGGAACAAGAATATACCTCAATTGGGCAATGGGATTGATTTTATTTTCGTGGCAACTGTCTTTGTTTTTGGATTTGGAATCGTAAACCTTGATCCCCCCATCCTTTTGGTTCCTGAGAGTTGTTTGAAGTTGAAACCTGTCACCAAGAAGCTCCAGCAGGGTAATCCGGTGGGTCAGCCGGTCAATCCATGCCCCTGCCAAGCGTTCATCTCCTCCGAATACATGGGGCCAATCGGCAAAAAGGAGGTTGGTCGGTAAGTCAGGCTCGTCCTTTCATAACACAAACGGAAGAAGCCAAAAAAAAACTCCCCACCCATCCCGGTACCCGTGGGAGGATGCCAGGAAAGATTTTTGAATGGAGAAACTGCTTGAGGAATGGTACAGCCATCCAATAAAAGTAGCCGCAAGTTGTTACCATGCGGCTACTTGAAAAGCGAGGGCGACGGGGGTCGAACCCGCAACCACCGGAGCGACAGTCCGGTACTCTAACCAATTGAGCTACGCCCCCGTAGCTACCACTAACATAGACTCTGGTTGGATGATTGGCAAGGGTTCAGGATAAAAACTTCCCGGAGATTGGCATGAAAAATCCCATGGCTGTGTTGGATGGTTTAAAGCGTTTTGATACAGCAACGGTGTGCAATGTTCTTGAAATAACAGGACTTAGGTCCAAAACGGAAGGGTATGCGGATGCCAGGATCAAGGCCCTATTCCCGCAATTACCCCCCATGGTTGGCTTTGCGGTTACTGCTGCCTTCCGGGCCTGTGAAGCTACCAAAGGCGTTCCTGTATACCAAAGCCTGGTCGATCAGGTCACCACTTTTGAGAACCTCCCTGGGCCAGCGGTTGCCGTTTTTCAGGATTTGGATGATCCTCCAACCGCCGCCACTTTTGGCGAGGTCATGTGTACTACCTATGTCACCTTCAAAGCGGCAGGTCTGGTCACTTCCGGGTGCGCCAGGGACCTTCCCCAGGTGGAACGGCTGAATTTCCCTTGCTTTGCTTCCGGAGTAATGGCTGCCCATGGCTATTGTCATATGCCCTTTCACGGGATACCGGTTCGGATTGGAGGCTTGGTGATCCACCCTGGGGATTTGCTTCATGGGGACGCCAACGGGCTAACGTCGATTCCCCTTGCGGCAGCACCCTTCGTTCCCTGGGCATGTGAACGATACATGGAAGCTGAAGCGTTGGTGATGAACCATCTCAAAAGCGGTTTTGCAACGCCCAAAACCTACGGGGAGGTGATGGGTCAAATGCGGCAAATGCTGGAAAAATTAGGCGAAGAGCTTAGGCAAAAAATTGCTGGGGAAACCTGACCCATTCATGGGATTATTCCCGTATCCCATTCGTGTTTTTGCTTTACTTCCCCAAAAGCTTTGCCAAAAGATTTTCCTGGGGGTAGGCGTGGCCTTTGTGCTGGACAAACCCCTCCGCAAAGGCCACCTTGCATTTGGCTCCCTGGTGAGCCCCATGGCGTTTCATGGCTTCGATGTATTCGTCCATTCCATGATGCTTTTTCAGCCAATCCCTCTGGCTGGCATGGCAGGCCAGCATTTGTTCCTTGTCGGCCAGGGTGGAGGTGATGTCGATGAAAAACTCAGGTTCCACCTCGTGACCGAGTGCATTTGACCCCTCGATCGGATCGGCATAATAAAGCCAGGGAATCCTGGCAAGGGGAGGTATGGTGGGCAAAAGATTAGGAATGGGGGCACCAAAAGCGGCGGCCCTTACAATGCGGGAACATTCCTCGTGATCGAGAATGTAATCCGAGGGGGCGTGGGTGATAATCAGGTCCGGCTTGACCTTTCGGAGAAGGGCCACGGCCCTTTGGAAAACCGACGGGTTATAATGGATGCATAAATCCCGCTCGCCAAGGCATTCAAAGGCACCCTCCAAAAGGGAGGCTGCTTTTATCCCCTCGGCATGACGAATGCGGGCAATTTCCGCACTTGGATGTTCGACACTTCCAAGATCTCCCATTGCCATGGAGGCAATAAAAATTTTGGCTCCCTGTTCCCGCCAAAGTCTGGCAAGGGTCCCGGCGGCCAGGATCTCCGCATCATCGGGGTGAGCCATGAGGCAGAGCACGCTAAGGGGGTTATTCCCAGCCCGGGATTTCACGGCTTGGACAGACCTTTTTCAATAACATCGGGAGCTAAAGGTCCCTGGCCCTGAGGTAAAACCATTTCCATTTCATGGGGCGGTTTTGCCAAGCCGTAGCGACCATCAATGGTCATTTTTACAATGTCCGTGTAAAGCGGCTTTCCCAAATCGTCTGTTCCATCAAAGGGCCCGGACATAAGGTTTCCGCCCTGGAAAGATTTCCGGGGATCAAATCCAACGGTAAAGCCTGCCATTGCCATGACCCCTGCACCAGGGGAGGATCCAGGAGTGGCCTGGAGTGCGGCAGTAATCAGCCCGGCGGATTCAAGAGTGAGTTGCACGCGCATATCCGGTCCATCAATATCGTTGGCAAGGTCGAGATATTTCACCTGGATTTCATAGGAATCCTCCTGAATGCCCGAGTCACTGCCAGCCTGAGTCAACACCCGGGCCATTTTTTTCCCGGTTGGGGTATCGACTTCCCGGACCTCGGTAAGCACCATATTTCGCCAGGCGGACAACGCATCTGGCATTCGATAAGTCCTAAGTGCCTGTTCCTTGCGAAATTGGTTGCGGAACCCTTCTGCCTGAAAAAAGCGTTTGCGGGCCGTGTTGGTGACGACCTTTTCTTCCATGTTGGCCCGGTGGTAATGAAAAGGAAAATTACTCATTTGCCGATAAACAACATACTCACGGTAATAGTTGTAGGCATTCATAAGGGGTTTATCGGCGGCGGGAATGTCCTCGATTTTGACGGTGGGTTGTTGGCCTTCGATTAGGCCATACTTTGACCGGAATTGTTCAGCCAAATTTTTCATATTGGCTTCCTCGATTGGGGAATCAAAGTGCAGGTGGTTTTCCCGGGCATTTATCCGCCACATTCTGCCAGCTTCTTCCCAGGCAACCAGTGCCCATTTTCGCCGATTGCCAACCACCGGTTCCTTGCCATTGGGGAACCAACCCCGGATGGTGAAGCCTTCGTCGTCATACCAACCTTCCTGGTACAGTTTTTCGCCGATGTAGGACTGGGCCCTTGCTGGATAGCCCCTGAAAATCAGGGTGGCGATGTTTCGCGGCCGACGCTGAACACCCGGGTTGGTAGCCTCTTTGGTGGATCCGGGAAGGTCCCCAGGCGCGGGAATCGGTTCCTGGGAAAATCCAAACCAGGCCCGGGCGCAGGTGTTTGCTTCGAAATCATCCGGTAATTCAGAATCATGGGAAAACTCATTACGGACCAAATCGAAGGGAATTTGGGGAATGGGAGCCCGACTTTTTCCCTGGGAATCCACCAGGGGAGGCGGCATCGGGGGAAAGCGCTCTGCCAAAGGGCGCTTGTCTTTGGAAGGATCACGACCCATTTCTCCCAGGGATCGCCATCCGTTGGGTGGTGAAATCTCCTGGTCAACATAAACGCAAGGCAGTCTGTGGGAATCATCGAGGAAACGGATCACTGAGTCGACTGTTTCACAAATAAAGGTTTGTTCATAGGTTCTCCGATCCTTGAATGGGATATCGTCACGCCTAAGGGCGTTTTGCAGCCTTCGAACCAGCATGGGATGGTCGGTACAAAATTTTTCGAATTCCGTTTGGGCCCGGTTGATGCGTGCCAAGGTTTCCGTTTCCTTGGGATTGGCTTCGCTGTAGCGGGCAAAATCGGACCAGCGGATTTCCCTTTTGCCCTCTTTGTCGTAAACCCGAAAGCGGTTTGGGTCCCTTTCATTTGGGTGGATGCATGACAATTGATAAAGCGACCTAAGCGAGTTGGTCTCATCGGAATTGCTGATTTTGTGTTGGTTGAAGAAACCAATGTGAAAACGAAGGTCCGGTTGATTGCGATTTTGTCGATCCCCTTTGGCCAAAAGCAATGTACCTTCTGAAATGTAATAGAGTTTGTCCCTTACCCGGTCCGATTCCACAGACACATTGTAGGCAAGATTCCATCCCTGAAACAACCAGGGGGTGATGAAGTGGGGTTGAAGGGTGGTGAGGGATTTGATTGTTAACGAAAGTTCATTCCACTGGTTTTTTTTCTGTTTGTCCGTGGCCTGGAACCAGAAATACGAAGTAACAAAACCCCTTAGTCCCGAAAGGCTCAGGCGGATGGCAGAACCGGACAGGTCCATCTCACCCATGTCCTGCTCGCGAAAAGTCAACTCCTCGGCTTTGGCGCGAATGAAAACCGTCCTCCAAAAATAGGAGGAGGTAAAAAGCGCAAGGATCAGGCCGATGTAGGCGACCTTTCGCCTGCGGGACTGGACTAGAAACGGATTGGCCATGATTCGCTTTCCTTTTGACAGGAATCGTTAGAAAAGGATTTGACCCAGTTAATTGGCTGAGGCAACTTCTCTCCAACGAAGCAGATAGTATCCAAGAATGACCCAGGGAACCAGGTAGGCAATGAGAAAGACAAAAGTGGAACCCAAAAGGCCCCAGGAAATGTCAAACCCCTCGGCCACATAAATCGAGAAATCGAACCGTTCCATGTCCGGAAGCATGTCAATAACGACCCGCATTCCCGCCCGGTACAATTCGTCCGAACGATACGCCACCTGGTTGGCTGTCGTATCTTCAAGTTGGGTTGCCATGGCATCGCGGCGGACCAACCGGAGCATCGATTCGAGCGGCCCACCGCCAACATTTTGTCCCACGGCGATGGAACCGACAAAGTCCCTGCTCCAACCCATAACGACAACCATCAGGGTAACCAGAAACGCAACCACCCCGGAGAAATAGGTGCTCAGGACAACTGCAATGGTGACCACCAACATGAGCTGCATCCAAAGACCCAAAGTCCCCTTCAGGTAATTGAGGCCAAACCAAAGTTTGTTGAGGCCTGGATTGTCCTCATCGAGTCGAAGGTACAAATCATACCGGGCCATGCCAATGTATTGGGTTGGTTCCAGACAACTGACTTGAATCATCAACTCGGGAAGGGATTTGTCCGCCTTTGATTTATCCGTCGGGGAAAGGATTCCTCCCGGCATCGAAATACCGGCTGTTTGATAGTCATAAATCGGCAGGCTTGGGATCTCGTAATAGCCATACTTTTTTGCGAGCTCATTATCCAGCTTTTGTTCCGTTTCGATGGAGAACTCTTCCCCTTTGGCAATTGCCAAATCGCGTCGATCTTTGCGATCCTTTCGCCACAGTTCCTCGTTTCCGTTTACAAAACCCTGGCCAATCACGGTAAAGCGAACCGCAACCCCCTGGTTTTCATTCCCTTTGGTGGTCCTGTAAATGTCGAAGGTGAATTCCGCCCGCATGTTTTCTTTTTGACCAAGGGAGGCGGGCAAACCATTGAAGGCAAAAACCGCCATCGGTGGGTTGATGCGGGTTGCCCGTGTACCAGGAAGATAACCCCGGTATTCCCACTCACGCCCAACATTCTCACCCTTGAACTCGTTACCACTTGAAATCTTGGCGAGATTGACAAATCTCAAATCCCCATAAACAGGAACCCGGGATTTAAGGCTTTCCCGGGAGGCTTCGGGATTGATTTCACGAACCACATAAATGAGGCTGGCAGCCGCCATGGCCAACAAAACCATGGTCATCAGCCCGACAAAACCATGAATGCGGCCCAAAAGGATTTCAAACCGTTCCACCGGCTTTGTTACCACGGTTTGCAAGCTTTGCCGCTTCATATCCATGGGCAAGCTTAAGCCTGCGAGCAAGGCGGCAGTGAACAATAACAGGTACATCATCGAGGATTGGGCAATCGAAACATAGGAGCGTATCTGGTCCGAGGGCTTGGCGGTGATAAACCAACCCGCAAACAAAGCCACGAGGAGCAACGCTGAGAATGCGTAAAGAACCCGTTGGCGAACCCCTTCCTTGAAGGCAAGTCGGGCAACCGCTTCAACCCGTCGAAAGCGAAACCTGAACAGGTTGGCAATAATGGGAGACAAGACGGCCAAAATCCCACCCAATCCACCCAAGGTCAGCCCAATTTGCATCCATAGAGGCCTTTGATCAAAACCCTTGAAAATCAGTGGCCCAATCAGGGTGAGCGAGGTGGATCCTCCCGCATTTTGGGTTTGCGGCCCGGCGGTTATGGAGGCAAGGAGGGATTCGATTACACACAATCCCTGCCAAACGAGCATGGGAATCGCCAAGGTGGTGCCTGTGAAAAAGATCCTTTTTTGGAAGGTCGAAATGGCAGCAATATCTTCCCGCCGGGTTCGGGGGTAACCGAACAAAAGCCAAGCCAGGACCGAGAAAGTGGCAAAACCACCCACGGTCTGAATCCAATAGATCAGGTTCCAGCCGCCCAAGCTTTGCCAGGAAAGGGGATCCCGTTCAAAAAACAAAAGTCCAAACAAGGGATTCATGGTCCAATCCTCCGGTTAGCGGCCAACCTGGCCGGAGGTTTCAGGAAGGTAGCGACGCCCGGGGCGACTACTGCTCTCCTCGACGATCTTGAGGAAGTAATCCTCAAGAGTTGTCGTGGGATGCCCCATAGTGTCCACCAATCCACCATGTTTTTTGATGACTGCCTCAAGATCCCGCCTTAGGCTTTCGGAAAGCTCCAATCCTGTGGCCCGCATTTCTACCCTCCTTGTGTCCTGAAGGAGTTCGTCCACCCGGCCATACGCTTGAAGTTCCCCATTGGAAAGGATGGCGATCCTGTCGCAAACATCCTGGACATCTTCCAGGCGATGACTACACATGATGATGGTTTTACCCTTATTGCGCAAATCCACGATCAGGTCCTTCATCCACCTTGCCCCCAAGGGATCAAGGCCGGAGGTTGGCTCGTCAAGGATTACCAATTCGGGATCGTTGATCAAAGCCTGGGCAAGGCCAATGCGCTGGCGCATTCCCTTGGAATATTCCCTGAGGATGCGCTTCCGGTCACTTTTCAGGCCAACCTTTTCGATCAGTTCGGCAGAGCGTTTTTGGCGGGTATCCGCATCCATATCAAAAAGGCGCCCATAGAAATCGAGGGTCTCTTCGGCGTTGAGAAAACGATAAAGGTAGGACTCTTCGGGGAGGTACCCTATCTTTTCATTTTTGCGAACATCGTTTGAGGTTTTCCCCAAAACGAAGGCTTCCCCTTCGGTGGGAAAGAGCAATCCAAGAAGCAATTTGATGGTGGTGGTTTTGCCGGAGCCGTTCGGCCCAAGGAGGCCGAAAATTTCGCCTCTTTTGACCTCAAAAGATAACGCCCTTAAGGCAATTTTCTTTTGTCGCCCCCAGAAATCCCGGTAAACCTTCGTCAATTTTTGCGTTTGAACTACCAAATCGCCGGCCATGAGTACACTCCGGTCGGTCCGGCCAGGCCAATTCAGCCAAGCTGGGAACCCAATTAAGAATGATGATTTCGGTACCCCGCTTATCCTAGGAATGGGGCGGAAACGGATCAACCCTTTTCTTTGTGTCCAAAGGAATCCAATGGCCCCTGGATGAGAGGATTTCTGCCGGGGAAAAAGTGGCTTTGTAGGCCATGGATACCGACCCAGGAACCCAAAAACCCAAAAACAGGAACTCAAGTCCCCTGGACCTGGCTTCCCTGATTAGGGAAAGGACATTGAAAATGCCCGGGCCAAGGGACCGGACCTTGGGGTCATAAAGAAAATAGATAGCGGAAAGTCCATCTGGCAAGGCATCCACATACCCCGAAGCAACCACTTCACCTTTATACCAATAGTGCCAAACCTCCACGGGAAAGGGCTGTTCCACCATGGTTTCCACAAAGCGGGCACTATCCAGATCGCTTTGGGCCGGCCACCCTTTTCCCCCAGTCTGCATGAGATGAAATTTTTGGTGGAGGTTGGCCAAAAGTTCCTTTTGGTCCCCGGCATCTGAAACCGTTTCGATCCTAAGTTCCAGGCAATGGGAGTTCTGGGTGAAATTGCGTTTTTGGCTTCGACTGGGGCAAAAATCCCGAACCGGAATTCGGATCGGGATGCATTTTTGGCACGATGGACACCTGGGTCGGAACAAACCCCTCCCAAAGCGGCGAAAGCCGTAATCGACCAATTGGCGGTATTCCGCAGCGTTTAGGTCAATGGCCAAGGATTCCTGGTGAACCGCCAACCGGTCGGGCAAATAGCCGCATGGATGGGGCTCGGATTCCCTTAGAATGGTGAGCTTCATATTGGTTTTATTTTAGCGGGATGCCAGTTCCATCCGCAAAAATCCCTACAGGTAGGCCGACCAGAATCTTGGGATTTATGGGTAAAAACCAAATGAATGGATTATGTAGGCTGACCCACCGGATTGGGCAAAAAGTAATGTCCAGAGAGGAAGTGGCTATTAGGGAAAAGAAATCAGCCATCCGATTTTACCCTCACAGGGACAGGATGTCCCCAGGGAACAACGCGGACAGGCGGCCACATGAGAACCCTACAGTTTTTTGCTTGGATGGTTGGGTTGGTATTGGGGCTTGGTTTGGGCCAAAACTTTGCCTTGGCGACGGATCCCCCAAGCGGAAAATCCTTTCACTTGCGCCAAACCCCCATTGTCGAAGCCTGCAAAAAGGCACGAGGTGCGGTTGTAAACATCCACAGCGAGCGAAAGGGAGGACCCGTGGATGCCCTTGGGCAGCCCACTCAAATCAATGGCATGGGGACTGGGATCATTGTGGATAAACGGGGATACATCATCACGAATCATCATGTCATCGAAGATGTTACCACCCTTCGAATCCGGTTATCGGATGGGATCACCCTCCCAGCCAAGGTTGTTGCCCGGGACCAGGAAACGGACCTCGCCCTTTTAAAGATTGATTTTGCCAAACCCTTGCAAACCATTTCCCTTGGCACCACCAAGGATTTAATGGTGGGAGAAACGGTAATCGCCATGGGTAATGCCTATGGCTATGAACATACGGTGACCGTAGGGGTGGTAAGTGCCCTCAACCGGGATGTGGCCCTCAACCGGGAATTGACCTACCGGGCTTTGATCCAAACCGACGCCAGCATTAACCCTGGAAACTCGGGGGGCCCCCTTTTGAATGCCTTGGGAGAAATGGTTGGCGTGAATGTTGCCATTCGGGCAGGGGCCCAGGGCATCGGGTTTGCCATTCCCGTAGAAACCATGATTCGGGTTTGTTCGGAAATGATCGGCAATAAAAAGCGTGGTTACGGGCTTGGCATTTCCTTTCGTGAAGAGGCGGGCCGCCCCAAAGAGGATGGGCCGGTTCAACGGAAGGTAATCGTCGACCGGCTTGAACCGGGTAGCACCGCCTTCAAAGCAGGATTAAAGCTTGGGGACCAGTTGGTTTCCGTGGGTGACATTCCGGTTGAATCTTCCATCGACTGGGAAAAAGGCTTTTTGGACCGCCTGGGTGGGGAAAAGGTTGGTTTGGTCATTCGCCGTGATGGGGTGGAGACCAGGTTGAACGCCCAGATGGAAACAGTGGGAAAACCGGGTTTATCGGACCAGATTTGGGCCAGGGTCGGGATCAAGGTCCAACCGGTGGGACCAGAATCGGTCCATAAAGTGAATGCCCAGCTTCATGGGGGTTTGAGCATCCGGGACTTGCGTCCGGAAAGCCCTGCTGCCTTGGCGGGTTGGCAAAAAGGCGATATTTTGGTTGGGCTTCACGAATGGGAAATGATCAGCCATGAAAACTTGTTATTTGCCTTGAATCACCAGGAAAAATCGGGATCGGAAACCCTGAAATATTTTGTGGTCCGGGACGCCCAGGTTCTGAAAGGGGCTATCCCTTTTGGATCGTTGATCCCCGCATCCAATCCTTGAACAGCTGAAAACGAATTGCAAATCCAAAGGCTTTGATTCCTGATCCAATGGGTTAAGCGAGCCGTTTTTTTGCGGAATCCACCGTGTTTTTCAAAAGCATGGCAATGGTCATGGGGCCTACTCCTCCAGGAACGGGAGTAATGGCGGATGCTCTTTTGCAGGCCTCAGAAAAGGAGACATCCCCAACGATTTTTCCGTTGGGAAGGCGATTGATCCCAACATCAATCACCACGGCTCCTGGTTTGATCCAGCTTCCCTGGATCCATTCTGGTTTCCCCAAAGCGGCCACCAAAATATCTGCGGACAGGCAAAGTTCGGGCAGGTTTTGGGTTTGGGAATGGGCCAAGGTCACCGTGCAATCCGCCCCCTTTTCCATCAATAGCAGGGCCATGGGTTTCCCGACGATAAAGCTCCTGCCAATAACCAGCGCATGTTTTCCCGGCAAGTCCACCCCAATGGTGTCCAAGAGGTGCATTACCCCGGCCGGTGTACAGGGACGAAATCCAGGTTGGCCTGAAAGGAGCTTTCCCAAAGAGATGGGATGGAGGCCATCCACATCTTTTTCCGGGTCCATTGCCAAAAGGGCAGCACTTTCCGAAAGGTGGCTTGGTAAAGGCAGCTGGAGCAGGATTCCATCCACAGTCGGACTATTTTTTAAAAAATCCAAACATTCCACCAATTGCAATTGCGATGTAGAGCTTGGCAAATGATATAATTCGCTATCAATACCAGCCTCTTGACATGCTTTTTGTTTGGCTGAAACATAAATTTTGCTAGGCGGATAGTCGCCAACCATAACAGCGGCGAGTTTTGGAGGCCGTTTGCGAAAACAATCTTCGTTCAAAACTTGGTGGCGGAGGCGATCACGAAGTTGCTTGGCGATATCTTTTCCAGAAATTTGTTTCCCTACCATTGTATCCTTTGCCACCTTTTGTCTAATATAAACCCTAGGTCATCGTGAACCCACTTTGTTTTTGCAGATCCGATCAAGGAGTATTCCATGTTGTCCATTTTCTCGATTTTTCGCAGGGTTAAAAGGGTAAGAACTGCCAAAATAACCAAATTGGGAAAACCCAAACTCACCCTGGAGTGTTTGGAAGACAGGGCCGTTCCTGCGACCTTTTGGGTATCACCCACCGGAAGCAATGCGGGTGCAGGCTCCCAGTTGGATCCATTCCGAACAATTTCCCATGCCCTTGGCATTACCGCTCAGGATCCCTCCAAGGACACGATTAACATTTTCCCTGGAACTTTTGCCGAATCCATGACCGGGCCCGCAGATCCCAATGTTCCCGGCGCCCCGGATTATACCTATGGGCTGTACATTGCTCCCACCAACCCGGTGGCTCTCCAAGGGGTGGATGCCAGCGGGGCGGCCATAACAAGTCCGGTTGGGGTTTTGGCCACCATTCTTGCCAGTGAAACCATCGGTGGGCCCGAAACAGATATTTATAATGTAACCAATTTTGGGGTTTTTGGGGCCAGCACCGAGTTGCTTGGCTTGCGTTTTGATGCTTCCGTGGATTCGGGTTCTACCGCCGAAGGATCCGACCTGGTCACCATTTATGCCAACAGCGTTTCTGTCAAGAACAGTATCCTCCGTTCCGGGGTGACTGATCCCATGGTGGATGAGCAGCCAACCGGTTCCAATGGGAGTGCCCTTTCCATTGTCGACCCAACCTTTACGGGAACCACCCTCCTTTCTTCCATAACCTCCTACACCATAGACAATAACACCATTGAAGGTGGCATATTGATCAGTCATGGTTCGGGTATTGGTGCCACTCAGGCGAATTTGCAAATTACCCGAAATACCCTTAGTGATGGCTATTTCGGCAACCTCGCCATCTATGGCAACCTCAATGCGGCCGACAATCCCTTCTTTGTTTATGATGCCGCCTTGCCTACGGTGGGTGGAACAGGTGGATTGGCCAATAACTTTATCTCCACCGAGGCAAATTCCGCTTGGCGTCAATTGGTCTATTTTTACGGTAATAGCACCTTGGCCATGACGACGGCGCAATTGACCGCCTTTTTCGCTCAAAACATCATTCAGGACTACGCCTATGCGACCACCTCGGCAGGCGTCCCGAAGGCGACAGGCAAAGCTGCCACGGGTGGAAACCCGGGAGACAACAGCTTTTTTGGTTTTTCGATTTACAACAACATTTCCCAATTGAGCGAAGTGATCACCGATAATCCTCTAAAATCATCCTCCAACTGGTCGGTGAGTGCGGGAAACTTGGTGAAATACAGTGTCAATACCGCTGGCACCGGGTTGGTCAATCTGTCCGATTTGTTGCTTACTCCCCAGGGGGGCACACCCACCAACTACAAAGTTGTTTTGGGAACGACCCCCAATGGGACAGGGGGAACACTCGATGTTAGAAATGTTACTTTACAAGGTGCCCTTGCTTCCGATGTGGATGGCAATAACGCCAATAATACCATCACCGGAAACAGTGCCTCCAATGCCATCCTGGGTTTTTCAGGAACCGATAACCTGAATGGTGGCGGGGGCAATGATACCCTTACCGGGGGAAGTGGTAATGATACCTTAAATGGCGGGGCGGGGGTCGATACGGCCGTTTTCACCGGCAATTTTAACGACTATAGGATTACCTACAATTCTAGTTCAAAAACATTTACCCTCATTGACAACCGAATTGGGTCCCCCGATGGAACCGATGGCTGCACCAACATTGAAAAGCTCCAATTTGCGAATACAACGGTCAATGTAGTCGTTCCGATAACAGATTATGGCACCGTCGCCATCGGTTTGGCCAATACCCCCTTGGGTGGTGTCCTTTTCATTGGAGCCGCCAATTATGCCGAATCGATTATCATCAATCAGGATGTTTCCTTGGTGGGTTTTGGTTCGGTAATCATTCAAACCGTAACCATTAATGGCAATGCCCGATTGGGAAGTACCACGGTGAATGTCCAAGCAACAACCGTCAAAATGAATCAAAATGGGGGAACCAGGTCTCGCCCCACCGATGCGGTTTTAATCGCCTTGAATGCCCTGAACTATAACTCCGCATCCGTAATCAATTTTCGCGGAAATGACTCTAGTCTTATCAAACAAGAACAGGCAGGGATTTATTTCACTTTGGACCGCTATCGAAGGGTCAAACTTTTTGGGACTCAGATTTCCGTAACCCCAAACGTAAGGACGTCAATTACCGTGCCATTTCTAAACTACACAACCCTCCTGAGCGGAAAACCACCTAACACTTTTATACAGACTTTAGGTTCCCCAACGCTTTCCTCCGCCTCGCCTCCTGCTCCTCGTCCCCCGTCGTCAGGTGTTTATGAATTACCCACCTATTAGGTAAAGTTGATTGACCGGCTAGGCTTATTTCTCTTAATGGAAGTGATAAAAAAGGGGCCCGGTAGGGCCCCTTTTTTATGTAAAGCCATTTTTTCGATATCTCAAGTTTAAGCCATTTCCCAATCAGGAATACAAAGGAGGGCTGAGATTTCGGTTGCCCTCCTGCTTTCAGTCGGCCCCCTTTGGTTTTGGAATGGCATACTCCCCCTCCTCCACGCATTTGTCCCAACTTATGCAGTTGGGACCATGAGCCTGATTTTTCCCGGGAAAATGGTAAATCAGCCTTAAAAAGTCGGGACTACAAATCCCCTTTACAGGTTCTGTTTCAAGGCGTTTGATCCTGATTGGCGAGAGACTGAGGAATGGGATAGCTCGGACTTTCAGCCCTTTGTGAATTTGGGAATGGGTACCTGGGGCGGTGCCCCAGGCTGGTATGGTGCCACGCTGTTGGCGTTGAAAACATGCGCCGGTGAGAACAGAAAGGTGGCATGCCAATCCATGTCTGTGGCCTGACAAATGCGATCC
>SXGR01217839.1_pt1 | contig 15656 bp, 14 predicted proteins | sample 3174711 | NCBI WGS metagenome assembly SXGR01 (sample SAMN11356860, study PRJNA531348) | freshwater metagenome | isolation source: freshwater sample F1-60 | place: China: Fuxian Lake, Yuxi | collected 2017-12-25
GCGAGGCCGGCGTGCCCGGCAGCCATTCCAGCACCAGCTGGCGGCGCAGCACGGCGTCGCGCACGGCCGGGTCGACCGGCACTTCGCCCACCAGGTCCAGCCGTACCGGGCTGTCGAGCTGCGGGTTGACGTAGCGGTCCACCACCTGCTGCAGTTGCTGGCTTTGACCGCCATGGAGGAGCCACTCTCTTTTAGCTCGGATGACGTCCGCCTCGAAAAGGAGAAAGTGCTTTCCGCCATCACGGTGCCATTGGAGATCGACCTGCATTCTTCGCGCGGGCAGTACACGTCGGGCTGGCAAGGCGGAATCCCAGTAAAGGGATACCTCGAGGAAGATGGCATCTCCCCCACCTCAACCACCGACACCTTCGCGGCGATTCGCCTAAATGTCGAGAATCGGCGCTGGGCTGGCGTGCCCTTCTACCTGCGTACCGGTAAAAGGCTCGGCCGTCGTGTCACCGAAGTGGCCATAGTTTTCAAGCGGGCACCGCATCTCCCCTTCGTTCAAACCGCAGTGGAGGAGCTCAGTAACAACGCATTTGTCTTCCGCATCCAGCCAGATGAGGGCATCACGGTTAAGTTTGGCTCGAAAGTGCCCAACACCTCATCGATTGAGGTGCGAGATGTGACGATGGATTTCCAGTACGGCGATTCCTTCGTGGATTCAAGCCCCGAGGCATATGAACGGCTAATCCTTGATGTACTGCTGGGCGATCCGCCGCTGTTCCCGAGGCCCAGGGAAGTTGAGTTGGCATGGCGGATCCTTGATCCAATTTTGACTAGGTGGGCCGAGCAGGGACGCCCTGAGCAATATGTTTCAGGCAGCTGGGGCCCGCATTCGGCGACGGAAATGATCGCCCGCGACGGGCGCACTTGGCGGCGACCATGATCCGGCTTGAAGATACCAGCGGCGGTGCAATAGTCGCGGCCATCAACCGCGAGCGCAGCCGGCTGGGCTCATCCGCCACCGGCATGGTGCTGACGCTCATCATCGTGGGCAATGAGGAAACCCAGGCCGACGCCACCGCGGCCGCGGTCACCGCCGCCCGGTCACATCCGATGCGGGTTGTCACGATGGTCCCAAGGCCGACTGATCCAGGCACCCGCCTGGATGCGGATATCTCCGTGGGCGGGCAGGACGGGCCAGGTGAAGTCGCGGTCCTGCGTCTCCGGGGGGCACTTGCCAAGCATGCGAACTCGGTGGCGGTACCGCTGCTCTTATCGGACACCCCAATTGTCGTTTACTGGCCGGGCCTCGCCCCGGCCGTACCTGCAGATGACCCAATCGGTCGGCTCGCCCAGCGTAGAATCACCAATGCCACCGGCGCCCTTGATCCAATGCGCGAGTTGCTCGCCCGTCGTGCTGGCTACCGCAGCGGTGACACCGACCTCGCGTGGACCCGGCTCACCTCATGGCGCTCGGTTTTGGCTGCCGCACTCGACCAGCCGGTTGAAGGGTTAACAGGTGCCCACGTTACCGGCGGGCAAGGCAACCCCAGCCTGCCACTTCTCACCTCGTGGTTGCGTCAGCGCCTCGAAGTTCCGGTGAGCTTGACCTGGAATGCCGGCCCTGGCGTTACCTCGGTCGAAATAGGATCCGGTGACCTAGGGATTTGCGTCAGTCGAGAAGCAGATTTAGTAGCGACGCTGACCCGTACCGGCCGGCCCGATACCAAAGTGCCACTGCCGCGTCGCGACCTAGCCGCACTTCTTTCGGAGGAGTTGCGGCGCATGGACCCGGATGAGGCCTATCAAGGGGCCATCGCCAATGTGGATGAATCTGAGTGCAAGTCTTGAGCCGGGTGGAGATCTTCCGACACCAAGACTCGAAGTCACTGGCAGCTGCAGCTGCTGCCCAGCTGATAACCACCATTGTTGAGGCACAGTCATCAGGGGTGCGCCCGCACCTTGTCCTGACCGGCGGTGGCATTGGCACCGCGGTTCTCGCTGCGATCAACGCGGGTTCAGGGCGTAGCTCCGTGGACTGGGAGCAGATCGAGATTTGGTGGGGCGATGAGCGCTACCTGCCCACCGGGGATCCCGAGCGCAATGAGACGGCCGCGCGCGCGGCGCTCCTGGACCACGTCGCCATTCCGGCACGAAATGTGCACCCCGTCGCCGGCCCTGAGACAACTGCCGACGCGCAGATTTCGGCGCGGGCCTACGCGACCGAACTCACCCGCTACCGCCGGCCCGAGGACCACGCCCCCGTACCGAGTTTTGACGTTGTACTGCTTGGGATCGGGCCCGACGCGCATGTTGCTTCCCTATTCCCTGAGCAGCCCGCATTGCATGATGCTCGCGCCGTGACCGCGGTGCAAGGCGCCCCCAAGCCTCCACCTACCCGCATCACTATGACGCTGCCGACAATATGTGCCGCACGTGAGGTGTGGGTACTTGCCAGCGGCACCGAAAAGGCCGCGGCTGTCCGCCTCGCATTGGACCCGGCCGCCGGCCCATTACAAGTGCCAGCGGCGGGCGTGCGCGGTCGCGAGCGAACTTTGTTCCTGATAGACGAGCCGGCCGCGATGAAATTGCCAGCCGATATCGGGCGCTTCAACGCCTAGCGTCAACACGCTTAACCCGAAACGCGCAACGAACTACGGGCGGATGTTCTCCATCGCCTCGGCCAAAATCGCAGCACCGTCTTTGTCCGAGCGCCGCTCTTTCACATACGCCAAGTGCGTCTTATAAGGCTCAACTTTCTGCGGTGCGGGTGGATTGGCCTCATCGGGGCCGGCGGGCAGGCCGCAACGCGGGCAGTCCCACTCCTCCGGAATCGCGGCATCGGTTGCAAAACTGGGCTTTGACTCATGGCCTCGGCAACACCAGAAGGACACCCAGATGCGCGGTGCCGACTCGCCACGTTCGGCCTCACCCATTGGGCCCGCGCCGACACGACTACCGCGAATTGCACTGCCACCTGCCACTTGATTTCCTCTCCAGGGTTCGTTAACTACCGGTACGCACTAGCAGGCCAACGGCAACCACACTCGCTGCCCAAACCAGACCCAAACCGACCGTCAATCGATCCAAGTTGCGCTCAGCCACACTAGATCCACCGATGGAGGAACTGACACCACCACCGAACAAGTCAGAGAGGCCACCGCCTTTGCCGCGGTGCAGCAAGATCAACACAATCAGCAAAACACTGGTAATCACCAGGATCACGGCGAGGGCAATTGTCAAGACGGCAATCATGGCCAAAGGATACGCGGGGACCCGGCTGGCCGGTTAAGTGGCCGGCCCGTTGCCTAGTCCGTTGGGTGCAGCCGGTACCTGATGATGCCCACGAAGTCATCCGGATCGATGCTGGCCCCACCCACTAGGGCGCCGTCCACGTCCGGGTGGGCCATGATCCCCACCACATTGCTGGACTTAACAGAGCCGCCATACAGGACCCGGACTTCCGCTGCCGGCTGCTTGCCCCAGACTTCTGCGACCTGACTTCGAATCGCCGCGCAAACCTCCTGGGCATCCTCCGGCGTCGCAACCTCACCGGTACCAATTGCCCAGACCGGTTCATAGGCGATGACTAAGGAGGCAACCTGCTCCGCGGTCAGCCCGGCCAATGAGCCGGCCAGTTGCTCGAGCACATGGGAGACCGCGTTACCCTCCAGGCGAATCTCCAGGTGCTCTCCCACGCACACGATGGGGATGATGCCGTTTCGGAGGGCGGCCTTGGCTTTTGCGTTGACCATTTCGTCGGTCTCACCGTGGTAGTGACGGCGCTCACTATGGCCGACAACCGCATAGGAGCAGCCCAATTTCGCCAACATCGGGCCCGAAATCTCACCCGTAAACGCACCTGAATCATGTGACGAAATATCCTGCGCCCCATACAGGAGGTCGTACTTATCGCCATCGATCAGGGTCTGGACCGATCGGATGTCGGTGAATGGTGGCAGCACCACGACATCAACGGCAGCGAAATCCTGATCATTTAGGGCATAAGCCAATTTCTGCACCAAAGCAATGGCCTCGAAGTGATTCAGATTCATCTTCCAGTTACCAGCCATCATCGGCTTGCGGTCTACCACGGCTAATGCCCTTCGTCGAGAACGGTGATCCCGGGCAAGGTTTTGCCCTCGAGGAATTCCAAACTAGCCCCACCACCGGTACTAATATGACTAAAGGCGGACTCCGGTAGGCCAAGGATCCTTATTGCAGCGGCCGAATCACCCCCGCCAACCACGCTCACCCCGGGTGCAGCGGCCACGGCTTCGGCCACTCTTTGCGTGCCCGTGGCAAATGGTGGCATTTCAAAAACTCCCATTGGGCCGTTCCAGACAACGGTCTGCGCATCGGCAATTTTCGAAGCGAAGAGGGCGGCCGTTTTCGGACCAATATCCAAGCCGCGCCAGCCGGTGGGGATCAAGTTGCTCGGTACGCACTGCACCTTGGCTTCGGCACTGAACTCATCTGCGACCACCACGTCAACGGGCAGCAGCAACTCCACACCCGCGTCCTTCGCCTGTGCCATGAATCCCTTGACCTGGTCGATCTGATCGGCCTCTAGGAGTGAGTCACCAACTTCGTAGCCTTGGGCCGCTAAGAAGGTAAAGGCCATGCCCCCGCCGATCAGCAACCGGTCGACGCGGCCAATCAAGTTACCGATGACCCCGAGCTTGTCACTGACCTTGGAGCCACCCAAGACGACGACATAAGGCCGCGCTGGACTTGCCAATAGTGATCGAAACACCTCGGTTTCAGCAATGACCAAGCGCCCACCGGCAGCCGGCAGCAGCCGGGCAATGTCGGTAACCGAGGCCTGCTCGCGGTGCACTACCCCAAAACCATCAGAAACGTAGATCTCCCCCAGCGCCGCCAACTCAACAGCAAGGCTCTGCCGCTCGGCGGCCTCTTTACTCGTCTCCCGCGCGTCAAACCGCAGATTCTCCAGCAGCAGCACGTCACCGGGTTGCAGCGCCGAGATCAGGCCGGCAGTGATCGGCCCGGTGATATCGGCACCGAGTTGCACTTGGATTCCGAGCAGGTCACCTAGCCTGCTGGCCACCGGGGCCAGGCTGAGTTCTGGCCTGCGGGCACCCTTTGGTCGGCCCAGGTGCGCCATGATCACTACCTTCGCCCCGTGAGCACGTAGATACTCGATGGTCGGCAAACTCGCACGGATTCGGCCATCGTCGGTGATGACCTTTGCGCCCAGCACACCATCGGCGAGCGGCACATTGAAATCCGACCGAACCAAGACGACTTTCCCGCCGACTTCTAGGTCGTCGAGGGTGCGCATTGCTGGCGGCCCTAGAGGCTTGAGCCGACGAACACGGTGAGGTCGATCAATCGGTTGCTGTAGCCCCACTCATTGTCATACCAACCGACGACCTTGGCCATGTTGCCATTGACGTTGGTTAACCCGGAGTCGAAAATACATGAGGCCGGGTCCGTAACGATGTCGCTGGACACAATCGGGTCCTCGGTGTAGACCAAGATACCCTTTAACGGTCCAGCCGCTGCCTCTTTAATCGCAGCATTGATCTCGTCCCTTGTTGCCGGGGTCTTCAACTCCACGGTCAAGTCGGTGGCGGATCCCGTCGGCACCGGCACCCGCATCGCGTAACCATCAAGCTTGCCCTTCAGCTGCGGCAATACCAGGCTGATGGCCTTAGCGGCACCGGTGCTGGTCGGGATCATGTTGATCGCTGCCGCGCGCGCACGCCGCAGGTCACTATGTGGGTAGTCCAAGATGCTCTGGTCGTTAGTGTAAGCGTGAATGGTGGTCATCAAGCCACGCTCGATTCCGAATGAATCATCTAGCACCTTGGCCATCGGCGCCAGGCAGTTGGTCGTGCACGAGGCATTAGAGATTATGTTGTCAGTTGCCGGGTTGTACTTGTCCGCGTTTACGCCCATCACAATGGTGATGTCCTCACCTTTGGCTGGCGCGCTGATGATCACTTTCTTTGCACCGGCGGTGAGGTGGCCTGCGGCCTTCGCCGCATCGGTGAAGAAACCGGTTGACTCGATGACAATGTCAGCTCCCACCTTGGCCCAAGGGAGTGCAGATGGGTCACGTTCGGCGAAAACTGGGATGGTGGTGCCGTCCACGATGATCGCACCGTCGGTGGCGGTGACCTCAACGCCAATGCGCCCTAGAATGCTGTCGTACTTCAGTAGATGGGCCAAGGTCTTGGTATCGGTTAGGTCGTTGAGGCCCACAATTTGTAAATCGGCTCCACTGGCGCGTAGCGCACGGTAGAAATTGCGGCCAATGCGGCCAAAACCGTTAATGCCAACCTTGATCGCCACTTGAACTCCCCGGTAGCTTGGAACCCAATAACCTTGTCACCTGAAAAACCATCTCATCTTGTAAGAGCTATCATGAAAATCTTACCGGTTATCAGGAGTCGTCGACATCTTGGCCGAGTGCCGACTCGGTATCTGGAATCCCCAGATCCGAGGCGCGTTTATCGGCCAAAGCCAAAAGTCGACGGATCCGGCCGGCGATCGCATCCTTGGTCATTGGTGGGTCAGCCAATGCTCCCAATTCTTCCAAACTCGCCTGTTGATGTTCGAGCCGCAACCGGCCCGCAACCGCTAGGTGCTCTGGCACGTCCGCACCCAGAATCTCCAAAGCCCGTTGCACCCGAGCACCGGCGGCCACCGCCGCCCGAGCCGATCGTCGCAAGTTCGCGTCATCGAAATTCGCCAGGCGGTTCGCGGTGGCCCGCACCTCACGGCGCATACGTCGTTCTTCCCAGGCCATCATTGACTCGTGTGCACCCAACCGGGTCAGCATCGCCCCGATCGCATCTCCATCACGAATGACGACCCGATCAACACCGCGTACCTCGCGCGACTTAGCCGGGATCCCAAGCCTCCTGGCCGCACCGACCAGTGCCAGGGCAGCTTCTGGGCCCGGGCAGGTGATCTCCAAGGAGGATGACCGCCCGGGCTCGGTCAAGGAGCCGTGGGCGAGGAAGGCCCCGCGCCAAGCCGCCTCGCATTCGCTCACCCCGCCAGCGACGATCACCGGCGGCAGGCCGCGTACCGGGCGCCCGCTGCCATCAACGATCCCGGTCTGCCTTGCGAGCGCTTCCCCACCTTCTACCACTCGCACCAAATACCGTGCTCCCTTGCGCAATCCGCTTGGTTGCACGACGACGATTTCGCTCTCATGACCGTAGATGTCGAAGAGGTCCTTTTTCAGACGACGTGCCGTTGCGCCCGTATCCAGATCCGCTTCAATCACAATGTGGCCCGCGACTAAATGCAGGCCACTGGCGAACCGCAAAATGGTAGCCACCTCGGCCTTACGGCAACTCGCCTTGTTGATCTCAACCCGGCTGAGTTCGTCCTTTACCGCCGCAGTCATTGCCATGGTGCGCATCTTGCCATGCGTGGCAAGTACCCCCGCCGGGCACCGACACCCCGGCTCAAACTACCGACCCGATCGCCACGGCTAGGCGGTCTGGATCATGCTCGCCAGGGCGCGTGCCGCGTGGGTAGGTGAGAGTGTTCAGCACCAGCTCTGCGCCGATTCGAGCGCAACTGGCTGTCAGTTCCGATAGGTCATCAACATGGCGCGGGTCCGCAATCACCGCATCAAGTGCTAGACCCGGCTCTAAATCCATCAGCACCATTAGGTGGCGGTCGACCGACAGCCCTGACATCTCCGCATCACTGCTTGGATCAAGGTTCAGAACCACAATTCGCTTGGCCGGACTACTCGTAATAGCCCCGGCCAAGTCGGGCAGCAGTAAATGCGGGACAACCGAGGTGTACCAGGAGCCTGGGCCGAGCACGATGACATCGGCGCGGTAAACGGCCTCGATTGCCTCGAGGCAAACCGGTGCATCCGCTGGCTCGAGGCGAATGCCCACGATGGTACCCGGTGTCGTCGCTACCGCCTCTTGTCCACGGACAATTGACACGTGCTCGGCATTTGCGGGGTCCAGCCCTTCAACATCGGCAATGATCTGCAAAGGCACCGTGCTGCAGGGCAGTACCCGACCCTGAGCCTCAAGCAGGGCCCCCACCCAGTCCAATCCGACGACCGGGTCCTTGGTCTGCTCCCACAGCGCATAGATGAGTAAATTGCCCAGTGAGTGACCGGCTAGGTCACCTGCACCGCCGAACCGGTGCTGCACCACCTTGCTCCAAGTGCGGCCCCAAGTGTCATCGCCACAAAGTGCAGCGAGTGCCATCCTTAAGTCACCCGGCGGTAGCACGCCATATTCATCGCGCAGTCGGCCGCTTGATCCACCATCATCCGCAACGCCCACGACCGCGGTGATTTGATCCGTGACACGGCGCAATGCCTTCAGTGTCGCCGCAAGGCCATGGCCGCCACCAAGGGCCACCACATTTGGTCCGGCTCCCCCGAAGGCGAGAGCACCACGCTTCGTCACTCGCGGCCTAGATCCCGGTGCACTACGAGAGTCTCAATCCCCTCAATTCGCAACCGGGCAGCGAAATTCTCGGACATTGCCACACTTCGATGCTTGCCGCCGGTGCAACCCATCGCGATGGTGACATATCTCTTGCCCTCTTCGACGTATCCGGGCGCGATCACCTGCACTAGCTGGGAATACAACTGCAGAAAAACCTCAGCAGCGGGGGCTGCGAGTACCGCGTTCGCAACTGTTTCATCGAGCCCGTTAAGTGGCCTCAACTCTGGGATCCAGTGCGGGTTCGGCAGGAAGCGAACATCGGCAACTAGATCTGCATCGACGGGTATCCCGTACTTGAAGCCAAAGGACATCACCGTGGCATGGAGCTTCATCACATCCTGGTGGCCGAATGCAGCCTCGATTTTTCGCCGCAAATCATGGACATTAAGTGCGGTGGTGTCGATGACCACGTCGGCAATTGCGCGCATATCCCCAAGCGCAATCCGCTCGGCTGCCAGGCCATCAGTGATTCGCTGGCCACCTTGTAATGGATGCGGCCGCCGTGAACTCTCGAAGCGTCGCACCAAAGACTCATCAGAGGACTCCAAAAAAAGGGTGCGAACCGGGATGCCATCACGCCCAAGTGCCTCGAGGGTGCGGTTCAAGTCTCTGAAAAAGGACTTACCGCGCACATCAACCACCACGGCTACCCGGGAGATGTCTTCACTGCCTCGCGCCAGTTCAATCGCCTGCTGCAGCATCGAAGGTGGCAAGTTATCGATAACGAACCAGCCAATATCCTCAAGGACATGCGCCGCGGTGGATCGACCGGCCCCTGACATCCCGGTTACCAGCACCACATCGAATTCGGCGAAGTCAGTCTCTGTCACCTTGACTTCCTTTCCTCTCGCGCTTGCGCACCGGGTTGCCCGAGCCTTCTTGTTCGCCGAGGGCTGCCGCAATTGTTGCAGCAAGGACCGGGCCGATCCCCTCAACCGTACTTAATTCCTCAGGAGTCGCCGCGCGGATGGCGCGCACACTGCCGAAATGACGAAGTAGTGTCTTTGCGCGCACTGGCCCAAGCCCGACAATGTCGTCCAGGGCACTTGCAGTTGCTCGCCTGGCTCTTCGCACCCGATGCAGCCCAATGGCCGTGCGGTGTGCCTCATCTCGAATCCGCTGCAGCAGGTACAGCGCCTCGCTGGTGCGTGGCAGGATCACTGGATCGCGGTCATCGGGCAGCCAGATCTCCTCAAGCCTCTTGGCCAGCCCGATCACCGGCACATCGGTGATGCCGGCGGCCATCAGCGCATCCTGCGCCGCCCGCACCTGCGGCCACCCACCATCGATCACCAGCAACCCTGGCGGGTAGGCAAACCGCCGCCTGGCCTCATCAACTGCTGCCGGATCCTGCTCCCCCTTTCCTGGCCTAAATCTCCTCGTGACGACCTCCGCGACTGCACCAGTGTCATCGGCCGTGACCGTTCTAATGATGAAGCTTCGATACTCACGTTTCTTTGGCAAGGCATCCTCGAACACCACGAGCGAGGCCACCGTGTCCTGCCCCTGCAAGGTGGAAACATCGATGCACTCGATGCGCAAGGGGACGTCGGCGAGCCCCAGTGCATCCTTGAGTTCCTGCAAGGCTCTACTGCGCGAGGTTAGATCCGATGACCGTCGAAGTTTGTGAAGTGCCAAAGTGTGCTGGGCGTTAATCGACGCGGTCTCCAGCAGTGCGCGTTTATCACCACGCTGCGGCACCCGCACCGAAACCGCCGACCCTCGCTTCTGCGACAGCCACGATTCCCAGACCCCGACTGATTCCAACTTGGTCGACACCAGCACCTCGCGCGGGATGTCAATCTCCTCGTCATAGATTCGCTGCAAGACTCGCTCCAGGTACCCGCTGCTTGACAGCTCCTCCGACTTCTCGAGGACAAAACCGCGTTCGCCTCGGATCCGGCCACCTCGCACATGGAAGATCTGGATTCCGGCCTCCAGCTGCTCCTCCACCATTGCAATCACGTCGGCATCGGTGTTGTCGGCAAAGACCACCGCATTTCGCTCCATTGCCGCACGCAATGCCCCAACTCGATCGCGCAGGCGACCGGCTTCCTCATAGTTTTGGGATTGGGAGGCGGCTTGCATCGCACGATCAAGATCACGAATGAAGGCCTCGCCTTGCCCGGCCATAAATGTGCAAAAATTGTTGACCAGTGCGCGGTAATCCTCAGGGGTGATCTTCTCAACACATGGAGCACTGCATTTTCCGATATAGCCGAGCAGGCAAGGCCTTCCGACTTGCTTAGCCCTGCGGTACACCCCGTCGCGACAGGACCTGATCGGAAACACTTTCAATACTTCGTCTACCGTGTCGCGAATTGCCCAGGCGTGTGCGTAGGGCCCAAAATACTTGGTGCCCTTGCGCTTTGCCTCGCGAACTACTGACACCCGCGGGAACTCCTCACCAACGGTGACTGCGAGGTAGGGATAGGTCTTGTCGTCACGAAACCGCACATTGAATCTAGGGTCGAACTCCTTGATCCAGGCGAACTCCAGGGTGAGTGCCTCAACTTCATTGCCGACCACCACCCAGTCCACGCTGGTAGCGCACTCAACGAGTGATCTTGTCCTAGGGTGCAGTGTTGCCTGATCGGCGAAATAACTACCCAGGCGCGATCGTAAGTTGCCCGCCTTGCCGACGTAGATCACCCGCCCGGTGCTATCACGGAATCGATAGACCCCCGCGTTGGTGGGGATATCATGCGGGCGCGGCAATGTCACGGGGTTGACGCTAGCCCAAACAGGCTAGGGCAAGGCGATGCTGTCGCCCTGCACGGCAATGCTTGCCGCCGTCAGCCCCTGCTCCGCCGGCCCTTGGATCACCGAGCCATCGACCGCGGAGAACAATGAACCGTGGCAGGGACACACAATTTCATTTTCTGCCACCTCGCCCACCAAGCAGCCTTGGTGCGGGCAGATCGCCGTGAACGCCTTGTAAGTACCCTCGCTCGGCTGCGTGATCACAACAGGCGGCTCGGGAACTATTACCCCCCCGAAAAGGGGAACAGCACTGGTGGCGATTGCCCCCGTGGGTGCTCCGGTTGCTGCGACTGCCCCATCGGTCGCAGCGGGCGCCGCCGCCGCCGTTGCCGCCGCAGTGGTCGACCCGGAGTCGCCACAGGCCGCCAGCGCCCCGCCAGCAACAACCAAGCCACCGGCCGTCAGCACCGTGCGGCGCTCCACTGCGAACTCTTTGTTACTCATGCGCCCTCCATCGTCATCAACTTGCCTTGGACCGCTTTAGTTTAGGCGGCGGTAGCTTGAGGCGCTCGCGCAGGAAATCCCCCGTAAAACTACCCACGGTGGCGGCCACGGCCTCTGGTGTTCCGGTCGCAATGACCTTACCCCCGCCCGACCCGCCTTCTGGCCCCATGTCAACGACCCAGTCAGCAGTCTTGATGACATCGAGGTTATGTTCGATGACGACCACGGTGTTGCCTTTGTCAACCAGTGACTGCAGGACGCCGAGCAGTTTACGAATATCCTCAAAATGCAGCCCAGTAGTCGGCTCATCGAGTACGTAGATGGTGCGTCCGGTCGAACGCTTTTGCAACTCAGCGGCCAACTTCACCCGTTGTGCCTCACCACCGGACAATGTCGGGGCCGACTGACCCATGCGGACATAGCCAAGGCCAACATCCACCAGCGTGGAAAGGTGCCTGGCAATAGGCGGCACCGCGGCAAAGAACTCCAGGGCCTCCTCTATCGGCATATTGAGAACATCAGCGATGGTCTTGCCCTTGAAATGCACTTCTAGAGTCTCACGGTTGTATCTCGCGCCCAGGCACACTTCGCAAGGCACATAAACATCGGGAAGAAAGTTCATCTCGATCTTGATGGTGCCATCGCCAGAGCAAGCCTCGCATCTTCCTCCCTTTACATTGAAGCTAAAGCGCCCCTGCAAATACCCGCGCACCTTCGCCTCTTGGGTCTCAGCGAAGATCTTTCGCACGTGATCGAATACGCCGGTATACGTTGCCGGGTTACTTCGCGGGGTGCGACCAATGGGACTTTGATCGACATGCACCACCTTGTCAATGTGCTCAAGGCCGGTGACCTTCTTGTGCTTACCCGGCACCAGCCGCGCACCATTCAGATCGCGCGCCATCACGTTGAATAACACGTCATTGACAAGGGTTGACTTGCCCGAACCGCTCACACCGGTCACCGCGATCATGCAGCCCAGCGGGAAGTCAACTGTCACATTTTGCAGGTTATGCTCAGCGGCACCATGAACCGTGATCACTCGATCGGTCACCGGACGCCGGATCATCGGCACGTCAATCGACCGGGTGCCGGCTAGGTATTGCCCGGTGATCGAAGTTGGTTCGGCAAGCAGCTCTGCCAGAGTACCGCTGACGACGATCTGCCCCCCGTGCTCACCAGCACCGGGACCGATGTCGACTATCCAATCCGCGGTCCGGATGGTGTCCTCATCATGCTCGACAACTATCAACGTATTGCCCAGATCCCGGAGCCGAAGCAAAGTCTCAGTCAACCGGTGATTATCGCGTTGGTGCAGCCCGATACTTGGCTCATCCAGCACATAGAGCACGCCAACCAAGCCGGAGCCAATCTGGGTGGCCAGCCGGATCCGCTGCGCCTCACCGCCAGCCAACGTCCCGGCCGGGCGATCAAGTGACAGGTAGTGCAAACCGACGTCCATTAGGAATTGCAGGCGCTCATTGACCTCCTTCAGGACCCGGGTGGCGATCGTGGCATCGCGCTGGGAAAGCTTCAAGCCCCCCAGCATCTCGGCCATCAGCCCGATTGGCAGGCCAGCAATCTCGGCTATTGAGTGCCCGTTGATCGTGACGGCCAACGAGAGCGGTTTCAGCCTTGCCCCCTCGCACGCTGCGCATGGCACCTCGCGCATGAAGCCCTCGAAGCGTTCCCGGGAGGCGTCGCTGTCGGACTCTAAGTGACGACGTTCGATGAATGGAATGACACCCTCGTAGGTCGTGTGGTACGAGCGTTGCCGGCCGTATCTATTTCGATATTTCACGTGCACTTCGGTATCGTGGCCATAAAGCAGTGCCTTCTTGGCACGCGCCGGGAGTTTCTGCCACGGCACATCCAGATCTATCTCCAGTTCTTCGCACAACGCCTCCAGGAGCCGCTTGAAGTAATCTGAGACATTTCCCCCCGCCCAAGGTGCGATGGCGCCCTCGCGCACGCTTAGCTCGCCATTTGGCACGACTAGGTCCGGTTCAACTTCGCGCCGGGTGCCAAGCCCGGTGCACACCGGGCAGGCCCCGAACGGCGAATTAAATGAAAAGGACCGCGGCTCAAGCTCCTCGAACGAGATCTGGCACTTCATGCACGCAAGGTGCTCGCTGAAGACGCGCTCGCGGTTTGGGTCCTTTTCCGCCAGATCAACGAAGTCAAGTACCACCACCCCACTGGCGAGGCGCAAGGCTGTCTCGACCGAGTCGGTAAGGCGCCGGCGGGACTCCGCCTTAACCGTCAATCGATCAACGACCACGTCGATACTGTGCTTCTCCTGCTTCTTCAGGGTGGGCACCTCATCTAGTCCGACAACTACCCCGTCCACTCGGACCCGCGAGTAGCCCTGAGCCTGCAGCTGTCGAAACAACTCGCTGTACTCGCCCTTGCGTTCCCGCACCACGGGTGCAAGGACCTGAAACTTTGAGTCCGCGGTCAAGTCAAGTACCTGGTCAACTATTTGCTGCGGTGCCTGCCGGGCGATTACCGAGCCGCAGTCTGGGCAGTGTGGCTTGCCGATTCGAGCGAAAAGCAGGCGCAGGTAGTCATAAACCTCGGTGATCGTCCCTACCGTGGACCTAGGGTTCCGGGAGGTGGACTTTTGGTCAATTGACACCGCTGGCGAAAGCCCCTCGATGAAATCCACATCCGGTTTGTCCATCTGGCCCAAAAACTGGCGGGCATAGGCCGACAGGCTTTCCACATAGCGGCGCTGGCCCTCGGCAAAAATGGTGTCAAATGCCAAGCTGGACTTGCCTGAGCCCGATAGCCCGGTGAACACGATCAGGGCGTCACGCGGCAACTCCAGCGAGACGTCTTTAAGGTTGTGCTCGCGGGCCCCCCGAACCACCAACTGGTCTGGCACTAGCGAGCCTCCGGGAATCGGGTTTCCGCACCGAATTGGACGGAGACGTAAATGTATACCGGAAACGTAAAAGTTGGCGGCAGCGCCGACGTCCATGAGCTGCCTAAGCTCATTGTCAGCAAGCTGGCCGTGGGGCCGTACAACAACAACGCTTATGTTCTTCGCTGTCGGCGAACAGGGGCGCAGGTTCTCATTGACGCCCCGAGTGAAGCCGATCGGCTACTAACGCTAATCGGTAATGACGGGGTCGAGTTAGTCATCACCACCCACAGCCATCATGACCACTGGGGGGCCCTTGCCGAGGTGGTCGCCGCTACCGGAGCCATGACCGCAGCGCACCTGTTGGATGCCCCGCAGATCCCCGTGCCGACCGATGTGCTGCTGGCCGATCAAGACCTGCTGACATTCGGCGACTGCAGCCTGCAAGCCATCCACCTCGTGGGTCACACCCCAGGATCAATTGCCTTGCTCTATCAAGATCCGGATGGCCCGTCGCATCTATTCACCGGCGATTGCCTTTTTCCCGGCGGCGTTGGCAACACCGAAAAAGATGCGGCCCGCTTCGACGCGCTCTTGGGTGATGTCACCTCGAAGCTCTTCGAGCGCCTGCCAGATGAGACCTGGGTGTACCCGGGCCATGGCTACGACACCACCATCGGCCGGGAGCGACCTGAGCTGGCTAGTTGGCGCGAGCGCGGCTGGTAATCAATCCCGTTGGCTGCGGCTGGAAATCAAGGCGATTCGGGCTGGTCTTCCGGATCACCGGCAAGGCGCCCGGCCGGCGCGATGGCCGTCGGATCGCGTCGAACCTTGAGGGAGGACCCAACCGCCACCAATAGCAGTGCTCAGCACGCCCCCGGAAGCAAAGAGTTCGCCATCGGGCCACCAGAACTACTAATTCGTGATTGGGCATTAGCCCCTTGGCTTGGTTCGCAAACTAATGAGGATAGTAATGACCAGCACAGCGACAATAAAGAGGAGCGAGAACCAGACCGGTATCAGCGGAACTGCAAGGCTGGTCGTGGCATGAAGAGCCTCGAGGACGAGTTTAACGCCGATAAACGCCAAGATCACGGCTAGACCTTTGTTCAGGTGGTGCAGCTTGCCGAGAAACCCTTTCAGCAAGAAGAACAACTGCCGCAGGCCCATCA
>SXGR01391817.1_pt1 | contig 15653 bp, 17 predicted proteins | sample 3174711 | NCBI WGS metagenome assembly SXGR01 (sample SAMN11356860, study PRJNA531348) | freshwater metagenome | isolation source: freshwater sample F1-60 | place: China: Fuxian Lake, Yuxi | collected 2017-12-25
AGCATAAGGTCGAGGATGACGAGATCCGGGGCGTGCTGCTTCGCCATCGTAAGCCCTTCTGCGCCGTCCTTCGCTGCGAACGTGGTATAGCCCTCGCGTCCGAGCGAATAGGCAACCGCGCGCGATAGGGTCTCTTCATCTTCGATGATGAGAACCGCCGGAGGGGGCATAGCTGCGCTCCGCCCACATTATACCGGGGAGGGGCGCGGACCCGGTGAGCCCCTGTGATAACGCTTTGTTAACGCCGCTAACGTTGCCTTAGTGATCGCCGCCGCCGGGTCCGCCTTCGCTTCGTCCAGGGAACGAGCGTGGGCGAGGAGGGACTCCGCGCCGATGATGCCCAGGGCCGCCATCTCGGGCAGGTCCGATCCGATAAGTCCGGCGATGACGAGAACGGGGACACCGTGGCGCTTTGCCCATGCGGCGACCGCTCCAGGGCCTTTGCCTGAGAGAGTCGTCCTATCAAACATGCCTTCGCCGGTGATGACCAAGTCCGTTTCGGCGATGAGCCGCTTCAGCCCGGTGATCTCCAAGACGAGATTCGAGCCGCGCAGAAGCTTGGCGCCGCAGAGGGCATGGAGGCCGCCTGCGAGTCCGCCGGCCGGCCCGGCGAGGGACATGTTCCGGAGATCGACGCCGAGCTGCGCCGCGACGACTGTGCCAAAATGCTCCATAGCCTCCGCAAGCTCCTTGGCCACCTGGGGCGTCGCGCCTTTCTGTGGGGCGAAGGTCCACGCCCCGCGAGGGCCGCAGAGGGGGATATCCACGTCGCAGGCGACGCTGATTTCGGTCTGGCGGATGCGAGGGTCGAGGCCGGAGAGGTCGATGCGCTGGAGCCGGGCCAGAGCCGCGCCGCCGGGAGCCAAGGGCTCCCCTGTTGTGTCGAGGAATCGCGCGCCAAGGGCTGATGCAGCCCCCGCGCCTGCATCCACCGTCGCGCTTCCGCCGATGCCGACGAGGATTTTTCGGTACCCTGCATCCATGGCGGCGCGCATCAGCTGACCTGTGCCAAAGGTGGTTGTGTGACGGGGGGCGAGCTCGTGCTGTTTCAGCAGGCGTATGCCAGAGGCCTGGGCCATCTCGATGACTGCTGTTTGCCCGTCGCCGAGAGCGCCCCAGCGGGCGGTGATGGCGCGGCCGAGGGCATCTTGGACCCGGGCGGTGAAATAGCGGCCCTTGGTGGCTGTGACCAAGACGTCGAGGGTGTCGTCGCCGCCATCCGCCATCGGCGCGACCACAACCTTGGCCTGGGGAAGCGCCCGCCGCGCGCCCTCAGCCATCGCCTGCGCTGCGGCGAGGGCCGAGAGTGTGCCCTTGAATGCCTGCGGGGCGCACAAGACGTTCATGGGGCCCGAGTATATCAGGTCAGCGATGTATAATCATCGCGCTTTTACGGAGGACGGACTCCATGCCGAAGCATGCACATGCCACAGCGCTTGCCCGGGACGCGGCCGCCATCGTTGGCGCTGCGGCGGTTCTGTCCAAGCCGGAAGACGTGCTGGTCTTTGAGGCCGATGGCTCCATCGGGAAAGGCGCGCCGAACGTCGTGGCATTTCCGAAGACGACGGAGCAGGTGGCGGCCTTGGTGAAGCTGGCGAATGCCCACGGCGCGCCGGTTCTTCCCCGGGGGGCGGGCACAGGGCTGAGCGGCGGGGCGGTTGCCGTGATGGGCGGGCTTCTCATCAGCCTGACGCGCATGAATAGGATCGTGGAGATCGACCCACTCAGGCGCACGGCCCTCGTTGAGCCTGGGGTCGTGAATCTGCACCTGAGCCAGCAGACGGCGAAGCACGGGCTGCATTACGCGCCTGACCCATCGAGCCAGCGCACCTGCACCATAGGCGGCAATGTTGCGGAGAACTCCGGCGGCCCCCACTGCTTAGCCTATGGCGTTACGACGAATCATATCTTGGGCATGGAGGTTGTGCTGCCCAGCGGCGAGGTGGTTTGGCTCGGCGGGCAGACGCAGGACAAGCCCGGCTATGACCTGACAGGGCTCTTCGTTGGCTCGGAGGGCACGATGGGGATCGCGACAAAGATTCTGGTGCGCCTGACGCAAGATCCTGAGGCGGTGCGCACGCTGCTGGCGATCTTCGATCACGTGAACCAGGCCAGCCTCGCGGTCTCCGCTATCATCGCTGGAGGCATCATCCCAGCCGCCCTGGAGATGATCGACAAGGTCACGATGAGCGCGGTGAGCCAGGCGGTGGACGGGGCGGACTACCCTCCTGATGCAGGGGCGGTGCTGCTTATCGAAGTGGATGGCCTGCGCGAATCGGCGGATGCGGAGGCCCGTGCGGTCGAAGAGATATGCAGGGGGCTTGGGCCCCGGGAGATTCGCTCGGCGGAGAGGCCCGAGGACAGGGAGCGGCTGTGGGCGGGCCGCAAGGGCGCCCTCGGCGCGCTGGGACGCCTGGCGCCGAATTATTACATCTTGGACGGCGTCGTGCCGCGCTCGAAGCTGCCCGAGGTGCTGAAGCGCGTGCTGGAGATTTGTGAACGGCACAACTTCCGGGTCGCCAATGTCTTCCACGCTGGCGACGGCAACCTGCACCCCAACGTGCTCTTTGATGAGCGGGTGGCTGGAGAGAGCGAACGCGTGCTGAAAGCAGGGGAAGAGATCATGCAGGTCTGCGTCGCCGTCGGCGGGTCTATCACCGGGGAGCATGGCGTTGGCCTGGAAAAGAAGGACTTCATGCCGCTTATCTTTTCTGCCGATGATATGGCGGCGATGGAAAAGGTGAAGGCGGCCTTTTTCGCGACGGATAACTTCAACCCGTGCAAGGTGCTTCCGACGGGGCGAGGCTGCGGAGAGGCGAGCCGCCACCCGATGCGCGCCGCCATGGGCCCGGACGCTGTGCTGTAGTCGATGCCATGAGCACTGCAACGATCGAAGAGGCGATGGCTGCCATCGTCGGCGCGCAGGATGTCGCCTCCGGCGGCGAGCTGAGTTCCTTTGCCGTGGATGGCGTTGTGCCCAGGGTGGCGCTGTTCCCTGGCGATGCGGCGCAGGTGGCGCAGGTGCTGAAGCTGGCCGCCGAACAAGGGCTTGCGCTTACGGCCCGGGGGGGCGGCACGATGATGTCCCTCGGCAACCCGCCTGAGCGCGTTGATCTTCTGCTCGGCATGCGCCGGATGAATCGCATCCTGGAGCATGAGCCGGCGGACCTCACGGTGACGGTTGAGGCTGGCGTGACGCTGGCGGCGCTGAATCAGAGGCTTGCCGAACATGGACAGACGCTTGCCCTGGATGCGCCCCACGCCGGCCGCGCGACGATAGGCGGGATGCTTTCTGCGAATGTCTCCGGCCCGCGCCGCCTTGGCTATGGCTCTGCCAGGGATAAACTCATCGGCATAAAGGTGGTTGACGCGCGGGGCGTGCAGATCAAAGGCGGCGGCAAGGTTGTGAAGAACGTCGCGGGCTATGACCTCTGCAAGCTTTTCATCGGCGCCCTTGGGACGCTGGGGATTATCACCGAGGCGACGTTCAAGCTTGCGCCGCTGCCCAAGTCGAAGGCGACGATGCTGGGTGCGTTTGCCCACCTTGAGCCTGCGCTTGCCTGTGCGGCGGCGGTCATGCAGAGCGCCCTTCGGCCTGTGTCGCTGGACCTGTTGAACGGCATCGCCTATCGTCTTGCCGCGCCGCCGGCGGGGCTGCCCGGCATCGGCGATCGCGACTATTTCCTGGCGATGGAGTTCGCCGGCGGCGCGGCAGCAGTCGAGCGCCAGAAGGCCCTCGCTCACCGGATGATTGCCGAAGGCCAAGGGAAGCCGTTGCTCATAGAGGAGGAGGGTTCGCAAACAGCCCTATGGAGAGAAGTGGTGAACATGGGACGGCGAAGTGACCGCCCGGCATCGCTTATCACCAAGACAGGCACGAGCGTTTCAGAGGTGGCTCGACTCGTTCACGGACACGAGGCCCTTGCCGAGAGCACGAATCTGGAAGTGGCGATCGAGGCGCACATCGCGGGAGGCGTCATCCGCGCGGCGTGGTGGGCGGAAGGCGGCGGGCCGGGGGACGCGAAGCTTTTGAGCGAGACGGCCTCGACGCTGCGAAAGGCATCGGCCAACGGCGGCGGGACGTACGTAGTGGAAGGCGCGACGACGGCCATCAAGCGAGCCATCGAAGTCTGGGGCGAGCCAGGCCCGGACTTTGCGATCATGCGCAACCTGAAAGAGCGGTTCGACCCGGGGCGCATCCTGAGCCCAGGCCGCTTTGTGGGGCGGCTATGAGCGCGGGGACACCCGTCTTCTTTTCGGGGAGAGATGCGCCTGCAGAGGCTGATATCTGGCGATGCGTTCACTGCGGCCTGTGCTTGCAATCGTGCCCAACCTATGTGCAGACGGGGCTGGAGACGGAATCGCCGAGGGGACGCATCTCGATCATGAAGGCCATCCACGAAAAGCGGGTCGGCATGACCGAGGCGGCCATCGGCCACCTGGAGCTGTGTTTGCAGTGCCGCGCCTGCGAAGCCGTCTGCCCCTCCGGTGTTCCCTTTGGCCGGATGATGGAGGCGACGCGGGCGCAGGTCGCCGCGCAGACGAAGCGTTCGTCCGGGGGACGCGCCGTGCGGTTCATCGCCTTTCGCCTTGTGTTGCCGAGGCCAGGGCTGATGCGTGCGATGGCCTATGGCCTCAAACTCTATCAACGCACGGGCCTTCAGTGGCTGGTTCGCCAGACACGGCTGCTGAAGCTCATTGGTCCCTTGGACCGGATGGAGCAACAGCTGCCCCGGCTGCCCAAATTCTACTCACCGCCAAAGGGCGAAGTCGTCCCGGCCCTTGGGGTGAAGAAACGGCGCGTGGCGATGCTGAACGGGTGTGTGATGCCGCTGACCTACGGCCCTGTGAACGAGGCGACGGCTCGGGTGCTCGCGCGAAACGGCTGTGAGGTCGTGGTGCCGAAGTCCCAGGGCTGCTGCGGCGCGCTGAGCGCCCATAGCGGCGAGCGGGATGCGGCGCGCAACCTCGCGCGCAAGAATATAGATGTCTTTCTGGCCACCAGCGCAGAGGCAATCATCGTCAACTCGGCGGGATGCGGCTCCGCGATGAAAGAGTACGGAGAGCTGTTAAAAGACGACCTTGCTTACAAAAAGAAAGCCGAAGCGCTGGGCAAGATGGTCAGGGACGTGAACGAGTTTCTTGCCGCGCTGCCACTGGCGTCTGGGACAAAGAGGCTGGACAGGAAGGTTACCTATCAGGACTCTTGCCACCTGGCGCATGCCCAGCGCGTCAAAGAGGCCCCGCGCAAGGTTCTGCGGGCCATCCCTGGCCTCGCTCTTATAGAGATGCCCTCTGCCGATATGTGCTGCGGCGCGGCAGGCGTCTACAACATCACTCAGCCGGAGATGTCTGCGCGGCTGTTGGATGAGAAGATGATGAATATCGCAGGGGCGAAGGCGGACATCATCGCCACGGCGAACCCAGGGTGCATGCTGCAACTACAGAAGGGCGTTGAGCGCACAGGGATGCAGGCCAGGGTCGCGCACGTTGTGGAGCTGCTCGACGAATCGTATCGAGACTAGGCCCGTATGGCCTTTTGCGCCGCCGCAAGGCCAGCGCCTGGAGGCGGCGTGAAGCCCTGGCGCGGCAGCAATTGTTCCAGGGCGCTCAGCAGCGTGAAGACGTTCTTGGGGGTGGCGTTGTAGCCCATCAGGCCGACCCGCCACACCTTACCCTTGAGGGGACCCAAGCCTCCGCCAACCTCGATATTGCATTCGCTAAGGAGCGCGCCGCGGATCGCCATATCGTCGACGCCCTGGGGAATCTTCACCGTCGTTAGCGGATTTGCGCGGAAGCCTTCGGGGGCGAGGAGGCTAAGGCCCATCGCTTCGACGCCAGCCCGGAAGGCGGAAGCGATCTTTTGATGGCGCGTGAAGCGCTGTTCGAGGCCTTCTTCCAGAACAACTCGAAGGGCCTCGCGCAGAGCATAGACCATGGTGATGGGCGCCGTATGGTGATAGGTGCGCTCCGCGCCCCAATATTTATCGAGCATGGTCAGGTCCAGATACCAGTTGGCGACTTTGCTTTTGCGGTTGCGGAGGACTTCGAGGGCACGAGGGCCGAAGGTGATGGGCGCGAGACCGGGAGGCGAGCCGATGCACTTCTGCGTGCCGCTATAGGCGATGTCCACGCCCCATTCATCGATGCGCACGTCCACGCCGCCCAGGGAGGTGACGGTATCGGCAAGAAGCAGCGCGCCGTGGTCGTGGGCGATGCGCGCCAGCTCGGGGAGCGGCTGGAGGATGCCGGTAGACGTTTCCGCATGGACGACGGCGACGAGCTTGACGCCTTTCTCTTTCTGCAGCGCCGTCTTGAAGTGCGCCGGGTCCAGGGGCTTGCCCCATTCGCCCTCCACGCGCACGACCGTTGCGCCGTAGCGCGCCGCCATATCGGTGATGCGTTCACCGAAGTAGCCGTTGACGCCAACCACGACGGTATCGCCAGGCTCGATGACGTTGCAGAGGGCGGCCTCCATGCCGGCGGAGCCTGTGCCGGAGACGGGGATGGTCAGCTTGTTGGCCGTCTTGAAGACGAGGCGAAGCATATGCACCGTCTCGTCCATGATGGCGAGGAAGGCAGGATCGAGGTGCCCGAGGAGCGGCGTGGTCATCGCCTTGTGGACCCGGGGCGGGATGTTCGCGGGGCCAGGGCCAAGCAGGGTGCGTTCGGGCGGGTTCAATTCGCCCACGATGCGTTCACTCATAGTTCCTCCAGGCGTCACACGCGAGGAGTCAGCCTAGCAGCGTCCTGCGCGCCTCGTCAAGATAAAGAGGAGTGCTCCTCTTTGCGGATCAGCCGCATCTAACGTGCAGCACGTTATGAGTGACACAGATGTTGTGACCATCATCGTGGGGAACGACACCCTGGCGCGCGCGGGGCTTGCCTCTCTGTTCGCCAATGACGCGGGGGTGGCCGTGAGTGCGCAGCTCAGCGAGGAGGAGGCGACGCCCGAGGCGGTGAGCGCCTTTGCCCCCCAGGTGGTTCTGTGGGATGCGGGCTGGGGGCCGCTGACGCCCGCGCGCCTCGATGCGATTCGCACCCTTGAACGGCCTGTCCTGGCCCTTGTCGCCGACGCCGCACAGGCGGCAGAGGCGCGCCCTGCGGGTGTTCGAGGGCTCCTCCTACGAACGGCGCGTCCTTCTCAACTTCGCGCGGCGCTCCGCGCAATCGCGGAAGGAATCGCGGTGTATGACCCATCGCTGACCGAAGGCGGGTTGGCCGTTCAACCCGGCCCGAACATTGCGGACGAGCTTACAACGCGTGAGCTCGAAGTGCTGCGCCTCCTGGCGGAGGGCCTGCCGAACAAGATTATTGCCAGACGGCTTCTGGTCACCGAGCACACCGTGAAGTTTCACGTGAATGCCATCCTTGGCAAGCTGGGCGCGCAGAGCCGCACCGAGGCAGTGACGCGGGCCACTCGCCTTGGGCTGATCATTCTTTAAGCGTGTTTCGCGGCGGCCTAGCCGATTTACTCGGCGCTCCTGATCGAATGGCTAGTGTGCGTATGTTTGCGCCCCCGTATCGTTGAATCATCTCGTGGTGTTGATGCAGGCAAGCGTCTCGTGACGGAGGAGCACATGTCGAACGTACTCGGAACACTTTCGGAGAACCTTGCGGCGACGGTTGAGCAAGCCGGACCCTCAATCGTCCGGGTTGACGCGCGGAGCAGGCTGCCGGGAAGCGGCGTCGTCTGGTCGCCTGATGGAGTCATCGTCACCGCCAACCATGTCGTTGAGCGGGATGAGGGCATCACCATCGGCTTGCCGGACGGTGAAAGCGCGCCGGCCACCCTTGCAGGCCGGGACCCAACGACGGACATCGCGGTGTTGCGGGCGCAGGCGGCAGGCCTCGTCAAAGGCGCCTGGGCCGAGCACGCGAACCTTCGCGTGGGGCACATCGTCCTCGCCCTGGGACGGCCCGGGCGGACGGTCCAGGCGACGATCGGCGTGATCAGCGCCTTGGGCGATGCATGGCGCACGGCCGCGGGAGGCCGCATCGACCGCTACGTCCAGACTGACGTGACGATGTACCCTGGCTTTTCAGGCGGGCCGCTGGTGAATGGCGCAGGACAGTTCGCCGGGCTCAACTCCACGGCCCTTGCCCGCGGAGCCCCGGTGGCCATCCCTCATGCCACGATCAGCCGTGTCGTCGAGGCAATCCTTACCCATGGCCGCGTGAAGCGGGGCTATCTCGGCGTGGGCACGTATCCCGTGCGGCTCCAAGGGGCCATCGCTCAGCAGGTGAAACAAGAGACGGGGCTTCTCATCAACTCCGTCGAGCCTGGGAGCCCAGCCGACAAGGGAGGCATCTTCCTTGGCGACATCGTCGTGACCCTCGATAGACAGCCAGTGCGCTTTCCGAACGAGCTGCTTGCGTCATTGGGAGGCGAGAGGATTGGGAAGGCCGCTCAGGTGACGGTCGTGCGCGGCGGCCAGGTGCGCGAACTCGCGGTTGTCGTCGGCGAGCGGCAGTAAAGAGATGGCCAGCCCAGCAGTTCTTGATGAGCTAAATAATGAGATAGCCAAGACCGTGGATGAAGCGGAGCGTGGCTTGGTGCACATCCAGAGCGGCACGGGCTTCGGCTCAGGGACGATCGTCCAGGCCGACGGGCTCATCGTGACGAATGCCCATGTCATCGGAGGCGGCGTGAAGAAGGTGTCGCTTCCTGGTGGAGAGAGCGTTGAGGCGAGAGTCGTTGCCTACGACCGTTACTACGACCTTGCGGCGCTCTCCGCCTCAGCGGCAGGCCTAGCCCCCATCGCCCTCGGCAACTCCGACTTGCTGAAGGCAGGACAGTTCGTCTTCGCCATCGGCAATCCCTGGGGCGTGCCCGGGGCTGTCACCGCGGGCGTCTACATCGGCAAGAGGAGGGAGCGTCGAAGGGACGCCAGTGCTGAGAGGGAATGGATCGCGGCGAGCATCCACGTGCGCCCCGGTCACTCCGGCGGGCCCCTTGTCGATGCAGAGGGGCGGCTCATCGGCATCAACACGATGATGGCGGGACTGGATGTTGGCCTGGCAGTGCCGGTGAACGCCCTGAAGCGCTTCTTGAAAGAGGCGTTTGGGGTGTGAGGCCACCGGGCAAACTGTGGAGCTCGTGCCTGGGGATCGGGGGACTAAAGAAAGTCGATGGTGTAAACGGGGAGGCCTTCTCGGTGCCGGCGCGCATAGTCAGCCAGCGCAGAGGCAAGGGCGGAAAATCGATCGGGCGCGAGCGTGTGAGGGATGATGAGGACGCCGAAGTGGGGACGCTGGTCGTTGAACCATCGCAGGGTGAGCTGGATGAAGTCATTTCGGTTTCGGGTCACCAGGCAGCGTCCCTCTTGGACAGCGCGCTGAAGCTGCTCTTCATCTCCGAGGCCACGGGCGTCGGCCTCATGCGCGCTCACTGCGTCTACTTTTGCTGCGCGGAGAAGCTCCGCTATTCGCGGGCTTAGATCTTCGTCGAGGTAGAACTTCACCGGCCGATAACCCGCAGAGCCGGGTGGCGCTTTACGAGGCGAGCTTTCGTCCAGGCTTTGTTGCGGTCAATCTCCTGGCCAATCTCTCGCGGGTATGCGGCAAAGTATCCAAGGGCGGCACGGAGCTGGGCTTGGGAAAGCCAGTGGTACGCCTCGCGGAGGCGGTCCCAAGAGGATGCCATGTTTTTGTATGCGGCTATGACCTCCCAAACGTCCAGGCCAGTCCCGGCAATTCGGGCACGACGGCCCGAAGGTCCGTCGGCGAACCATACTCCAGGACAACGCCGCATCCTGACTGCTTCACCGAGGAGCTCATTTGTCAGCGAGGAGAAGTCGCGCCGGGAGGCATCAGCCATCTCTTCGATGCTTTGAGCGACTTCCTGAGGCACACGAAGGCTTTTCTGGACGGATTTCACACGAGTCTCCCTGACATTGGCATATCCATATGACATTGTATCACATAGTCATATTATCTCAGGAAATGATGGAAAACTTGCCACGGGCATCGCTCACACGAAAGCCGAGACGCTTCAAGGGACTCCAACAGGCGGCAACTGCATGCGAAAGAGCAATGTGGTCGTTACTGCGTATCTTCTTTCAACGCCTTGATGCGATCAATTAGATAGGGCATCGCTTTGCCCGAAGGCTCCCGGATGACGAGGTCGCAGGCGCTTGAGAGGGCGGTCGGCAGAGGGTTGACCTCGATGAGAGGCGCGCCGCGCTGCCGGGCGATGGCAGGCAGTCCCGCCGCCGGGTAGACGAGGGCCGATGTGCCGATGATGAGCATGCAATCGGCCAGGGAGGCCTGCTCCTGGCAGCGCGCTAGCACATCGGCGGGGATCGGCTCGCCGAACATGACGCCGTCGTTCTTCATGATGCCGCCGCACGCAGGGCAGCGGGGCGGAAGCGTCTGTAGAGAAACCTGGTCGCGGTGGTAGCGCGCGAGGCACGAAAGGCAGCGCACCTTGTAGCGGTTGCCATGTATCTCCGCGACCCTCGTGCTGCCCGCCGCCTGGTGCAGGTTGTCCACGTTCTGCGTCACGATGTGGTGCAGATAGCCTGCCCGCTCCATCTCGGCGAGGGCATGGTGGCCTGGATTTGGCTTGCTCGTCTCCAGCGCCTTGGCAAAAGCCTCCATATCAGGGTCTTGTGGTTTGAGACGGTTCTCCCACCATGCCTTCGGGTCGCGCATGAAAGCCTCGTACCCGCGCATGTCCGGCTCGCCCTTTTTGGTCCAGAGCCCGCCCGGGCCGCGAAAGGTGGGGATACCGCTCTCCGCCGAGAGCCCAGCGCCGACGAGAGCGACGGTATGCTTCGCGCGCAGGAGGAGGCGCGCGGCGTCGTTAATGGCGCGCAGGCTCTTGCTGGAGAAGTCATTCGCGGGCATAGCGTCCAGATTTTAGCTCATGCTGAACCTTAGTCGTCGCGTGCGACGGCTCCCGCGCTGACGCGCACAAGGTTCGCCTTTGCGCGGAAGGCCTCATCGAGAGCGGGCAGATCGGCGGTGGTAAGGATCGATTGTTCATAGGTCGCGATTGCGCGAAGGAGAAAGGCCCGGCGGGGGGAATCGAGCTCTGACAAGACGTCGTCCAGGAGGAGGATCGGCTGTTCGCCTGTATGCGCCGTCATATAGTGCGCCTCGGCCAGCTTGAGGGAGAGCGTCGCCAGGCGTTGCTGGCCCCGGGAGCCGAAGGAGGCGAGGTCCACATCGTTCACCACAAACGAGAAATCGTCGCGGTGCGGCCCCACGACGGAGACGCCCTGGGCGAGCTCGCGTTCGCGCTGTGCCGCGAGCTGCGCTGTGAACGCCTTTGCGATAGCAGCGACGCCTGCTCCCTCCGGGAGCGGCACCGACGGCGCATAGACGAGATGCAGGCGCTCCCGGCCGCCGGTCAGCTCGGCGTGAACCTTTGCGGAGAGCCCATTCAATTCCTGCAGGGCTTTCGCCCGGGCGGCGATAATGACCGCGCCTGATTGGACGAGGCGCGCGTCCCAGAAGTGCAGGTCGTTCCGCGAGGCGCGCCCTTCGCGTATCGCCTTGAGCAAGGGGTTGCGCTGTTCGAGGACACGCCCATATTTCGTCAGCTCTTCGAATAACGGGCGATTGACTTGGGAGAGGGTCGCATCGAGGTGGCGCCTGCGCCCCCCAGGGGAGCCGTAGACGAGCTCGATGTCTTGGGGTTCAAAGAGGACCGCCTGCACTTCGCCGATGAGGGACGCGGCGCGCTTTGGCGCGCCGTTCAGCTTGATGCGTTTCACGAGCTGCGGCTCTTCGTCCATGGGCACGCCATCGGCGCGGGTCAGCTGCAGCACCACGTCCACCTGGATATCGCGCTTCGCCTTGCGGAAGAGGCCATGGAGACGCGCGTACGGGATCTCGTCGGCGTGGGCCTCCCACCGGATCACGTCGCGCTCCGTCTCCGCGCGCATGGACTTGCCGGTGGCAAAGACGTAGACCGCTTCCAGGATGTTGGTCTTGCCTTGGGCGTTCTCGCCATAGAGGACGGTGTGTCCGGGAGCGAGGTCCAGCGTCATGCGCTGGATATTACGGAAGTTTTCAAGGGCAAGGCGGCGGATATGCACAGAGGCTCCTCAGGGGAGCAAGGCTCAAGGAGCTGGCAGGGGCGCAGAGTGAATAGGAGGAACGCGGCGTGGCGAGGCTACTTCTTTTTCTTACCCTTGCCGCTGGGCTCTTCCTCTTCTTCATCTGCCTGCTCTTCCTGGAGTTCCCTGCCAGCCTCAAGGGCTTCGAGGCCGCGCCGGGCGGTGAGCAGGAGGGTGTTCAACTCTTCTTCCAGCTTGCGAAGGACGTCCACGGCATACTCGTCGGCGCCCTTGATGCGGGCGGTCGCCTGCTCCTCCGCCTGGGAGATGAGCTCCGCGGCATCTTTCTTCGCTTGCGCGCGGATCTCTTCGGCCTTCGACTTGGCGTCCTTAACGACTTGCGTGTCGGCAACCTTCTCCATGGACTCGCGTTCGGCGGCTTTGCGGACGCCGGTCGCCTCGTCCTGGGACTGTTTCACGATGGTGTCTCGGTAGCGGATGATCTGCTGGGCTTCGCTGATATCCTGTGGCAGAGTGTGCCGCAGCTGGGAAACCAGCTCTTGGATATCACGCGGGTTGATGACGGCGCGCTGGGTAAGCGGCAACTTCGTCGCCGAGCCGGCGATAGCCTCCAAGCGGTCAAGGATCTCGAAGACTTCCATCCGGGTGCGCAGCTTCGGTTGTTTCGTCGTCATTCCTGGCTCCTTCCGTAAGTCCGCTATGAGCGGTACTTCGTCTTCAATGCGGCGGCGACATGCTTCGGGACAAGCTTGCTCACGTCGCCGCCGAGGGAGCAAACCTCTTTGAGCAAGCTCGAGCTCAAGAATTGATATTCCGTACGAGTCATCATACAGACTACTTCAACTTCAGGGGCGAGATTGTTGTTCATCATCGCCATCTCGAACTCATATTCGAAGTCAGAGATGGCGCGGAGCCCCCGGACAAGCACCCTGGCCTTCTTCGCCCGGGCGTAGTCGACGGTCAGGCCTTTATACGGCATGACGGTGATGTTGGGGATGCCTTTCACCGCCTCTTGGAAGAGGCGCACGCGCTCGCTGGTGTCAAAGAGCAGCTTCTTAGGAGGCGCATCGTAAACGGCGACGATGAGCTTTTCGAAGACGGCCGCTGCGCGGCGGGCGATATCGAGATGCCCCAGAGTCATCGGGTCAAAGCTGCCTGGGTAAACGGCGGTGGTCATTGGGAGGCCATCCTAGTGTAGTAGCTCACGGCCGTATCGCCGTATCGACGGGTCTTATCCAGGGTGAGGCCGAAAGGGGTCGCAGGCGCTCCATCGCGCCAGGCGTGCTCCACGACGACGACGCCGCCCTTCGCGATGAGGTTGAGAGCCACCAGCTGGCGCAGCGCTTCGGACGTCTCCAGCGAGGCATAGGGAGGGTCCAGCATAACCAAATCATACGGGCCTTGAAGGGAGGCGAGAGCGCGGAGGGCGGGCGCGCAGAGGACGCGGCTTTGGGAAGAGAGCGAGAGGGTTGCGAGGTTCTGCTCGATGACCTTTGCCGTGCGAGTGTCGCGCTCCACAAAGTCGCAGTGTCCTGCCCCGCGGCTCAGCGCTTCGATGCCAAGAGCCCCGGTGCCTGCATAGAGGTCAAGGACGCGCGCGCCGGGATCGATGCGTGCTTGGAGTGCCGAGAAGATCGCGTTGCGGACGAGAGAGGAAGTAGGCCGGAGTCCCGTCTGACGCAGGGACTTGAGCCGAGCCCCCTTCGCGTGGCCGGTGATGACTCGCACCGAACCCTGGCTCCCTTCCGTGGCGGAGGTACTTTTGAGAATGTATCATGATAGTACTGGTATCTATATCTGGCGTCAAGGGAAGGAGCAGGCTCCCGCCCGCCGCCGGGGAGCAAAATCACAGGAAATGGAATTCACGAAATTAATACGCGATGTCCCCGACTTTCCGCAGAAGGGCATCGTCTTCAAGGACATCACGCCTCTCCTGAAAGACCCCAAAGCCTTTGGTGACGTCGTCGGCAGGCTGGCGAAACATTACAAGACCAAGAAAGTCGATGGCGTAGTGGCAATCGAGGCCCGGGGGTTCATCATCGGCGCTCCGCTGGCCCTTGCCCTGGGGACGGCCTTTGTGCCCGTGCGGAAGAAAGGCAAGTTGCCGCATAAAACGATTGCGTTTGAGTACGCCCTGGAGTACGGCACCGCAACCGTGGAGGTGCACCGGGACGGCGTGCTGCCGGGCAAGCGCTTCCTCATCGTGGACGATGTACTAGCCACCGGCGGGACGGCCCTGGCCGCAAAGGCGCTCGTGGAAAAGCTTGGCGGCACGGTCGCTGGATTGGCTGTCCTGATCGAGCTTGGCTTTCTGAAGGGACGCGAGAGGCTGCCGGGCGTCGACGTCTTCTCTCTGGTGACATACTAGGCGGGGGAGCAGCCATGTCTCCTAGGCCTACGCCCATCGGCACAGTGACCTTCGATCTCTGGGAGACCCTGATCCGTGACTCGATGGAGGCGGGCGCCCCAAGGACGCAGGTCCGGCTCGATGAGACCCATCGTATCCTGCGCGAGCAGGGCTTCAGCTTCTCCGCCGAGCAGATCGCGAACGCCTATCGCCGCTGCCAGGCTGCGCTGAACGATCTGCGCAAGCGTGAGGGCGACGCAACCTTTGAAGAGCAAGTGGGGAGCTTCCTGGGAGAGATCGAAGGCGGGCTTGCGGCTCGCCTGAGCGGGCACGCCCGTGAACGCATCGCCGCCCGATACGCCGACTCTTATTTCGACCACCCGCCGCGTGTAGACAAGCATGCGCGCCATGTCCTCGAAGGGGTGAAAGCTCGCGGCTACCGGACGGCCCTCATCTGCAATACGGGGTCGACGCCTGGCAAGACCCAGCGTATCTTTTTGGAGCGGGCCGGCCTGGCGCGATTCTTCGACGCCCTGACGTTCTCCGATGAGGAACGCGTCTCGAAGCCAGCGGCGGCTATTTTCCACATCACCCTTGAGCGGATAGGCAGCGCGCCCCATGAATCGGTCCACGTTGGCGACCACCCGCGCAACGATGTTCTTGGGGCGAAACGGGCGGGCCTCAAGACCATCTGGCTCAAGCGCAAAGAAGAGCCGGCGGCGGTCGCGCCCGATGCGCAGATCGATTCTCTCGAACAGGTATTGGAGGCCCTGGACCGGCTCGCAGGCTGATGTGCGCAGAGGCTTTTTGCCTTGACGCCCAGAGGGCATGCAGGGTAGAGTGGATAGGCTCCCTTTCGCGATTCTTGTCGGCGATTAGCTCAGGTGGTTAGAGCAGTCCGGTGCAGCACCGGACGGGTCGCTAGTTCGAGTCTAGCGTGTCCAAGGTTCTCGCGGGCGATTAGCTCAGGTGGTTAGAGCACGGTCCTGATAAGACCGGGGTCGCTAGTTCGAGTCTAGCATCGCCCACCACTTTTTCCTTCTTTAATATGTGGCAGGTTTATATTTTGCGGAGCGGAAGGGCCTGGCGCTGCTACATCGGTTGCACGAATAATTTGGCGCGACGGCTTGATCGGCACAACGCCGGGCTAGTCATCGCCACAAAGCACATGCGCCCCTGGCGAGCAGTCTCTGTCGAGGACCATGCTGACGCCATGGCGGCGCCCAAACGCGAGCACTGGCTGAAGGCACAAAAGAGTCGCAGGGGTATAGAAGAGC
>SXGR01475891.1_pt1 | contig 15651 bp, 9 predicted proteins | sample 3174711 | NCBI WGS metagenome assembly SXGR01 (sample SAMN11356860, study PRJNA531348) | freshwater metagenome | isolation source: freshwater sample F1-60 | place: China: Fuxian Lake, Yuxi | collected 2017-12-25
ATTACGGCAGTGAAAGCCCATGGGATGGAACCAATAGTAATTTCAGCAAGCAAAAACACCGTCAACGCCAACATGGCATAGAGAACACCGGTGCACACCACACCGATGATTACCTGGCCAGGGTGCCCCTCTAAAAAAGACTGCACCGTAATGACATATATAGTAGTGAGGGGCGTGTAACGAGTCGGCTCAGAAAGTGTGAAATGGGCAAGAGCATAAGGCCACATGGCTTTCATCCCGCCCACAATCCCCTGCTCCTTGAAGGCGTGCGCGATCTGGTTGAGAGGCAACTGAATGGGATAGACTGCAGCCAATGCGAGGAGATTTCCTCCTCGCATATCCTGATTCTGGACCGAATGCCCCCCCACTAGCGGCGAGCCTTGAAACGCGACAGGCCATGAAATCTCCCGATCAATCAGGGAATGATCGAAGTCCAGCAGAAATTCAGTTTCGGATCGTGAGTCATCAACGTTACTAACAAATCGACCCAAGGCAGCGCGCCCGGAAGAAGAGAGCTGTGCATAAACAAATGCGTGCGGATCGTTTGGAGACGTGCTGACTCGTCCCGACAAGATGGCTCTGGCCATCGCCGGAAGATCGACGTTCGATTTATCTACGACGAAAGAGGTTGAATGGAAAGAAACTAAATTGACTACATCACCGCCGAATAAGCCACTCGATATACCCGAGCGAAAGCCGGCATACCCCGCAAAGCTGACGACAAAAACAAGAATAGCCACTAATGGCAAAACATAATGTGGACGGGTTGTTTTCATGGGTGTACTCAAGTCTGAAGTTCGATAGCATCGACGCGAAAGCTTAATGCCTTACTGTAAAGTCTCCATTTTACAAGCAGCTGATTCGTCTTCTCTAAATTTTAAAGCACAATCTATACATGCCCATTTCAGACATAATTTATGTTCCTGATCGAAGAATGACACGTTCCGTCATTATACACACCCTTCAGCACCAGGGCGAGACGGTCCCCCTCCTGTACCCGCGCAGGCACTCCTAGCTACGCCAGGACAGACGGCCACCGCATCATCAATATTTCCCCAGCCGGATCCATAGACCAGAACAATCAACGCTCATTCAAGATGACGCAAAAAGCTTTGTTTCTCCTCGGCGCAAGCTGCAGCAACTCGACACTTGTCCCACAACCGATACAGCTCCGGACTGATTGGCGCATGACGTAGCACGAGAAAAAACATGGCACTATGAAGCCTACCTGCCAGAAGACGAAACACAGAGAAAAGCTCACCTTGCCTTATCCAGCAATTACCTCCTGCTGTTCACTGCATCGCGAATACCCTCACAGCTAAATCCCCCATACCAGGGCGACCGATGGATTTAAATTGCACCAAATCTGTCTCCGTAAAATCCCCCTCCAACCCTACTTCTGCAGTGGCTAGCGCCTCCTGTATCAGACCATAGTAATGGGCTGACTCCACTGTTCGCATGGAAGGTATGCCGCTTGATGGCTTCACACTGCTCCCCTTCAAATTTTCAAACACTTTCGCCGCATCGAGGTGTTTAAACATCTCTTCGGCGATCATCTGATGGCTAGGGTTCCACCATACATGAACTATGTCCTCGAACAGATTGTCCAAGTTGTCGTTCATGTAGGTCATATCCTGGAATACGGTCCTGGCATTGTTGTTCCTGCTAAGCAGGCTAAACACTTTCCTAGCTGCCCTGTACAGTTTCACTGTGTGGTGGTTCGTAGCGGACAGCAGTGGATTCATATTTCGCTCCGAATAGGGCTGGAGAAAAACGCCCGTTGGCACTCCGAATCCTTCAGCCACCGTAGCCATTTCCGTAATATTAAAAAGATATTTCTCCAGAACTTCTCTTTTCGCTTTTTCTGGTCCAGGGATTGAAACTCCCAATTCCTGGTACATTTTATCCATGTTTTGAAGCCCCCCCCCAATTCCCTCCCTGCCTTTCAAGAAACGGTATTCCTCAACGATATAGTCATAGGGGTATACAGGCCGCTTTTCATAATTGAACGGGATGTAAAAATCATTGAAGCCATCGTACACAATCAGCAGATCAATATTCAGCGGGATAACATGATGCAGTAATTGTGCGAGCTCCTGGCCGGAAACGCCTGAAGCGATGCCTGCGTTGATAAAGGTGACTTTTTTACTGGCAAGCCCAGGCAAACGTTCCCTCAAAACTTTGGCCAGCATCGCAATAATTGAGTGATCCAGATACTCCTTTTCATATTTTGAAGCATTAGGTGCATGGGGGCCACTTGCAAACACAGCAGAACCGCCGAGTATCGCAATACGATACTCATCGGTTGCCTTTATCTTGGCGATCTCTGGGGAATGGAAGCCTAAAGAGTTTATCGTAATGTCTCCTTCATAATTCGGCTCGGCACGAAACATGACATAGGGCGCTCTGGATCTGGAACCTTTTGAATTTAAACCATCCGCCTCGCGCAGTTGGCGGCCACGCTCCACATCCTCTTTCAATAACCCATGTTGCAGCGCCTTACTAACAACCAATACGGTAACTACAATCAGGATTCCCATGAAAAATGCGTACGCTATTTTTATTTTCAGCTTAGTAGATTCATTCACTTTCAGCCTCTAATAATTTCATTTGTTTTTTGTCGAACGTTAGCTGGTAGAGAACGTACCGTGTCTTTAGCTCACGAACAAACGGCATATCTGTATTCGCGACACCAAGATCCGTTTCCCAATCCATGTAGGCTGGCAGGGATACGAAATTCGTCGGCGTCAGCCATTTCAAAGGGTCAAGATACGCATATCTGACCTCCATCGGATACTCGGCCATCTGGCGTAACGTGCCAGGCGGTTCACGCACCCACTTATGACTGTGGTACGCAGCCCGCCAAGACGCGTATGCGGGGGCTGCCTCAAGCAAATAGACATCGCGCAGGCCTGCGTTGGCGCGTAGCAAACTGGCCAAATCAGCCTTCTGAAAACGGTGCTTTTCACACCCATTGGATTATTGTGAGTCGTCTGGTAAGGCGCAAAATGGAACCCGCTGTAATAATAGATGTCGGCATGAGCCAGAAAGTTGGCAATGACGATACTATAACGCGGGATTAGTCGGCGAAGATCGTCAGCAATTTTCATGTGAGTATCAACCAATGCTCTTTGCCCGCGAATCGCCGCAACAGCATTTAACGACTGATCCATCGTGACTATGACAAGAGCCGTGGCCAGACATGCCTTGGCTGGCTTCTGCCACCCTCCATTGAACTGAACTGAACGTGTCCTTAGATCGCGCGCCCACTGCACCAATATAATTGCCATTGGCGGCGCCGTGAAGACCATGTGGATCTCGGCCAGATTCAGGCGCAGGAACGGTAAAAACATGGCGAGAAAGTAGATCGGCGCCACGGCCCCGAACCGGAAACCGCTTAAGGCAGCAATCATCAGGGCGACCAACATCAAAATCGCCATGACGGGCCGATCCTGGTATGCCCAGTGGGGATGGTCGAGCTCATGGCCAATGCCGGGGTTGGCGACGGCGAATAGAAACACGCCCGCAAGCGCAACGAAAATTACAGCCATGCCTCTCCATAACCACGATACCCTGCGCAATAGGAGACTTGCTCTCACCGGTTCGGCGTGCCACAACGCCATGACAATTGCGGTGACCAGTATTATCCACAACACAGGAGGGAACTGGACGAACTGGGTCGTGACGAAACCAAAATGAAGTTGAGATGGATTAATCTGCGCCACGGCCTTGCCTTGCGAGAAAACAGCCAGCACCGGTCCTGCACTCACCCCGAGTATCCACGGCAAGAAGGATGGATAAACTGCATGCCCGATAAGCGGTATACCTATAGTCAAAATGACCGGCGAACGATGGCGATCGAAGCGCAATATCTCGCACGCTACGACGATAACAGGAATGGCAGACCCAAGCTCGCGCATCCACGGGCCAATTATTCCCATGGCAACAAAGAAGGTGAGGCCGAACCGAGAGCCGTCCTCTCTGTAGCTCAGGTATCCCGCCAACGCCGCCGCCGTGGCCAAGACAACCAGAATGTATGGCAGACTGAAAAGCATGTAGGATGCTGACAGTGATGCGGGTGCCAGTTGAGCAAGGGCCACGGCGAATATTGCCCAAGGCACAGATCCGATAAGTCGTCTCGCCAGCAGGAATACCGCCACCCAAGTAGCGCCGTACAACATCGTCGCCATAATGAGGGCAATCCCCTCGCCATTAGGCTGGCTGAGCATCATGCCCTGCCCTAGCATCCCGTAAAGAGTCGAGAGTGGTGTGTACCGATTGTGCTGCTGGGCACTATCGAAGGTGATTCTTGCCACGCGAAACAACTCGGACAAGGCCCTGGACATTTCACCTGAAAACAGGCTCATCCCCAATGAGCTCGGACTTCTTTCGGCGATGGACGTGTCGATCAATCCCAAGTGCCGGACTAGCACTTGAAGGTTAGCGATACGCTCAGTATCGTCGCGGGATACGGCTGGAGGGGAGAGACCTGAGGTCACGGACTCAGGCCAAGGAACTTGGCCATCGACGATGTCGCGGTTGAGAGAAAGAAGAAATCCAGTTTCCGTCCTGCTATCATTGATGCCAGAAGCCAGGGCACGTGCGGCGTCCCGGCCCTCACCCGATATGCCCCCAAAAACAAATGCCGCGAGAGCATCATGCGCTTCATCGGCGCTGATGAGTCGGAGGGCAAACGCCCTAAAATCCGGTATGTTCGCTGCAGTAACGCCAAACACATGCCCCTGGGCCTGCGTCATCGAAACCGCGTCGGCACCAAACAGGACAGCACTAGTTTCACTCCGGCCCCACCAGAAAATCACAGCCTCAACGACAAAAATAATCACCAGCGTAAAGCCGACGCCAACAGCGCCCCTACTACGCCAGATCTTTTTACTCATCGGCAAAGCTGCAACTCAATCAATGCAAACATTGCCCAACGTCGTTGGCCTGACAACTTCTCGAACGCACGCATGGGCTTGTACATCAAACCCGGCATCAGGCTACGCATCGAAACCCCTCCCGAGAACAGATACGCAATGGGCATCAAGGGCGTTATACCGGCAATCCGCCACTGCGGAAATTGTTCGGCAAAAAGCAGTCTATCGCGCTCGAATACAATCCAGGGGAGGGCACCATTGGCACCGAGAAGCGGCCCCGAACTAGGGATTTCCCACGTTCCGTGAGGAAGGAACGGCTCTGAATGTAAATGTGTGAATATCCATTCTGACCACGCCGTTCTCCACGGCTCAACCATTATAATTCTCCCCCCCGGCCTAATACATCTAGTAGCTTCGGAAAGGAACAGGCTGACATGCGGGATATGGTGAAACACATCCGTCATTACAATCGCATCGAGTGAATTCTCAGAAAACGGCAAATTGCAGGCATCGGCAACAACATCCACGCCTGGCGTTCGAAAAACTTCGCTGGTAATCGCCCGGGGGCAATATGTTTTAAAGAAACCAGCCCCGGATCCGAGTTCGAGCACATCCTGGCTAGGCCCTAGGGAAGACACGATGGTGGAATACCATTCTGAGTAGATTCTTCGAAGAAACGGCTTGGCTTCAATAATGTGACGGCGCAAATACGTTGTCCGGGGATCATCAACGGACAAACCACGCGTCAATGGGTGCTGCAAAAATTCTCTGAACATTTCTCTCAGAATGAAGCGCTACGTAACACTGGGGAGCAACCAGCCAGCAACAACTATCGCCATCATACAAATTTTATTCTGCGAGCGGCAAACACGACCATTTTCAATAATATCCATCCATGTTTCCAGCGCGAGATATTAGTCTCGCCGTACCGGCGTGCCCGGTAACGAATAGGCACTTCCATGATTTTAAGATTGAGGTGAGCCGCACCAAAAAGTAAATCAAAGTCGCCAAATGGGTCGAAGTCTCCGAAGTGTGCTCGGTTGCTTGCAATACGCTGGTAATCGGAACGCCACAGGACTTTCGTCCCACACAAAGCATCACGTATCTGTTGGCCTAACAACCAACTGAAAGCCCAGGCAAAAAAACTATTCCCGACCAGATTGGCAAACCGCATGGCATCATCTTCCATCGGATAAACAAGGCGAACACCGTTTACAAACTCGGCATCACCATTGGCCATCAAGCTGAAAAAGCGGGGGAGGTCCTCAGGCGGAACCGTGATATCTGCGTCGAGAATCATCAGAATATCGCCAGTTGCAGCCTCAAATCCCGTGCGCACCGCATCGCCTTTACCCTTGCCACGTTGCTTAAGTAGCCTGCAATTGCGATCCGGGGTGCGGGCGATAGATTCCTCAATGACCTCATAGGTATCATCGGTCGAATTACCCTCGACGAAAATAATTTCAGTCCCACCTCCCATTTCTGGAATTCGCGCCAGCAATTCTTCAATGTGGCCAGACTCGTTTCTTGCAGCCACAACGACGGTGACCGTCGGATTTTTCGGTATATCCTTGCGCAATGGGCGCGCCAACATAAAGTTAGCTATGGCAAAAAATCGAACAGGGCTAATCTTGGCAAGGTAGCGATTAGCAAAGGTTGAAAGATAGGGCACTCGAAGTGGTGCAATAACTTCCGTCCATGCGCGCAATGGTTGAAAATCAGAAATCTCAAGAAGATTCACCATGTCACGCGATGTCAGCCAGTTCTGACGAAGAATGGGGCTTACCATACCCAACGCCCGGGCCACACGCAAAGGAATATCCCACAAATGGCTGTAGAAATTGAAAATCAATCGCGTGTGCGAGGCACAATATGGAAGCAGTTGGCCCAGCACAGCTTGCACATCCCACAAATCGTTTACGAGCTCTGAAAGGATGATATAGTCAAAGGTCCGGTTGCCCAGCTGCATAGCGTGAGCACCCGCAAGCACAAATTCAAACTGGGGATGGGCCTTGGCTGCCAGTTCCAATATTTCAGGGCAAAAATCAACGCCTAGACCGTGCGAAGGCTTTAAGGCTGCAAGAAGGTCTCCTTGGCCACATCCCACCTCGAGTACTGATGCGCCCTCTGGAACAAGGTTGCGAAAAACGATGTGCAATCTGCTGCGATAGTAGGAGCCCCAAGAACTGAATGCGCCGCTCGCACTCCGTTTCCAGAATGATGCTCTTTCCTGCTGGTATTCGGATGCTTCAGCCTTGAACGTTTCGACATTCATCATTTTCAGACATTTCCAATGAACAGCGATACTCATGCCGCCCACTAATCGGATTAGTTATGCACTGCAGCATGAAGCGCGAGCCAGTACATTGAGGCTTGCTCCAGGCGGAATCATACGCTGCAGTTTCGCTGCATCCATATCAAGCAGTTCTCCACCCGACAAGTTATATAGTGCATAGCCGTATTCCTTGAGCAGCCGAATAAGCTCTTCCAAGCTGGCTCCCTGCTCTTCCAATACATAGGGAGCCAACTCCATGATTATCACAGGATGCCAGCGAGTGAGTACCTTGCTGGCACCGCGCAACATGCCGCACTCAAACCCATCGATATCGAGCTTAATGCAATCAACGCGATCCAGTCCGATCGATAAAATTACAGAATCAAGCGTTTTCGTGCTGGCCCCAGAAGTGGTCATGAGGCGCCCCTGGTGCAGCTTGTGCAGATCTTCATCGTCCCTTAGGGGCCAACTGGAATATAGCGACGGTGCTGTCGACTCTTGCGTATCAGAGTCAACCAGCATGTACTGCATACATTGAATATGGCCTGCGAGATCTGGATTCAAGGATCGATTCTTGAGAAGCTTCAAAAAGGCATAGTCTGTCGGCTCAAAGGCGATAACTCTACCAGTTTCACCAGTTAATTTAGCAAGAAGCAATGTATGAGCTCCTATATTAGCCCCAATATCCAGCACAACGTTCCCTGCTTTAACTAGCCGTTGATAACAACGGACAGTTTCAGGCTCGAAAGAACCAAGTAACCAGATCGAGAAATCAATTCCCTCTCTTAGGTCAAGCTCCCATGCCACGTCCCCTCGCATGACTTGAGTTATCGAACCCACGCTGAACAATCTTCGCCCAGCCATTACAACCGCTTGCACCATGCGTGCCAGCGCGATTTTCTGTTTCGATTTAAGCATTTACTTAATAATCCTGGTCGATATCACAATTTACTGAGAAGAAAAATGGTCCAGCCTGATTAGTCCAGCAGAGTACTCCTCTATTAACTACTGACCAATCAATCGCTAAACCAGCAGCTCAGGGATGCTCGTTGAATGAGGCCAGAGAGCTTGCTGAACGAGGCCTATGCATGAGTGCAGCCCCCTGCTTAGAATAGACCATTCCGTCAAGATACCTATACCCTGAGGCAAGGGGAACCGCCTACATGCAGCGGAACAGCACTACCCCTACGATCTGCTTCTTTTTGTGTTTAGAGGGAAGGAGTTAGAGGCTCACAGAATTGATCCACAATTCCGAGTCAATCAGTCCGAGCAATGTCAACTCCTGCTCCTCCGATATTATGACTGGGTGTGGCTCATAGGTCGTGTGGAACGCATCCCCTTGGTCAGTATCAGTGTCAGTGGTTAGGAGGGCTCCCCTTGCCTGTCTACTCGACTATAGGCCTATCCAGCAGTTTTCTGAGCCAGGCCAATTCAAGATTGAGCCGCTACATCTCGGTAGAGAACCGCTCCGGACTCATCGACGGGTCACTAGGTTTAGGACCCCGCTTGACGCTAAATGAGACTTCCGCCTATTCGTGGAAGTTCAGCTTCCGACTACTCCAACCTTGGCCTGATAGACCCCGTATTCCCAGGCACTCTCGCTTACCGTCTTGACCGCTCTGATCGCCTCCATTGTGTCAGGAGAACGAGCGGCCCACTGAAATACCTGCGCATGTATTCATTACCTGCTTATTTCTTTATGGCAAGCTACTACTTTAAACTTCCGTCTTGAACCTACGACCCACTATGCCCCCCCCACAGCTTTAACGAACTCCGCCAATCGAGGCAGGCGCGGCAGGCGCGGCAACAGACTTATTCTCCTGAGCATCAATTGAAACCCAAGAATCTTTTTCTTTTGACCGTACCGTAGCAATCGAAATGAGATTATTAGGGCGCGAGTTCAGGCGAGTGATGCTGCCCGCCTGAGTGGGCGCACGGTCAAGACCATAATTAGCCCTCGGCTGAGCCATTTCACCAATCAGCGCTGGGCCAGAGTGCACTGCTGAGTCATTGATTGAAGGAACTACAATTGAAACCCCGGAAGCGGTTCCTTTTGAGCGAATTCTACTGACAGCGCCTCGAATGGAATTGTCCAAAATCCCCATCGCCGCCCGTGCTAATCGCATGAATTCAGCACCTGACCTCACCTCACGGAAACGTCTCCAGATAATTCGCGGCCTAAAATAAAACTGACGGTATGCCCGACCCAACATTTCAGACGCTTCAGCACGAGTAACTTTCGCATGTAACAGCTCCAAGTCCTTCTGCTTCTCCGGATTTCGTGTAAGTTCCCCCCAGTAGTCACCCAAATCACTATTCTCCTGATAGTACGTATAGATTTCGGTGTCGGGGAATGGAACAAGTACAGTGTACTGGGCATAGTCCAAAGGCAGGTCTAACGATAGCTGGATAGTGTCTTGAATACTTTCCTTGGTCTCCCCAGGATAACCGAACATGAAGAACCCCAGTGCTCGGATGCCAATTTCGTGTGTGTAATTGATGCGATCCCAAACTATTTTCAAGGGTATTCTTTTTTTCATCTGTTTCAGAATCTCTGGATCACTCGTCTCCACGCCATACATGATCGTATGACATCCACCTCTCTTCAAGGCATCGAGAAGCTCATGAGTTATTGCCATTAAGGTACTGCGGACCGTCCAGCCGATATCCAGCCTTTCCGCAGCAAGCAGATCACATATTTCTATTACCCTCGCGCGGTCCGCCGTAAAAGTAGAGTCATATATGTCGAACTCCCTGACTCCGTACTCGTGGTATACGTGCTTGATTTCATCCACAAAGCTTTTAGCGCTACGCAAACGGTATGGAGGAGTTTTTTGATCGCAGAAGGTGCACCGGTAAGGGCAGCCCCTCGTAGACATCATGGCCGTGAAATTCTTTCTCTTTGAAAGAATGTTGTAATACAGTTCATTGCGAATCAAATGACGCGCAGGGAGAGCAGCATCGTCAATATTTTCGATGCTTTGCTTGGTTGATTCAACAAAAGTTTCCCCGTTCTCCTTAAAGCAGAGAGATTTTATACCGTGGAATGAAGCCCGCGCTTTGAACGCCCGTATAAACTCTGGAAGTGGAAGGTCTGCCTCGCCGACTATGCCAAAATCAATCGCCTCGTGACTCAGAGTTTCTTCCGGATACAGTGATACATGCGACCCGCCCACCATAATCGGAAGACCCGTATCAAGCTTGAATGACTTCATCCACGTAAGAATCGCATGAAAACTGTAGGTATTCATGGTAAACCCAAGAAGATCTGGGGAGAAAAGTCTGACTTTCTCCAATGCCTGTGCATAGGTAAGCCGCTCCGCAATCACATCGATGATCTGAACTTCCACCCCTTCTCTTTCAAGGATACCCGCGACATACAGCAAACTTAACGGTGGTATGATCCCAACGCCGTCATCCCGAAATGCCCAATCAGCAGTACTGCCCTGATGGTCAGTCGGAACAAAAATAAGAGTTGTCTTCATCTGCCACCTTCTATATCACTTGGCCAAATCATGCCAGCGGCGAGCTCAATTGAGAAATCCCTATCGCCAAGCGGCGTGACTCTTTTCCTTACCTCGAGAAATCACCTCAGACTCTACAGCGTCTTGGGATACATCACGAATGACACCTGGCATTTCGATAACGTCCACTTGCGTGAGATCGATGGGACCAAGATCACGCGGCATTCCGTATACCCAGCCCTCGTAAGAAACAATGTTGTAGCCATCTGACTCCATCGTTCCCAGCAATATCGGCTCATTAAAATGTTGATCGATAGTCACTGGAGCAGAAGGGCTGACAACATTTTTTTTCGGCGCTCCCAATTTAGATCGGCCGTCGATCATGGCAACCACGTCTGCGACATTCGCGCCGACCAGCATTCCAGGGATCCTGTCTAATGATCCAGACTCCCAGTCGATAGAAGCCCCATGAGGCGCACCATAGTACAAGCCATCGAACTTGACAAGATTAAAAGATCCGATAGTCCACATCAGCTCCGGTTGGGCGTTCTTGGTCACTACCCAAACGATGGAGAAATCCTCCCCCTCAACTAAAACACCATCCAGTACTGGTCGCGCCACATCGCCGCCAATAACAGCTTCCCGCAGGCGAGCAAGCGGCCGACAGACACAGGCATTACCGACTGCGCGCACCAACATTCCCAACAACTGGCCATCGTTCTTGGTAACAAGAGGGCCAGTTGCGACAACGCTACTATAGGATTGCTGGCGGATGAGCATCTGGATTCTATCGACGAGCGAAGACGGAAGCCGCCCCACCATGCGGCGCATAAATGTTCCACCAGGGATCTGACGGGCACTCACCGAAGTTGTTACGCTACGCTTGCCATCCGTTGCATGGCCAAACATCCGTGAGGTAAATGCATTTGCCAGCGACTGCCTATCAACGGCCAAATAACTCTTTCCGTATTGAAGTATCCTCGGCTTAGCAGGAATCTCCCCCACCCCAGACACCTCACCCAGACTATCCGCACGCATATAAGATCCGGCAGCGCGCTGCTTCTTTTGATCATTATACTGCCCGCGTGAATTAGCCCATTGTGCATTTTCCTCTATAGACACGATTACTTCTTCTTCAGTCGTAAATCTGATGATCCCTGACCGGTTGGCTATCGCAGGATCTGAGAGATCAACGTCCGCCAAAGCATGGGGAACCCCATAATACCAACCACTATAAAATATGACATTGTGCGTATCTGTCTTTCGGATCAGTCGTGGTGGTTTTCCGGCAATGCCGAACAATGGCGGCTCGGCTGGTGGTTTTATGGCCTGCTGAGCTTTTGAATCTGCTGCTTGTATCAGCATTATGGTCTTACCGGTGCGCGATTTCTCTTCGAGAGGAGCACGGTGGCTGGCCAAATCGACCGCCTGTTCTTCTTCTGGCAGATCCGAGTAGGATGATGCGCTTTCTCCTCCGGCAATCTCAAATTCTCCAAAACTTGAACCACCTCCTGCCGCACCGCCTGTTCGCACCCTGTCGCGCGAGAATTTAACATCCTCTATGATGCGATTCGCCCAGGCTCCCACATTAAAACCGGCATCATAAAGAGCAATCACAATCCGTTCGAACCGATCCTTTCGAACCTGCGCGTCAATATAAGGACTCGTGCTATACCACTGATCTGCTGGCATTGCCCGTGGATACTTGGCATAGACCTGCTCCTTAGGCTCCCTAAACACGATATTGTGCGCCTCCGGATCAATCCAGTAAACACTTCCATTAACAAGAATCAACGGATTGATATTCGCCAATCGTCCAATATATTTGCTATTCTTGAGAATGAGCTCGATGCCCTCGTCAACATCCTTATCAGTCTCCCCAGGAACGCCAATAACCCAGTTAATTTCAGTGAAAATGCCGACCTCCCAGCAGTCCTTAAGATTCTGGGAGACCATTTCTACGGTATATCCTTTCTTTTGCAGACGCAATGTATTTTCCGAGAAGGCGTCAATGCCGAATCTGAGCGCAACGAAGTTGGCCGCACGAAGCTTCTCGAAAAATCCTCTAGTTTGACGCCTGTTGACTCGCAGCTGTCCGGTGAGTTTCACCTTGCGATGGAGCCCCCTTCGTATGATTTCATCGCAAATCTCCTCTACCCGCTCTGGCATGCCGCCAAGATCACTCTCGTTGAACATGAACAGGTGGCAGCCCTGCTCAACCAACCATTCGAGCTCATCCACGAAATTTACCGGCGTGCGAATACGCCAATAAAAACGCTCGGCGCAGAAGGTACAACGCGACCAGCGACAGCCACGACTTGCGATAATCGGAGTCAGTTGGTAGTCATTAAAATTGCGATAAATCTTCAAGTCACACCATTCATACTTGGGAAATTCAATTTGATCTAGATCATGGATCATCGGAGCCGGAATATATTTAAATTCCGGAGTGTCAAAACGTGAAAGAACACCGGGCTGATTAAACGGCCGTTCTCCACGAGCCAAGGCCTCAAACAATGGCCCCACAGTCAGGTCAGCCTCTCCGATACACATATAGTCACATTCCGGAAACGCCCGGCGACCGATATCTGCGTTATAGCAACTAAAACCACCTACAATGATCACAATATCTGGCAACCGAGTTTTCACACCTATTGCAATTTCACGCGCAGCAGCCTCATTGCAGCCCTGAATTGAGAGGCCAAGCACCTTTGGGCGAGCCTGCACCAAGGCTTCAATGGTTTCATCAATCAATGGCCTGAAGAATTCAAGCACCTCATTGCGCCCCGATGGACCAGATGCCCCCCCGCCGGCTGCCGTCCAGAGGTCATAATGCTCAGCTTGCCAAGGGTCCTCCGGCAACACCAAATTTCCAGGCAAAACGATGCGACCACCCATGTCGAACAGACGATGCACATGAAACCGGTGGTAGGAGATGATATCGAGATCAAGTATCTGGAATGACACGCTCGTTTTTTTTAAGGCATTGTTCAAATACGCCAACCCGTTTGGCATTAAAGACAGATTGCGAGAAGGCGCGTCCACAATCGCGAAGTCAAGCCCACTTCTAATCTCGATTTCAGGTATGGTAATGGGGTAAATGTTGCGCTGGAGAGGTGTCCAGCCACGAGCAGGAATGACTGCCGGTGCAATTTCCGCCAAAATTGTCGGCTCGACCACGCTAACCGCCTCAGGAAGGCGCTGTTTGATCTGCATCCGCGGGAACGTCAGCAGCTCACAAAGAAATACTGTCTGGGTCGCATCAGGCAATAGCCGAATATCTGCAACGACTGAAGCAAGGCCATGTTCCGTATGACCCTCGGCAGTATCCTCATAGGTCACCGTGCCGACTAGATGTCCACCGATGTCAGGTACATGTCGAAGAAAATACGCGATAAACCGTTTCGAGCCGAGAAACGCCAGGCCCGGCAATTTTTCGAGGTGAAGGGCTAGCGCGCGCAGACACTCAACATCCTCGACACCATTGTCAAATGCAAAACACTGATACGGACTAAATGCTACTCGCGTTCCCTCAACCCGTGCGAATGACTGATTCTCTTTAAGCATCAGAATAACTGCAGAATCACTCATTTCATAACTTCCTTTTTAACAGCACTAAGCCTTTCTAATTACTAATTACCGACGCCCTCCTCAAATCGAACGAGAGTACTTGGGGAGACCTCTGACTTGGTCTATCGTTGCGACTAATTGCATCGCATCCCATTCACAGCACGCATCGCATAAACTGCTAATTTCACTAGGGACCGTTTTCTCGCCGAATGCAGGAGCTCCGATTAGAGGCTTATTGTGCTTCCGAGCAATTTCTACTTCCATATCAAGCCACCGCCTGGCACTATTGATTGAGTGGACACCAGCAAGCAAGACAACGCTATGCACCGGAATGATCTGGCCTTCGAGAAAATCACGGATAAACCGTCCACCAACTTCCGTAGACGCCCTTATTGCGGGGTCATGCCATGGCAGACTGAAATTCCGCCAAGTAATCCCAGGATTTCCATCCAGCAACTTTACAAATCTTGACCAATCGTCGTGAAAACGCCAAGCATGAGTCAGGAAGATATCGTAACACTTTAACTCTCCCATAGTAAATCAGTATTGTCCAGTTAAAAAGAGCCCACTGCTCTGGAAACCAAGAACTAGAGCGGGGCTTGAAACGATGAAGGATGATGTTGATTTGGCGAACGGTGACTTTGGCAGTCTTCCGGCATTTCTCCCGAAGCCGGCCATAAGTATCGGCAAAACGCCGTGTGCACAACTGGTGGATTTTCTGTCTTGACCAACCTTCACCCGCTTCGTCAATCGGCATAGTGACGACCGCTTCCGTGAAGCTACTCGCGCGTACCGAACCATTCCTGGTGATGGCCTTTGCACGACTAGCCTCCGGCGAGAGTCCGCCCCACATTGAGACCTGTCTGACGGCATATGTCTATGAAAACTACCACATATTCCTGCACGCTGTCAACCGTTCGACTCTCGGCGATGCCAATGAAACGCGGGTTTGGCGCACACGACGTACACGCTGGTCTCGACGATCACCTACCTATGCCTATCGCTCTTTCCCTGGGCGCTGTTTCGCCCCACCAAGTCGGCGATGAAGATGCAGACGTTGCTCAACCGGCGCGGCAATATCCCCAGCTTCATACACATCTCCGACAGCACGCTGGGCGATGTCAACGTGCTCGACGTGCTGGGGTTGGAGGCTTGGGCGATCTACGTCCGGCTATACGTGCTGCATCAAGCACACGCATTTTTCGTGAACCGCGCCAACGTCAGTGCCAGAAAGTTCTCCTTTGAAACCGTCTCAGATTAGGGAGAGCTTACGGGTGTCCATGAATTCCGGAGAAAATTAGGCATGGTAGGTTCAAACGATCAATGCAACACCCTCTGGGGTACAGTGGAGTGGGAGGGTGATCGTGATGGGACAGATGGGGCGTCCGGGCTTGTCTGCGGCCCAGAAAGCAGAGCTGTGGCAACGGTGGAAACAGGGACAGTCGTTGAGCGAGATCGGTCGGGC
>SXGR01143626.1_pt1 | contig 15639 bp, 11 predicted proteins | sample 3174711 | NCBI WGS metagenome assembly SXGR01 (sample SAMN11356860, study PRJNA531348) | freshwater metagenome | isolation source: freshwater sample F1-60 | place: China: Fuxian Lake, Yuxi | collected 2017-12-25
CCGGCGGATACTCGCCGAAGTAAGGCGAGGGCTCTCCATCCTTCGGTGGGCCGCTCATGAACGGCTGGAAGATGGTGAAGAACACGCTGCCGTTCTTCGGCACTTTGCCCTTCTGGCGGATGTCCTCCGGCGCAATCCGCACCAGCGCATCTTCGGGAAATGAAGAAAAGGCGTTGTACGCCTGGTTAGCCAAGATGTTTCGGTCGGCAAGGAACAGGATGCGCGGGCGGCGTGATGGTTTGCAGCTCAAGTTCCAGCGGCTGTGGAAGAGTTTCCATGCGATCTGAAAGGCAATCATGGTCTTACCGGTGCCCGTCGCCAGAGTGAGCAGGATGCGATGCTTCCCAGCTGCAATCGAATCGATCACACGCTCGATGGCGATGTCTCGGAAATACCGGTCGCCCAAAGTGCCGCCCTTATCATCAAAAGGCACCTCGGCGAAGCGGTCGCGCCATTCGTTCTGCTGAGCAAAAGTAGCGTTCCAGAGTTCCTCTGGGCTGGGATACCGGTCTACTTGCCCCTCAATACCTTCGAGCATGTCGATTGCGTAAACACCTTGACCATTCGTGGCGTAGGTGAAACGAATCGTCATTTTGGCCGCATAGCTCTTGGCTTGCCCCACGCCTTCGGTCAGCTCTTCATCCCATGCCTTTGCCTCGACGACGGCCAGCTTGTGATTGCGATAGACCAGCACATAGTCGGCAATCAAGGGCTTGCTGCGCCGTCCGTGGCCTTCAATTCGCCCCAGCGTGATGGGATATTCGCGGAGAATGCGGCTGCCCTCGACAACGCCCCAGCCAGCCGCTTTCAAGGCGGGATCAATGTGATCGGCTCTGGTTTCGGCTTCGTTCATCGCTCTCAGGGTTTACTTCCCTCCCCCCAGATCACCTTGCAAATACTCTGAACCAGCGCCTGTCGTTCATCGATGTCGGTTTTGTTGAAGGACTTATGCGCTTTGAACGGAATGCCCAAGGTTTTGGCCATCTCAAGAAAGTTGGGATTGTTCTCATAGGCCTTCGCGTGCAGGGACTTCACGAACAGATTTTCCTTCAGGTAGTGCTCGATTTTCTCGGCGTACGACATGGCCCCATAGGATTGGTTCGTGCCGTGTGGCAGCAGCACCAGATCGCCGATCCGATTGCGGTAGCTGTCGAACTCATGCTGCTGCTCAAACTCATCCCGGTGCTCGTCAAACTTGTCTGCCCAGATGTGCTCGACCTCATAAGGCTTAGTCCCATGACTAACGAAGTAAGTTGAAAAGCTCGTCGGAGCCCCCGATCGCTGCTCAATGAATCCGGTAATTCGAGACAGAAGGAACTTCACAAACCGGCGGTTCTGGCCGTGCAATCTGAACTCGGCGAGGCCGTCCCACGACTCCTCCATTTCGTCGAGCTTGCCCTGCAAGAATGTCCGCATGGAATCAAGGTCCTTGCCCCTAAGCTCCTTCACCAGCGTATACATCGTGTAGCGGATGGAGCTGGCACTGAACGTTCGGAAATTGATCGATCGCCGGACGACGAAGGTTTCGATGTAGCGAGCCACCTCATTGATCTTCTGGCGCATCATATCCGTGGAATCCGTCGATTTCAGAGGGGCCAACATCAGCGGAAATGCCAAGGAAGGAGCAATTCCCCAGTGATTAATATAGAAAACGTGTTCCCAGCCTGGTTTCTCTTCCTTTTGTGCATCGAGAATATCGAGGTAGGCCCGCAGGTAGAACTTTATTTCCTCATGTACCAGTGTCCGAAACTCTCCTGGTGAGTCCGCCTTGAGCCGCATTTTCGGAAGATTATCACGGAACCAACTGTGGAAACGGGTTCCAATCTTCTCGAAATCTTCGTTCGAGGAACCCGCCTTGCTCTGGCGGATCGTATCAGCATATTGGCTCCGCAGCCACGCTTGGAAGAATTGTTGGTCCTCCTCTTTGCTCTGCTTGTGAAGTTTCTGGATGGATTCCTTCCAGAATCGGTTCGCCTTCTCCCTGTCCTTCGGCTCCTTTAACCTTGACAGGATATAGCTCTTGAGCATTTCTGTGGATGTCAGGTTCAACCCCCGATCATTCATCGACTCGAAAATCGTGTAGGCATTGTCGTCCGAGTAGGCTGTGATCTCCACGAAGATGACGTTGTATTTCAGCCAATCGAGAAAGTAGGGAAAGCCCGCACCTTTGATTTCCTCAGGGAAGGCTTCCTCGATGTTGGCGTATCGCTCCGCCATATTGACGGTCGATTCGTCGTCGTCGGGCTGAGCTTCATAATGACCTTCGAGAAAGAGCTTCTCCAGACAAGCCGTCCGCTCTTCAACCTGGATATTGAAGGACTTCTGGCCGTATTTCTCAGAGAACACCAGCGGTTCGATGGATTCTTTTCCGCCGAGTTCCTTTTGTAGGTTGTTGAGGTAAATGAGGAACAGTGTTAGCGAGGTCAGTCGTTGCTGGCCGTCGATGACGCTCTTCATGCCGTCCTTGCTGCTGATGACAAAGGGACCGAGGTAATAGTTGTTGTAATGCTCTACGGCGGTTCTGGGATCACCTTCCTTGTAAACGTCGAGAAAGGTAGATGTCAGGTCGGTGATGAGCTGATCGATGTGTTTCTGCTCCCAACTGTATTCCCGTTGAAAGTAATCAACCGTGTACTTCCGTTCGTTCAACACATCGAATACGTTACGGTCGTCGGCGTCAATCTTGTGGTCGTCTTTGCTCATGGGATTCCCCTTAAAGCTTTCCGGCGAAAGCTTGGTGCAGCAGTGACTTCTTTAACGCCTCCAGCTCGGCGAGCTTTTGCTGATAGAGGGATTCGAGCTGTTGGGTTTCTTTTTCCAATGACTTCAAATGCCGGACAACCTCCAGCTGCTTATCTAACTTTGGCGCGCTCACTGGCAAGAGGCGAAGATCTTCGATATTGATTCCAACGTAGGCGGCACCTTTCTTAACGCCTCCCAACCATTGCTGACTCACGCCTGAACCTATTAGGTAGCTGAGAAAAGCTGGATTCACCCGAGATGAATCGACCGGAACTACGGCTACCTCCCGTGACACGTTCCAGCCCGTCATCTCTGGTGTGGCTACTGCAACACCGCCAAGTGTTCCTCGAACATTCACCAGCACCTCCCCACCTTTGAGGATAGTTCGTGAGTATTCGGAAGATAGAGCGGGAGCGATCCGCTTCATCCCTTCAGTTTCAATACGAAGCCAACGAACGTTGCTTGTCCGAAGACATGGTACGCCGTCTGGAACTTCGTCGCCGAGCTTAATGACACCGTAAGTGATGACACGCGAGGAATCGCAGAGATCGGCAAGTGGCTTCTCCATCCAGTCTTTGCCACGCTGGGTGAATATAGATTGGAGGTGGCTTTCGAACAGCGCGTGGGCGTTATGGAGGTTCTTTTCGGCATTGGCTTTAGCGATGACGATGCCCTCAAACGCTTCGTCGAGGATGCCGATGATCCTCCGCTGTTCGGGGAGCGGGGGCAATAGAATCGGCAGCGAGCGCACGATAGCCGAGTTCAACCCCTGCATGATTGAACCATGCGCCTTCGCCTCAATCACCTGTTGTACTGCAGAACTGCCCTGAATAGCCCAAGCGAGGTATTCGGCTCTACACAGCTTTTGCTCGGTTCGGACTCGTAACAAATGAGAATCCATAATGGATATCCCAATTCCATGAGGAACCACTGCTACTTTCCCGATGGTTCCCATCATTGTTATTAGAAGGTCTCCTGGCAAAACTTCAACCGTCCGTAGCTTTGCAAACTTCTCGGCAGAGATAAAACGCGCTCCAAGGCCATCGAATGTTCCGCTCAAAATATTCTCGATGCCGACAACATGAACCCCAGAAGTGACAAGGTCACATTTCTTCAGTTGGCTGCCAAAAGGACCAATTTTTATTGCTCCCTTTTGTTGAGCCGCAAGTGCTTCGAGAGGGACTATTTTCCACCCATTCTTCATAACAGCGCCTTGATGTTCCCCAGCACTTCCGCGCTTTCAGCATCCAGCGTGGCAATCTCTTCCATGATGTCTTTCGGGCTGCGGTGCACGATTGCCTCGCCGCCGTTCGGGTTCTTCACGGACAAGTCGAAGATTGTCTGGTCAATGCTCTTGGCGTCCACGCTCCACGACTTGGGCGAGTCGGCGAAGGTCTTCTGCAATTTGATGAACTCGGCGAGATCGGCATCGTTGAGTGGATTGGTCTTGCCGAGATTTCGACCGGGGTCGAGCTGGTAAAACCACACCGTGCGCGTTGGCGCACCTTTCTCAAAGAACAGCACCACGGTCTTCACACCCGCCCCAGGAAACGTGCCGCCGGGACAGTCGAGGACGGTGTACAGGTTGCAACTTTCTAGCAGGAGCTTGCGCAGGCTCACGGCGGCGTTCTCTGCGTTGGAGAGAAAGGTGTTCTTGATAACCACGCCGCCGCGTCCCCCCGCTTTCAGCATCTTGATGAAGTGTTGGAGAAAGAGAAACGCCGTCTCGCCGGTTCGGATGGGGAAGTTTTGCTGTACTTCCTTGCGTTCCTTGCCGCCGAAGGGCGGATTGGCGAGCACCACCTCGTAACGGTCTTTCTCCTGAATGTCGGCAAGGTTCTCGGTGAGCGTGTTGGTGTGAATGATGTTCGGTGCCTCGATGCCGTGCAGGATCATATTCATGATCGCCATGACATAGGCTAGCGACTTCTTTTCCTTCCCGTAGAAGGTGCGGGCCTGGAGCGTGGTGAGGTCTTTGGTGGTGAGGTGGCCCTTCGCCTTCAAGTAATCGAACGACTCGCACAAGAACCCCGCTGAACCACAGGCCCCATCGTAAACCTTCTCACCTAGTTTCGGCTTGACCACTTGGACCATCGCGCGAATGAGCGGGCGAGGGGTGTAGTACTCTCCGCCATTGCGCCCAGCGTTGCCCATGTTCTTGATCTTGGCTTCGTAGAGGTGACTGAGTTCGTGCTTTTCCACCTGTGAGCGGAACCGCAGCTCGTCGATGTGGTCAATGATCTCGCGCAAGTTATACCCGCTTTGCATCTTGTTTTTGATCTCGCCGAAAATTTCCCCGATCTTGTATTCGATGGTGTTCGGCCCACTGGCTTTCTGCTTGAAGCCATGCAGGTAGGGGAAGAGCTTCTGGTTAACGAAGTCTCGGAGGTCGTCGCCGGTGAGAGCGGCGTTGTGGTCGAGCTTGCCGTCCTTTCCCTTAGGCGCGGCCCAACTCTCCCAGCGATAGGGCTTATCGAGGATGAAAGTGTACTTCTTGCCTTCTAGCTTGGCTTCGTCAGCCTTGTCCTGTTCCAGCCCATCGAGATACTTCAGGAAGAGGAGCCAGGAAGTTTGCTCGATGTAGTCCAGCTCGGTCGTGCAACCAGCCTCTTTCCAGAGCACATCGTCGATGTTCTTGAAGGCTTGTTCAAACATGCAGGGATTCTCCTTGCAACTGCATTGGGAAACGACGGAAGGGGCGAAGAACGAAGGGCATGGGAGCCTCTTAGGGAGGCGTATTGTAAGAGGGATGCGAACGACGGCGCAAGGGAGTCAGCGAGGTCCAGCCGCCGATACTTCCGCCATGAACGGGAAGTCAAGGAACTTTCCTGCCCCTTGCTGCCTTACCTAGTGGATGTCTAGCGCTTCCCTTCTAGACTTAGGTGGTATTTATGGTAATCATCATCGTCTCGCTCTCTGTCTATATCGCCATGACCAAATGACCTACCCCTTCTATATGGGCCAAATAAACGTGCGAATTCACCTTTAAATCTGTCGAGGTACGGACCTTCCTTTAAGCCCTTGCTTTCCTGATCGTAGTCAGGTTGCCAGGGTCGCCGACCGTAAGCATCATAGGCGGCCGATCCACCACCGCGATACCCAATCAAAATCTCACCTCCCAGATGAATTGGTCGAGGATCGGGCATTAGCAGGTATCCATGGCCGAAAAGATTCCACTCCGATTTTGAGATATGTTTGTCTGGATACAACCAGTCTTCTCTTGCTGCTGCGATATAGCGAAGTGCCCGGCTTTTGATAATAAAGTTTATCTCGCGGACTTCCTGTTCTTGTAAATAGCGTGACGTTTGGATGTCCATGAAGTTGAAGATCGCCGTACGCCATGGGTTTGGATTGGGACGAGGCTTTACCTCGGATTGGTACGGGTTTCTGACCCACGAGAGGTTGGTTAGTATGAGTATTTGTTCTAGCGACAAAGGGAAGATTGTATGGGTTCCCTGAAGTGCTATATCCGGGTCGCCATTCTCACGACACCAGATTGACCGAGGGCCACATCTTCGGTTGTAGACAGTCACGGGGTGGTCAGAAATAATGAACTTCGTTTCCGACCGCGAAGCATCTGCAATTAGCCAGATGCACTCTGTCCAAATCGCACAATGCAATTGTTGGAACTCCAACATAATGTCCAATGTCCTGTTCCGATCAGTCGTTCCTACCTGACTACTTAACCACCCAAGGCCTTTCGGGGTTCGAAGTTTTTGAGTGCTTAGAAACAGCATCATGTTGTAGAACGCCTCTCTGTTCACTGAGGGATGCGTGAAGTTCGTAAAATACTCGACCGCATCCCGACCTTTAAAATCAATTGAGCCAAAGAAAGCTTGTTCAATTTTCGTCGATTCTTCAGCGCCAAAACGGGTCGTATAGAGGTCTCTCTCGACAAAGCAATGCTTAAGTCCCAGCCGACGAACTGCATTCAGCGTATGAAGACGACCCCGTGAATCGCTAACCGTAGTCGGCTTGGAGTTGAGGTAGTACAATTCATTATTTTGTTGCCCAGGAAGAAGAAACCTCTTTTGGTACCACACTGGGACGTAATGATTATTTCTGTAGGGGGGAATCGGGGGCGGCATAATATCCTCGCAGTGCGGCCTATTCTAGAAGGGTTGCGAACTATGGCGCAAGGTCCACCGGAGCGGGTCAGGCGAGATTCGCAGGAAAATGGTTGTAATTCGCGGGACAATGGTTGAGGACTCTGCTAGGGAGCCGGTACAATTCCCTTCACGATGTCCCTCTCACTCTCTCCCTTAGTCCGCTTCGGGACCTCCACCTGGACCTATGAAGGTTGGCAGGGCCAGGTCTACAAGCGGCAGTACGCCAAGAGCGCGTTCACCCGCGAGTGTCTGGGGGAGTATTGCCAATATCAGTACGAGGGAGCGCCACTCTTCAGGACCGTAGGGAATGATGCGACCTTCTACCGCCCGCCGACTGCCAACCAGCTCCGGCACTATCTGACTCAGATTCCCGAAGATTTTCAGATGTGCTTCAAGGTGTGGGAGGAGATCACCATTCCCACATATGCGAAGCAGCCTAGATATGGAACAAGAGCGGGACAGCCCAACCCACGCTTCCTTGACGCGAAGCTGTTTGAGGATCTTGTGCTGACGCCGTACCGAGAAGCGAAGTTCGAGCCGCATACCGGTGTGTTCCTGTTCGAGTTCCAACGTCACGGTATATCCGCAGAGGAATTCTGTGAACGGCTCGACAAGTTCTTCCTGATGCTGCCTCGTGACTTTCGGTATGCGGTGGAGATTCGGAACCCCGGCCTCCTTGGTATGCCATACTGCCTGATGCTGTCCCGGCATGGTGTCGCGCACGTCTACAACCACTGGTCCGGCATGCCGCCCCTCACAGAACAGCACACACGGATGCAGGGCTTCACGGCAGTATTCACGGTGCTGCGACTCTTGACGCCATTGGGAATGGCCTATGCTGCCGCCAAGAAGCGAGCAGAGCCGTATACCAAGATAGTGGAAGAGTTACCGCAGATGAGGGCAGAGACGGTGCAGTTGGTTCGACAAGCTGTCGGCGCGGGTCGTCGTGCGTATGTACTGGTCAACAATAGGGCGGAAGGAAACGCGCCGATGACCGTGGAAGGACTTGTGGGGATGCTGCGAGGTTAGAGCTTCTTGGCGATAGACTCACCGCGGATTCTGAGGGATTACCGGCTATCCGGTCCCGTCGACTGCGGGATCGGGCCGCGTCGCGAGGCGTCAGTCGCACCTAGCGAAATTTGGAGAGACCTCGTAGGCTTCCAACCCCGGTTCCAACGCTTTCAAGAGATAGATCCTCTCAAAACTGGATTGGTCCGCGACTAGTTGAGCAGCCTTCTCAGCCACATCGACGAATTTCCTGAATTTGATGTCATACCATGGGGTGTTGTACGCGACCGCCGATCCATAGTACACAAGCAAACGAGGCTGCGGATGCAAGCCACCGTAGGAAGCGAGCTTCGCCTGCAGAATTGACTCCAACGCTTCGATGGCAGAATCGGAGGAATAGGAAAAGCACGGCATTGAAATGTCTATCCACGGAATCCCCGATGGATATTTACGGAGATCGTCCGATGCAAGAATGGGATCGAAAATTATTTTCACAACATACTTTCCCAAGATAGGATGAGAATTGAAGTCATAGACCTGACGCCCCTGTGGCGTACGCCAATGTCGTTCAGTCATCCATCGTCGATCCGTCTCCTGGACTAGCTCCCATATTTCTTTTCGGAAGTCGTCCGCATCAGACCTTTTGAAAGTAGGGGAGTCAGGTCTAGGGAAGAGCAGAATGAAGTTGAAGTACTCGGAGCTGTTTTCTCCCTGTTCGCCGATCGCATCCAGGATGGATTCACGGAGGCGTTCTCGGCGCATCGAAGCGGCCATTTGCTGTGGCTGGAGCCATTCAGCGAGTTCGAAATCGATCCGTTGTCCGTCATGCAGATGAACGATCACATCCGGAAATTCATCCTCCGGCTGTTTCACGTCGGCCACCCTGTTAGAAAAACTCGGATGAGCAGCTCGAAACGCGTTGAATATCGCTAATTCTTCCTTGGCCTGGCGGGCCTCACGGATGGGCATGTGTGCGATTATATCTCTATCGAACCGTGTTGAAAAGGCACGGTAAGAAGCGTCGGACGGTTTACTCGGTCAAGAGTTCTCTGGCCCGCTGACGATCTTCGGGCTTGACTTCGCCCATCATATCATTCCACGTCTGCTCCACATGCCTGGGCCAATCAAGGACAGTATCCATTCCAGTATCTTGGCCAAGACGCATTGCGGTTATCATAATCTCGAAACTGAACCCCTTTTTTGGATGGTCAAAAACCATTGTCCGTGCTGTGGGTAAAGACCCTTCCAACACAAATGGGCTCGACTCCTCCTTCTTAATAATTTGATTTAGGGTGGTGACAAGTATGAGCCGACCAAGGGATGCCAACCCCATCGACTCATAGCTTTTTATTCTCTCGGAAAGAGCTTCATTGCAGATGATCTTAATTTCGGTCAACACTGAGTAGGAGATTGCCTCACCGTGATCAATGAAGCGAAGATCTAGCCAGTACAGTGCGTCAATGTATCCCCACGCGATGCCAAAATCCGTATGAAAATTTGGCTGTTCTATTCTGCCTTGTGTCCCTGATGTGACGACAGAAATAGCTGTGAGAGTCTCGTCCAAGCCAGTGTCAAAATTTGTACGAAAATCTGCATATTTTTTCTCTTTCAGAAACAATGGCATCTCGCAATCCTCCACTAAGAGAGGCAACACGATGACCTTGCGCTCTTCCAGCTCCCGAATGAGTCCGGCATTTAGTTCTTTGCGACACCATTCCGAAGCCACGGAGGCTTTCGACAGAACCACAATGAGTGCGCTCGCAGATTTGATCGCTCCTTGGATCTTATCGATCAGTGAATCCCCGACTTTGATTTCCCATCGATCCAACCAAATATATGCTTTGTGAAGAATAAGCTGGGCAGCCAACTGATCTACGAATGTTTTGTCTTGATGGGAGTGACTAATAAATACCGGCATGGCGGTCCTTGATTGAGGTCTTCGATGATCTATCGGCTTCCCGGTCCCGTTGAAGGTGGGATCGGGCCACGCCAAGAGGCTCTGATCGACGCCACTGGTTGATCGATGTTCGGCCACCAGACCGTCAACACTCCATCCGTGACACGCACATCCACCATAATTGCTCTCGATGAAGGCTCACGCCGAAGCCAATAACAGCCGGGTTGAGTGGGCGGTTCTGAACTCCATTGGATGTTCGCCGCTTTCGGAGAGGATTTATTGTCTTTAGCCGTCGAATCCATTCAGTGCTTCAAAAACATATCTCTAGCTCGTGAAACTCAGGCACTCAAAAGTTCTCTTCCCCTCCCCCTGAGGATGAAGTCCGTGAAACCAACATCGAGCATGTTGTAGCGGGCACGAATTCCTGCCGGCTGTAGAACGTGCAGTAGATTGTTGGCGGGGGTTTGCGCCTGGTCCGTTCCTCCGTTTACGATCATGATGTGCGGAGCAGGAGTTTTGAGTCCATCCTTCAAAAGGTCCAGAAACGGTTTTTCCGTGGCTCGCCAGCCAATGCTGAGAACTTTGGTTACATGGGGAAGGAATGATTTGAGCGCCTCGATATGATCCTGCGGACATTCAAATTCGAGCTTCGACTCCACGGGAATCGCGAGAGCTGGAAATATTCCCCGGTTTTCTTGGGAAGCTGGAGGAGTCCCACTAGTCATCACATATTCCTGAGAAATGTTAGAACTCCCAGATCGGCTGATCAGTTCAGTCGCCACCAAGTCAGGATGTTGCAGAATTCCCCCTGTTAGGGGGCTGGCGACGACGCGTCCCCAATTGACAGACCCGTGCAGTTTGATCAGCATGAACTCTCTGGAAATATATTGAGAGAGGTCCGCTAAGGGAAAGCCAGCGCGAATGAGAGCCGAATCTATAATCGTGTCATAGTTGAACGTGACAAAGCAGACTCTTTCCTCGTTCTTACGCCAGTGCCGAATATCATCCAGCAACGTCCGATGGTTGAACATATCGTGAGATTCCGCGATCCATTGATTCGGACAAACAGTTAAGATTTCCTGCAAATAGTAGCGGACTGCGGCGAGCTGCTGAACGCGAACAAGGTCTTCGCTTGCCTCAGATTGGTAGAGCTGGAGTACTGACTCAAGCGAGACACCATCCTGCAGGTGGCGAAGTCGTGGCGCGATATCGAGACAATCATGATATTTTTGCATGACCTGTCCAAAGTATGCCCGATTACCAAAAAGATCATCGGTAAGAGGAGGACGATTGGGCAAGCTACTGTAGTTGCCGTTGTTGGGAGGCCGTGACGGAGCAGAGTCGTACGAAGCACCAGCGCCAAGAATGACCAGTAGCATAAAAATGTGCCTATAATTGTGCCCGCGAGCAGCTATATACCACCTCCCGCCACCCTACGTCACCCTATGAGGCAATGAAAAACCCCTTGTAACTATTGAAGATTACAAGGGGTTCTCATTGTCAGACAGGTTTACGAAACCGCTGCTCTACCAACTGAGCTACGCCGGCGTTTTCGAGGATCTGTCTAGGAGTCGGCCATCTCGCAATTGGACCGACTGATCGAGTGGGCATGATACTGGCGCGCTGTGCAACCTGTCAACGAAGGCGCCCTCGAATACTATGGTTTAGGTCCCAGGTTCATCGGCTTCGGCGCTTGTGGAGGAGCCTCAACCGGAGGTTCTGCCTTCTTCGCCTGAGCTGGTGGCTTAGGATTATTCCCTTTGGCCATCGGATGAATCCTGACGACTGCCCCTTGTCCTGGCGGTGGAGAACAAAGCGGCTGCTGCGCATTGCCGAATTGTTCCCGTGCCGCATGAATGACTTCACCGCGTACATACGTGCAGAGTTCACCGGCCACAACCGTTCCATCCCGGTCGGCATCGGCCACGCCCTGCAACCCCCTCAGTACATAATAGGTAAATAGCCCGTGCTTGCCCTGCTCGTAGGCATGTGCTTCCTGGAGATTCCTATTGCCCACCATCCACATGACATCGTCTCGCTCATCGTCCGCGCCGTCTCCCCAGTCGGCTTGCGGCGTGGCGCCGGGGTCCGCGCCAAGCGATGGATCCAGCGACACCTCGAACATCATGATGGCTCGTTGAATCGGCAACCGGGCCAGCACTTCTTGGATATGCCGAACAGGATACAGGCGATTCGGCAACGCAATGGTCCCGTCATAGGGCACCAGCGAGACCGCCCCGCTCATGCCATCCACCAATGCGCGCCCCGCGAAATACACGTACACAACGGTTGAGGCATCCACTCGCTTGGGAAGCCATTCGTCGAATGTTTCCGCGAGATCCGCCTTCAACGCAAATTTATCGACTAACACATGGACACGGTCATCCGGAACCCCTCCGATCGCGCGCAAATACCCGGCCGTGATTTCCGCATCACGATCCGCATATTTGACCGTCGGCACACGGCCGTCTCGAAATCGCCCGACCCCGATCGCAATCACAACCGTCCTCGTCTGCTTGGACAGTGCAAACGGCTTCGGGAGGCGATCGACATCCGACACGATCACGCCGGAATCTCCCTTCTCCGGCTTGACATGGAAAGTGAACTTTTTAGCCGACGGAATGGGTGCCAGGGGTGTGAGGCTGCGCACACTCAACACCAATTCGCCCTGCGTCGCGTATTTCAAGTCCGCCACCCGATTCGTGATCGATGTGCGTTTGATTTCTCCCGGCTGCACATCGCCGAGCGCCACCGATGGGGGAAAATGTTCCGTCAACGCGCCCGCGCCTCCGACAAGGACTTCGACGCCCTGCGCCTCCGCCTGCCCCTCGTTCTTGACCTCGACTTCAATCGTGAGGGACTCGCTCTGCTGCAGCATATGGTCTTGGCTCTCATCTCGCACGATAGCATGGAAGGTCAGCGTCGTAGGATGGAGTGCTCTACTCAAAGCAGGGAGACCGACCGCCGGTACGATCCTATTGGCCGGAATCCCTCCGGCCACAGACGCCGCGGAAGACCTACCAACCTGTTGCATTGATAGCCCCGCAGCTGTGGGAATGCGGGTCTTTTGCTGTTCAGCATATTCTCGAACCCGGACGGATTCTGCGACCTGCTTGGCCAAGCCTTCGGTGACGGCGTCAACGGCCTCTTGGACAATCGGCTCCAATCCCTTCACCTCACAAGACTGGTCTGTCACGGTGACTTCCCCGCGACCGACGCTTTGCAGTTTCTTTGCGAAAATGGTCTTACCGTCCTCTGCAAGAAATACCATCTCGGCTCCAAGTGTCACCGACACCGGGTAGGCGCCTTGGACGTGCCGGGGAATGACGAGATCGATATGTTTCAATCCCAACCCGACTTCAATAACCCCGGCAGCAGTCACTCGCTGTTCGAGGCCGAACTGGGGAGTCACACCGTTGAAGACTCTGTTGAGTTTCTTGGGCACAGCCTCCACAAGCGGATCGGCAACTGAAAACGCGGCCGGTTGGCCGCAGGCATCTTGGTAGGGAATCACCGCCGTGCTGATGCTGGGAGAAAGCCAGAGCGCCGGCGTGAGCGGAATCGCCGCCGTATCGCTGCCGGACGATCCTCCGCTACGCTTGGATCCGATACAGCCGGCACACAGCAATGCAAACGCCACAACGGCGCCGATGGCAACCTGTCCATAGATCCCCGAATGCCGAATGCTCACAAGACTCACTCCTAGAGATGCTGGTTATACCGAAATCGCGCAGGCCATACAACCACCGGAAATTGACAAGCTCCACACCCTGCGCTAACGTCTGGCCCATGTCGACAACATCCGCACCGCCCGCATCGATGCTCCCCGGTATTCCCTGGTCTGCGCTCGCACGGCTGATTCGCTTGTATAATCAGACCGGCACCTATCTCCTGCTGCTGCCGACCTTATGGGCTCTGGTCCTGGCGGCTCAAGGATTTCCGCCGTTGTCTCTCTCCGCGGTCTTTATTCTTGGATCGTTTCTGATGCGAAGCGCAGGGGTCATTCTCAACGACTTAGCCGATCAATCCTTTGACCGGGAAGTCGCCAGAACCAAAACCCGCCCGCTCGCCTCTGGTGAATTACCCAGACGCCAAGCGTTCATGCTTCTCTTCTTGCTGCTGTTCTTATCTGGGAATCTCTTGTGGTTCCTCGACCCAGTTGTGTTAAGGCTCGCCCCATGGGCTCTCTTGCTGGCAATCCTTTACCCATTCTGCAAACGATGGATTCAGATACCACAAGCGGTCCTGGGTCTCGCCTTTGGCTGGGGAACGATCATGGCTTGGGCAGCCGTGCGTGGACAGCTCGACGGACCAGCCTGGTGTCTATTCGGAGCCACTGCGGCCTGGGCCGTTGCATACGATACGATCTACGCGATCCAGGATCAAGACGATGATCGCCGTATCGGAGTCAAATCATCGGCCCTGCTCTTTGGGCCATTTCTCTATCTGGGAGTCGGAGCAGCTCTCAGTATCATGCTGCTCCTGCTCTGCACCGCAGGATGGCTAGCCGGAATCGGCTGGCCTTACTATGCCACATTGGCGGGCTTGGCGCTGTTCTTTTTGGCCCAAATTGGGCAATTGCGAAGACCGATCATCCCTTCCCAAGCATTCAGGATGTTCCGTGCCCACGTCTTGGTTGGGGCTGCAGTGCTTGTCGGGCTATTGGCAGGCTTGCTGAACTAACACACTCACCACCTTGCGAGTGTTCTCGATTGCCCCGTGGATCATGTAGCAACCAGGGAACAACACTAAAATCTTTATACGCTTGTGTGACGCCTATTCGCTCGGCTTCCCTGGGACAGCCTCGCCCTTTGCCCCCCGCAAGGTCCCCACATACATAGTGACTGCCTTGGCATCCACATCGCTGAGACCCAGCGCCGGCATGCGCGTGTGAGCATCCATCGCCTGCGGATTCTTCAGCCACCGATAAACCCACGTCGCATTCAACCTGAATCCAGCCCGGTCCAGGGCCGGACCGATCTTGCCACCCTCGCCACCAACATTGTGACAGGCGTTGCAGCCATATTTATTTTCATAGAGCCGTTTCCCGCGCTCAACCAACTGGGCGACTTGCGCCGGAGGAGTCTTCAAGTCAGGCCTAGGTACACTCACCCCTTTGCCGGGTCTCGTTGAAAAATTGTTCACTGCGGCTTGCGCCACATCCAATTCTTTCTTGGCTTGCCCCATAGCGGCCTGTTCGTCCGCATAGGCGGATTCATCCACGTCCACATCTTTCTTCAATGCCTCGCTTTTCTGCTCCGCTTCATCGCTGGCTTTCTTTTCTGCCGCCTCATAGACTTGCTTCGCCTGTTCGTACTTGGTCTGCGCGGCCTTCAGCGCTTCATCAAGGGAGGTCTTGCGCGCGGCGACGTTGAATCCCATCTTCGTTCCATGGAGGGTGCGCACATACCCAACGATCGCCCACACTTCATCCTCAGACAGCGTATATTTAAACGTCGGCATCGTGGGCACCGCAAAATCGTCGTCGCCGATTTCATCTCCCCCTTCTTCGCTAGTATCCAGCATGTCGCGTGAGATGGTGGCGAAGAGTTCCTCATCCTTGAAGGTGCTCATCTCTCCCTTATTGGAAAGATCCTTCGGCTTCGGGTCGGGCATTGATGACCAGTTAAACCCCTCGTTTTGCTTGCCACTCTCGCCATGACAGTCGCTGCAGTAGTGCACATAGAGTTCGTGCCCGCGCTTCTCCTGCTCGTTCGCGCACCCGCCGGCGACTAAAGCCACGCCTCCCACCACACCAACTGCCAATCCAATGATACCGAGCCTTGCCGCCTTCATACTCACTGCCCTTTCTTGAGTTTTCGGATCAGGACAAATTGAAATCCCAGGGCCAATGTAACGGCGATCGCCGCATACATATAGCCG
>SXGR01180469.1_pt1 | contig 15636 bp, 14 predicted proteins | sample 3174711 | NCBI WGS metagenome assembly SXGR01 (sample SAMN11356860, study PRJNA531348) | freshwater metagenome | isolation source: freshwater sample F1-60 | place: China: Fuxian Lake, Yuxi | collected 2017-12-25
AAAGCGGATAAATTCGCAGCGTTTTTAACAAACTTTTAAAATAATTGCCCAAAAATTAGGCAGTTCAAAAATTACTGAGTAAAGTTCCTTGTAAAAGGGATTTGTTCAGCGCTTCCTTAGCAATGAATTGGTTTTACAGTCGTGCTCATGCGAAGGTTATTATTGAAGCTTGGCGACAGCACTACAATGCAGTCCGACCGCACTCCAGTCTGGATTATAAGACACCACTGGAATTCATGTCGGAGTGGGGAAATGAATTAACAAACGGAGCCAGAGTTTCAAGATGACGGTGGCTTGAAAAAACAAGACAGGTCAGGTCCTCGCGTCGTACCACCACGCGGACTCGCCAAAAAGCGTGGATGTAATCAGCGTCTCCCAAACAATTGGTACTGCCACTTTATTTTACGGTAAACCGTAGACTCGCATTAAATTGCTGATGATGATGAGTGTTTCTATTTTTGTAGCAGCGCTTTGGAAATCTGCATGATCGTTACGTGCCTATGCGACAGGTCGAATGCTGCCGAAATGTCGCACCGTCGGTTTCGACGCGGGTTCTGTCGACCCAGCACCAGTCTGCGCGTTGCCTCTTGTTGAGGCGATATTCCCTTGCACACGCAAAGACGCAATATCTCGGCTTTAGTTGGTTCGTATGCAGAATATCTGCTTGGCTGAAGTCCGGCTTTGGTCAGAACCCCTTATCAAAACACCGGTGCCAGGGTTAGGTTGAACCTAGCGTACCAATGTACTTCTGTGGTGCACCGAGATTGCCAGCAACCGCAGCGCGCCGTGCCGGTGGCATTGCAACGAAACCAAGACCAGCAGAATCAGCGCCAATGCCTTGGAGGTAAAATTTTTTGAATCTATTGCGATATCTCCTCAAACATTCCAATGTCCCGTACATGATTTCTTGAAAGGAATTTTATATTTTTTTGAACCTATAACCGCCCGATGTCACTGATTGATCCCAATCATTATTTCTTTGAAGCCATGTTTACAAGCAAATCTTTTGAAAGTCGGCTGGCCTCCGTCAAAAATGCTCTGGAAGCACCTACCAGGAAACCACCTGTTCCCAAAGACAGGCTCCCAAAAATTCACCCTAAAATACCAAAAAAATAGAATCAATTTGCCGACTTCGGATTTGAATACAAAAAGGACTACGGCAAAAAAGAGCTCGCTGCACTCCAACTGTGGAAATCGACAATCATGATGGTCGGAAGCTTCACTGAGCGAGCGCCTGAATCGCAACGGTGGGCACGATCAGAACTCCAGGAATTCCTGACACAAATAGAAATCTGCCTTGACCTGAAAACTGGAAAGCTCGATCTTCAGCAGTACGGGAATCTCCTGCTCAAACTGGATGCCATCGCTCCCTTCAAGGATGGTGAGCTCGCTGAAGATCTGAAATCTTTGGATGCGATAGTCAGTGCCTATGGAGACAAACTTGCAGCCCAGTAGTGACGCCATCGATCTTCGCGCCAGCGTCGCCGACTGTACTGGCGAATGGGAAGTGTGATCGCGCAGCTTTCGCTCGCCGCCGACAAATGAGTGGGCGACTGGTGTCGTTACCCACTGTGGATGGTCATTTGAGAATACAGACCCCCGTCTTTGTTGAGATCCCATACCGAACCACACCCAAATAGGCCATAAAATCAAAGGCTTGTGACCAATTCTGGGATACACAAAGCGGCGAATGCCATTTCACCCTGGGATCCCCGGTGTTCCCACAAATCCGTTTTTTGACGATAAACTGCCTTCTGACTTTACTTTGCAGGGCGCCTGCTTTGGCATTGCCTCAAGCAACGACGCTGAGAACATAAGAATACGCAAAAGTATCGACTGCCGAGGAGCGCTCAGGGGCCGCAAATGGCTCTGGTAGACAGAGCGCTGTACAGCCGTTGTGCACCATCACCTGCCGGGGAAGATCTCGATGTCAATTCAAAAACTACCCGCCACCACCAACGCCGACGCGATCTGGCAAGCCAAGGTTCACCTGGCTGCTGCCTTGCGTCTGGCAGTACTCGACGGTCTGGAAGAAGGTATCGACAATCACTTCACCATTATCGTCCCGGGCCGAACCGACCAATATTTGCTGCTGCCCTTCGGTCTTCATTGGTCGGAGGCCCGCGCCAGTGACATCATCGTATTCAATGACAAGGGCGAGACGCTCGAAGGCGATGGTGTCGTCGAACTCTCCGCGCAGTGCATTCACGCCCCACTGCACAGGATCACGGGTGCCCAAGTGGTGATGCATACCCATCAACCCTGGGCGACAGCACTCAATATGCTGCAGAACAATCGGCTGCTGCCAGCGAGCCAGACTGCTGCGTTTTTTTACAATCGGATTGCGTATGACGATCATTATCAGGGTTTGGCCAAAACCATGGCCGAGGGCGAGCGACTGGCCACACTGCTGCAGGACAAGCAGGTCATGTTCCTCAAAAATCACGGCGTGATCACCGTGGGAGACACGATAGCGCAGGCCTACCGGCGTTTATACAAACTCGAAAAAGCCTGTCAGACGCAGTTGCTGGCGATGAGTAGCAGCCAGCCTCTGGAGGTGATGGGCGAAGCCGTCATCGCTGACGTATTGCAGCGCGCGCCCGAAGACCGTCATCCGATCCGTGAGCGGGAACGACTCTATTTCGAAGCCATGATGCGTGTGCTGGATCGCGTCAATCCCGGCTACGCTGAATGAACAGTATCGGGATACAAACGTATTGCGATGATCTTGCGTTCTATCTTTACTGACGCAATCACCCCCTGAAACGATCCGCTCTTCTGGCCAAGGAGGCCTGCATGTCGCCAACGCACCGCTGGAAACACCGACCACCCGGTTCCAACTGGGGAGATTTTGGCGAGAATGATCAGGCAGGTCGACTGAACTTGATCACCCGGGAAAAAGTTTTACAGGGCATCGCCGAAGTACATGAGGGCCTGTCATTCAACCTCAGTCTGCCACTCGACGTACCGGGTGGCAATGTACTCAATCCCCGAAGACATCCACCCGTACTGCGGCCAACGCTGCGTAACGGGCAACCCAACATGAACTATGCGCTGAACGTGGATGATCCTGCGCATACCGACGTCGTCAGCGATGATCTCGTCATTCTGCATACGCAATACAGTACCCAGTGGGATAGCCTTGCGCATGTCGGATCCTTGTTCGATGCTGACGGCGATGGTGTGAAAGAGTCGGTGTACTACAACGGCTACCGTGCTCATACCCATGTATTCAGTGCAGCCGAATCCTCAGAGGCTGACGTCTTCACGTCAACGCCCATCGCGCAGCGATCAACCTCCACAGCGCAGGCCTTGGGTATCGAAAAAATGTCCGAGCGATGCGTGCAGGGGCGTGCGGTCATGATTGATCTGCGTGCGCATTTGGGTGACGCTCGGGTGCTGGTCGGCTATGCGGTGCTCACCGACATACTCGCCAAAGATGCCATCACGATCGAACCCGGCGATATGGTCTGCCTGCATACGGGTTTTGCCGACCGTCTGCTCGAGATGAATCGCAATCCAGATGCAGAGGTGTTGAACAAGTGCGGGGCCGTGCTGGACGGACGAGATCCTGCCCTGCTGGAATGGATAACACAATCCGGATTATCGGTACTTATCGCTGACAATTATGCAGTGGAAGCCCATCCGGTTTCGGCACAGGCGGGCTGCTATGCGGCATTGCCACTTCATGAACATTGCCTGTTCAAGCTGGGCATCCATCTGGGTGAGCTCTGGCACCTCTCCCCACTGGCGAACTGGTTGCGCGCGCACGCACGCAACCGCTTTCTGTTGACTGCCCCGCCTTTACGTCTGCCGGGCGCTGTGGGGTCTCCGGTCACACCCATCGCGACGGTGTAAATCACCTCCCGCAATGAGCACTCTCATGGCGGGCTCAGTCCTACCCTCCAAGCTTGTGATGGAGCCAACTGACTGACCAAGCCCTGCCGCGCCGATGAGATCAGTCGATCGTGCACTCCGACTCAACCACCAACCAATTCTCCGGTAAATAGCGGGTCTGGTAGTCACAGCCCCCTTTGATATTTTTATATTTTCCTGTTCCGCCGACATAGCGAGTTTTTCCCTTGCCGCCAGTACCTGCGCTCAGATCACCCTGCTTTCGCTCTGAAATCCCGTAAAGCACGTCACCGTCCTTATCGGTGATTGTGCAATTGGCGACGATATCGGTGGAATCGTTGATCCGAGCCGATCGCAGTAAGCAGTTTTGAATACTCTGCCCATTGGGCATTGATGCACTCGTGCTTCCGTAAGCCTCAAGCACGCCCTTCAGACTACCCACCGTGATCTTCCCGCCATTCCATTCCACAGTCTGAAAATCACTTTTTGCAACGGCAGAAGTTTTATAGGTGGTGCCCGCGGCAGCGGCACCGGCGGCGCTGACCAACACCACAAACAGAGCCAGCGATGTTGATCTCGATATCTTGTTCATTATTCTCCTCCTCGGTAGGTAGATTCAGAGTCTGCAGCACGCCGTTTCGCTTGTGAGCTCCGTGCGCCAAGTAATTTTGCAATGAAATACTCACGCTGCGCAAGATTTACAAAATTTGAAACAAACAGCGTAAAAAACTCAAGAGAAATCAACTGCAGGAGGGGAGAATCCTGCCGCGAACAAGCAAGCTAACTCGTAGTCCAACTCAGAGTCTGCACCTTAATCAAATAAAACACAGCGATTCGTCCTACGCTTTTCTATGAGTGTTATTTTTTTAACTACATTTCGATGTCCTCACGCATTGCACGGTACCTCTCAGCCCATTTTCTGGGTGAAGCGCGACCGAGCGCTATGACCTCGGCCAGCTTTCAAAGTCGTACTTTTTTGTTGTCACAATATACTGTACAGCACAGTTGACACTGGTCGTCCGAGTGGATAATCAGACGGCCCCCAGCTGCGCTGGTCAACGCGGAAACGAAGGCTCGACGATTTGAATCAACCACCGGAGTAAGACTATGAACGCTTACATTGCTCTTTTCCTCGTCGCGGGTGCCTGCTTTGGTCTCGCCACATTTTCGTGCCGGCACTGGTTCAGCGAGGGACCTCACAAGCCGGAGGATGCCATTCACCCCGCCTCGCTCGGTGGTCGCGCATTCTGGGCGATGGTATGCACCTTTCTTTGGCCAATCATGATCGTCACCGGCATCAACACGGCCTGGGTGCTCGCAAAGCGAAGGCGAGCTCTTCCGCAAAAGCCGTAGATAATGGCGTCTTCCGTATAAACCGCTCAGCCTCAGGATACGAGATGACTCCTTTTCAAAAGTCGATATTCAGTACGCTATTGGCCGTTCTCTCACTCGTCTCTGATGCCATCGCTCAGTCGGTGGCCGAGAAGCAGGCGCAGCCACCGATACCGTCCGGGAGCAATTTCCTCGGTCTTGGTATCGGGGCTTTCCCAAAAACCTCGGGCAGCAGTGATTTGCGCGTGATGGCACTGCCGGTGGTTCAGTACAACTGGAACAATATCGCTTACATCTCGGGGCTGAAGGCCGGCGTCTGGGGCTTTACCTCAGAGGACAGATCCCTGCGTATCGGCCTGTACGCCGAACCACGGTTCGGCTACAACGCCAGCGACAATGCGCGAACGGCAGGCATGGCCGATCGTGAGTTTGCAATCGACGCTGGACCAAGCATGCGCTGGACCACACCCGCTGGCGTGGTGAACCTTGAGTATGGGTTTGATGTGACCGGCCGCAGCCATGGGCAGGCGGCGCAGATGCAATTCATTCGCCCGCTAATAACGGGGCAAGGATTTCGCTTGAATGGTCTGGCGGCTGCCTCGTGGCAGAACGCCGCGATGAATGACTACTACTGGGGCATGCGAGCCTCGGAAACACCCGACGGACTGGCGCGTAATGTGGGGGCTGGCGTGAGCTTCTCGGCGGGCCTGACGGGCCTCTACGCAATAGGTGGTAGCGGCGCCGTCTTTTTTGGGGTGAGCGTCAACCGTCTGTCCAATACACAAGCCAATAGTCCTGTTGCGGAGCGGAGTTACACGCCGCTGATGTACCTTGGCTATGGGTGGCGCATGTGAGCCGATGGGCTCGGACCATCGGTTTGTAAAACCAACGCGAATACCAGTCGCTGAGTCATGGCTATATGGACAGTTTCCTCAGTTGCACCTGGGAGCATCACGATGCGGTTATCTCGAAGAGTCATGCTCATGCGTTTGGCACTTGGGTCTTTATTTCTATTTCACGCGCAGGGCCACACCCGAGACAGTACCGGCATCATGGACTTCAGAAATCCAGATTTCTCCAAAGCGATGCGCATCGTCAATGACGATGTCATGGGTGGGCGATCCGATTCCCGCTTCATCAGCGATCCTGAGGGGGTGATCTTTGAAGGGATGGTCTCACTGGAAAATAACGGTGGCTTTGCTTCCATGCGCTGCCCAGCCGATGTCCTCCAGGGAGTTTCATCATTGAAGCTCACGTCCCGCGGTGACGGTAAACGCTATCAGCTGATCCTGCGAACCGATGCCTCCACTACGGCGCCGCTCTATAAATGCCCGTTCGATTCCTCAACCGAATGGAGCACTCATCAATTTCATCCAGGGGATTTTGAGGCAGTATTCCGCGGTCGTCCGGTATCGGCAAAGCCGCTTGTTTTTTCCGAAGCCAAGGAGTTCGGTATCCTGATCGCTGACAAGCAAGCTGGCGCGTTCCGGATCCAGCTTAGTCAACTGGAACTCCTCTAGCTCGTAGGTATGCTTTGATCTTTGGGGAAAGCAGGGGTACGTCGGGATTTCCTCGTATTCCGACGTGCATAATAATAAATAATAAGAACCTGTCTCGTTCGGTTGATGGCAAAGCGGCAGTACCGCAGGCACTATAGACGGACGACAAGGTACTGCCAACACCGCCGGCGGCCTAACGAGATAGGTTCCAGATCCGCGCTGTGTGGCGAGCCAGTCCAGCAGAGAGGTGAACAATCACATGAATAAAAGACATCTCACCCTATTCAAGTGGCATATCGCCTCGCACCGAACTCGCGCCTGGAAACGCGTGGTCGATGCCTGCCAGGGAGAGGATGTCGAAAGTGAAGGGACCCTGTGGCGCTACTGCGCACTCAGTCAGGTTGAGACCGTCCTGACCGTCGAAGAACTCAGCCGTTACCTGGTATCTGAATTTCCGTACCACTGGGAACCGCATTCGGACACCGCGGGCTATGTACGCGTCGATGAGTTTCCTGCACTCCCGGACGAAGATGATGACGAGACAAGCGACCGCCCCTGCGCCAAGGCCAAATGCCCGTGCTGTATGCGCGCAAACAGCTCTCGAGGCTGCTGGTGCTCACTGAGTTAAACTTTGCGCGATTCGGATACTCCGGACATCGATAGGAAAAAGCTATGTTTTCACAATTAGAAAATTATAAAAATCCAAGGATGATATTAAATTCCATTTTGCAGGCGCTCTACACTCAGGTGACCGCCAACCGCGCTATTTCACATTTCTTCATCAGCGTTCACATGGATGCATTGATCGCCGATGTATTCAAGTTCAGCCACTTCGTGATGGAACAGCCCGAGAATCACTATCGGGACCCCATGCGGGCTCAAAAAAGCTCCATGCCCGCCATCCAAGTCAGTTCGACCGTGTTCGAAGAGGTGCATAAAACTCTTTTACAAATTTTGAAGGATCAGGGAATTGAAGAAGATCATATCCCCAGACTGTCTTTTGAAATTCTCGAAATAGTTGAAGAATCTCGCGCTCAGTTCAGCGATACCGTCATGATGGTGCTTAATATGGGGGATGTGACGCAGGACAGTCTGCTTCAGGTATTCAAGCGATTCAAATTTGATGCGAAACTGGCCGGCAAAAATGAAGTCAGCTTCGAGAGCGGTATCGATATGCCGATCAACGTGAAAATAAGACCAAAAGATAAATCCATCGTTTTGATCGGCAAAGCGGTATCCGTTGAAAACTCGCTTCTCAAGGATGTCGCAGACATTGCAGAGATAGCGAAAGAAAGATATCCCCTTTTCCCGATGAGAGCGGTCGAGGATGACGATGACTGGCCATTTCTTCTGATGGAAAAATCCTTCTCGTACGAAAATGGCGTACCTTTACGTCTACTGTTTCGATTGTCAAAAAGTTTTTCTACCGCCTTTCATCGAAACATCAAATGTGATTCTCAAAAAATTCTTGCCTGGAATGTGGCAAATCGCTGATACAAACAAGTGAAGAGAATTTCGGGCAAAGGAAGCAAATCAAAAGGGTTCACATACCAGGTACAGGTGGCCGACGATTCAGGATATCCATAACGATCACCTCGTAGGCAGCTGCTACCTCAAGTAAAGCGCCATCCCCTCTGGGCTGGCCAATCAACTGCAGGCCCATGGGCCAACGACCGGTTACATCAAATCCAGCCGGCACGCTAATCGCTGGCAAGCCGGCCATCGTGGCGTAAATCGTGCATTCCATCCAGCGATGGTAGGTGTCCATCGTGCGACCGGCAATCGTCGTTGGCCATGGCTGCTCGGCAGGAAAAGGCCAGACTTGCGCGACGGGCAGAGCCAAAACAGCAAAACGCGACAACAGCCCCAACATCGCGTAGTAGAACACACTACGTGCCTCACTCGCCGTCTCGAATACCGTATTGGGTAAACCTTCAGCCTGATCATATTCCCACAGCGTTTTTGCCTCGAGCAGTTCACGCGCGCGTGGCAGCTTGATCAGCCCACGCACATTGGCTGCCGTCAGCGCACGCCGCCACACCAGCCACGCCTCCCAGACGGCTTCGGGATCGAAGCCAAAACCGGATGACAAAGGTTCCACCAACGCACCGGCGGCTGTCATCCGCTCGAGTCCTTGCTCACACACCGCGAGCACATCAGGCTCAAGCGCGAGATGACCGTTCAGACTGCCCAGCCAGCCGATGCGCAGTCCCTTGAGCGCGGACGGCTCGGGCCAGCACGTGGGCACTGCATAGGCCGAGCCAAGCGACATCGGATCGCGCATATCCGCGCCTGCCTGTGTCGCCAACAGCTGCGCAAGATCGCCTACGTTACGAGCCATCGGACCCTCGATCGCCAGCTGATGCAACCAGAACTCGACCCGCGGCCAGCGTGGCACCAGCCCCTGACTGGGACGCAGACCAAATACATTGTTCCAACCTGCGGGATTGCGCAAACTACCCATGAAATCCGAACCATCTGCCACAGGCAGCATCCGATGTGCCAGTGCTACCGCCGCGCCGCCACTGCTGCCACCTGCGCTCACACTGGGGTCCCACGCATTGAGGGTTGTGCCATGAATCTTGTTGAAGGTATGGGACCCCAGACCCAGTTCAGGGATATTGGTTTTACCGATGATGATTGCACCCGCCGCCTTGATCCGCTGCGCGATGATCTGGTCATGTTGTGGCATGACACCTTGCAGCAAAGGGCATCCAAAGTCGCTCGGAAAACCAAGTACATGTGCAGTGTTTTTAATCGCATGCGGTATCCCATGCATCCAACCCATGGATTCACCGCGCGCCAGCTGTGCATCGCGCGCATTCGCTTGTTCAAGCAAATCGTCATCTGCCGCCAGATGGATCAGTGCGTTATAACCTGGATTCAAACGATGAATGCGGGTCAGATATGCCTGCATCACCTCTCGACAGGACAGCTTGCGATCATGAATTGCAGATGACAGTGCTTGCGCGGTCAGACCAGTAATGTCGTCGGGATTTGATTGCATAGGTGTCTGCGAGTGTTCGGGGTCAATCAGAGCCGCTTTTTCAACTCTGGTGGATTCGAAAAACTCTTCCGGAAGTAATCATCGGACTGCGGCGCGTGACGCATGCCTACTCGCAGAATGGCGTCATCATCCACCTTGTCCAGCGGTGTATATTGCGGATGATGATGTTCGATATAGGGATTGTTACGCGCCGCGTTATAGCAAAACAGAACCGTCCAGCGCCGATCTGGTGAGCGATTCTGATCCGAGCGATGCATCACGTTCGCATGAAAAAATAAACCATCACCCGGGGCCATCTCAGCGTATACCAGCTCCATCTGCTTGAGCATTTCTTCGACACGCCGCGGATCGGCACCCACCTGCTCGCCGGGCAGAATGCCATGCTCGACGCGACCCGCGTGATGAGAGCCGCGTATCAATTGCAAACAGCCGTTCTCGCGCGTGGTCTTGTCGAGCGCGACCATCACACTGGCCATGAACGGGCACACGCAGCCATTGTGATACCAGTAGCCGTAATCCTGATGCCATTCCCATGCGCCACCCTCGCGCGGCTCCTTGGCGGTGAGCTTGGAATGATAGTGATAGACCTCGCCACCGAGCAGCTCCTCCATCGTATCGACCACACGTCGCGAGCGCGCCGCCAGGCCATAGACGCTATCACCGGGATGGTTCCAAGTTGCCATGCGCGTGCTCTTGCCGCTGGCATCATGGCGATCGTAAAGACTTGCCTTCAATTGCGGATCAGTCTCGATCGCCGCGCTCAATAGCGCAATTTCATCTGCATCAAACAACGAGGGCACCAGTACAAAGCCGTCGCGTTCAAACGCAGTACGCCGTACAGGGCCAAGAATGGAGGGCATGTAGATCTCCGGCGATCAGGTTCGGTGATTCGCACTCTACTACTGTGTGTGTAAAGCGCCAACAAAATTCCGCTCGCGGTACCGAAACATTTGCCGGGTATGCGCCGATGAGACCCCAGGCATCTGTTGGTGATCGTTGATATTTTCAATTCAATAACGCGGAGGGCATTTTGCTTGCCTCATGGGCGAGAGTCTGCGATAACGCGCTAAGCTGGCGCTCGGTGTCGCTATGCCTCGAGCATCGCGCGAGTACCCCGGATGCCGGGCTTATCAATCAACTTTAAGACACCAAAATGAAAATCTTCAGCACCGCGCTTACCCTCTTACTGTCGCTGTTCGCATTGCCGCTCACCAGTCATGCGCAATCCACGCAAATCAGTACCGAGTATCTGATGACGATCTACCTGCCCACCGAGCGCAAGGCGATCGATCCAACCCTCACCATCGTCAATATCCTGCCCGGCGGTTGGGTCAAAGGACCCGGCATCAACGGCAAGGTGATCGCACCCGGCGGCGACTGGTTACGCACCATGCCTTCCGGCGCGTTGCGTCAGGAAGCCAGACTGACGATTGAAACCGAAGATGGCGCGTTCATTTATATGAGTTATGTCGGCGTCGTCGTGCTTAGCAAAGAAGCCGTAGAGGCCATGGGTCGCGGCGAAGTCTTGAACGACAAGCGCGTGCCGTATTTCATCAACACGCCGCTGTTTCAGACCTCCGCAGAGAAGTACAGCTGGATGAACAAGGTGCAAGCGATTGGCAAGATGGTGGAGCTCAAGCGCACCAGCACCGAGGCTTACGTGAAATACGACGTCTTCATCGCCCGCTGAAATGATGCCGGTCCGACTGGGTCGGAGATTGTTGCGTCGAGCTCAAACGCATGGAAAAACCGTTGCAGTGGGCGCCCATCTGCCGTCTGATAACACAAAGACTTGAAGGCTCGAACAAAAAGCTGCTGGCCAGGCGCACTGACGCAGACAGTGCGGTTGTACGACAAGGCGGTGCAACAACGCGAGCGGCTTTTTGTAAGAGCCTCTCATAGCATCTGGCTCAAGTCCGGCCCTCATTGTGCCAATAATGATTACTGACTTGGAGGTTGGGCAATATTATTAAAATTTTATCTATGACATCCTTCGGAGCGGCCCCAAACGAACCGATGCGAACATGGCCAGTACAACAGTAGCTGTGGAGACACTGTCGAGACGCTGGATTTCACGCCTCGCTGGGAGCCTGCCGCTCGCCCTCATTGGGTGCCTTGCCATGAGCGCGCGCGCGGCGACCTGTACCGCCGATAGTAGCCCGGTAGCGAATTGCGACAGCCTCAGTCTGGCGACGCAGTACATCAATGCCAATGTGTCCAGCGGCGTTACCGTAACATCCAGCGGAACCAACACGCCTGCGGTCAAAATTACCGCTGAGCAAAATAGCTTCTCCAACAGCGGAACTTTGGAAGGAACCACCAGCGGTGCCCAAGGTTTGCGACTCAATGCCGCCGTTGGTACCGTGACGAACTCAGGCGTGATTCAAGCCTACAGCGGCTCAGCAGGTATTCTGGTCAATAACAGCGGCAGCAACATCGGCAGCGTCACCACCCTTATAAACAGCAGCGGGATTGTGGGAGGATTGGGCAATTCAGGTATCAGGAATCTGAACACCATCACCACGTTGACCAACCAGCCAGGCGGTTCAATTTCCTCTTCCGACTCGCAAGCTCTCTACAATGGCGGGACGATCACCACCATCGACAACGCAGGCACGATGTCGGGTGCAACCTACGGTATCAATAATACATCGGGCGCAACGATCATCACGATTACGAACCAAGGAACGCTTTCGGGCGATACTTCTGGCATCTTTAATGCTGGAACGCTCACCACACTGAACAATTTGCAGGGAAAATCTGGCTCCGCACTCACCTACTCGGGAGTCCTCCCCACCAACTACAACATCATCATCAACAGCGGAAGTAGTTTCGGTATGCTGCAGGCAAATACGGTCAGCGGCACCATGACTTTTGATATCTATACTGGCTCGACTGTGGCAGCTGGCACCTACAGGAGCGTTCTAAGCGGCATCAGCGCAAGCAACTTGACCGCGACCTCGGGCACTTACTCAAGCTATCCCTGGGTATTAAACAATCGCACGGGCTCGATCTGGGACTTGATCATCGGACTAAGCGTCACCGACACACAGAACTCGCTCACCACCACCGCCAACGAAATCAGCAACATGCTGGCTTTGAAAAGCTCTGCACTGGCCATTGGACTGCAATACGATTGTCCGATTGCGTCCGGAAAACGCCTCTGTATCTCGAGCGGTATTAGATCCACCACAACAAATGTTGATCAGGTTTACGATGCCGGTGGACTGATCGTCATGGCATTTCGCACAAGTACCCGTACGCGCTTGGGACTGTTTGCCGATCGAAGTTTTTACGGTAAGGTGGGCTCCGGTATCAGTGTGGGTTACTACAATCCCTTGGTCGGTATTTTTACTGACTGGAAAAAAATCCGGCAGGTGCAGGCCTGGAGATCAAATTCTCTGCCGGCTACCAAAAAAATCCCGTTGACATTACCCGCGCGGTGACAGGCTACAGCGAACCGGGTTCGGGTACCACCGCTTTGCGTTCAAGCGCCGCTCAGCTAACGGTCCGTTACGGAATGGAATTTCAGGGTGGCTTGAATCTATCGCCCTACATGGCGGTTCGCCACATTCGGCAGTGGTTGAACGCCTACGAAGAAAATCCAAGCGCATCGGTCTCGGTGCCGTTGTCATACAGCGCCCTATCGGCAAGCAGTACCACCGCTCTGGTTGGCCTCGATGTTGATGTCGCCGTAAGTAACGTATTTCATCTGGTCGCATCAGGAGGGGTGGGGGCCGACCTTAACACTAACGATAGCCTGATTGTTCCGACCTCGGGCATGGCCGGCTTATCGACAGTCTCGTTGAACTCAACATCGGTACAACGCAGACGAAGAGCCTCACTGGGAAGTTATTTGCTGCTGCCAACCGGAGAAAGATTTGCGATCATGGGTATTTATCAGCAGGAGCCTTATGCGGGCTTGAATACGATGCGCGTGACCGCCACTTTTGCCGCCCAGTTCTGAGGTACTCTGGACTTAGGTCGCTTTACATTTTTTATTGTCAGATCCATCGGCTGCATAACGAACGGCACTGGAGTCCGGCTTTCGCCGGGATGACAGTCGCTGGTGATACCGCCCTCCACTTTCCACCGTCATCACCTGCATGCAGTCGCTGCTGCGTGGGCGGATCGCGTGCGGTTCGAATTCCCTAGGTGCTCACGGCGCAGTTTGTGGCGGGGGCTGCATGGCCAAGCTACGGCAAGGGCTTGCAAGCGAGTGCGCGCCCTGCAAGGGGGAATCCAGTGGCTTTGATGGAACGAAGGAAATTAGGCTACTGCACGACTTTCTGGCACGGATCACAATCAAATGTGGTCACTAACTTAATTCATCTGAAAAAATACTCGTTTACAGAAAAATTTTCTGATTCAGCACTATTCTGGCGAAAATTCAGGAACATTTTCCGTAAATAAAGCCCTATATTTTGTTGTCGGATTTCACTGAAGTCCGTGTGTTTCAGCCGCTACCGCGGCACCCCGCCCTGTGACCCGACACCGTCTTACCGGACGAGCCAAGGCCGCAGCGCAGCCCCAAAACCTGAAGGAGGAGACTTCCATGCCGACCGACACCCGGTCCACTGCCGCCGCGACCACCCTCACCGCCATTCGTCGACCAGACGTAACGCTGGACGACAAATACAGCAAAGTCGATGGGCGTATTTATCTCTCGGGTATTCAAGCGCTGGTGCGTCTGCCCATGATGCAGCGACTGCGCGATGCTGCGGCCGGTCTCAACACGGCAGGCTTTGTCAGCGGCTACCGCGGCTCACCACTGGGCATGCTGGACGAGGCCCTATGGAAGGCGCAAAAACATCTGGATACCCACCATGTGAAATTTGTCCCCGGTGTCAACGAAGACCTTGCCGCCACCGCGGTCTGGGGCACACAAACCGTGGGGCTGGTCGGTCCTGCCAAATACGATGGTGTGTTCGCGCTCTGGTATGGCAAAGGTCCCGGCGTTGATCGCTGCGGTGACGTCTTCAAGCACATGAATCATGCCGGCACCGCGCAACACGGCGGTGTACTACTGGTCGCGGGCGATGATCACGGTGCGTACTCATCGACGCTGCCCCACCAGTCAGAGCATATGTTCTCCGCTTGCATGATCCCGGTACTCTATCCCTGCAATGTGCAGGAATATCTCGACCTCGGCTTGCATGCCTGGGCAATGTCACGCTGCTCCGGCTGCGCCGTCGGCTTAAAAGCGCTGGCCGATACGGTGGAATCCACGGCCTCGGTTGATGCTGATCCGTTTCGCTTGAAGATCGTGTATCCGGACGATGTGAAAATGCCCGAAGGCGGCCTGAACACGCGTCTTTCGACCGACACCCTGGGCGTGCAAGCGCGCAAGCAGGAAGCGCTGATGCAGGACTATAAGATTTATGCAGCGATTGCCTACGCCCGAACCAACAAACTCAACCGCACGATGACCGACAGCCCGAATGCGAAGCTGGGCATCATCGCCTCCGGTAAATCGTATCTGGATGTACTCGAAGCGCTGGAGGAGTTGGGCATTGATGAAACTCGAGCTGCCGAAATCGGACTGCGCGTGCATAAGGTGTCGATGCCCTGGCCGCTGGAGCCGGAAGGTATTCGTGATTTCGCGCGGGGGCTAGATGAAATTCTGGTGGTTGAAGAAAAACGGCAGATCGTTGAATACCAGCTCAAAGAGCAGCTCTACAACTGGCAGGAAAACGTGCGACCACCCGTCATCGGTAAGTTCGATGAAAAAGGCGAGTGGGTGGCACCGCGCGGGGACTGGCTGCTGACCTCGAAGGTCGATTTTTCTGTCGCCCAGATTGCGCGCGTGATTGCGTCACGCATCGCTCGTTTTCACACCAGTGATCTGATCAAGGCACGTCTGGCCTTCCTTGAAGCCAAAGAACAAGTCCTGAACAAGGCGGTCAATACTCCACCCCGCCCCGCGTACTACTGCTCCGGCTG
>SXGR01572297.1_pt1 | contig 15636 bp, 14 predicted proteins | sample 3174711 | NCBI WGS metagenome assembly SXGR01 (sample SAMN11356860, study PRJNA531348) | freshwater metagenome | isolation source: freshwater sample F1-60 | place: China: Fuxian Lake, Yuxi | collected 2017-12-25
GTGCTCTTGCCAGCAATGCCATAGGGAACCACCGCTAACACCTAACCTGCGCTCGCGTAGAGGAGCGGCGCGGCGATCCCGTCGAAGGTCAGCCGCACGTCGTCGAGCTGCGTCGCCACCAGACCATTGGCCAACCGGAGACCAGCGGCCTGCGCGGGACCGAGATCGGTTCCAAAAACCGCCACGATCTCTCCGGCCGACACCGTGCCTCCGCGATAGCTGGCGGCGTTCAGCACTGCTATCAACCCCGGCGTGGCCACCGTCGCACCCGCCTCGCGGCAGGCTACTCGAAACGCGTCTAGGTTGATGTTCTTGTAGAGTGAGTTGAAGTTCAGCGAGTTCGCTTGCGCGCAGAACTGCTCCGGTTTCCGTTGATATTCCACTGTGAAGACGGCCTTGCCCGCCGTGACGAACGGCGACAGCGACTCGCACTCTTTGTATTGGAAGCATTGTTCATTGAGCAACCAGTCGAAGTGGGGCAGTAGGTCGTTGATTTGGTCGAGATCGTTTTTCAACCTCACCGAGAGGCCATGGGCATGCGCGAGGTCGGCGATGCGCCGGTTGAATTGAATCTGGTCGTTATAGGTGAGCGGAAAGCCCGAGTCATTGGTGTATCCATCGACGTTGTCCGGCTCGATGCCGTCAAAGCCTTTGGACTTGCACTCGTCAAAGCGTGCCTCGAAGATGGGCCCCAGGATGTCCCAGCGACGGATGTCGAGCCAGGTCTCATCTGGAAAATCGCCGAGCGCCTTACCCTTCACTGATGCCGGGAACTTGGACGCATCCGGCCGATACGGCTCAAAGGTGCCGACGCTGACATAGCAAACAGCCTTCCGTCCCGCCGCGTGAATCTTGTCAACCACCGCCGCGTCGTTCTGAAACAGGTCGATATCGTACATCTCGGCGTCGATGGACAGGTCCACCGGAGTGCTCAGTTGCCACTGCCAGGATGTGTTGAGCTTCGGCTTCCATATGGAAGCATTCTGGGCCTGTAACAATGTGCTGGTTCCAAAGAGAAAAATGGCCGCCAAGGTGAAGAGTGGTCTCATACATGGCGATTATGCCGAACCTGCGCCAGGCCCACATCCATCGAGGGTTGGTTTTTCAACTTAATTTACTAGCCCGGGCGTACCATACGTTGGCCTGACGCGAACACTATTGCAGTGGCCCTAGTTCAGTACCCGGCGAGAGTACCAAATACCCTGTTGCCATTCTGGCATTTTCTCTATGCTGGCCTTGCACTACTTTTCCAAGGCTAAAAAACGAATGAGACTACAGCAACTGTTAAGAACCGGAATCGTCACACTCACCATCGCGCTGGCGGCTTCGGCCGCTGTGCGGCCCCTCGAGATGAAACTGCTCGTGTTGTCGGCCGACGGCACAGAGCCAAGTTTCGATGCCATGACCAACCTCCTGGATCACCTGGCTGTGCCCTACCAGCCGGTCATTCTCCGGAATCAGCCGCTACCGGCTTTGTCTGTCAACGGCCAGGGCAAGTATCAAGGGATCGTGCTGAGTACCGGAAGCCTGACCTACTACAACGGCACGTCGTACGTGAGCGCGCTGAGCGCCGCCGACTGGTTGGCTATCGAGACCTATATGCGCGACTACAACGTACGGCTGGCCAGCTTTTACACCTTTCCAGAAGCCCGTTACGGACTGACGTACACGAGCGCCTTGAGCCCCACCGACGCCAGCCCGGGCAACGTGGCGATGACGGCGGAAGGCAAGGCGATCTTCACCTATCTAAACCATTCGTCGCCGGTCAATGTCGCCTCAGCGTATACCTACCTTGCCACGTCCACGCCGGCCGCCGGTGAGACTACCACACCGCTCCTGACCATGGGCGGCGGTATTGTGGGCGCGACCCACCGCAAGGCGGATGGCCGCGAGTATCTGGCGCTGACGATGGATCACAGCCGTTATCTCAGCCACTCGATGTCTCTTCACTATGGAGTGATCAACTGGGTGACCCGAGGAGTGTTCATCGGTCAACGCCGTGTCTACCTGACCCCGCAGAACGACGACATATTCTTGAGCAGCAGCCTGTTCGTCAGCAACAATCCGGCCTGCCGGCCTGGCGGCTTGACCAACGATCCAACCTTCAACGACGACCCCTGCCCAAGCCTCCGCATCACGGCCGCGGACCTGAGCGCGCTGGCGGCCTGGCAAAGCCGCACGCGCGGCAACCCGCAGTACCGCTATTTCAAAGTCGCTCACGCCTTCAACGGCTTCGGCGCCACGCCGGAATACGGATTGACCGGCGACCCGCTCCTCGCCGAGGCAACCCGGCAGAAATCGACCTTCAACTGGTTGAGCCATACTTTCAGCCACGAGAACCTGGACTGCTATTTGCCAGTGCCCAACAGCGGGATATGCACGCCAGCCACTTACGCCAACGCCTTGGCCGAGATCGACAAGAACAAAGTGATCGCCACCACACTGGGTCTGTCAAACGACACGCTCTCGATGGTAACGCCAGGTATCTCCGGTCTGAACAATCCCAACTTCATGCGGGCCTTCTACGATCGTGGCATGCGGTATGTGGTGACCGATACGTCGCGGCCAGGCGGCCTGCCGGCGGTGCCCAACACCGTGATTCTGAAATCGCTCCAACCGGGCGTGATGATGATCCCGCGGCGCGCCACCAACATCTTCTACAACACGGCGACTCCCTTGGTCACCGCCAACTGGTCTGAAACCGACGAATACAACTTCATGTTCGGGCCCAACGGCATCTTCCGCATCGGCGGCCCGGGCGGCCCGCCGTTCTTCTCTACCATGCAGACCTACGACCAGGTGATTGAGCGCGAGAGCGACGCGATCATCTTGTACATGCTGCGCGGCGAGAATTACCAGCTCATGTTCCACCAGGCTAACTTCTATTGCTACAACGGAGTCAACACGCTCTTCACCGATCTGATGGAGGCGGTCATGCGCAAGTGGTCCGCCATCTCGAAACTGCAGGTGGGCAGCCTGAAGCAATCCACACTCGGCAGCCGGCTCAAGGAGCGATTGGATCTGCTCTCGTCCGGAGTCAAGGGCGTCTACGTACCCGGCGTCGGCGTCACGCTAACGGCTCCCAGGACGGTGACGGTGCCTCTGACCGGGATTTGCAATCCCGGTGGTTGCGATGCAGTCTACAACGGACAACGCCAGGATCGCGTGAGAGTTAACTCAGGCCGCTCCACCTTCATCCTCCACCAGAGTTCCGCGCCGGGCGCCGACCACATCGCCGAGGACAACTAAACCATGCTCCTCCGCTTTGGCCACATGGCCATCGTCTGCGTGGTGGGGGCCACGTTCCACCTGGGTCCCGCGGCTTCGGCCGCGGGCCGGGAGGAAACACCTCGCCCGGTTCGTCTACGGGAAGCCATGGAGGCCGCCGGCCGATATGCTTCCACCGAAGAAGCCCGCCTGCAACTGCTCCGAAGCCAGGCGAAGTTTCTGGAGACGCAAAACAAGACGCGCGTCGAACTTCGGCCTTTGCTTGGATTGCTCTCTTTCACGAATCCGCTGCTGCTGGCTGCCAACTTGGGCTCCAGCTTAACTATCGGCAAACGCGGCGCGCCCACGCCGGCCGCTCTGCAAAGCGCATGGTTCGACGTGCTGACCGCGGAATTGTCCGCCGAACGCGCTCGCACCGAAGCCCAGGCTGCCGCCGCCCGCGCCTTCTACGCGGTACTGGAAAAACAGGAGGCCGCTACACAGGCTTACTCGCTATTGGCCGCTCGCCAGTTGCATTCGGCCGGCGTGACCAAGCTATTGCAGGCCGCCCGCATCACCGCGCTCGACAAACTGGCGGCCGATGCGCAGTTGCTCGACGCAGAACCGGAGGCCTTCGAGACCGATGCCGCTCGCGGCGCCGCTGCCATGGAACTGGCGATGCTGATCGGCAGACCAGACGCCGCCGCCGGCTTGCGTGTCGAGGAAGAACCGGGTACGCTCCCGCTCACACCCGTGATTCCCGCACCGACGGCCACCCTGTTTGAACGCGCCCTGCAGCGCCGCCCGGACGTCCAGGTTCTGCGCGAACGGATCGACTCAATTCGCGCTCGCGGACAAGGCCGGTTTCCCAAGCCGCAATCGATCCAAGCCGGCTACGGTTATGTCGCCGGTATGCCCGGTGGAGTCTCGCGGTCGGCCGAGAGCTTTCTGCTTGGCGGCCACACGGCCCGAGTCGATGTTGGCTTGGCGATCCCGCTGCGCGACATTGGCGAGAAGGCCGCGATGAACGAACTGATGGAGGCTCGCGCCAATCTGCTCGAAAGTGAAATGGCCGCCATGGAACGCCGGGTACGGGCCGAAGTATTCGCCGCCCGGAGCGCGATCGAAGCCAGCGAGCGCCGTGTCGCTTCGGCACGCCGCAAGCTTGAGTTGGCAGGTCAGGCCGAAGCGATGATCGCGGCACGCATTGAGGGTGGCCTGGCAGACGCCAACGCCCAGATGGCGAGTCTTCAGAATCTGCATCAGGCGCAATCGGAACTAATGCGCGCGCAATGCCTGCGCAAGGCCAGATTGCTCACCCTGATGGTGATGTGCGGGCTCGAAGGCGAAGTGCCCGAAGCCCGCCTGCAAGCTTTAACCCAACGATAAGGAGATGTGTAGCTGATGAATGTTGAACACCCTTCTGTTGTAAGACTGGAAAAGATTGGCTGGGGCGTCGTCAAGGTCGCCTTCGTGGCGCTCGTGCTCATGCTGATCCTGAACCCAGCCACCAAGGGTCGCGCCGGCTTTTCCAGCACGGGCCTGGAGACCGTGCTGCCAGCGCGCATCAAAGCCGCCGGCCTATTCAGCATCAATGCCGAACTTTCCGGCACGATCACTGAGCTGGCCGTCAAAGCGGGCGACACTGTCACCGGCGATCAGCTCCTGGCCGTGATCTCCAACCCCGCAATCGAAGGCTTGGTCGAGCGCGCGCACCGCCGCATGAGTCTCGCCGCCGAGAGGCTCAAACAGCCGAAGACGAGTGCGCAGCCGCAGCACCGGTGGCTCGACGAACAGCGGACAGCCGCCGCCAAAAACGTCCAGGCCGCCGAACGGCGTGTGCGTGAATTTACACTGGCCGATGCCGAGCAATCATTCGCCCGCGCGCGCGCCAACAGCGCCCGCATCAAGTCACTACTGGACCAACATCTGGCCACGGCGCGCGAAGCCGACAACGAACTCCGCAATCTCAACGCCCGCCGCGAATTGGGCACCCGCCTTCGCCAGGAACTCGAATCGGCTCACTCGCAGTTAAAAATGGCGCAGCTCCAGTTGGACTCGGTCAACCCCGTGGCAGCGCCAGACTCCGGCTATGCCAAACTCGAGTTCAAAGAAGCCAAGGCGGCCTATGAGAGCCTCAACGAACGCCTCAGCGGTCTGCGCATTGTCGCCCGACACTCTGGAACAGTGATCCGCGTGAATGCCACGCCCGGTAGCGCGGTCCAAGAGGGCGCGACATTATTCGAGATCGCCAACTCGGGCAATCTCCATTTCGACGTGTCTGCGCCCGCCACGATCGCCCGCAGCGTCCATCCCGGCGATCGGGTGCTGGTTCGCGTGCCCACCGATCCACCCTCCGAAGTGCCCGCTCGCGTCGCTAAAGTACTGCTCGAACCCGATCCGCAGCAGCTCTCATACCTGATCCGAGTCACGATTCCCAATCCCGCGCCGGACCGTTTCCTGGTGGGCCTCGAAGGCGCCGTCTCGTTCACCCACTAACCGAAAACATGCCCAAGCAACGCATTCTTCTGACGACCGAAGGCACCTACCCGCATCATCACGGCGGGGTCAGCATGTGGTGCGATCAGTTGATTCGCTCGCTGCCGGATCGCGAATTTCATGTGCTGTCCATCGTAGATTCGCCATCCAAGGCGCCCGTCTTCGAGTTGGCGCCGAATGTAGTCTCGCTGATCCCGGTCGCGCAGTGGGGCACCGAAGAAGCCGGCCACCTCACCGAGCGGTTTTCGAAGACTTTCGCGCGCAAAAAGAATCAATCGAACGCCGCTTTCGAAGGGCTCTTCCTGCCCGCCTTTGAAACTGCGATCGGCGAAATCTTCGCCGGTTCCGGCTGCGATCCCGAGCAGTTTGGACGGGCGCTCCTAGGGTTGCATGGCTACTTCCGGGAGCACGACTACCACGCGGCCTTCGCCGCCACCCGCACCTGGCGGGTCTTCCTACGCCAAGCCTACCTGCGGCCTCAGCCCCTGACCTTGCTCGAGGCCACCACCTGCCTTCGCTGGCTGACCCGTTTTTTGGGCATCCTCGCCACGCCTCTTCCCGAGGTCGACGTTGTGCATGCCTCCATCGCCGGGCTGGCCGGAGTGCCAGGCGTTCTCCTGCACCGTGAACGCGGCACGCGCTTCATTCTTTCCGAACACGGCGTCTACCTGCGCGAGGTGTACTTGTCATTGTCGCGCTCGCCCTATTCGGAAGGATGCCGCCGGTTCTTAATGGGCTTCTATCACGCGGTTGCCCGCACGAATTACCATTCAGCGGACACAATCACCACGCTCGGGCGCTTCAACGCACGCTGGCAGATACGCTTCGGCGCTGACCCGGACCGCCTGGTGTTGGCGCCTAATGGGGTCGATCCGGCGCGCTTCCATCCGAAAGGCCCGAAGGCATCCCGGCCCACCGTCCTGACACTGGCTCGTATCTATTCGCTCAAGGGAATAACGGTGCTGCTCGAAGCGGCGGCGTTGGTCCGTCCGCATGTGCCGGATCTCCGCGTGCGCGTCCTCGGCGAGACGGCTGATCCAGCCTACTTCGCCCTGTGCCAGGAGATCGTTCGCCGCCACAAGCTGGAAGACTGTGTGGAGTTCAATCAAACGCAGACACCTGAGGTGGAGTACCGCTCGGCGCATGTCTACTGCCTGCCCAGCGTTTCCGAAGCGATGCCTTTTGTGCTTCTCGAAGCGATGCTGAGCGGCTGCCCGGTGGTGGCCACCGACGTCGGGAACGTATCGGACGTGCTGGCTGGAACCGGGCTATTAACCCGGCCGAACGATCCGGCTTCGCTCGCCGAAAAGCTGCTGCAGTTTCTGGCCGGCCCGTCCGCCGAAGCAAACCGGGACTCGTTCGCTAAACGTGGCATGGCACGGGCGCTTCAGACGTACACTCTCGAACGCGCCATGGCAAAATTCGACCAACTTTATCAGGAGGATCCAGTATGGAAAGGCGAATACCAGACTGCCTAAAGCCTCGCTCCGGTGACCCCCTGTGGAGTTCGCCGCTCGACGAATTCGATCTGGCCGTTCGCCTCGAAACCGAAGGTGTCACCGACGAAGTGGCTCGGTCGATGCACGGCTTCACGAGCACGCTCTCCATGGCAGAGGTTTACTTCCCATCGCTCGTTCGCGCCTCAGCTGCCAGTCCCGCCGCTGGCGCCCCTTCCGGCTTGCGCGCTTGGCTGCGTGGAACTTTCTTTGCATTTACGATGCTTCTGTGTGCATTGTCGATGTTGACTATTGGCGTGTCGCTTTGGGGTGGCGCTCTACCGGCCGATCTGGCGTCCGCCGTGGCGATCGCGACGGTAGCGAGCCTGGTTGTCACCGGTGGATTCGTGCAGGCAATGTCGCGCCGCGCTCTATTCTATCTAGGCGCGGCGAATATACCGGCGGCCGCCGCTGTAGCCCGCTTCTGGGGCGTCGCCGGCGTGGGTGCGGTCGTGACGACTGCGCTCGCCGGCCTGGCGGCCAATCTGATGTTTGCGTAGATGCCGGGCGCGCTGGCGCTGCAGACTGCGGCCTTTTTCGTTGTCCTGGGCTTGCTCTGGCTGGGGTGCGGCGGGCTCTACCTGGTGAATCGCGCGGCCTGGATTGCGGGAGCCACCGTCACCGGTATCGCCGTAGTGGCTGCTCTACACCTTGGCCTTGGTTGGGCGCTCCACTCTTCGCAACTCACTGGGGTAACCGTCTCGGCGGCGATGGCTGTGATAGGTACATTCACTTGGTTCGGTACACAAGGCGCCCGTGCAGTGCCGAAGTCTTTTCTAGCGCCCGCCCGCGAAGTCTATCTAGCCGCCCCTTACTTCGTGTACGGCGCGCTCTACTATCTCTTCCTGTTTGCCGACCGCCTGATTGCCTGGACCGCTCAAACCAACGCCGCCGCCCTGCCCCTGCAGTTCCGCGGCGACTACGAAACGGCCCTCGATCTTGCCATGGCCGCTTTCGTGTTGCAAATGGGCTGGGTGCACGCGTCGCTGGCCAGTTTTCATCATGCGGTTGCAACCGTGCAACGCTCGCTGCCCGCCGGTCACTACGAACGCTTCAATTCGTCGCTGCGCGACTTCTATTGGTGGCGCGTAGCTCGTATCATGGCATTCGGATTCGCCTCGAGTGGCTGGGTCTACTTCCTGGTGTCCCGCTTCGACCTGCTGCCTTTTGCCACGATGAGGCCGGTGCTGGCGATCGCACTGGTCGCTTTCCCGGTCGTGGTCGCCGGCCTTTGGAATACGAGCCTCTTATTCACGCTCGGCCGGCCGCGGCCGGTGCTGGGTTCGATCGCTTTCGGTGCGTTTGCTTCGCTATCGTCCGGCTATCTGCTGTCGAGGACCGGCGCCTATGATGCAGCAGTGGTGGGCTTCCTGGTTGGCGCATTTATGTTCGCGGCACTCTCCACGCTCGGAGTCCTTCGAGTCTTCCAGAAGCTCGACGGCAACTACTACGCTTCAGCTCTCTAGGGCAAATCGAAATCAATGTTTTCTGCGTTCGATCTGCTTGGCCTGTTTACCGCCGCCGCCGTCATTCTCGTAGTGATCCCGCATTTCGTCTTCAGGCGGAACACGGCGCGCGGCTTCGTGCACGCGGCGTTCTTTTTGCAGGCCGCGGCCATGGTGTTAGGCGATTGGAAACTCTACCTCCCGGGTGCGGCCGCCGCCTTCTACCTGATTCGGTGCCTGGTGGCGGCCTGGTTGGTCCGCCGCGGCGATCGTGCCGGCGCGGCCTCGCCGCGCATCATCGCTCGCTTGATCCATTGGTCGGAGAATCGCGGTCCCGTGCTGGAGCCGCGCATGGCCGGGTTGCGGCGGATCTGCGCATCACCGGCAGGCGCGGCAGTGGCATTGGTTGCCGGCGCGATCGCTCTCCGAAGCGCGTGGTTCGCCTTGCACAACGTCCGGCTGCTGCGGCTCGAATCCTATTCGCGGACACTCTCGCTCCACACTCTGATGCGGGGCGATCTGTGGGACCACGATCCGAGCGTCGCCCTCCTGGCGCCGATTGCGTGGCTGAGCGGTCTGGCTCCGGACCAGGCAATCCGGTTCTCCGGCGCTCTCGCCGGGGCGGCGTTGATCGCGGCCATGGCATACGCCGGTTGGCGCAGGCTCGGCCAGGCATCGGGCGCTGTGACTTCTTCGGCGATCTTTGCGGGCCTGCTGATCGCCTTGAATCTGGTGCCAGCCGAACCTACGGGCGCAGAGTGGTCCGCCATCTTCGCGATTCTGGCCGTCGGGTTCGCTGGTAAATCGTGGGGTCTCGACGCGTTATCGATCCTGACCGCCGCGCTCATCCATCTGGGCTTGTCACCCATCCTCCTCGTGGCCGCTCTTGCATTGACGCTCGCGTCGCTCCTGCCCGCCATCGTGGGACGAATGCCCGCTTTCGCCGCACTGGCCGTGCTGCTGGTGGCGATCTTTCTGACACCCCGTGGCGCCGCGCCGGAGCACCAGTACGAAGCGGCCGCGCGAGCCGCTCACCGGATCGCCCGGGAGTTTCGCTCGAATGACTGGATCCTCGTTTCGCCTGGTCTGGAAGTGGCGCAAACGTATGGCCGCGGTTGGCACCTGGAACTGGCGGACTTTGTCAATGCGCACTCGGAGCGCCAGGTAGCAGGCGCCGGCTTCCGATTCCCCTACACCGCGCAGAACCTGTTTGTGTTTATTGCAAAACGCGTGCTGAACCAACCTGCCTTCAGCTTTGCGCACGACGCTGGCGCCGCGCCGCCCGCCTGATGACGTCGTACCTGGAAACGCATCGCGACGTCGTGATTTACCACGAGGACGACGATCTGATCGTCTACCGGATTCCCCAAACCGCGCCGACGCTAACGGCCCAACTTCAATAGCTGTTCCGCGTGTTTGAGTGCCTCGGGAGTCATCCGCTCGCCTGACAGCATCCGCCCAATTTCACGTGTGCGCGCTTCGCCGGTAAGTTCCTGAATGCTCGCTTGAGCGCGCCCCAGTACTTCTTGTTTTTCGACGACGTAGTGATGGTCGCCGAAGCCGGCGATCTGCGGCAGATGCGTCACGCACAAAAGCTGATTGGTGGCCGCGAGTTTCTTCAATCGCCGGCCCACGCTTTCGGCCGTGCGGCCGCCCACGCCGGAATCCACTTCGTCGAACACCAGCGTTCGCATCACCTTCTGCTTTTTCTTGCCGTCACTCTTGGCCGTCAGGCATGTCTTCAACGCCAGGGCCAGGCGCGAGAGTTCGCCGCCCGAAGCCACTTTCTCCAGCGGGCGCGGCTCTTCGCCGCGATTCGGCGAAACCAGAAAACGAACGCGGTCAATGCCACGTGCGGTCCAGGCACCTTCGGTGAACTCCACGCGAAAGACCGTGCCAGCCATCGCCAGCGCGGCTAATTCGTCTTGCACCTGCTCTTCCAGCCTGGCGGCGGCGGCACGCCGGTCCCGGCTCAACTTGCCGGCGCATTTGTCGTATTCGGCAGCCAGCGCATCGCGTTCTTTAGCCAACTGCGCACGACGTTCGCCGGTTGTTTCGACGGCATGGAGTTGCGCCGCAACCTGCCCTAGAAAGGCGAGAATCTCTTCGGCACTCGTGCCGTACTTCCTCTTCAGCTTCTGGATCGCGGCCAGGCGCGATTCGATTTGTTCCAGCCGGGCCGGATCTGCCTCGAGCGTGCCCAGATAGTGGCGAAGCGAATGCGACGCTTCGTCGAGGGCGATCTCGGCCGGCTTGAGCGACTCCATTGTTTCGCGCATCGACTCGTCGATGCGGCATAGCTCTTCCAACCGTTTGCGAGCTGTCTTCAACTGCGCAATCGCCGAGCCCTGTGCCTCATAGAGCGCCGTGTAGGCGGCTTGCGCGGCTTCCGAGAGCCGGGACACGTTGCCCTGCACTTTGCGTTCGTTCTCCAGTTCAGCTTCTTCGCCGGGTTTCAGGGCGGCTTCTTCGATTTCGCGTTTCTGAAAACTCCAGAGGTCGGCGAGCCGTAGCTTCTCCTGCTCGCCGCGATCGAGTTCTGCCAGTTCCCGAGTCGCTGCCTGCCAGCGCCCGAACACCCCACCTACAGCCGCCACAGCCTCGCCCGTATCGCCCGCCGCGTCGGTCATCGTTAGCTGGCTATCGTGCGAGAACAATTCCTGCTGATCGTGTTGCCCATGAATATCCCCAAGATGCGGCGCCAAGTCCTTGAGCAGCGCGGCGGTAACCGGACGGCTTCCGAGGAATGCGCGGCTCTTGCCATTGGCCAGAATCTCGCGCTCGATCAGCAACTCGCCATCCTCGGCTTCGATGCCACTCTTCTCCAGCAGCGCCCGGAACTCGGCTCCGGCCGGCGCCTCGAAGATCCCGGCAATCCTGGCGCGACCGGCGCCGCTCCGCACCATGTCGGCCGAGGCGCGCCCGCCATACAACAGCCCAAGCGCATCAACGACGATCGACTTGCCGCTGCCAGTCTCGCCTGTCAGTAGATTGAGCCCGGCGTGAAACCGAACGCGAACCCGCTCGACGACGGCGTAGTTCTCCACCACCAGTTCAACGAGCATGCCAGTTTCTATTGTACGTGGGTGACCTCAATGGACCACACCCGGCGCCGGGCGTGGCGCTACACTAAAACAAATCCATAAGGTTTTGTTCTTTCCCTAAAAAAAATTCCTGCAACTGGCGTATCATGGAGGTTGAGCCGCGCCACCCGGCCGCTGCCCACAGACACCCCGGTACCAAGGAGCTTCGCGAAGTTGCAAGAGCACGTCAACACTGGCCTTTGGCAGATGATCGCCTCGGCAGGCCCGTTCCCCATGGCAATTATGGCTCTACTGTTAGGCGCCTCGATTCTGTCGTGGACCGTCATCCTGTCCAAGTGGAAACTCTTCAATCAGGCGCGGCTACACAATACCAATTTCCTCAAGGCCTTCCGCAAGGCCGAGCAGTTGCCGGTCATCGCCGCGGCCGTGCAGCAGTTCCCGCTTGCCCCGCTGGTGGCCATGTTCGAATTCGGTTATGAAGAGGTCGACCGCCAGGTGAAAGCCCGCGGCACGGTCACTAACACGCTTGCGCTCGAACGTGCCTTGCAGCTCGGCGTTGGCGCAGAGCTGACCAAGCTGGAGCGCAACCTGAACTGGCTGGCGACCGCCGCAGCCGTGGCTCCATTCGTCGGTCTGCTGGGTACGGTGTGGGGCATCATCGACGCTTTCCTCGCCCTTGGCAGTGCCGGCAGCGCCAGCCTGCGCGCCGTGGGCCCTGGCATTGCCGAAGCGCGGTTTACCACCGCGCTCGGGCTGTTCGCCGCCATTCCCGCCGCCGTGGCTTACAACTACTTTTCGCACGGCCTGCGCGAAATGTCGGCGCGCATGGACGACTTCTCGCTCGAATTCCTGAATCTCGCCGAGCGCTCGCATGGAGACTAGGTCAGTGCCGCGGGGCAGCCACTCCTGGTTGCAGCCGGAAGTGGCTGCCCCACCAACGAATTAAGCCATGGCGATTTCACTCGGATCTTCCCACTCGTCCGGCCGCGCCGGACGCCGCTCCTTTGGTCCGGCGATGGCCGAGATCAACATCATTCCGCTGGTGGACGTCGTGCTCGTATTGCTCATCATTTTTATGCTCACGGCGCACGTCATGGAATTTGGCCTCGAGATCAATGTACCCAAAGTGAATCCGATCAAGCAATCCGTCGAAGACCTGCCAGTGGTGTCGCTCGACAAAGGCGGCGACATCTTCATCGGCGACAAGCGGGCCAAAAATATCCGGACGCTGGTGGCAGAAGTTAAGCAGCGTTATCCCAACGCCAAGGCCGTATACGTGCGATCCGACGGCGAGACGCACGTGGACCCGCTCCTTAAGACGATCGCCATTCTCGGCGCCGGCAAACTCGAGGTCCGCCTCGTTACGCAGCCCGATGAGGCAAAATAGTAAGGAAGCGTCAATGGCAGGGCACATCGAAATCCTTGAACAGGAGAACTCCCTCCGCCAACCATTCATGGGTTCGCTCGTACTGCACGGCGGCGTCGCCGCCATTGTCGCGGCCGCGATACTTTTCCAGGATCCGCCCTTCCACTTCGGCGACCCCAACGCGCAAGGCGGTGGGTCCACTGTGATCACTCCGGTGGCCAGCATCAACATGCCGAGCCCAACTCAGCGCGTGCAGCCCCTAGCCAATCCGACCGAGTCGATAATCCCTGAGCGCGCCGAACCGGTTAAGCCGCGGCCGCCCGACGCGGATGCGATCGCCATCGGCAGGAAGAAAAAAATCCAACCGAAGCAGCAGGAAAACAAGTTCCTCTCGCAGTATCTCGACGCCCGCAAAGACGCAATGAAACGCCAGCCGGACCCATCGAACGTCGGCAGTTCCACCGGCGCCCGCGCATCGTCGCCCATGTTCACGCAGCAGCCTGGAGCCGGTGGGGTGGGTACACCGAGCGGGTTGCTCGGCGAAGGCTTCGGCGCTTACGAGCAGTACCTGCGCACCTGCATCGCGCGCAACTGGAAAACCGCCGATGTCGAAATGTCGGTACACACCGCACCCGACGTGATTGTGCAGTTCCAGATTCCCAGGGACGGCATGGCCTCCAGAATTCGAATCGTTCAAACGAGCGGCAACGGGCGCCTCGATAACACTGGACTACGCGCCGTCGAATCGTGCAATCCGTTCAATCCCCTGCCGCAGGGCTTCCCCAAGTCGTCCGCCAATATTGAAATCGTATTTAGGCTTCAAAGATGAAATTGATTCGCATCCTTGCTTGTTTGATTCCGGCTGCCGCCGCCCTGAGCGCGCAACAGTCTAACGATCTGACCCTGGTCATCAAGGAAGGCCAGCGCCCCAAGATCGCCGTTCCGGACATGCGCGGAGTCGAAGGCGCACAGTCCTTCATGACAGTGTTCAATTCCACGCTCTTTGCCGATCTGCAGGACTCGGCCGTCTTCACGATGGCGCCCAAGAGCATGTACCCGCTTGAGGTCCCCCAGCGCCCCACCGATTTCAAACCGCCGCTCAATGCCGTGAAATCGGGGCCGTGGCTTACCGATTGGTCGAACCCGCCTGTGGAAGCCAACTACCTCACAGTGGGCTACACGCACGTGCGCGAAAATCGCCTGGTGCTGAACGGCTGGCTGTTCAACGTTGTTCAGCCCGACGTGCGCAATGCCCAAGCTTTCGGGAAACTCTACTTTGCCGACCAATCCGAAGACGGCGCCAAGCGCATCGCCCACGAATTCGCCGCCGACATTCTCGCCCACCTCGGCTTTAAGTCGATGTTCGGCTCGAAAATCGCGTATGTACGCTCCTCCGGCCGGGGCAACACCTCCACCAAGGAAATCTGGATCATGGACTGGGATGGCGCCAACAAGCGCCAACTCACTCATCACAATTCGATTTCGAGTTTCCCCGCGGTCTCCGCCGACGGTTCGCGCCTGGCCTACACCTCCTATGCCAAGGGCGCCCCGCAAATCATGATGATGTCGCTTGAGACCGGCCGCATTCTGCCATTCCTTAATCCCCGCGCCACCATGACGTCCCTGCCGGATTTCACCCAAGACGGGCGGCTCATGTTTACCTCCACCGCCGCAGGCTCTCCCATGCAGTTGTTTTCCAGCTCCCTCGATGGTACGGGCCTGCGCCGGGTGACGAACTCGCGCTCGATCGACGTCGAGCCCAAAGTAAATCCCAAAACCGGCAGCGACATCGTTTTCGTCTCCGGCCGTTCCGGACCGCAGCAACTTTATTTGATGAGTGCCGATGGCGGCGGCGAGCCGACTCGCCTGAGTTCCGGCGAAGGCCAGGCATCCAATCCCGCGTGGCATCCCGACGGACAACTTGTTGCATTTGCCTGGACAAAGGGATATGATCCCGGTAACTTCAATGTTTTCGTAATGGATGTCGCCACCAAGCAGTACCAACAACTCACACGTGGCGCGGGGCGCAACGAAAACCCTTCGTGGGCTCCCGATGGCCGCCACATTGTGTTCTCCTCCGACCGGAATGGAACTTCTCAGATTTCCACGATGTGGGCCGATGGTACAAATATCCGGCAATTGACCAGTGAGGGCAGGAACGGAAACCCGGTCTGGGGGAAGTAGACATTCGCGCCGCCCGTCCGTTTTTGAGAGAATTAACAGGTTGGCTTTGAAAGCCCAACTGTCCAGGAAGGAAACGTTCACCAGATGAACACAAGACTGAAAAGATTAATCCTTATCATTTGCACCGTTCTTCTTATCGCGTCCGGATGCAAGAAGAAGACTCCTCCGCCGCCCCCACCCCCGCCCCCGCCGGTCAAACCGGTTGAGGCGGCGCCAGCCAAGCCGGTTGCCAAGATCGAATATTTCCAAGCCGAGCCGTCCAGTATTCAGCGCGGACAGTCCGCCACCTTGCGTTGGAACGTCTCCGCCGAGTCGGTGATGATCGAACCCGGCATCGGCGCCGTACCCGCGCAGGGCAGCCGGCAGGTCTACCCGAGCGATTCCACCACCTACAC
>SXGR01148995.1_pt1 | contig 15635 bp, 12 predicted proteins | sample 3174711 | NCBI WGS metagenome assembly SXGR01 (sample SAMN11356860, study PRJNA531348) | freshwater metagenome | isolation source: freshwater sample F1-60 | place: China: Fuxian Lake, Yuxi | collected 2017-12-25
AGCGCACTCCCTCCGCGGCGAGACGATCAAGGTTAGGCGTGCGGGCCTAGGGGTCTCCGTAGCACCCGAGTTCGGGACCGTTGTCCTCGGAGACGATCCGGAGAATGGTAGGGCGAGACGGGGCGGCGAACGCTGCGTTGGCGGAGAGCAAGCCAGAGGCGAGGGTCGCGCCTACGAGGCGGAGAAGAGAGCGGAGAGTCATAGTGACGGGAAAATCGCGGAAACCGCCTGGGTGAGTCGATTGCCGAAGGGCTGCCGGTGCTTCGTCGGCACTTGGGTGAGCACGACGACGAACAAGTCGCGTTGAAAATCGATGAGCGCGAGCGTCCCCGAGGCGCCGGTGTGCTGCACGCGATCGGCGATACCGTCGGCACCCGCGTGGAGAAGATTGAAACCGAGGCCGTAGCCCTCGCGGTTCGTGGCCGGCTGCCGGGCGTAAAGGGCGCGGAGCGAAGCGGGCTGGAGCAGCGGCGTGCCGTCGGCCACGCCGCGGTCGCGATGGAGGCGCAGGAAACGGCCCACGTCGTCGAGCGTAGCGACGAGCCCGCCGCCGGGGTTGGGAAATTTTACCCCCGCATCCTCACGTCCGGCAGCGGCGGCGGGCACGAGCCGGCCGTCGGTGCGGTCATACATCACCGGCATACGTGCGCGCTGGTCCGCGGAAGCGAAAGGGTGGAACACGGCCCGGCCGGCACCGATTGGCTCAAGCAGTTGCTCGTGCATCAGCGCGGAGAATTCGCGCCCTGTCGCGACCTCGGCAACCCGGCCGGCGACCATGTAACCAAACCCGGAATAGGCGTAGCCGGACCCAGGCTCGCGCACGAGACCTGCCTGAGCGAGCGTCGTCGCCACCTCCGCCAGCGTGCTTTCGGGCAGGATGTCCACCGCGCCGGACCGGCGCTCGTCATTCCCGGGGAAGCCGGCCGTATGCGAGAGCAGTTCGCGGATCAACGGCGCGCGTTTGGCGCGCCCCTGCCCTCGCACCTCAACCGCGGCGAACTGCGGCAAAAATTTATCCACCGGATCGTCCCACGCCAGCCGGCCGGCCTCAACGAGCCGGGCAAAGAGGGTCGCGGTGAACGGCTTCGTGACGGAGGCGAGCCGGCACGGGGCGTCGACAGTGAACGGCCGCCCGGTCGCAAGGTCAGCGACTCCGAAGGCCTCGCGGAAAACGGTCTCACCGCGGTGCACGATCAACATCGCGCCGCCCGGCACGAATTTTTCCACGATGCCCCACCGCCAGACCTCGCGCAGTGTCTCGCGCTGCGCGGTGGTGAAATTGTGGGCGAGCCAAGCTCTTTCGCCCGCCGGATCGGCCATGGGCGTCGGACTAGCCGCCCACGCGGAAAATCCCCACGTGCTCACGAGGAAGGCGGAGGTGGCCAGTAGTCGCCACCGCCGCCGCGCGGGACGCAGCGGAAGCCGGGGGAGCAACTTTGCGCGAAAGGGGGGATACATCAGGGACAGTTTACGCGGGAGCGCGGTGCGCGGCGTTTCAGAACTTGGCCGTGACGCTAAATTGCAGGGTGCGTCCCGGCTGGCGCTGAACACTGACCGTGTCCCCGAGTTTGAAGATATCCTGATCATCGAGCGCGTTTTGCAGCTTCGTGCTGAACACGTATTGCCCCCGCCCCTCGGTGCGGAGCGCGTAACGCAGCACGACATCGAAGCGCCACACGCCGGGCATCGTCCAGATCGGCGTGTTGACGAGGCCGCCCAGAGTGGTGATCGGCGTGCGGTCGATCGGACGCTCGCCGAGGAAGATCGAGCCGAGCGCGACATCGAGGCCGCGCAACGGACCGCGTCGGAAGGCGTATTTGTTGAACGCGGTGAACATGTGGTAGGGCGAGTAAATCGAGCGCACGCGCGTCTTCGGGTCCCGCGAGTCATTGTAGGAGTAGCCGCCCATCACGGACCACGCTTCCGTGAATCGGGCGTTCAGCTCAAACTCGGTGCCGCGAGAACGAATGCCGTCAAGCTGGACGAAATAGTCGACCCGGTTCGGATCCGGCTGCGTCACATTCTGCTGCTGGATCTCATAGACCGCCACCAGACCCTGAATGCGCTCGCCGGCCAGACTGAAACGGAAACCCGCTTCGAGCTGATTGCCTTCTTGGGGCTTGAGCGCCTCGCCATCGGGCTGCTTCTGAAACTCCGGAACGAACGAGCTGTTCGCGTTGGCATAAGCCGTCAGAGTCTTCTCGCGGTTGGCATGGTAAACCAGCCCGGTGCTAAAAGTCGTCGACTTCGCTTGGTTGTCGAACGTCAAGAGATTGGTGGTGGTGTTGAAGCGCCGGTCGGCGGTGCGCGTGTGCCGAAGACCGGCGGTCATAAAGAGCTTCTCTTCAAAAAACGAGACGACATCCGCGATGTAATACTCGTGGTTCGCGGTCGCATCTTGGAACCGGGACCCCGCGGGTAAGGGCGGGCGGTCCGCTTTCGTCGGAACGGGAGGAGATATCCCGGGGTTCATCACATTGACCGGAGGAATCATGAACGGGTTGTAGCCAGCGCGGCGGATATCGATCAAGAAATCAGCATAACTGAGATTGGGATATTCGTTTAAACGACTACCCACGCTGGCGGTCGGGAAGCGCTGGTTAAGTGCGGCCGCCGTGGCCGAAAGTCCGCCCCGATTGTAGATGCCGTCACGGTTCCAGACGATGCCGTCGGAGTCGTCCCAGCTGAAGCCGAGTAGCCCGCGGTGGCTGGCCGGACCGGTCTTGAACGCAACCAACAGTTCGGAACGGAGGCGGAGATTCTCTACGTCCTGAATCCGGACGCGCCAGCGCTTAGGCATCAGCACGGCATCCTTCAGAATCGTCAGCGAGCCCTGCTCCGGCTGAGTCTCGTCATAGAGCTGGTCCTTCACGTCGTGGGCGAACTGCACACGCAGCTGGACATTTGGACTAAAAGCGTGCTGGAGGTCGGCCATGGCGAACCCGCGTTTCCAGACGCGGAAATCGCCCGGCGCCGAGAAGCCCTGCCGGTTGTCGCCGGACGCCAGATACGTGCCGTCGGCAAGCCGGAAGCCGCGCAGATCGCCACGAAACATCGGCTGGCGCCAGACCGCGCCGCCGTCGGTCTCCTCAACATAAAGTTGCTCGAGTGTGAGCCGGGTGGATTTCGCGATCTGCCACGATACGACGGAGGAGAACGCCTTCTCCTTGTGCGAAATCTTGCGGTAGTATTCCCCGTCGTCCCATACCCCGGTGATTCGGAAGGCGAAGGGCGATCCCCTGCCCCCGATCGGGCCGGTCGTGTCCACTTCGGCTCGCCACGAATCGAGCGGACCGAAACTGCCGCGCACCGAAGTCGCAGCCTTGTCGCGCGGGCGCTTGGTCACGCGGTTGACCGTAGCGGCGAATCCGCCCTGTCCGAACAGCACCGCGGCCGGGCCCTTAAGCACTTCGACGCGCTCGACGTTCGCCACAGAGACGGTGCCGATGCTCTCCTGCTGCAGAAAGCCGTTAAGGAATTTCGTATTGGCGTTGGCAAAGCCGCGGACGGACCAAGAGTCGTTGTTGGAAGTCGGCACGAAGCCGGGTACATATTCCAGCACATCCTCAGTTTTACGGGCCATTGTGTCCTCGATAAACTGCTGGTTAAGGACCGTCACGTTCATCGGGATGTCCGCTTTGTTGGTGTTCATGCGCGTGACCTCGGCAGCATTGGTGGACTGGTAGCCTATGTCCTTCGAGGTCGCGACCTCAAAGACGGAGAGTTTCACCCGTTCATCTTCAGCCAATTGGTTTGTAACCGGCCCCGAAGTCTGTGCGCCGACGGCAGCGGCCGCCATCGGCGGAGAGGTCGCGGAGTTGGTCGGCGCAGGAGGCACCGAAGACTGGGCACTGACTGCGCCAGCCGCGATCGAAACAACGGCAAGCACGCGGAGGTGGAGAGATCTGCTGGACAACATGAAGATTGGGGGGCCGCGCACGTGCGTCGAATCCGAGATCAACGAAGCTGAACGGGGAAGGAAAACCCTGCTTTTGCCAGCGGCACCCGCAACCGCAATGCAGTGGTTCTTTTTCCCAACCAGCACTCGGGCGGTTTAGTCGTCCTTCGCGCCGAGCTGATGGCCGTGCTGCACGACCGGATGGCTGCCCCGGTTGTTCAATTTGTCCAGCACCCCCGCGAGGCGACGGCGCTTCTCGTCGGTCTCGGCAAACATCTCCAACTGCTGACCGCCGTCCTCGACGTTACTAAAACGCACGCTGACCAAGCGCAAAGGAAGCCGCATCGTCCACGCTTCGCGCAGGAGCGGGGCCACCAGCGGATAAAACGGCGCTTCCAAATCCGTCGCATTCGCCAAACTGCGACCGTGCGTCTCCTGCGTGAAATCTGGATAGCGCACCTTCACCGTGATCGTGCGGACACGTTTCTTGTCCTCGCGCACTTTGGCCAGAAGTTCGTCCACCATGCGCTTGGCGACCCGCTCGATCTCGGCAAAAACCGCCACGTCTTCACTAAACGTCTCCTGCTGCGAGTAACTCTTCGCGTCCTCATGGTCGGTGTGGACCGCGCGTTCGTCTTCCCCGCGCGCCGTCGCGAGCATCTCTCGCCAACTGTTGCCAAACAGCGATTCGAGTTCGCTCTCAGTTTTCCCGGCAATCTCACCGATGAGTCGCAACCCACGCGCGTTGAGCGCGGCTTCGGTTTTCGCGCCGATGCCGGGCAATTTCCCGATGGGCAACGGCGCGAGAAACGCCGCCTCGGTCCCCGGTGGCACGACGACAAAACCGCGAGGCTTGCGCAGCTTCGAGGCGATTTGGGAGACGAGCTTGTTCGTCGCGATACCGAACGAAACCGGGATCTGGAGCGTAGTCGCGATGCGCTGCTGGAGGCCGCGCACACGTTGCTCGATCTCGGCTGCCGAGGTAAACCCGCATAGGCCGAGGTCAAGATAGCCTTCGTCGATCGAATTCCGCTGCACCAGCGGCGTGAGCGTTTCGCAGAGATCAAACATCTGCTGCGACACCTTGCCGTAGAGCCCGGACGTATGCGGGAGCAAAATCAGATCGGGGCAAATTTTCAACGCGCGCTGGGTCGGCATCGGGGTGTAGACGCCGCAGGCGCGCGCTTCATAGCTCGCGGAGGAGATGATCCCGCGTTCGCGACCTCCAACGGCGCACTTCGTCCCACGCAATTCAGGTTTCAGCGCCAGTTCGCACGAAACAAAAAACGCGTCGGCGTCGAGGTGGACGATGGTCGGAAGGGGCGACATGCGAAGTTTTCTGAAATAAAAGATTCACCCGCGCCCTTTCGCGATGCAAGCTACGGTCATATGGGACGTCAATGGCTCCACGCGAAAAGAGCGATCGTGAACCTCAAAAAAGGTCAGGTCGTCGGAAAACTGGTCAAAGAAATCACCGTCGCAGCCAAGCTCGGCGGTCCTGATCCGGAGGGGAATGCGCGGCTGTTCGCGGTGCTGGAAAAGGCCCGCAAAGCCGGCGTGACGCGCGACGCCATCGAGCGAGCGGTCGCCAAAGGCTCGGGCACGAGCACCGACAAGTCCTCGATGGAGCAAGTATGGTTCGAGGGCTACGCCCCGCACAAGGTGCCGGTGATGGTGGAGGTCTACACCGACAACCACCAACGCACCGCACCCGAGATTCGCCAACTCTTCCGTCGCGGTGTGCTGGGCCAGTTGCACAGTAATAAATTTTTGTTCGATCACGTCGGCATCGTCGACGCCCACCACGCCGATCTCGGCACTGATCTGGAGACGGCGGCGATCGAGGCCGGCGCGAATGATTTCGAGCCGCTCACGCACACGCAGAACGACGACATGCCCGAAGGCCGCGCCGGTGCCCGGTTCATCACGGAACGCACCGCCGTGCATGAAGTGTCGGTCTGGCTGAAGAAAAATGGCTGGACGATCATTACCGCAGAGATCGGCCACCTCGCCAAGACCTACCCTGATCTCAGCGAGGTCGATCGCGCCGATGTCGGTGAATTCCTCCAAGAACTCGAGGACCACGAAGACGTGCAGCGCGTCTGGGCGGCCGTGAAGTAAGTCTAAGTTGCGCTCCAGATAAGCCAAATAACGGTCCTTTCCAGGAGCCTGCTTGCAGGCGATTCAGGACGTAAAAATCGCCTGCTAGCAGGCTCCTACCCCCTAGCCGTCAGGCTCATCTTGAATATGAATTGGACTACCTCAGCCGTTGGCTTTTTCGGTGAGGGCACCTAGCGACGGCGTTAGCTGCTGCGAAACACCAGCTCCCGCGACGGCTCGCGACCGTGGCCCGTGATCACCAAGCGATCCGCCAAGATACGTGCCGTCGCCAATGCGGTCGTGTCCGCCGTCTCGACCATGCCCCGCATCGTGACGCAGGGGACGCCGGCGTGTTCGGCGAAATTTCCTGCGTGATTGTGGCCGTTGAGCCAGGCCACCACGTGCGAGTGACGTTCGATCAATTTCAGGACGGCCGGTGAATTCCACACGTTGTGCGCGTTCTCCGGAGCGACCGGATGGTGCGCGAGAACGATCACTTTTCGACGCTCAGTCCGCGCTGCCGTGCACGTGCGGTCAAACCAGGCGAGTTGCGCCGCGCCAATCCCGCCATTCCAAGGCTTGGCCTGCCGGACCTTTTCGATTTCGAGACGCTGCAACTCGGCGGCGGCCGCAATGCGTGCAGGCGAACCAGCCGCGTGCGCGTAGGTGCTGACGTCGTTGGTATCGAGGATCACGAAACGAAATTCGCGGTGGTCGAAAAACCGGCAGCGCTTTTCCATGCCGAGCCGTCCCGGCACCTTGGCTTTCAACTCGTCGAGCACGTCGAAGTCATGATTGCCGAGCAGATGGTGCCAGCGGTGGCGACTGGCTGCGAGCGGCCGAGTGATTTCATCGAAGCTCCGCCACTCGCGATCGATCAGGTCTCCAAGGTGGGCGCAAAAATCAAGGTTACGCCCATTGAAATGCTCCACGGCGCCACCGAGTTTTTTGAGTGAGTTTCGATAGAAACGCGTCCCTTTGTCATCGATGTCGGCGAACTGCGCGTCAGCTACGAGGCCAATCTCGAATCCGGACTGCACCGCACCCCGCAAGATCGCCGGGGCCGCGGCCGCGAGCAGGGTGGCTTTCAAAAAACCTCTGCGGTTCCACGAATGAGTGTTCATAATTTCTCCTTCGGCAGCCAACCGTTAAAACGCATCCACGATTCGCAGTGCCGCGGCCACTCGGCCGTGGGACCGAGCTTGGGATCCATCCCGGCACCGTGAGGCCCCTGCGGATAGAGATGCAACTCGGTGGGTGCCTTCGCGCGGCGCATGCCTTGATAGAACAGCAGGCTGTTCTCCACCGGCACGGTCGTATCCACCGACAAATGCACGAGGAAAGTCGGCGGAGTGTCCTTCGTCGTCCGTTCGTCGACCGAGAGGTGATGCGGCGCATCGTCGGTCGGTTTTTCTCCGAGCAGCCCGCGCCGCGACGTACCGTGGGCGAAGGGATCTTGCATCGTGATCACTGGAAACACCAGCACGAGGAAATCGGGGCGGCCGCTCACGCGGTCAAGTGCCGCGCCCGTGCGCCCCTCGGGTGCTTCGAACAGCGTGCCGGCGCTCGCGGTGAGATGTCCGCCGGCGGAGCCACCGAGCATACCGATGCGCTCCGGCTGCACACCCCGCTCCGCCGCGCGCGACCGCACGGTCCGGACGGCACGCAACGCATGGCGCAACGGCGCAGGATGGCCGTATTCGACATTCCGATATTTGAGCACAAAGACCGTGATCCCGAGTGAATTCAGCCAACGCGACATCTCGCCACCCTTCGCACCGACCGCGACGCGGATAAAGCCGCCGCCAGCCGCGTAAATAACCGCCGTGCCGTTGGCCGTGCCCGCCGCCGGCGCGTAAACCGTGAGCGTCGGCCGGTGGATGTTCGTGAACCGACCGTTCCCATCGTCTTGCTCAGGAACGGCGTCTGCTTTGAGCGCCGGCACACCCTCGGGCCAGAGCTCGACGACGGGCGCGGCATCCGCTGCGAAAAGCGCCGTCGTCACATGCGCCACGAACAGCGCGGAAAGAAATGCGAGGCGTGGTGTCATCGATAAAATCAGAGCCGGTCCCAGGGAAACACGACTGTCGGCGCGTTCGCATAGCGCTTCATCGTCAGGGCGAGTTTTGCGCCCGCGCCGGGTGCAAGCCGAACCGAGAAGGTCCCCGCCCCTACCCGCGTCGCCACGCCACCCTGCTCCACCGTTTCAATACGATGCTCCCCGTAGCCGCCACCTTGCACGATGACCGTGCGGGTGGCGGTCGCGCTGAGGTTCACGAGCGTGACAACCGTCCGCGTATCGATCATTTCCGAGACCAAGGCGCCTACGTCGCCGGGCACACCGGCGCGTTTCAGCTCGGGATCAAAATAACGCAGCCGTGCGTTCAACAAGCCGCCTTCGCGCCCCGGGAGCAGGGCGCCCCACATCAGCTGCACGAGCGCCGAGGTCGCCGCCGGGTTGGAGTCCATCATGTTGTCCGACAGCCGCTTTTCCGGCAGAGAATCATCAGCGCGCAATCTCTGCACCTTGCTCCTGATACTGGCGAGGTCACGCCGGAGCGCCGTCTCGGCGAAGTCGGCGTTTTTCCCTTCCAAATAGTCCACCCATTCATTCCGACCGAGGCGCGCGCGATCGTCGCCGCGCTGGGACCAATACCACGTTTCGAGCGCGCCGATGCTCCACGGCGTGCGCTGCCAGCCATACCAACCCTTAGCACCACACATCGTGGGATACTCTTTTTGACCATCGACGGTGCGTGCGTGCGAGTTGACGGCGTCAGCCATCGTCCGCCAAGCGCTCACGTATTTTTGATCCCCCGTCACGAGCAGCGCGTTGTTGAAACCCACGAGCGCGCGCGAAATGCGGTTACGGTTCTCCTGCTTGCCGTTGACCGGATTCACAGGACTGAAGCCCCAACCATAGGCTCCACTCCACCACTTGCCCTCTGCGCCGCCCACCTTGCCGTCGAGGGCCACATGGCTCGGGATGACGGCGCCGTTTTGCCGCATGCGCACGAGCCAAGCGTCCATGTAGTCGACAATCCAGGTCTTGTAGCTGGCCTCGTGCGTGAGGAAATAGGCGTTGGCCGGAAGCACCGTCGCCACAAGGTTAATGAAATGGTCGCCCACCACCTCGTGGTAGTCGCGATAGTGATCGAGAAATTCAGAAAACGTACGCTCGCCGTGGCCGAGCTTGAAGCCCGTCAGGTCAAACGGATCGCCCACCCAATCGAGCGCGGTGGCCGGTCGTAGCATCGGGCCCTTGCTGCCATTTTGCATCGAACGAATGAGCTTCAGCTTCGTATCGTAATTCGGGGCCGCCGGATCCTCGCCCATGTAAAGCCCCGCGAATCGCCGCACGCGAGTTTGATAGACTGGGAGCTTGGACATCGAGAGCCCCATGAGATTAAAACACCGCAGTCCCTCGCCGTGGTGCATCCAGTCGGACTGCGCGGAAAACTCCTTAAAATACATGCCGTCGCGCCCCGCCGGCACATCGATCGTTTTCGCTTCGGAATACTGGCGGATCATTCCGTCCCAAGTTTTCGTGTAGATCCGCGCGATCTCGTCGCTCGCCCCGAGTGCATGCAACTCAGGCCAACCAACGAAATTCTCAAACGCATCGTCGGGCCCGTCGTTCGCACCCCACCGAATGAAGCACTGCACATAGCCGCGCGCATCGTAATATTTTTCGGCAAACTCGCGACACGCCGGCACGTTTTCCGCCAACAACTGCCGCTCCAATTTCGCCCACTCGGGTGCGACCATGGGAGTCGTGATCGCGAGCGACGTCTCCGCTGCGGGTGCGCACACGGGCGCGACGGAGAACAGGATCGGAGCAAGCCAACGCGTGATGTTCATAGGGTGCCAGCAATGTCTGTCCGCAGCGCGACCAACGCACGGAAAATTCAGTCGGACAGTTCCGCCGTGCTTAGCCCCCGATCGCTATCGCACCTTTGAAAACCAAGAGCACGACGACGACCAGCGCGCAACACACCCCAAAGCCGCCGGCATCCGTACGATTCCATTTCGTGAATTCCCAATCGGATTTCGGGAATAGCTTAAGGTCGTCAAAGCGCGTGGGCCTCGCGTAGCTGGCCTCGACGGCTTCGACATCCAACTCCGGCGTCGCCGCCACCGGTGTTTTTAGCCGCGCGTAGAACCGGGCCACCCGGTCGGGTTCGGTGCGCCGCGTCAGCAAGCTGGCCCCAAAAATCAGCGAAATCGGAATCAACGCATCCACGAGGTAGCGAGTCGTCAGCAACTGCGCCGAGTTAAAATCGGCCACGTCGACGCCGAGAATCTTCAACAGATAGACTTCCGTGCGAAACAGCCCTTTGCCAGTCTTCGGCGAGGCCGGATCACGGGGATCGACGCGGACGACGCCCTCTTCAAAGAAGAGCGAGACCGGTTCGATGCGCCGCGTCCTCGTAAAACTGTCGCCGGCCTTCGCGGCCCGCCCCGCAGCCACATCGGCGGCCGTCGCCAACGAGGCGACCGTAATCGTGCGCTCACGGGTCATTTGCGTCAGGGTCTCCGAACGCGCCAGCGACTCGATGTTGGGCACGATCCAAGGAATCACCGCGATCAACAACAAAGTCGCGGCCACCTGCACCACCACCGCCGTCTGCGTCACGCGTCGCCAGAGAAAGAGCACGGTGATCGGCACACCCCAAACCAACAAAAGCACGATCATGAATTTCAAAATCGCAATGACGCTGTTCAAATAAAGTCCGACGAGCACACCCGCGCCGAGGAGCGCCGGCACCGCCAGTCGTGCGACCACCATATAGTGTCGGTCCGAACGACCGGGCAGCACCGGTTCATAAAGATTTTTCACGAGCAAACCGGACAGCACGACCGACTGCGCTCCCAGCAACGCGATCTTTCCGCCCAGAATACCCGTAATCATGATACCGATGAGCCCGACGGGCAGAAGCTCGCGCGTGAGCAATCCCCACGCTTGATCTGGGTCCGGGATGCCTGGACCGAACAACGCAAACGCGATGAGGCCGCAATACGCCCAAGCGATCGTCACAAAGCGCTTGCCGAAGCCGCCCGTCACGGCGCCGAGCCGCGCCGCCTTTTCATCTTTCGCCGACCCCGCAATCGTCATATTGGCCTGTGATCCGGCGATTCCGATCAGCTGCACTAAGAGCAGCGCACAGATCGAATACCACGTGTACTCCGAAGCAATGTCGCCGCCGAAAAGGTTGAACATCACGTCCGGCACTTTCTCGTGCAATGCCGCCGCTCCGCCGAGTCGCCACAACCCAAACGGAATCAAGATCACTGAAATCAGAACGACCAAAATAGCCTGCACCGCATCCACCACCGCCGAAGCCTTGAGCCCGCCAAGCATGATAAACACCGCCACGAGGCCGGTAGAAACGAGATAAAAAATCACCGGCTTGAGATAGGAAACATACGGCTGCAATTCGCCGCGCTGGTAGTAGTCGCGGAGCGTGGAGTAACGATCCTCTGTCGCGGTCGCCAAAGTTCCGCTCTGCCGCTGCGTGCGCAGCTCGATGAACTCGTGATAGTCCTTTACCATGGCCCGCTCAGCGACCGTGTAAATCATCGGGTCCTTCACCATGAGCGGCTGGAGCGTTTTCAATGCCATCACATTCCCGCCCGCGATTACGCCCACCACCGCAATCATCAGCATGGTGACCGCATACAGGGTCGAGAGGAAGCGGCTGCCGAAACGATCCGTGAACAAGTCCGCCATGGTCGTGAGCCGCACCCGGCGAAACCACACATTCATGAACCAATAGTAGGGCGTCAAAAAGAGCGTGATCAACGCGAGCCACGCCCCACCAGCCCCTTGGCGATACACCGAACTAGCGGTAGTCGTCGCCTGACCGGGGTCGGTCATATTACCGAAGTTGAGGAAGAATTGGAGCCACCGACCCAACGACCTCCCGCCCAGAAAGAAGTCCTTCTCGCCCTTTACGCCATGCGAGAAAATCCTTCCGATCACGAGGACCGTGATGATGTAGGCGACAATAATCGAGATATCGATCCAGTGGAGGCCGAAAAATTTCATGGGGGTAGTGTGGATGAGCAAAAATTACGAAAAGCGGAGGAGCGAGAACTAACCAACAAGGACCGAAAAGATAGACCGAAAAGATCCCCGGGCAGTCACGGCAAAACTTCATCAAAGTGAGGTCGTTTCCCCGAGCGCGAACACGCTCACGACCTGCCTCCGACACTCAGGAAACAGCTCCTGGTTCGTAGTCCCGGCTTTCAGCGGAATCCGTCAAACCTTCCGCCTAAAGGCGGGACTACGAACTCGAGCGATCGGGGTTTCTTCCCGTCACGGACAAAAGTCGCTTTTGTGGGGTGGGGCTGAATCGTTTTTTGCCTCAGCTCTCAACTGGATCGACACGACTACGGCAGCTTGGCCTGCACGAGCTTACTGACTGCACCGAAGTCGATGAGCGCCGCGTCTGGGTGTTGCTTGAGGGCACCGATAACCTTGCCCATTTCCCTCTTCGACTGCGCGCCGGTCGACGCAATCGTGGCGACGATCAGCGCTTCGACGGTCGCGGCATCGAGCCCTTTCGGGAGATATTTTGAAAGGATGAGGATTTCGCTCTCGTTCGCAGCCACCAGATCGGCGCGCCCGCCCTTCGCAAATTCTACATTGGCATCGGTGAGATTTTTCACGGCCTTGCGCATCGTCGCGATCGTCAGTGCCTCGTCGATTTCCTTGTTGGCGTCCATGGCCGCTCGCTTGATCCCGGCATCGGCGGTGCGTAATGCCGTCGTGGTCACGCTGTCGCGCGCTTTCATGGAAACGATAATGTCAGCTCGGAGGGTTTCGTAGGTAGTGGCCATAGCAAGAGCCTGCTCACCCGGACGGTCGTGTCGAGAATCGAGCGCGCACTCAACATTACGTTCACAGGGAAAACCCGTTTCGCGGCGTGCCGCGGCGTGCCTCGCGTGAAACGAGCGCCGTCGCAAAACCACCGAGATTTCCCGCAGATTCGGGACACCGCAGAGTTCGGAATCGACCGAGCAAACCTGTCGCCCTTACCGCAAGAACAGCACTCATCCCGGATCCCGCAATCTGCGGAGTCCGGAATCGGTGGGAGATATTTTTGACAGCGAATTGGAATCAGCCACCGCAACTTTATCCGCCACGTAGAGGGTATAGGCCGCCCGCTTCGCCGTCGCGTGAACTTTGGCCGCCACCACCTCGACCTTGAATCCTGCCTTCACCAAGCGCGCTGCGTAGGCGCGGTCAGGAGTCGCCGACCAAATCACGACGCGGCCGGTCGGCTTGAGCGCGGCGTAGATCCGCTTGAGCCCCGCGTCGTCGTAGAGCCGCGCATTTGAGCGCTGCACCAAGGGCGTAGGACCGTTGTCCGTATCGAGAATGATGGCATCATAGCGCGCCGCCCCCGCCCGCGCGAGCACGCCCCACACATCGCCGACATGCAGCGCGACCCGTTTGTCGCCCACGAGTGCACCGTTGAGTTTTTTCAGAAACGTGCGGTTCCACTCCACGATCGCTGGTACCATCTCCGCCACTTCAACCACCCCGTGCGGCCCCGCGCCTTCGAGGGCGCTGCGCAGCGTGAAGCCCAAGCCCAGCCCACCAATGAGCACGCGAGATTGTCCGAAACGGGGAAACGTGTCCGTCGCCAGCTCGCCGATCTGCCGCTCCGAGGTCGCAACCGTTGAGTCCATCAACGCTTGCCCATTCACGCGCACGCAAAACTCGCCGTCATGCTCGTGCAGAGTAAGGCGGGCCCCGTCGGGCGTGGTGGTTTCAGCGAGCTTGAGATGCGGTTTCATGCGCGGAGGTGGCGGCGCGGAGTTGTGGCGGACCCCAAACGAATTGCCAGCCCGACGTTGCACCGCGGAGCGCGGCCACTCAATTTCCGCGCATGATTCCCCTGCCCTCCCGCAACGTCCTCGGCGGTCCGCTTAAACCGTGCTCCACCGCGCCACTCACGGGTTTCTTCCGTAACGGCCGCTGCGACACCTGTGCGGACGACGAAGGGTGTCACACGGTCTGTGTGGAAGTGACGGCGGAGTTTCTCGTCTTCAGTGGCGCCTCCGGCAACGATCTCTCCACGCCCGCGCCAGACTATGATTTTCCGGGTCTCCGGCCCGGCGACCGTTGGTGCGTCTGCGCCGCGCGTTGGCTCGAATGCGTCGACGCCGGCTTTGCCGCTCCGGCCGCTCTGGCGTCCACCCACGAGCGGACGCTCGAAGTCGTCCCGTTGGACGTGTTGCAAAAATACGCCACCGCCTAATTCCTCCCCCGCGCCCACCATGACGCCATCGCAAAAAAACAATCCGCTTCACGCCATCACGCTTGAGACGCTGCTCACCCAGCTGGTCGCCCACTACGGCTGGGAGGAATTGGGTAGCCGCATCGACATCCGCTGCTTCACCTTCGACCCGAGCATCAAATCCAGCCTGACCTTCCTCCGCAAAACCCCGTGGGCGCGCACCAAAGTGGAACAGCTTTTTCTGAACACCGACTTCCCAAGTAAGCCCGCAGCGACCGATCCCGCGTCACGCGCACCCTAACGTGCCCCGGCGGGCTTGGCTTTCGGCTTGGCCTGCGCGGAGCGAGGAAGCCGTCGGGCGTGACAGCCCAGAAACTCGGCGGAAGTCCGGCGCGGCATGGGCTAAGACTTCGTTTGGCCCACAATTTTGCGCCCACGAATCCGCCTTTCCAAAGGGGTTCTAAACGAGGGTGCAGCTCCGAGTCGCCACCGAAAGTGGCAGGGACTTCAGTCCCTGAAAAAAGCGGCAGAGGGACTGAACTGCCTCCCTCTTTCTCGGCAACCTCACCGGGCACTCGCCGCGCCAACGACATCGCGCAGATTCACTCTGTCGCAGATTCACCCTCCGGGCGATGCCTCTGCGCGAACCGCGTGTCCTACGTTTGAGTTGTGGTCCAAGCGCAGCGCCACGAACGTTCGGGATGTTCGCTCATCCCAACCCAAAAGCTAACCCCGTTGGCTTACTCGTCGGGTAAAAGATTCTCAACCCGACCCCGTTTTCATCCTTTGAACCCCTCCCCTCGCAAATCCAGTTTCCTAGCAGACCACCCACCAGAACAAGTTTTGGCCCCGATGGGACGAAACAGGAGAGCATGTTCCGAGTTGTCGGCCCGACCTGTCTGCGGCTTGGAAAATCTGCCTACCAATAAAATCTTCCTGCCCCTACCAGCGGTTTGATTAATCGGAAAAACAATTGAGTTATGCCACACGGAGAAAATTGAACGGGCATCAATCCTTGCGTAAGTTCGTGCACAAGTTCGACCGACGCTCGATGGATTTCTTTTTCTCAGCTTCCGCTTTTTATCCGATTCTTAGTGATACTGGACGTAACGCAGAAACTGATCCCAGCGGTGTTTCGACCAAACTCTCAGCCGTTTCATAAATTGAGGTAGGACGATTTGGCTGGTAGGAAAATTTCTCTGAGAAAAACCGAATCTTCAGAGGTTGATTTGGTCATTCAGCGTCATCCGAGGCGCCGTGATCCGGGGCGGAAGGAACGCGAAATGAGAACCCGTGATTGGAAGAATTTCCGTGGTTTAGGAAATTTTCCTACCAATAAAATTTTCCTACCCCTCTTCGGCAACTTTCTAGGCGGGAAAAACCGGTCG
>SXGR01430538.1_pt1 | contig 15633 bp, 9 predicted proteins | sample 3174711 | NCBI WGS metagenome assembly SXGR01 (sample SAMN11356860, study PRJNA531348) | freshwater metagenome | isolation source: freshwater sample F1-60 | place: China: Fuxian Lake, Yuxi | collected 2017-12-25
AGAGATCGGCGCGTCCAACCGCGCGCATCGGATGCCAAGTTCATGGATCCACCGCTCCGTCGTCACCCTTTCGCGCTTGGTCGCGATGGAGGCTCCCATTGCGGACGCGAAGCGATCAAGCGTCGGGAGCGTGCAATTGACTGTTGAACTCAACGACACATGGAGTCCGCGCCCCTTGCGATCCTCACTGATGTACGCGACGCCGCATCGTATCGCATCGCGAGGAGAACGAAACTGCACGACCGTTCCATCGACGCGAACACGCCCAATCGATGGACGAAGCCCAATGATGGCTTCCATCGTCTCAGTCCGACCACTTCCCACGAGCCCCGCAATCCCGACAATCTCACCCTCCGCGACCGACAGCGAGATGCCTGCGCTCCTCCCCCGTGCACCAAAGTCCTCAAGCGCAATGCGAGAGTGTTCGTGCGCGCAACGCTCTCGGGTCGGATACAGATCGCCCAACGCACGACCAACCATCGCCTGTGCGAGTGCGCTTTCTCGCGACGGTTTCCCTTCTCTGCATCGCAACACGCCGTCATATCGCTCAAACTCCGCAACAAATCGACCGTCGCGCAGCACGCTCACGCGATTGGCGTGATCGACAACCTCTTCGAGGTGATGAGAGATGAACACAACCGCACGACCCTCGTCACGCAACCGCCGTAAGAGCGCAAGCAGGCGTGTGGCCTCCCGCTCACCAAGCACAGCGGTCGGCTCATCGAAGATCAAAACTCGCGCGTCGCTCGCGAGGCACTTCGCGATCTCCACGAACTGTGCGTCGGCGATGGAGAGGTCGCGCGCACTCGCCCTCGAATCGATCTCCGCACCGAGCATGGAGAGAAACTCAGCGGCGCGGGCGTGCATCGCGCGTCGATCAAGTCGAATGCCCAACCGTCCCCGCGTCACCTCGCGGCCGAGGAAAATGTTTTCCGCCACGCTCAACGCTTCAACCAAGTGCAATTCTTGATGAACCATCGACACGCCATGCGCAATCGCTTCCTGCGGCTGCCGGAAACGAACGACGCGGTTGTCACAGCGCAAATCTCCGGCGCTGGGTTGCTGCACTCCGCTAAGCACCTTCATTAATGTGCTCTTGCCCGCCCCATTCTCGCCGATGACCGCGTGAATCTCGCGCGGGCGAAAGGACAGCGAGACGCGATCAAGTGCGCGCACACCAGGAAAATCAACGGTCAAATTACGAACCTCTAACACAACTCGGACGATAACGGAGACTCCCCTGACTCGCCGCAGACCAAATCCGGCTACCCTTCACTTCCCTCGTGACCACCCAGCCTTCCCGCCTTCGACCCACGACGACGACTGCCATCTGCGCAGCGCTGTTCATGGCTGTCGCAGCGATGCTCGCAAGCGCAGAATCGAGTTCCCGTGCCGACGGTAGTCGTCGCGCCGTGACGACGACTTGGGTGCCGGGGCTTGGCCGACTTGTGATCGCGGCTGCGGTTGACATGCATGTCGCGCCGTGCTGCCGTCGAACAATTGCGCCTGGGCAACAAGTCGTGGCGCGAGTTGCGGATCGCGACTCGACGGCGAGAGATCGAGAACAATGCTGCATTGCGTTGCGGTCCGCGCTTCCCCCTCCCGCCGCGATCGCGTCAGTTTGATCCGGGGTCCGATCAACCGCCTTCGGGCCTGATCGAAGACCTCGCCTTCTTCGCGTCGCACAGGTTTCGTTTCACAATTCACGATTTCGACATTGAGCGCGCTTCGCCTCCCCTCAAGAAGCGCGCATACAACGCAGCGGTCGCTGCACACTAGGACTCACTATGGGCGTTCCCGTTTTCGGTTGGATGGCAAAGAAGTTGTTCGGTACTCGCAATGAGCGCATGGTCAAGCGCTACCTCAAGATCGTGGAGAAGGTGAACGCCTTCGAGCCGAGAATGCGCGCGCTCACCGATCCAGAGCTTCGAAGTCAAACAGAACAGTTTCGAAGCCGCATCAAGGGCGGAGAGAATCCGCTCGAGATGATTCCGGAGATCCTCGCAGTGGCTCGTGAGGCGATGGATCGTGCCGTCGGCATCCGGAGCATTCTGAATCCCGACCTTGGTTTCGATCCCTCCCAGCTTCCGGCCCATGCCCGCACCCTCTACGCCGAAGTGAGAGCCGCAGCAGACGCGATGACGCCCCGCGACGCGGACGGTGATCTCGCGGGCTGCGACGGAAGTGTGCCAGGTTGGGTGTTCGTGGACATTCCACCTGCGCTCTACGAAGCGGTCCGCGCCCTCTACCCAGAATCTCGTCCTCCATTTCGTGCGCGACCGTTCGATGTGCAAATCATCGGCGGCGTCGTCTTGAGCGAGGGGCAGATTGCGGAAATGAAGACGGGCGAAGGCAAGACCATCGTGGGACCACTCTCCTGCTACCTCGCGTGCTGCGAGATGAAGCAAGTCCATGTCGTCACCGTGAACGATTACCTCGTCCAACGAGACCGCGACTGGACCTTCCCCTTCTTCCGCGCGCTCGGACTGACGGTGGGCGCGATTCACCCACAGCACATGCAGGGCCCCGTCGAGAAAAAGGCTGCGTATGGCTGTGACGTGGTCTACGGAACAACCGCAGAGTTCGGCTTCGACTACCTCCGCGACAACATGAAGACTCGCGCGGAAGAGCAGTTGCAACGCCGACGAGAATTCGCGGTGGTTGACGAAGTCGATTCGATCCTCATTGACGAAGCGCGAACGCCACTCATCATCTCCGGCCCCGCTCACGCATCACTTCCCCGCTATGACATTGCCGATCGCGTCGCGCGCCACCTTGTCGCACGGCAGAATGAGTGGGGCGCCGCCGACGAAGCGGTGCAACGGTCCAAGGAGCGAATCGCCGGATTCGAAGGCGATATTCGAAACACCCGAGACAAAGGCAGTATTCCTGCCATGAAGAGTGCGATGGATCAAGAGCGCAAAGAGCTGCGCCAACTCGAGGCGAAGCGCGATCGCTTTACGCAGTTCTATGAACTCGAGCTCGACAAGAAGCAATCCCAACTGACCCACGACGGCATCGCGGAGGCGCAGAAGGCGGCGGGCGTCGGCAGTTTCTATGTCGGCGACAACATTGATCTGCCCCACCTGGTGGAGCAGTCCTTGCGTGCGCATGTCGTGTATCAGCGTGATCGCGACTATGTCGTCGCCCCCGATGAACAGGGACAACTCGGCATCGTGATCGTGGACCAGAACACCGGTCGCAAGATGGTTGGTCGGCAGTGGTCGGACGGCTTGCATCAGGCCGTCGAAGCCAAGGAAGGCGTGCGGATCAAAGAAGAGACGCAGACCATGGCGACGATCACCATTCAGAACTTCTTCAAACTCTACAAGCGGCTCGCGGGTATGACCGGAACCGCCGACACTGAAGCGACGGAGTTCCATGAAATCTATCACCTCGATGTCGTCAGCATCCCCACGAACCTCCCCATCGCACGATCTGACTGGCAGGATCGCGTCTATCTCGCGCAGAAGGACAAGTGGGACGCGATCGTCGAGGATGTCAAGGCATTTCACGATGTTGGGCTGCCCGTGCTTGCGGGAACCACCAGCGTCGAGCGGAGTGAACATCTCTCCCGCCTGTTGAGCGCGAAGCACCAGATCAAGCACGAGGTGCTCAACGCCAAGCATCATGAGCGAGAGGCGGAGATCGTCGCAGGCGCAGGCGCGCTCGGCGCGGTGATGATCGCAACCAACATGGCGGGCCGCGGGCCCGACATCAAACTGCGCCCCTTCACTCGCGCAGACCTTGTGGAGCACTGGAAGCGCCGCAACATCGCGCCCAAAGAAGCGCAGCCGGAGATGGCCGATGAGGAAATCATCGCGCTCTGTTGGAAGCACATGGCCGCGCGGATCTTGACGAAGGACGCGATTGCAGGTCACGATGCCACCGAGGTCCGGAAGATGTTGCTCCGCCATTGGGTCTCGGCGCGGTCGCAACTCTCCGAGGGAAAGATCAATTCCTTGAGCGAGGAGGCACTCTGCGAGCAACTCGATCTGCAAGGACGCGCCCCACTCCATCGATTGGCGATGTGGACCACGATCGAGCAGATGGGCGGATTGCACATCGTTGGAACGGAGCGTCATGAAAGCCGTCGCATCGACAATCAGTTGCGCGGCCGATCGGGCCGTCAAGGCGATCGTGGTTCGAGTCGGTTCTTTCTCAGCCTCGATGATGATCTGATGAAGATGTTTGCCGGAAAGACCATGCTCAAGGCGCTTTCGACGCTAGGTATGAAGGAAGGCGATGACATCGAAGCGCCGATGCTCTCCCGACAGATTGAGAAGGCGCAGCGCAAGGTGGAAGAGCGAAACTTTCAGATGCGCAAGAACATCTTGGAATACGACGAACCGATGGAGCATCAACGGCGCGCGTTCTATGGAACTCGGCAGCCGATCGTCGAGGAAATCGGCGTGCGCGACACGATTTGGGGACATCTTGAAGACAGCGTGCACGCTGCGACGGACGACTATCTCGGCAAGCTACATGTCGGGAACACGATCGCGGAGTGGGTACGCGAGCATTGCGGAGTTTCGATTGAAGCGGATCGCTTTGTGAAGAAGGACCGCGAGGAGATTGAGAAACTCATCCGCACTGACGCCTTGGAAGAAGCGCAGCACCGCATTCGAGTAACTGCCGCGGAATTCATGTCGCCAGACCTTGACGCTGCCGAGTGGGACGCCGATGGATTCGCGGCGTGGGCGCAAAGTAACTTCGGCGCCACGCTCACCGCGGACGAGATTCGCAACGGCGAACGCGCGGACATCATGCGAGCCATTGAGCAGGCCGCGATGGAGCGATATCGAGACATCGATCTCGCTCCGCTCGGCGCATTCCTAGAGCCAGGATTTGCCGCCCTGCAACTGTCACACTGGGCGAAGCGAAAGTTTGGCATCGAGGTGGACAGTGCAAAGTTCCCCGCGAACACGCCGGTGGGAGAAGCGGCGGCATTGCTTCTCGAGGAGGTACGCATCGCGTACGCGCGACGGGAGGTGGACTTTGCGATCGATCAGGCGATCGAGACTGCAAATGCTCGAATGGAAGCCGATGCGGCGGGTAGCCTCAAATCGTTCTGCGCCTTTGTGAACGCGCGGTATCAACTCGCGTGGGACGCGACAAGCCTACCGAGCAATGATCCTGCCGAGTTGCGGCGGCTCTTGGTCGCTCGTGCGAGTGTGATGACCGATGCGGACGCCGACGCAAGGGCGGAGGCGTGCCTCGCAACGCACCAATCGACGGCCGCGATCGAAGGGTGGCTCGCCGAGCAGTGCCTGATCCGACTCTCACAGCCAGAACGAGAGCGACTCGAGGCGAACGCGCGGGAGTTCCTTTGCGCGAAACTCCGCGACCTCAAACGACTTGAACTGACCCAGTTTGAGCGCTGGGTCCTGCTGCAAATCGTGGACGAAGCGTGGAAGAACCACCTCCTGGGGATGGATCAAGTTCGAGACGCCATCGGTTTCCGCGCCTTCAGTCAGAAGGATCCACGCATCGAGTTCAAGCGGGAATCCGCACGACTCTTCGAGGAAATGCAGGGGACGGTGCGCGATCGCGTGAGTGATGTGGTGTTTCGTGGCAGATTCCAAGTGGCACCGCGTCCAACGCAACGCCCTGCCTCCTCACAGGACCCCAGCACGAGTACGACGCCAAGCTCGACCCAAGAGGACCTCGAAGCGCGACGAGTTAGCCGCGCCCAACAGGAAGCGGCACAGCGGACAGCACTCGCAGCCGCCACCGCGTCCTCGGCAGCGGCCGTTGCGGAACCTGCCGATCCATCATCGATCGCCGTCGTTGGCCGAAACGAGCCTTGTCCGTGCGGGTCGGGCTTGAAGTACCGCCACTGCCACGGACGGAAGGATGCGTAGTCGACCATGCAACACGGATGGAGAAATCTTCGGCGCGGAAACTTGACGATTCCGTGGCGTTCGTTAGACTCTCCCCCCTTCAGCCTCCTTAGCTCAGTTGGTAGAGCAGCGGACTCTTAATCCGCGGGTCGAAGGTTCAAGTCCGTCAGGGGGCATCCCGTCCGAGACATCTGGAATTTGACCGAAAAAACCTGCGCGCGAGCAGGTTTTTTCGTGTCGTTCGTTGTCCTGCTCTGCCCTCCGCGCCATTTGCAATCCGCGAATGAAGCGACGATCCTAGATCACATGCCGACGCAAGAATCACCTTCACCTATGGCAAGGGGCGAAGTGCATCTCGCGCCGGCTGAACGAGATCGTTTACAGCAGTTCGGCAACACGATCGTGCACGACTTGAACAACGCGGTGTTCGCGATCACTGGCCGACTGGAGTTACTCAAGCGGCGAATCGACAACCCTGCACTGCAAGGACTCGCGACCGAACTCGGCAAGACCATTGCATTCTTCGAGTCGATCAACGCGTCCATCTCGACCGTGTGCACGAGGAGCATCCCGCACCCAGACCCCGTACTCGCCGCGGAGACGGTTTCCACCACGCTCGACGAAGCGATCACTGAGCTTCAGGATTCGTTGCACCAAACGCGAGTCGAGCGACAACCGATCCCCGCGTCGGAGCGCATGTTTCGTGTGCCCGCGAGTGCGCTCGCGGTTTGCGTACGACAACTCCTCTCCCTGCACTGCATGCGACTGGGCGGAACCGGGACGCTTTCGATCACCACCAGATTTGAACCACTCGTCGTACAACTCATCTTTGAGGATGATCGCGAGGTCGATCAGGAATGCATCGCCGCGCTCACCCGAAGCCCGAGTTTTCTGGCGCCTGGATTCGAGTTCGAACAACTCTTCGTCGCCACTGCGGCCCGCGCACTCCGAGACCTTGGCGGAAAGGTCTCCCTCGAGCGCGTCGCGAGCGGAGGGCTTCGATCAAGCGTGAGCCTCACGCTCACCGCGGAGTCGACGCGTGTCGCACAGCGCGTCCTCATCGCGGATGATGAGATGTTGATCCGCGCCCTGCTCGTGCAAATGCTAGAAACCCTTGGCGCCGATGTCATTCCGAGTGATGCGCCAGAAAGCATCGACACGCACCCGGACATTCGGCAGCAACAACTCATCGTCGTCGATGCCGCCATGCCGACGCACGCCGGATTGAAGGCATTGGAGCGGCTCCGTGCGCAAGGCGTCATGATCCCTGCCGTCGTGATTTCTGGCGCACCGGTTGATCGAGAACTCCCCGCGAAGTCCACTGGGCTGCTCAAGCCGTTCACCATGGCGACCTTCGAAGCGGCGTGCCAACTAGCGCTCGCTCGATGAGCGAGGCAGTAACGACAGCATCGCACCCATCGCTGGCGAGGAATTGTCGAGTGCGCGCAGTTCCTCAAGGCTTAGGAGCCGCAGCGAGTCATGCTCGAAGCTCGGCGTGCATACGCACTCGCCGGTGAGACGCACGCGGTAGATGATGTCCCACGATCGCGCGATCGTGTCATCGAGCAGTGCGATCGCGATTGGCGTGATGTCAGCGGGAAGCGCAAAGCCAACTTCCTCTTCAAACTCACCGCGAAGCCCAGCCACCGGGTCGGATGCTTGCTCAAGTCCGCCTCCGGGCACGAACTCCCACGAACCTTGGTACGAGCCCACGAGCGTGGAGCGCTTGCCAACGAGGTACTTCGACCCAACGGAGACGATTCCCTTGACTCCAAGCGGCCGCACGCCACAGTTCAAGCCGCTCGCTTGCACAGCGAAGAATCGATACGCACACTCCTGCACATGCATCGAGACACCACCGTGACCATTGCGGCTTGTGCCGAGCACTTGCAGGATCCCGCCATCGACGAGTTTCCCGTTCGATCGGCAGAGTGCCTCCCAACATGCGTCAATCTCCTGCAGTGTGACCTGCGATGGGACAAACCTCCCGGAAAGGGCGGCGAAGACAGGCGGGCGACGGAGTCGAATGATGCGCAACGGACGGACGCTCCCGAGGGTCATTACACTCTCTCCCCATGTCGAATGCACGATACCTGACTGCTCCGGCCATCACGAAGTCCATGCCCACGGGCATCCCCTTCATCATCGGCAACGAAGCAGCCGAGCGGTTCTCGTTCTACGGCATGAAGACCATTCTCGCGGTCTTCATGACGCAGTATTTGATGACAAGCGGAGGAACCCCGGCGTACATGACGCAAGCGGACGCGCGGGAAAATGTCGCATGGTTTGTCGCGAGTGCCTACTTCTTCCCAATCATCGGCGCACTCCTGGCCGACCTCTTCCTCGGCAAGTACCGAACGATCATTCTGCTTTCTCTTGTGTACTGCCTCGGACACGCTGCACTCGCGTGCATTGACTTGCCTTCGCCGATGCTTCAAGCGTCCTTTGAGCCCAAGACTTGGCTCGTGGCAGGGCTGCTCCTCATCGCCATCGGCGCGGGTGGCATCAAGCCATGCGTCAGCGCGCATGTGGGCGATCAATTCGGACATGCGAACAAGCATTTGCTGACTCGCGTCTTCGGCTGGTTCTATTTCTCGATCAACTTCGGCTCGTTCTTCTCGACGCTGCTGACGCCGTACATGCTCAAGCAATACGGCCCCGGGTGGGCGTTCGGTATTCCAGGCGTGTTGATGGGGATCGCAACGCTCGTGTTCTGGATGGGCCGACATCGTTACGCGCACATCCCACCCAAGGGCATTGGTTTTCTAAAGGAACTCGTCTCTCGCGATGGTCTCAACGCAATCTGCCGCCTCGCGGGACTCTATGTTTTCGTCGCCGTCTTCTGGGCGCTCTATGACCAAACGGGTGGCGCGTGGGTCTTGCAGGCGGCCCAGATGAATTGCAATTTCCTTGGCATTCAATGGCTCGAGTCGCAGATTCAAGCAGTCAACCCGCTTCTCATCCTCATCTACATTCCGCTCTTCTCCTACGCGATTTATCCCGCGATCGGCAAAGTTGTCCGACTGACTCCGCTGCGTAAGATCGGCGCCGGCCTCTTTCTGTGCGTCGCGGCCTTCGTCGTCTCCGCACTCGCGCAAGCGCGAATCGACTCGACACAGGCAACCTTCAAGAGTGAGGTCGCACCGATGGTCGCGAGCGCAAGCATTGACTATCCCAAGACCATCGTGGAACTCAAGGCGCTCGAACGGAATGCGACAGCCACGCAATTGGAAACCCTTCTGCTCGAACCGAAGCCCACGGATGCCAAATGGAGCGAGGAGATGGCCAACTCGCTCTCGGTGGGCGGGATCGCGGTGGCAGTCGATGGCACGGAGCACACTGCAGACTGGCCATCGATTGCGTGGCAGATTCTTGCTTACCTCATCATTACAGCAGCGGAAGTTCTCGTCTCGGTCACTTGCCTTGAATTCAGTTACACGCAAGCGCCTGTCAAGATGAAGTCCTTCGTCATGAGCCTCTATCTCCTCAGTGTTTCTGCGGGCAATGTGCTCGTGGCGCTCGTGAACCGCTACACGCAGGACGCGAGCGGCAACTCGACGCTTGAGGGTGAGGCGTACTACTGGTTCTTCACCTACCTTGGACTTGGCGCAGCGGTCGTGTATCTCGTCGTCGCGAACTTCTATCACGGCAAGGAGTACATCCAAGGTGCCGACACCTCGCCGGAAGACTAAAACGCGAGCGGAATGCCGAGCGCATTCCATGCGATGAGGAGCGCGGTCCATCCCAAGAGCGCGGCAAGGCTGTAGGGCGCAAGGAGCGCCAAGAGCGTGCCGAGTCCTGCGCGATTGTCATATCGGCGGATGACGATCAGCACGATCACGAGGTAGGCATTCAACGGCGCAATCGGATTCACGCAACTGTCGCCCACGCGGTAGGCGGCTTGCACGAGATCAGGCGGCATGCCCGCACTCGCGAGCATGGGCACGAGCACGGGCGCGAGGAACACCCACTTCGCGCTCGCACTCGCAAGGAAGAGATCAAGGACCGCGACGCCCCACACGATGGCGACAATCATGATGCCTTGTCCAAGGTTGAGTGATCGAATGATCTCTGCGCCTTCGACACTCATCACGACCGCTAGATTCGACTGTCGGAACCACGCGATCGATTGACCCGCAAAAAACGCAATCACGATGTACGTGCCCATCGAAGCGATCGATTGACCCATGCGATCCGCGACGGCGCGATCGGAGCGAATCTCCCCTGCGGTGATGCCATACGCGACGCCGGGCAAGAGGAACATCACCAGAATGATCGGCACGAGCGCCTCGCTCCACGCGGGTGCAAGCGTGTTCGTCGCGTGGCGCGTGACGATTCCCGTCAGCGGCCCCCCTTCGACGAGCGCCATCGAGAGGAAGGCACCGCCTGCGAGGACGAACGCAATGAGCGCCGCCAGTAATCCACGGCGCTCGAGCGGATGCAACCGTGCATCCGCGTGCAGCACCCCGCCCTGCTCGATTTGGCGCGCAACGACCTGAGGAGAGAAACGAGGTTCAACAATCTTCGCGGTGACCAACCAACCGAGCGCGGTGAGAAAGAAGGTCGACACGAACATGAACGCATAGTTCGCGGTCGGAGAAACCACTGCGCTTGGATCAATCGTCTGCGCGGCCTGCTCGGTCAATCCAGAGAGCAACGGATCGAGGCTGGTGATTGCGATGTTCGCACTGAAACCTCCCGCGATTCCAAAGACCGCTGCCGCGATCCCCACGAGCGGACTTCGGCCGAGCATCGCAAAGACGCCCGCCGCGAGAGGCGGAAGCACGACATACCCAGAGTCCGCCGCTGCGCTCGAGTTCACGCCGATGAAAATGATTGCCGGCGTCATGAGGCGAGCGGGCGTCGTCTGCACGAGCAGCTTCAAGAGCGCGGGAAAGAGTCCCGTACGCTCCGCCACTCCGATCCCGAGCATTGCGACGAGCACAATCGCGAGCGGAGGAAAGTCGAGGAAGTTCTTGAGCGCGCTCGTCCAAATCCAACGCATGCTCTCGGCGTCGAGGAGGTTGTCGACGACGATTTGTTTCGTACTGTCACGAGGATCGATGACCGACCACCCGTACGCCGAACCGATCCAACTCCCGAGAAGTACCAAGAGACCGATGATGACAAAGAGCGTCGCGGGATCAGGCAAACGATTTCCTCCTCGCTCAAGGGCGAGGAGCGCGCGAGTGAATCGGGTTGGAGTCGGGGTCGCGTCAATCATCTGCATCTCATCAATCACGGACGAAAGTGCCAAGTTCCGTGTCCTTCTTGACACCAGGGAACTTCAGGACACGGTTGTGCATGGAGACATAGACGCCAGGAGGGCAAATCTGGACAGCAAGGAGCGCCTCGGTCACATTCTGCGTGGCATCCGTCCGGCGCATTTCGTACGGCCGCATCGCACCGGTCAGCACGATCGGCGTTGCCGCGCCGCCTCCAGCCTCCGCCCGTGCCTGGATGCGCTCACCGGATTTCGCGAGTCGATCGGTGCCGTGGACAATGACCACTCCGTCATGCGTTCGACTCATCGCGATCGCGGTTTGGGCGATGAGGTCGTGATCCGCCTCGCTCATCTCGAGCGAGTCTTTGTTCATGAGCGGAACTCGATCAATCTCCACTCCACGGAGTTCGATGGACGCGAGCAGCAGGTCGAGGACGCTGACATGATTCGCGAGCACGCCGCCTAGCTCGTCGTAGGTCTTTTCGATCGTGCCTCCCGTGGAAATCAACGCGATCCGAAACGGTTTCTGCAATGCTGCACTCGATGGCATTTCAGAATCGTAACTCAAACCAAGTCCACGCCGAGCCGTTGAACCTTGTCACAAGACCCGTTCGGCGCGCGGATAACTGCCGAGCACTTCGAGGCGCGTGCAGTGGGTACGCGCCTGTTCGAGCGCCCGCTGCATTGACGGATCCTTTTCATGCGCGAGTGCGTCGATGAAAAAGAGATAGTCCCAATGCGCGTCGCCGCTCGGGCGCTTCTCAATGTGCGAGAGGTTGATGCCTCCGCGTCGGAAGCTGTCGAGCACATCGACCAACGCTCCTGCGCGATCAGAGAGTGTGAACCAGAGCGTCGTCTTGTCATTGCCGGTCGGCGCGACGCCCTCTCGACCAATCACCAGAAAGCGCGTCGTGTTACCCGCCCGATCCTCAATGCCATCAAAGAGCACGGGGACGCCGTGCAACTCCCCTGCGAAGCTCGAAGCGATCGCCGCAGACCCCTCTTCTTCACTCGCGCGCACGACCGCGGCGGAGGTACTCGATTCGGGAAGCAACGACGCGTTGGGAAGGACTCGCGCGCACCACTTGCGGCACTGCCCAAACGCTTGCGGCTTGGAATAGACCCGTTGGATGGAATCCGGTCGCGAGTTGGAGAGCAACGCGAGGCGCACCGCAACCAGCGCCTCCGCGCGAATGGAAACAGGGTTCGCAAGTAGCGCGTCGAGCGTTTCGAGGATCGAGCCCATGCTTGAGTTCTCGTAGGGAACGAGCCCGTGATCGCAGCGACCAGCGGCAACTTCAATCACCACATCGCCAATGGTGGGGACGCACGCAATCTCAATGCTCGAACCAAAGTGCCGCACCACGGCGAGGTGGCTGAAAGACCCCGTTGGACCAAGGCAGCCGACCCGAAGCGGTCGCTCGAGCGAGAAAGACCCGGACATGATCTCGCGAAAAACGGCTTCAATCGTGCGATCGGAGAGCGGACTCGAAGCATGGCGACTGCGTGCGACGGCGCGCTCAATCACCGCTCGCTCGCGGCTGGGAACATAGATCGCCGCAGACTCATGGCGTTTAGCGACGCCCACTTCGACGACCAAGTTCCCGCGCCGCGTGAGTAGCTGCACGAGTTCTGCATCAACGCAATCGATTTCGCCGCGCAGCGTGTCGAGGTTCTTGGGCGAACGCGAATTGTCGGATGGAGGTTGGTTCACGAGTCGTGGTTCGGTCTGGTGATGGGTGAAAGGGTTTCTCGGGCGCCAGCGCACTGTGGAGGCGCTTTGGATTACGAAGTTCGACCCGCTCACGAGCCGATATTGCTGCACGCTCAGGCCGACTTCTATCGGCGCTCCTGTCCCCCTTCCTCGGTCGAAATGTTGTGGGAAGCCAAATCCCCCCTCCATCGCAAACACTTCACGCTGCGGCAGAGCAACTTCAGTCCCTGCCCTGGTTCGATCTTGCTCCGGCGGGCTTCCTCGCGCTCATCGGGTTGTTGCTCCTGTTCTACGGGCAGAAACTGCTGAAGCCGAGCCTGGTGTGCGCTGCCATCGTGCTCGGTGCTTGGGTCGCTGGCCCCTTGGTTGGAATGCTCAGCGCCCCAGTCGCCGCCCGATTGCCGCCCATCCTGTGGCCAGTGATCGGCGGCATCACCGGACTCGTGTTCATCGCACTCTCCTGGCGATTGCTGCTGGCTCTTTCGTTCGGCATTGTGCTCGCCGCGGCGCTTGTGATCGGGAGCCGCGCGATGGTGGAAGCAGGTTTCATTGACGCTTCTGGGCCCGGCCCGACGGCCCTCATTGAGCCGATCCCGACCGATCCACTGCCTCTCGACGCGATCGCCGCATCAGCCGCGCAACTGAAGACCGTCGGCCCCGCGCTCGAACGCGTGCACGCAACCGTACGCCCGCTCATCGGATGGGTCACCGCGCGTTGGCACGCAGAGCCACCGCAGATGCGCACGCTTTTCATCGCCAGCAGTGCGACCGGCCTCTTCATGGGCACTCTCCTCGGCCTGCTTCTCGCGAAAGACATCAGCGCGCTCTTGACGGCCATCGTTGGCGCACTACTCTTGCTTGTGGGCAGCATCCCACTCCTCGCGCGCGAGTGGACGGAACTCGCGCAACCCCTGCATCCACTGACTTGGCTCGGAAGCTGGGGCGTCCTCGCCGCCTTCGGATTTTTCGCGCAACTCATGATGCGAAAAGCAGACCCGAAAGCGACCGACGCGACCGATGCTTGAACACGACAAAATCGCCTAGACTCCTTCGCGTGGATGCATTTGCATATCGTCATGGCGAGTTGTACTGCGAGGATGTCCCGATGCGCGAGATTGCGCGCACGGCGGGAACCCCGACCTTCGTCTATTCTCGCGCGACGCTTGAGGGTCATTTCGATCGATTACAGACTGCATTTGCCCCGATTGACGCTCTGCTCTGTTACTCGGTAAAAAGTTGCGCGAATCTGAGCGTCTTGCGCACGCTCGCTGCGCGGGGCGCAGGTATGGATGTTGTCAGCGTCGGCGAACTGCAACGCGCTCTTGAAGCAGGAATCCCCGCGGACAAATGTGTCTACGCAGGCGTTGGAAAACGGGATGACGAGATCATCGCCGCCCTTGAGGCAGGCATCGGCCTGCTCAATGTCGAGAGCGAGGCTGAATTCGAAAACATCGCGCGGATCGCGAATCAACTTCGCACCTCGGTTCGCTGTGCACTTCGCATCAATCCTGATGTGGACCCGAAGACGCATCGCTACACCTCCACGGGCAAGAAGGAGACGAAGTTCGGCGTCGACCTCGAGCGCGCGCGCCGATTTTTTCAGCAGTGGGGCCACCACGAGTACGCGAAACTCGAAGGGCTCCATCTTCACATCGGTTCCCCGATATACACCGTTGATCCGTATGTTGAAGCACTCAAGAAGACCTGCACGCTCATCGAAGATCTCACGAGCGACGGGATCGAGATTCGCTCGATCGACCTCGGCGGCGGCTTCGGTGCCGACTACGAGTCCGACCAATCGCCCAGCGCGATGGATTACGCCGACGCGATCCTTCCGCTCGCCCTTCCGCTGAAATCACGCGGCATTAAGTTCTTTCTCGAACCCGGCCGCTCGATCGCCGCGAACGCCGGCGTCCTGCTGCTTTCGGTGCTCTACACCAAGCAGTCGGGCGAGAAGCGTTTCGCGATTTGTGACGCTGGTATGAACGCGCTCCTGCGACCGTCGCACTACGGGAGCTTCCACTTCGTCTGGCCGGTACGGCCCGCGGATGCACTCGTGCCTCCCACCCGTTCGAGTGCGCTCTCGATGCAGGGACTCGTCGCACAAGACATCGTGGGACCTCTCTGCGAATCGGGTGACTTTCTCGCCCTCGACCGCGCCCTACCTCCACTCGCGCGCGGCGATCTCCTCGCGGTTTTCACTGCCGGAGCGTATGGCATGAGCATGGCGAGCCGATACAACTCAAGCCCACTGCCCGCGGAGGTACTCGTCTCTGGTGAACGAGTCGCGCTCATCCGCGAACGCGAGACGGTCGAAGATCTCCTTGCTCACGAACGCCATGTCACCGCCCTTCTTTGATCTTCGAATCGCGGCTCCCGCGCTGAGGACGCACCGCTCGATGAAAGGAATCCTCCATGGTTCGCCGTGAAGTTGGAGGAGTGTGGGTCACGCTCAAGGAGACGATCGCGGCTTCACCCGACGAAGTGCTTGAGTGCCTGACGACGCCCGAAGGACTCACGCGGTGGCTGGCTGTGGGTGCGAGTTTCGAGCCGCATGCTGGCGGGAAGCTAACACTTGCATGGGATCGCGAGGCGACGCACATGCTCGAAACGACGATTCACGAGTATGACATCGCGGCGGGACGCGTGAGTTGGGTTTGGTATCCCGCACCGCTCGAAGATTGGACGGTGAAACTAGAATTCATCGTCGATCGACACATCGAGGAAGGCGCCAGGATTATTGTCCGGCTCGGACCATTCTCCGAGTCGACCGAAAGTTTGCTCGCGGCCGCCGACGCAGCCGAGAGTTGGCGCTGGTATCTCTGCAATCTCCGCTCAGTACTCGAATCCAA
>SXGR01267708.1_pt1 | contig 15631 bp, 14 predicted proteins | sample 3174711 | NCBI WGS metagenome assembly SXGR01 (sample SAMN11356860, study PRJNA531348) | freshwater metagenome | isolation source: freshwater sample F1-60 | place: China: Fuxian Lake, Yuxi | collected 2017-12-25
CACGGTTTGATGGTAGCGAACCGAGGTGCCCAACGAAGCGGCAACCGTTTCGTCCTGGCGGATCGCGTCGAAGGCGCGCCCCAGGCGGGTCTGGTTGATTGCCCAGACAATGTACAGCGTGCAAGCCAGCGCAATCAGAAGCGTCCAGGTCGAAACCACTTTGGGGATGCCGTTCATCCCCATCGCTCCGCCGGTGAGGCCCTCCGAGTAGACGTTGAGTGACAACACCACTTGCACAAATGCGAGCGTGGCGATCGCCTGGTACACCCCCCGCAAGCGCGCCAGCGGCAGGGAGAGCAGCATCGACACCAGCATGCCGGCTATTGCACCCAGCACCATGGCGAATGCAGGGTGCACGCCGGCCTTGAGCGTCAGGCCAGCGGCCAAGTAAGCGCCAATTGCCGTCAGTCCGGCATTGGCGACCGAGAACACGCCAGCGCGCAACACGAGGTATTGGGCCAGGGCCAAACCCGAGTGCAGCAGAAACAGGTCAACCAGCGGCTGGTAAGCAATAAAGAGTTGCAGCATCAGCGTCCCCGCATGGCGCCAGCTTCAGGCTTGCCGAGCAGGCCATGAGGCCGGAACAGCAGAATCAGGAAGAGCAAGGAAAAAATAATGGTATCGGTCAGCCCCGAAGGCAGGAAGGCCACCGTGAGGGTCTGCATCATGCCCAGCAAAAGGCCGGCCAGCAGGGCGCCGGGAATGCTGCCCAAGCCTCCGAGAATCACCACAACGAAGCCGCGCAGCAGGTAGGGCTCTCCCATCACGAAGTGAATGCTATTGAAGGCCAAGCCCACCAGCACGCCGGCAGCGCCGGCCAATGCGCCAGACATGAAGAAGGTCTGGAAATACACGAAGTTTGGGTTGACCCCGACCAGAGTCGCCGCACGTTCATTGCCTGCAACCGCCCGTACCTGCCGCCCGAACGCTGTTCGATACAGATAAGCCGTTAGCCCCACGACCAGGACGGCTGCACAGGCGGCCATCACCAGTTGCAGCGCCGAAACACGCAAACCGAAGAATTCAAAAATCACCACCGGCATGGTCTCGAACGGGAAGCGCATGATCTGGGTGTTTGACACTTTTTGTGCCACGGCCATGATGGCCAGCCCAGCGCCGATAGACGTGATGATTGCGCCGAATTCGAGCTCCAGTGGACCGCTCTTTCGCAGCTTGCGAAACGCACCAAATTCAATCAGGACCGACAGCAGCCCACTGCCCAGCATAGCGAGCAAAAAGCCCGCCCACAGCGGCCAGCCTCCAAGCACTGAGTACAGCGCACTAAATGCACCGGTCATGAAGACAGCGCCATGGGCCAGATTCAGCACCTGGTGAATGCCGAAGACCAGCGTGAAGCCAATGGCGAACAAGGCGTAAACACCACCGACGATCAGCCCATTCAGAAGTTGTTGGATGATCATCCTGCACCCCCAGCCGGGCTCGGCATTACGGCAATCAGCGCGCCCGAGCTGGTAACCATCATGACCCCGGTGCTTCCCGCGGCAGCAGGGCGAGCAAGGCACGAGAGACGCCGCCATCCACAACCAATTCATGGCCGTTGATGTAGCTGGCAGCGTCCGAAGCCAGGAAGATCACCGCATCCGCGATGTCCTCGGATCGCCCCAGGCGCCGGGTGGGCACCGCTTTTTCTCGAAGGCTGCGCACGGCCTGATTCGCAAAAAATGGTGCTGACAGCCCCGCGTCAATAAAGCCCGGTGCGACGGCGTTGACACGCAATCCGAGTGGCCCCCATTCAACAGCCATCAATTCGGTCAATTTAGCCAGCCCTGACTTCGATGCAGGATAGGCCCCACTGTTGGGTGCCGGGGTGACACCATTGATCGAGGTGATGTTGACGATGCAGCCTGAACCCCGCTGGGCCATGCGGCGTGCCGCAGCCCGGCCGACGATGAAGCCGCTCACCAGGTTGACGTCCAGGACCCGGCGAAAGTCGGTGAGTGACTGCTCCATCAAGGGAGCGAACCGGGCAATGCCCGCGCAGTTAACCACGAGATCGGGAGCACCCCCGAAAGTTGTTGCGGCCAGGTCTAGCGCAGCCTCGACGGACGCCTCATCGGTTACATCACAGGCTAGGCCGATGGCGCCCTTCAGCTGGGTCGCTTGTTGTTTGGCGCGGGCGCCATCTTGGTCGACCAAGACCACTTGATAGCCAGCCGCGATAGCCCGAGCGCCAATTGCCGCGCCTATGTCGCCACCGCCGCCAGTCACAAATGCGTGCTTCATCATGGTGCTTTCAAGTTGATTGCTTCATCCAGTATGGGCCTGATCGGGCAGCTTGGGCAATTGACTAAGCCTCTTGACTGGGGATATCAGCACAGGTACATTCAACGAAACCACTCCAATTTGTTTTGATATAAATGAAATCGCATCACTGCCGGATTTTCTGCACAAGGGTGGTTGCCCGGTATTTGTCGCTAGTTTCGATGCAAGGGTAGGAAAACATGAAGAAGCCAGGACTGTCTGAGGCCAAGGTGGTGGATCTGCATGCGCACATCGTGCTGGAGAAAACGATTGGCGCTGCGGGTGATTACGGCCCGTTCATGGGCAGCAACCCTGACGGATCGCCATTCTTCCAGGTCGGGAAAAGCTACCGACTCAATGGTGTCAAGTACGTTGGCAGTCCCTTCATGGATGTCGGTGTGCGGCTGCGTCGTATGGCAGAGAGAGGCATTGATTTCCAGGTGGTATCGCCTAACCCCTTGACTTACCTGCATTTCATTCCGGTCGAGCAGGCTGTGCAGTTTTGTCGGGTCCACAATGATGCTTTGGCTGCCGTCGTGCAACAACACCCCGACAAATTGGCAGGGCTTGCTGCCCTGCCATTGCAGTCGCCTGCAGAGGCCGCGCGTGAATTGCGCCGTGCTGTGACCCAGCTAGGTTTGATAGGCGCATCCTTCGGTTCCGATGCACCGCAGCCGCTTGATGAGGCAGCGATGGATGTGCTTTACGCTGAGGCGGTCCGCCTGAATGTGCCGCTATTTATTCACCCCGGGCCCGCCGGGATTGATGGACCGGCCGGTGATTCGGCTTTGAAGCGCTTTGAGTTGGACATCATTGCCGGTTTTGCCGCGCAGGAAACCTTGGCCGTGGCAACTCTGATTTACGGGGGGGTGCTGGATCGACACCCGGGGCTGGACATTTGCCTAAGCCACGGTGGTGGCGGTGCGGCGCTGCTGGTGGGGCGGATGGCCAAAGGGGCTCGCAAAAGACCGTGGTCACCCGCAGTCCTGCGGCCTGAGGGCGCGTTTGAGCAGCGGCTCAAGCGGCTTTGGTTTGATACCCATGTGGATCACCCTCAGATCATCTCCCTGCTCACGGCGGTGGTCGGCGGCGATCACCTCGTCTATGGCACCAACTTTGCAGGGTGGGACGAGCCAGACACTGACCATTCGCATGGGGCAGATGTGATTGCGCCTGAGCTGGCTGTCAATGCCCGCAGCTTGTTGAGGGCGTGATGCGATGAATCAGGCGATTCTTCTCGACAACGCAAAAGTTATTGATGGCAAGGGGCGCGCGCCGTTTTCAGCGGCAGTCTTGATCGAGGGCGATCAGATTGCTGCACTGGGCGACGAGGCCTTGCGCCGGGTTGCCCATCTCCAGCACGCCCTGCGGATCGATCTTGCCGGCAAGACCGTGATGCCTGGGCTGATTGACGCGCACTGCCATCTGTCGTTTGATGATGCTGCCTCCAATCCGGAAATCTTTTACCAACGGCGCAATGCCTTGTCGGCACTGGTGGCCGCGTACAACGCCAAGAAGCTGCTGCGGGCTGGTGTGACCGGTATTCTCGACCCCGACTCGGTGTTTGAAAACATGGTCGATGTGCGGGATGCGGCGGAGGCGGGTGTCATCGAGGCACCCCGAATTTCCTGTGGCTGTTATGCCCTGATCACGGCAGTGGGCGGTACGGCTGGGCGACTGATCAATGACACCGGCATCACCGGTTACTACAAGTCGGTGCAGGGCAAGGACGAGATCATGGCCGAGGTGCGGCGCCAGGTCAAGGTCGGGGCGGACTGGATCAAGGTGCATGTCTCTGGCGTCGTTCCGCGCTATGCCCACCTGGGCGAGCAGTGCAGTTGGACGCAGGAAGAGTTGAACCTGATCTGTGAGCTTGCACACGATCTGGGCGTGCCGGTGATGGGCCACTGCCGGGGCAGCATGTCGACCTACCGCGCAGCCAAGGCAGGCGTTGACCTGATCTTTCATGGCACCGGCATGGATGAGCAAGCCCTAGACATCGTGATCGATAAAAAAATCCCGATCTGCCCGACGTTCACCTTCCAGGCGAATATGGTCGATTACGGCCATCGGCTGGGGACTGATCCCGCACTGGTCACACTGTTTGAGCGTGAGATCACTGATTCGACGGCTAGCATGCGTCGGTTGGTCGCTGCTGGCGTACCGTTGTTGACCGGCAGCGAGGCGGGTTTCTCTATGGTGCCCTATGGCCATTGGCATTACAGGGAGATGGAAGTCTTCATGCGCTACTTCGGCATGAGCAGCCTGGAGGCCATTCATTGTGCGACTGGTGCCGGGGCCTTCGCCCTGAAAATGGCTGGTCGAACAGGGGTAGTGGCGCCCGGTATGAAGGCCGATTTATTGGTGGTCGATGGCGACCCCTCTCAAAATGTGGGCATTTTGGGCGAGCCCGGTCGGATCAGCCAAGTATTCCTCGATGGCAAAAGCGTCGATCTGACGCCGCCGCGTGAGCGCAAAGCGCTGGCTGGCTGGCGCATGCCCTCGCTGGGGCAGCAACTCACGCGTGAATTTGCATTGAGCGGGATCAGTCAGAACCCGCCCGCACAACCAGAAGAACTTTAAACCCAACGGAGACTTACTATGGTGGACTTAGAAGACCTAATGCGACGCGTTTCAAATTTGGAGGCGCGCGCTGAGATTTCGGAATTGGTCAGCGCCTACGCCATCGCCTGTGACGAGCACGATATTGAGCGGTTGAAGACGCTTTTTTCGCTAGATGCAGTTTTGGACTCTCCCAGTAAATTGTTGGCGGCCAACGGCCGTGACGAGATCTTGGCGATGTACGTGCGGATTTTCAAGATCCGTGGCCCGGGCTACCACTGGACGCATGACCATTTCGTGAACTTCGACGCCGCCAACCCAGACCGTGCGACGGGTCTGGTGTTAAGCCATGCCGAAACTTGTCCCAACCAGGAGGTCAGCCTGTCTGCAATGCGCTACGAGGATGAGTACTGCAAGCTTGACGGCCGCTGGGTGTTTCAAAAGCGGATTCTGAAATTTCTCTACTATGTGCCGGCTAAGGATTACACCCATGTGTTCAACAGTACGACCCGGGTAACCATGGGCGGCAACCAGCTGTCGGCAGACTTTCCGGAGTCGCTGCCAGCTTGGCAGGCGTTTGAGCGCGAACATGGCCGTGGGGCTTGAGGCGGCTTGATCACCGGGTAGATCGGCGGATTGAGCAAGATAAATCAGGGGAATAAGCATGGCGATTGACAGTGAATCGATGGCCCTAGTCAAGCGGGCGCTCAAGCACCTCAAGACCAAAGGGACCGACCAAGCGGGAGACACCCTGAGCCAACCGATAGCATCCTACATCGATCCTGATCAATATAAAAGGGAAGTCGACCGGCTGTTCAAACACTTGCCGCTGGCATTGGCCCTGAGCTTGGAGTTGCCCGAGCCGAAAAGCTACCGAGCCATGACGGTGATGGAGGTGCCCCTCATTCTGGTGCGCGGTGCCGACGGTGTGGCGCGGGCGTTTTTGAATGTCTGCCGGCATCGCGGGGCCCAGCTGTGCAAGCAAGGCACCGGGACGGCCGAGCGATTTGTCTGCCCTTACCACGCATGGCAATACGACATTCAAGGCAAGTTGACCGGACTCTACGGCGCCTCAACCTTTGGGGAGGTGAGTGCCGAAACCCACTCGCTGACCGAACTCGCTTGCGCCGAGCGCTCCGGACTCATCTGGGTGAAGTTGACGCCCGTCGAGACCTTCCAGATTGATGACTGGCTGGGCGATTTTTCCACGCAGCTCGATACCCTGAACCTGGACCGCTGGTATCTCTACGATCAGCGGGACATACCCGGGCCGAGCTGGAAGGTGGCTTGGGAAGGTTACCTGGAGTCTTACCACCACAACACGGTGCATGTCAACACGGTTGGAAAATTCACCATCGGCAACCTCACTCTGCACGACACCTATGGCCCACACCAGCGGATCGTCTTCGGGCGTCGTAGCTTGGCTGACTTACACGGCACGCCTGAGGTCCAATGGGAGCCGGAAAGCCATATTCGCCGCATCCACCTGGGCTTTCCCAACTTGGCCATATCGGGTGTGCTGGGAGACCACTGCCTGGTCAGCCAGGTCTTCCCCGGACCTACACCCGACACCACCGTGACCCGGCAATCCGTATTGGCGGCCAAACGACCGGTGACCGAGCAAGAGAAACAGGCCACCGAGGCTTTCAGCCAGGTCGTGCTGCAGGCTGTGCGTGATGAAGACTATGTGATTGGTGCTGGTGTTCAAGCAGGCTTGAAATCTGGCGCTAACAAGGCGTTCACTATTGGGCGCAACGAGCCAGCAGTCCAACATTTTCACAAGACTATTGCCTCATTGATGTCGGAGTCCGGTCGCGCTGACGGCTCGGACTGACTATGGTGACCAAGGTAAAAGTGCAGGAAAAAACTGGAAAGGATGAGGGCGTGGTCCCATCAATGGCTCTTTCAGATCGACTGACTTTTCTTGTCCATGTGGCCAGCGCCCGGATAGCGACTATCGGAAATCGGCATTTTCGGCAACATGATCTAAATCATTTTTCGGCCCGTATTCTGGTCCTGCTGCTGGAGAAAAAGAGCTTACGAACGGGTGACTTGGTTGATTTGATGGCGCTACCGCAGTCCACCATTTCAAGCCAGCTCCAAGGCTTGCACAAAAAGCGACTGATCAGGCGCCGACGCTCACCACTAGACAACCGGTCTGTCATAGTCACCTTGACACCAGCTGGACTAAAACTTGCAAGTGACTGTGATCACTTAAGTTTGGGTGTTCACGCAGCGATGCTGAGCGATATACCCCTGCGTGAGCAAGGGCCGGCTTTTGCTTTTTTGCGAAAAATTAATGCCCGGCTGCTGGTACTTGAAACGCAGAGTTTTCACCTTTTTGAACAGGCAGATAAGAGTTTAAGCAGCAAGAAAGATAGTACTGCCTCTTCGAAGCGACTTGAAGCCTCCCTTCGGAGCCCCTGAAAATTCAAGATTTACCGCCCGCCTGGCGGGTTCACTGTAAATCGATGCCCCGCGAGGTAAATTCCATAGGGTTGCCGACTTGATCATCCAAGGCGGTGTCAAGCTGGGGGTGAAGGGTCCAGACCGCTTCTTGGCGTGCGCAGTCATGAACATGGCACTGGTGTGCTACCTGCTTGTTGGGCAAAAAATTGATGCTACTTGCACCGTCACCTTTCGGCTGTAATCAGTCTGTCGCGCATCAAGCGCCGCTCAACGATGAAGATATCAGGCTGACTGGGGTTAGATTTGACGTTTGGGCAGGCGGATCACCAGGCCGTCGTGCTCGGGTGCCAGCTGCAGCTGGCATGACAGCCGGCTGCTGGGCAGCGGGTCAAAGGCAAACGAGACCAGCTCAGCCTCTTCCACCGAAGCAAGTGGAAAACGCGAGGCCCAGGCCTCATCCAGGTAACAGTGGCAGGTGGCGCAGGAGCAAGAGCCGCCGCAGTCGGCCAGAATGCCGCGGATGTCGTTGTACACCGCCGCCTGCATCAGCGACTGCCCCGCATCAACCTGCAAGCTTTGCGACTTGCCGTCGGCGGCAATGAAAGTGATTTTAGGCATTAGGGTACATCCTCACCATCAACCAACAAAATGGCAGCCTCGGGGCAATGCCGCGCACCCAGGCGCGCCTGCTCGTGCAAGTGCAGCGGCACGGTGGCGCCGTTGGAGCAGCAGTAGCCCTCCTCGTCCAGTTGGTACACATCGGGCGCCTTGGCCGCACACAGGGCATGGCCCGCACAAACCTGGCGGTCAACGATGATCTTCATGCGGCGGGGCCCTGGTCTTGACCGGCCACCGCCTCAGTCACAGGCCATACCAGCGGCACGGCAACCGGTGACCAGACCAGGCCGCCGCGCGTGGGCAGATCGCCCTCGGCAGCCACCGAAAACGCTGGGATACGACGCACCCACTCTTCAATAAAAACCTTCATCTCCAACCGAGCCAGGTGCGAGCCCACACAGCGATGGGGTCCTGAGCCGAACACCAGGTGGCTGCTGATGGGCCGATCAAAGTCCACTCGTAACGGGTCGTCCACCAGAGCCTCGTCTAGGCCGTAGACATGTGGCAAAAACACCAACCGGTCCTTGGCCTTGAAGCTGACGCCGGCATAGTCCATGTCGGCGGTCACGCCGCGCTCCATGCCGGCCACGCCGTGCACCCGCATCAACTCCTCGATCGCGTTGCCAATCAGTTCCGGGTCGCTCACCAGGCGCTGGTACTGCGCCGGATGCTGACCCAGGTAGGCCATGATGAAAGACAGCATCGCCGCCACCGTGTCCAGGCCGCCCAGGAACAACAGGTTGACCATGCCCAGCTTCTCGTCGTCGGTCAGCCCGCGGCCATGAACCGTGCCATGCACGGCCAGGCTGACCAGGTCGTCACCGGGTGCGCGCTCGCGATCGGCGATCATGCCCTTGAGGTAATCCCCCAGTTCGCTCAAAGCCGCCAGGCGCTCCTGAATGTCGGGCGCGCGGGTGAACCGGTCCACCTTGGCCACCAGCATTTCGCGGTCTTTCATGGGGGCGTTGGTCATGCGCATGAACAGCTGGACCGGAAACCGCTGGGCGAGTTCGCGCAAAAACTCGCAATGCCCGAGCGCGATCACCTCGTCAATGAGCTCGCCCGCCAGTTGGCGCACGCTGTGTTCCAGCTTCTGCACGCCCGCCGGCGAGAAAAAGGGGTTGATGATGCGGCGCAACTCGGTGTGAAGCGGCGGGTCGGACTGGTTGGGCAAAGTAGGTGGCTTGCGCGCATTGGCAGGGTTATGCACCGGATCGCTGGAAAACTTGTCCGTCTGGCGAAGCATGTCGCGCGCCAGGGTGGCGCTGGCCACCACCCAGTGCCCACGGTCACCGGTGGTGTAGAAGATGTCCGGGCTGTTCTTGAAAAGATCTGCCACGCTACGGTGGGGGCAGCGTTGCAGCACCGGTGAAGTGAAGCGGTCGAACTCGACTATCCGGTCAGGTGGCACGTGGTCGGGAACAGGTGAATTCACGAGGAGCCTGCGTTCTGGCGGTCGGGACAGGACAATGGGGAAAAGAAAGCCGCTGAGCGAAGCTCCTGCACGGTGCTGCAGCCCAACTGGGCCATCGCCGTGTCGAGTTCACCGCGCAGGATGTCGATAGTGACTTTTGGGCCGCGCTCGGCCCCAAGCGCACCCGCACCATAAAGAAAGGTACGCCCAAGCAACACAAAGTCGGCGCCGGCAGCCAAGGCCTTGGCAATGTCATCGCCACTGCGCACACCGCTGTCGAGCAGCACCGCAAAATCCGGCCCCACCGCCTGCCGGATCGCCGGCAGTGCCTCGATAGACGAGGGGACAGAGGCCAATTGCCGCCCGCCATGGTTAGACACCACCACACCGTCTGCACCCATGGCGGCGAGCCGTTGGGCATCCTGCGGGTGCAGCACCCCTTTAACAATCAGCTTGTGCGGCCAGCGCGCCCGCGCGTGGGTCAGCAGGTCCCAGTTGATGTCCGCCTGGGCCAAGGCCTTCAGCATGTCCGCAATGTCGATGCGGCGCGGATTGTTGGCACTGGGTTTGAAGTTCTCGAAAGTCGGTGCTCCAGCGGCCAACGTCGCCAGTGACCAGCGCGGATGCGCAATCAGGTCGGCCAGCAGACGGGGAGTCGGTCGCAGAGGCAATGCAAAGTGATTACGCCGATCGCGCAGTCGGCGGGCGGCAAAATTGGCGTCGACCGTCAATACCAGAGTCCGGATGTCAGCTGCCAGCGCACGCTCCAGAAAACTATCGGCCACCGGCGCATCACCGCCCGCGTACAGCTGGAACCATGTGTGATCCGGCGCGGCACGGGCTACGTCCTCGATCGACGTGCTGGCCATTGTGGACAGCGCGTAGGGGATACCCGCTTTGGCGGCTGCCCGAGCTATGCCCAGATCAGTGCCCGGCCAGGCCAGATTACACAGCCCCATGGGGGTCACACCAAAGGGCATGGCATAGCTCTGGCCCAGCAGGGTGGTGGAGAGGTCTCGGCTACGGCAGGGCGCGAACACCCTCGGCAGCAGCCGCAGATCCTGGAATGCGCTTTCGTTGCGCTGCAGCGTGGCTTCGTTGCCGGCCCCGCCGTCAATGAAATCAAAAACGACCCGCGGCAGACGGGCCCGCGCGCGCAGCCGCAACTCTGCCACGCTGTGCATGCCTCAGCCCCCGCTGGCTGGCGCAGCCTTGAGGCGCACCGACTCGTACCAGGACGGGCTGCCGTACCACTCAACCACGATTCGCCGATCAGCGATCAGCCATCGCTCGCCCTGCCGCCGGAAGGTGTCGATATAGCGGCCAGCGTGGTCCAGCCCATGCCGGGTCAGCGACATGAAATAGGTCCAGCCCTGAGCCGTGTCGGCGTCAATAAACTCAACTCGGGAGGTGGTCAGGTTGTGGCGCAGCAATGGCGGCGAGCCATCGGGCGCGCGGTCGGGCCGTGCCGGACCGATCACTGGCGTGTAGAAGGCTCGGATAGCTTCCCGGCCGGCCGCCTTGGTGCCGCTGGACAACTCCAGATGACCATTCGCCATGAAGACTGACACCACACCATCCACATCACCACTGTCTACGCTGTTGCAGTAAACCGCCATGGTGTACTGGATCTGCGTCCGGTCGGCTGCCTGGTCCTTGCTCATGCACTTGTCTCCGTCTGATTTGCTTCTGTCCAGCCATCCGCGTCGCCATGGTGCGCACACGGTAGATCATCCACAAGAATAAACCCCCAAACACGCTAGAAGTATTTGACTACATCATAATTTATATTAAAAACTCGTTTCCAATATAAACTTGTGCAAAAGAGGGGCTGGCAAGGCCCCCCTATTTGCCATGAGGTGACACCCTGCATGCGTACTGCCCCTACCTACCAGGTCTTGGCCGAAGACCTCAAGTCGCTCGGCGTCGACACCGTGTTCGGCCTGATGAGCGACTGCATCTGCCAGATTTTTTCAACGCTCGACGCCATGGACGTTCGGATGATCGGCGCGCGCCATGAAACCAACGCGGTGATGATGGCCATGGGTTACGCTGCCGCCACCGGCAAGCTTGGGGTGGCATTGGTGGGCCGCGGTCCGGCCATGGCCAATGCCATGCATGGCACGATTTCAACCGCCAAATCCGGCATGCCGGTGCTGATCATCAGCGGCGACGCGCCCCTTGGCCGGGGTGTGGTCAATGGGCTGGGCCCGGACCTCAAGGCTTTTCCAGCCGCCGCCGTGGTGCGCGCCTGTGGCATCCCGACCTTCCAACCAGGCAGCCCAGATGCTGCCCGACAGTCGCTTGCGGATGCAGTGGCCGAGGCCTCGTTGGGCAAGACCGCGGTGCTGCTGTTGCCCACCGATGTGCAGGTGGGTTACACCAGCGTTGCCGACGGACCGTCGCCGGTGAAACTGGCGGTAGCACCCAAGCCACAGGTTGGGCGCCAATCGTCCATCGACACCGCCGTTGGCCTGCTGCGCCAGGCGCGCCGACCACTGATCGTCGCAGGGGTTGGCGCCCATCGCGCCGGCGCCAGGCAGGCACTGGAGGCGCTGGCCGATCAGACCGGCGCCCTGCTGGTCAACGCCCTCAAGGCCAAGGACCTGTTTCGAGACAACCCCTACAACATGGGCATTCTCGGCTCCTCGTCAACGTCGGTGGCGCGCCGTTACATCGAGCAGGCTGACTGCGTGCTGGCCGTGGGCGTGGCACTGAACTCGCTAACCATGAGTTCGGGCATCGCGCTGCCCGCCGTCCCCGTGATCCATGTGGACAGTGTGCGGACCAACATCAACCGCTGGTGGCCTGCAGATGTCGGCATCGTGGGTGACGCCAGATTGGTCGCCGAGCAGCTTGCGGCCGCCCTGCCCCAACGCAGCACGGTAGATAAGCCCTGGCACACCGAACAGGTGCGCGCGGAGATTGCAGCCTTTGAGCACACCATGGATTTCCAGGCGGCACATACGGCCCGCACTATCGACCCGCGCATCCTGACGCTGGAGCTTAGCCGTATGCTGCCCGAGAACCGGCACATCGTCTTTGACGGCGGCAACTTCATGGCCAACTGGGCCTACTTTTCAGTGCCCGGCCCCAGCCACTTCACGCACAGCTTGGATTCGGGCTCGGTGGGGCTGGGGCTGGGCACTGCCATTGGCATAGCGCGAGGCCAGCCCGACCGCACCGTGGTGGTCATGATCGGCGACGGCGGCATGCTGATGTCCATGGGTGAAATCGAAACCATCATCCGCGAAGACCTGCCCATGATCGTGCTCGTGATGAACGATGCCGCTTATGGTGCTGAAGTGCACATTTTGCGCGGTCAAAACATGCCGGTCGCCAAGGCCGAGTTTTTTGACGTTGACTTTGCCCCCATGGCTGAACCACTGGGTTTTGATTGCCACACAGTGCGCTCGGTCGACGACCTCAAGAAGCTCGAACCTCTGTTGGCTAAGCCCGATGGCCCGATCTTGATCGACTGCAAGATCAATGGCGAGGTGATTGCCCCTTTCATCACCGAATTCATCCACAAAGACACCGGCCCAAAACACTGAGGCGCTGAGCCAACAGGAGACGACAACCATGGCAGGAAGACTCGAAGGCAAGGTGGCGATCGTCACCGGTGCGGCCTCTGGCATCGGCCGGACCACCGCAGAACTGTTCGCGGCTGAAGGCGCGCGCGTGATGTGCGCGGACATCCAGGCCGAGGCAGTTCGGGAGACCGCCCGTCTTGCCGGCCATGGCGCCATCGCGTGCACCGTCGATGTGAGCCAGGTGCAGGACATCGAGCGCATGGTGGCAGAGACCCTGGCTGCCTATGGCAAGCTCGACGTGCTCTACGCCAATGCCGGCATCGCCGAGGCCACCAATGCCATCGACATGACGCTGGAGCAATGGAACCGGATGATCACCATCAACTTGACAAGCGTTTGGCTGTCGTCCAAATACGCCTTGCCGCACATGATCGCAGGGGGTGGCGGATCGATCATCAACCAGTCGAGCACGGCAGGGCTGATCGGCATCCCCGACATCCCGCACTACTCGGCGGCCAAGACCGGCGTGGTGGGTCTCACGCGGCAGATTGCCGCGCAGTATGGTCCGCAAAATATCCGCTGCAATGCGATCTGCCCGAGTTCGATACCCACACCGTTGGTGGCCGGGGTCTGGAAAACCCGTGCCCAAAACGCCAACGACAGCTCTAGCTTTGAAGCGCAACAGGCGGTGGTCGCCGCCAGACACCCGCTGCGCCGTCTGGGCGTCACTGCAGACTGCGCCAACCTGGCCCTGTTCCTGGCCAGCGATGAGTCGTCCTGGATCACTGGCGTGGCCATGCCGCTTGACGGTGGCCTGACCATGAGCTGATCCCCTCCGAATTCGCACCGGCGTTGTTCTGCCCGCCGTTGTGACTGTTTTGCTGCGTCAGCCGGTTCAGTCGCGGTGACGGTAACGGCAAACCCTGAAGGCAGATTGATCAACGATGAGACACCCATGAAACACGAAGAATCAAGCAAGCCCATCAACCGCCGCGGCGCGCTAGGCACCCTGGGCGCACTGGGCGCCTTGGCCCTGGCGACGCCAAGGGCAAGCGCCCAGCAAGGCGATGCCAATTGGCAGCGCATTGTGGCCGCTGCCAAAAAAGAAGGCAGCCTGGTCATCTACCACCAGGCCGTGCCTCAGGTGCTGGACCGGGTGACCAAGGACTTCATGGCCCAATACCCCGAGATCAAGGTTGAATACCGTCGCCTGCTCACGGCCGTCACCCACATGCAGGCCATCGAGACCGAAAAGACCAACAAACTTGATGGCGCTGACATCACGCAGTATGCCAACGCCATCTGGTACCGCGAGAAGTCGCAGGACAACTTCTTCCTCAAACCCGTGGGTCCGGCGACCGCCGACTACCCCAAGGAGAGCCTGCTGTACGGCGCTGTGCCCATCGTCGCCGTGATGCCTTTTGTGCTGGCCTACAACACCAACCTGGTCAAGACACCAATCAACAGCATGCGCGATCTGCTGCGGCCCGAGCTCAAAGGCAAGGTGGGTAGTTCTGACCTGGTCGCGGAGACCGTCTTTGCCTTTTACGAATGGATCGAGAAGACGCAGGGCGCTGATTTTCTGACCCAATTCGCGGCGCAAAAACCAAAACTCACGGTGGGCGTGCTGCCGCTGTTCCAGAGCATCGCCGCAGGCGAGACAGCGGCCGGCCTGTACGGCATCCACGCGGTTGCCAACACGCTGATTGCCCAGGGCGCGCCCATGAAAGTGGTGCAACCAAACCCGGCCTTTGCCAGTGCTGACGTGATCGCTGCAGTGGCGCATTCCAGACGGCCCAACGCAGCCTTGGTGTTTCTAGATTACATGATGTCGCGGCGCGGGCAGGGCATCTGGAATGGCTCCGGCGAAACCGCCAGCGTGATCCCCGGCATTCCTGGCTCGCTGGATGCCAAGACCATGCAGCCCTGGGACGTGTTCCGCTACACGCCCGAGTTTCAGCGCGACTATAAGCTCAAATTCGACAAGTTGTTCAAGGCTTGAGCATCAGCCGCTGACCAATACGCCGTTGGCGTAGAGCAAGGCGTGCTCGCCGGCAAAGGACACCGTGACGGCGTCTCCGGCTCGGTAGGGGCTGTGCCCCACCGGGTTGGTGACGAACAGCGACACGCCGCCCACGTCCACCACATAGTCGATCTCGGAGCCGGAGTACAGCACGTCCACCACGCGCCCACCTTGCAGGGCCATGTGGCCGCGTTGAAGCAGAGCAGTTCCTGCGGCGCTGAGTTGCAGCAACTGGGGCCGCACAAATAAGCGCAGCGGCCCTTTGTGACGATCCAGCACTTGGAGGTTCCCTTCAAGCCGGCCGGCATCGGTGGTCCACCCGTTGTCGGCCGTCAAGGCCAGGGCATTGCGGATGCCCAAGAAGCGCGCCACATACTCAGTGGCGGGGCGCTCATACACATTGCTGGCACTGTCAAGTTGCTCGATGCGACCTGCATTCATCACCGCGACTCGGGTACCCAGATTGAAAGCCTCAATCTGGTCGTGCGTGACATAGATACCGGTGAAGCCGACCTCGCGGTGGATAGCCCGCAGATGGGCCCGCAGCTCCACCCTCAGCAGGGCGTCCAGGTTGGACAGGGGTTCGTCCAGCAGCATGATCTTGGGTCGCGGCGCCAAAGCGCGAGCCAGCGCGATCCGTTGCTGCTGACCGCCGCTCAGCATGGCGGGGTAGCGGTCGGCCAGATGGCCGCACTGCACCACGTCCAACACCTCACGTGAGCGCTTGGCCCGTTCTGACGCCCCGACATTGCGCGCCCGCAGCGGGTACTCGACATTGCGCTGCACCGACATGTGCGGCCACAGCGAATA